>Ga0315274_10017701_pt1 | contig 10047 bp, 8 predicted proteins | sample YL17G02_20_MG_FD_203700 | JGI IMG/M metagenome (GOLD analysis project Ga0315274, IMG submission 203700) | Sediment microbial communities from Yellowstone Lake, YNP, Wyoming, USA - YL17G02_20 | ecosystem: Environmental > Aquatic > Freshwater > Lake > Sediment | place: USA: Wyoming | collected... | reverse complement strand
AACGCCCTCTGAACAAGACGATTTGCTCGCAACAGCGTCTGATGATGAATTGAGAAACTTTTTTGCCGAGGAAGAAAAATGTTTTGGCTTTCTTGTTTAGGTTTTCCATGCCGACACAATTTCAAAATTTTGAATTGTGTGGGTATGAAATCCCTAGAATGTGCCGGCCGTGGACTAAGTTGACCGACCTCACCGTGCTTTGTATCAACAAAATCCGACTCAACCATCGCCAAATCATTTGCATGCGTCGTCAAACAGTTGCAACAGCTTTTTTGAGTAGCTTTCCCAGTCTTCAATGCCATCCACCCAAATGTTCAACACCGTGTCGGCAAATTCTACTTCCTTGCTTGTATGGCCGATAATAGTGGCATCTGCAACCATCCAGTACAGCGGAGGATACCACGAAGACATCTCAAGACGTTGGCTGATAGCTTTTTTCAACAGGCAGTGTCGTTTTTGTTTATCCACCAGAACGTTGAGCCGCCAGTACGTCCCGTCGACGTGGTGAACGATCGTTACGTTCGCCGAAGATAACTCGTTTGACAACCAGTCGGCTCTTGCTTTTCGTCTAGCCGCCAGCATAGTGCCTTGTAGTATCATCTCGGGCTTGAGGCAAGTCAAAAGACGTTCCTCGTTTAAGGGCTTGACAATGTCTGTGCATTCGTACAGTATGCTCTGAAAATGTGTGGCACACGCGCCGCTTCTGAAGTCGCTGTACAAATTGTTGTACCGATGACGCAACTCACGAGCAAAAAGGTGAAAGTTTTCCTCACAGTCGTCTGCGGTGGCTTTCCTGTTGAACGACGTCCACTCATTTTCTATGGCCTTTGCCAGCCCTGGCAGTGCGTGTGCGGCATTTGTAGCATTTTTAAGAACGATAGCACCTCCGTAGTCGGCACATATCACTTTACCTTTGCCAAAACTGAAGATGCCGCAGTCGCCCAACGTGCCCGCAACCCCAGCATGCGTTGTAGCGCCAAATGCAAGGGCCGCATCTTCTATGACCACCCAGTCCTTGGCGCGACAGACTTGACGAACCGCTTCAACGTGCGACATGCAACCATACTGGTGCACCCACAACAGTGCCATTGCGCCACGGCTGGGATATGCTTCAAGCGCCATCCAATCAAGAGCGTAATTGTTGTAAGGATCGGTGGCTACCATGATAGGTTCAAGCCCAGCAGCCAAAACAGCGACGTAGACATGAGGGCACACGCATGTCGGAATGAGCACCTTTTTGTCCTTGCCTCGACTGGCGGCCTTGACAGCGCGTAACACAGTTGTCAGTGCCGTTGTGCCGTTGGCACACCATAAAATGCGGCCGTCAAATGAGTCATTTGGGTTTAGAATACTCGCGCAAGCGTCTGTAATCGCACTCAAACACATTCAGAGGGCGCTGCAGGAGTGGTGCATGAATAGAAGCAAGCTCTAATTTTGAAATAAAATAAAATTGGCGATATTGTCATTCACTGTGTCAGACTTCCAGCCGCAGGAGAGCGAACGGCGGGCGTCATGTGGACGAGAGCGAGAGGGGAAACGAAGGTTTCTCCAGGAATGATTGGCTTACACGAGGGGCATGACCCCAGGCACGTAGTAAGATCGCACACCTCACACTCGCAATTATCAAAGCACTGGATCCGCCGCCATTGCTGGCTGCATCAAGTCACGAGCCTTCCATCGTTCTTACAGACGTTCCGCCACTATGATGAAAGCAGCCAGGCACGTCGTCAAGTTACCTCGTGCTTCACCAGCGCCTATCAGCATCTCGTTTTTTTTGTGTTCAAGGCAGACAACTCTGTAACCTGCGCCTTCAAACAGGTCCATGATGTGGTCCCTCGTTGAGAAGTGGACATTACCTGTGTCAGCGTACGGGCCGTCGCTCAACATTTGAGTGAAGTCGTCCACGGCAACGCCCCTGCTGCTGTCACTGTGCTCTTTCGAAAACCAGTCAATACCAACAAACAAACCGCCTCTGCGCAAAACGTTGGCAGCCAGCTTCAAGCATTGGCGGATGCTCTTGGAGTCGTTGTGCGTGACAGAAGCCCTGTCGACGATGACGTCAAAGGTGACGTTGAACGGTATTTTGTTCGTAAAGTCGCAGCATGCGATGGAGTCCGTCAGCTCCGGAAACTTGCGCTGTAATTTGGCAACGATGTTAGCACTGCCGTCGACGCCGTAGTAGTTGCTGCCGCGGTTTTGAAAAAATGGAATGTTTGCGCCGGCGCCGCACCCCAACTCCAGGACATTGCTGTAGTCAGTTTGAGGTTTGGCAAACCTGGAGACGTACGACACGAGGTCACTCCACGGCCAAACTGAAAGGTGTTCATTGGCGGCGTACTTTGCCTCCCATTGCTCGCTAAATCCACCACACAAACCAGCTGTGTTTGATTCGTGCATTTTGAAGGCGATCTGAAAGTCTGTTTTGGCGAGCAAAGTTTGTCTGAACAGAACGTGAAAATTTGTGAGAATTGTGTACAGAGGGGTCGATAATATCATTTGGTTTCATTTGGCAAAAAAAAAAAACACCCGCCCGACCCATTGCAAATCACGCTCATAAAAATCAATGTCTGATCTGTACCAATTTGACAAAGTCAGGAAGGAGGACGCCACGCTGTTTTGGAAGGATGCGCCGTGGGCATCCGTTTTTACGTCTCCAGATTACTTGGCAACTTTCGCGGCCAACGTTGACTACTGGGTGCTGACATACCGCGGCAAAAAAGTTTATTTCTGGCCGGTGCCGCTTGATGCGGACGGCACGCCGACGCGGCCCAACTACAGTTACTACTGTGGGCCGTGCCCGTCGGCGCTGTGGCTGAGCGAACCATGGCATCGCCAGTACAATCTGCAGCAATCTGCGATGAAAATCATGATCCAAGCTCTCCTCAAGATCTACGGTTCACTCGTCTTGTCCCTGTCCACGCACCAAACGGACGTGAGGCCGTTTGACTGGTGGAACTACCACGGTCCTCCTGCAACCAGGTTCCGCATCAACCCGCGCTACACTGCTGTGATTGATTTGAAACGTTTCAATGACGACCAGGCCTTGCTGCTCAGCTACCGGTACTGTCGACGCAACGAAATCTACCGCACCAGGAAGTCGGGCAGCTTCTTTGAAAGCACAGACGTCGTCTTTCAGCAAGTCGTCGACACGTACGCCGAAACCACAAACAGCAGTCTGCCGCCTGGCTCCTACGACACGATGCGTCGCGACATCAAGCACCTTTTGGAGCTGGTGGCCAAGGGCCACGGTTTCATTACGCAGCTGCACTCTAAAGATGGCTCCACCACGTTTGCCTACTTTTCGCTCGTGTTGGTGGCTAGTGGGTGCGCCAATTTGGTGCTGTCGCTGACGCCCAAGTCACTTCGTTACACGGGTGTGGCGGCACTGGGCACTCACACCACCATCATGAAAGCAAAGGCAGAGTGGGCCGCCCTCACGTTTGACTTTAATGGAGCCAACAGTCCCAACAGGGGCGACGATAAACACAGCTACGGCGCGACCCCGGCGCTGTACTTTGACATTAGCTACGGTGCGTGAGCGGCCGCCGGTGTAATCAAGTTTTGGAACGCCAAGCGTGCCACGACCGAACGACCCAACGTTGACACGAACAAGCCGTCGCTCACAGCTGGTGTCGCGCATTTGCAGCTTCGGATTGTGCAGTCGTGCAAAACTGGGCAAAATTTAGCGCACATTGTAATCCAGCGTTCTTCACGCGACACGCACACACACGTCAAGACACCACCCTTCGAATATCAGGAGCCGCCTCCTCTGCCTCAATCGTCCACGCAAAACAACCAATGGAAGCTCAGCTGGAGCACTATTTCGACCGGCTGTGGCCCATATGTCGCAGCCTGACGGGTGACGGCAACCGCGAGACGCTGCGCATTCTGTCCGAAATTGTAGACCTTCGTGTGCACGAGGTGCCGTGCGGCACCAAGTGCCTCGACTGGACCGTGCCCCCTGAATGGAACATTCGAAAGGCGTGGATTCGCGACAGCTGCGGCCGCAAAATCGTCGACTTTGACGACAACAACCTGCACGTTGTCGGCTATTCCGAGCCCGTCCACACCAGCCTGTCTTTCGACGAGTTGTGCCTGCACTTGCACTCTTTGCCCGACCAGCCGGACGTGATTCCTTACCTCACCTCGTACTACAACAGGCGCTGGGGTTTTTGCTTGACGCACACACAGCTGGAGTGTCTGGACAAGCATGCGACGTACGAGATTTACATCGACTCCACTCTGGACGACAGCGGGTCCATGACAGTCGGCGAAGCCTTTATCCAGGGGGCGACAGACAGGGAAATCTTGTTCACGACCTACATCTGCCATCCCAGCCTGGCCAACAATGAGCTGTCTGGCCCGCTCGTCACCTCGTTCATCTATCGCCACCTGGCCGACCGCCAAGACCTCCGCTTTAGCTACCGTTTCCTGTTTGTCCCGGAAACGATCGGCAGCGTCTACATGCTGTCTCAAAAAGGGGAAGCGTGGAAGCGCAATCTCGAGGCCGGCTTCGTGGTGACCTGCGTGGGCGACGCTGGTCCGTTTACGTACAAGAAAAGCAGAAGAGGCGACGCCGCCGTCGACAAGGTGTCGCTTGCCGTGCTGGAGCAGACGGAATCGAAATACAACGTCGTCGAATTTGCGCCGTTCGGCAGCGACGAGCGGCAGTACTGCTCCCCGGGGTTTGACCTGCCTGTCGGGTCGCTGATGCGCACAATGTACGCCAAGTACCCCGAGTATCACACTTCGGCAGACAACAAGTCGTTCATGTCGTTTGAGGCGATGGCAGGGACTGTCCGCAAGTACGTCGAAATCGTGGGCGTGCTGGAGAAGAACAAAAAGTACGTGAGCCGGCTGCCATTTTGCGAGCCCCAGCTGGGGAAAAGAGGCCTGTACCCGACCCTGGGCGGCCAAAAAGATCAAGTCAAGGCGATTGAAAGCATCATGTGGCTGTTCAACCTGGCGGACGGGCGGCATGACCTTGTCGACATTTCGCAGAGAAGCAAAGTGAGCTTGATCAAACTGAGCGACACGCTCTCCGTCTTGCTCCACAAGGGGCTGCTGGTTGCTGGGAACGAGTGACGGAGTGAGCGAGTCGTGTTCAATTGTCCGATCAGATGCGAGTGTGTGAGGAGCAGGGGATGTGCAAGAAACAAAATAAATCGACGACACGCAGGGGCAAAGAGACCATCCTGTTTTTGTATGAGACCGAGGCGCGGCGCCAAGCACTCATTCCAAACATGCGGATCAGGAGCGGTGTTGGGGGGAGGAGCAAGCGGGGGAAGAGGTTGGGACGTGTGTCTTGGAGGATATGCGATCGACAAAAACTGAATGGCCTCATCTCCCGACATTTTATTGCTCGCACCGCCTGCGTCAGCACCGCCCGCAGCCGCGCCTCGCTCAAGCCGCCAGCGGTCGCCGTCAAGACGGCAGGCTCGCCAGCAGCCACGTCGGGACAGCCGACACCGCCCCCAAACGCGCACGCCACGCCCTGCGGCGCCACGCGCACACCCGTCGCCGCGCGCAGGACGGCGCTCTCACTCGCGGCGGTGTTGGCGTGCGAAGCGCACGCGCGCAGCACAGCCGACACGTTGCGCAGTGACGCGCCACGCACGCCAGCGTCGGCGGCCGGCAAGCCGAGGTCGAGCCTTTCGGGCGCCGCCGCCGCCACATAGTCGTATCCGACGCCCACAAATGCGTCGATGCTGTGCGTGAGCACTGAACCCGCGTGAAAGAGGAGCACGGTGTCGGCGGCCACGCCCTCCCAAAAGCTCGGTGCTTTGAGCAGGCCGTCGTACGCAGCCGTCGTCAGATGCTGGTGTTCGAGCTCCGTCAATCGTACGCCAGGGTCGTGCACAAAGGCGAGTTTGACAAAGCGGGCGTTGAGCAGGCTGTGGTGCACGTGCAGGGCCCACCCCGGCAACCGCGACATGACCTGCACGGCCGACCAGCGCAGTGCATAGTGGTGTCCCATCTCCACAGTGACCGCCGCCTTGCGAGAACCGGCAGAGATTGGCATGGACTTGGCGGCGAGCGCCGCGTGGATCATGGCGTGCCGGAGGGGGCGCGCCGCGATGGCGTGTTGCAGCACGCCCTGCAGCGCGGCCGTAAAGCGCGTGTGGGATCGATCTTTGACGGCCTCTTTGGCGGCGGTCGCCATGTCGATGTAGGGTGTCGTGCCGGGATCAAGCAAGAGGGCAGTCGGTTCGACCACTTCGTTTGCGAAGTCAGCCAAAAATCCGTTGCTCCCGTGCGACACGGTGCCGTGCACGCCCAACTGATCAACCACCATTGGAACCGTGCCCGCGGCCATGGCGCTGGCCACGGTCGACCCCATATGGTGGTACAGCCGCCACTCGACGTCCGGATCCAGGCGGCGCTCCTCCCAAAGCTCTTCCTCGGCAGGCTGCAGCATCCAGACGACGCGTGCCTGGGCAAGCAAATCTTGTTGCCGCGCCACGCTCTCGTCCGCGACGACGTCGACGTTCAGGCCACCAACCATTCGCTTGACTTTTTCGAGATACTCGGGGTGGCCGACGTCGCCCATCAAGATGAGCCGCGTGTCGGCCGGCATGCGACCCTGGAGGCGTCCAAACAATCGCAGCGCCGTGTGGTGCACGTCTTCAAAATTGTACGCAAAATGGCCGGGGACGACAATGTCGCGCTTGGCGATGGTTTCATTCGATCGAGAAGCCGCGTGTACCGGGGGAGCCAGCATGAATGTTTGCGGGACGAGCGCGCGGTCGTGCACGATGGGGGCGAAGTAGAGCTCGGTGTGCAACAAATACTGGTGCAGCGCAAACCGCGAAGGCGCCAGCACGAGGTCGTACGTGGGCAGCGTGAAGAGTTGGCCGGGCGGCAAGCCGTCGCCGGGCCTGTATGGAAAGGTGCAGTAGTAGGCGTTGATGGCGCCGACGCCCCTGACGTCGGGCGCGCGCGTATCTCCAAATGCGACAAACACGCGATAGTCGGCGCGCACGTGCAAGCGGGCGCCGCCGCGCGGCGCTGAAACAATCGCCAGGCGCGCGCCGTCGACGTCCAGCTTGTGGTCGGCCGCCATGGCGACCAACTGTATGCGGGACCGGTGCGGCTTGCGCGGGTCGACCAAGACGTCCACTGAGTGCCCCAAGGCCTGCAGCGACGCGACGACCGACAAAAACAGGTGCGCAAACTCGTACGAGACCAGGGTGTTGTCGACGTACACGGCAGCCCGGGATGGCAGGCTGTCGGACGGGGTAAACGTCGACCAGTCGACGACTCGGTCACCATCGCGGGCGCGTGGGCACGGTGGGGGCGGCGGGCGCTGCGCGCCATCGTGGCGACGTCCAGAAGCCTTGAGTGGAGGTGGCAGCGCCGGGGATGGTTGAGGCAGGCCTCCGCGGTAGGGGGTCAGGCGCACGGGCGCCACGCCGCGAGGGGTGCGCGTGGCGGCGGCGCGGTCTGGTGCTGTTGCGGCGGTGGTGGCGAGCGCAACGCAAGCAGCCATCAACGCAATGCCGCGAGTCGTCAACACCGTTCCACGCCGGGGGACGCGCAGGTTGCGCATCACGCGGCCTCGCGCGAGGTGACGCGACTGCGGTGGTGGCGACCTACAGGATTGCGCCCTTGCCGAAGACGACATCCAACATGGTAAGAAGCACCTGCATGAGCGACGCAGAACCTACGGCGCAAAGTGGAGGCACCGCAGGCGCCAATTGAATTGTCCAGACTCGCAAAACGATTTTGCAAAAAAGATTTGGTTTGGGCGGAAAAGGTATCGCGCAGCCCAAGCCCAAGCGTACATTTTCCCAGCGCCATAGGTTGTTGCCATGCCGGCATCTGCCGCGCGGCTGTGGCTACTGCCGGCGCTCGCGGCCGCGGCGGCCGCCGCCGTGCACCGCCCGCCCTTGTCGCGCTACCGCGCGGTCACGGTGCTCCACGCGCCGGTGCCTCGCCTGTCGTACACGTTGACCAATGTAGCGGGCAATCTGGGGGCCGAGTGGCCGATTATGATTGTGCACGCCCCCGCCGCGACCCCGTCCCTGCACGCCTCGACCGCGGTCGCCCGCCTCGCGCGGCGCGGCCAGCTACACGCCCTGCCCGCGGCCTCCGTCGGCGCGGCCGACCTGGTCGCCGCGGGCAACAAGATCGCGTACACGCGCATGATGACGTCCGACGCGTTTTGGCGCGCGGTCGCTGCTGACAAAGTGCTCACCTTTCAAACCGACTCCGTGCTCTGCTCCATGTCCCCGTGGCGGGTCGACCACTTTCTGCGGTACGACAACATGGGCGCGCCCTGGGTGCGCGGCATCCCGGCCGACGTCCGCGTCGGCAACGGCGGCCTGTCCCTGCGCAGCGTGCGCGTCATGCGCTGGATCGTCGCCAACGTGCCTTTCAAGAAAGGGTATGTGGAGGACATGTACTTTGCGCGGGCGGTGCAGCGCATGGAGCGCGAGGGGCTGCCCGTGTCGCTCGCGCCGGTGGGCGAGGCGTCTCGGTTTGCGTTTGAGGACGAGGACGTGCCCTCTGCCGCCCCGTTTGGCGTGCACCGCTGCGTGGACGTGCGTGGTGACGCGAAAGAGGCCGTGCTGGCCGTCTGCCCGGAAGCGGCTTTCGGCGTGTGGGCCGCCGACCTGCCGGCTTCCGGGCTGGCGACCGACGCCCGCGCGCCGGCCGACGGCATTCAAGCGCCGGCCGGGGTGGGGAAGGATTGGGACTGGGAGCTGACGGTGGCAGAAGCGCAGAAAGGGTATATGTTCATGGAGCGGGCGGAAAGGCGGGCGACGGGGTGCGCGCTGGACTGCGACAAGGGGGCATCCCCGTTGCGACGGTTGACAACGCGGGGCGGCGGCGATCTCGCGAGGGGTAGGCGGCGCATGATTTTGGCCGTGCCCCACCGCGATAAACACCGAGCAAAAAGGCGACACCACACTGACCCACCCCGCGCGCGTCTCCATCTCCCATGCCGCTGTTGGCTTGGTGGTCTCCTTGCGTCGCCGCGTAGAGAGAGTCGCGCCCGCCGTCGCCGTCATGGCGGTGGCCGCCGCGCGGTCGCAGCCTTCCCGGCTGCCGCCGCTCCTGCTCCTGCTGCTGGCCGCCTCCCGCGCCGGCGCCGCGCCGACGACCGCGCCCATGCCCCTGTACGTGGCCGCAAACTTTCGGGACAACGCGGCCTCGGTGCCCGCCTTCGCAGCCGAGCTGCTCAAGCTTGCCGCCGACGTGGGCCCGTCCAACCTGTTTGTGACGGTGTACGAGAGCGGGTCGGCCGACGGCACGCCCCGCCTGCTGGACGACGCGCGGCGCGCGCTGGAAGCGGCGGGCGTGGCCACCAACATCACTGCCAATGGCCCCCTCACGCGGCGCGGCCGCCAGCGCATCGACTTTTTGGCCGACGCGCGCAACGAGCTCCTCAAGCCGCTGCGCGCCATGGCGCACGAGCGCCGATTCGACCGGGTCGTGTTTGTCAACGACGTCTTGTTCGAGGCCGGCGACGTGCGCAAGCTGCTGGCCGTCGGCGCCGACATTTCGTGCGGCACGGATTTCATCCCCATCGGCGACGCGCACAAAATCTACAAGCCCGCGGTGGACGCCAAGTACCCCATCTTTTACGATTCCTGGGTGGCGCGCACCCTGGACGGCCTACCCCTGCGCGCCATGCCGCCGTACGTGGCGCCCGGGATCGCGACCCCGCTGCTGCGCAAGGCGGCGCAGTCGGGGCTGTCGTTCCCCGACTACACGCGCGCGGTCAACGCGATCGAGCTCGCGGTCGCCGAGCCCCAGCCCGAGGTCGTGCAGCTGCAGTGCTGCTGGAATGGGGTGGTGGTGGTCAAGGCTGAGCCTTTCTACGCTGGCCTCGTCTTCCGGTCCAACCTGCCCGGCGAGTGCGGCGCGTCCGAGTGCTCGCACTTTTGTCGCGACATGCGTCTTAGGGTCTTAGGGTCTTAGGGTTAGGGTTAGGGTTAGGGTTAGGGTTAGGGTTAGGGTTAGGGTTAGGGTTAGGGTTAGGGTTAGGGTTAGGGTTAGGGTTAGGGTTAGGGTTAGGGTTAGGGTTAGGGTTAGGGTTAG
>Ga0315274_10017700_pt1 | contig 10048 bp, 9 predicted proteins | sample YL17G02_20_MG_FD_203700 | JGI IMG/M metagenome (GOLD analysis project Ga0315274, IMG submission 203700) | Sediment microbial communities from Yellowstone Lake, YNP, Wyoming, USA - YL17G02_20 | ecosystem: Environmental > Aquatic > Freshwater > Lake > Sediment | place: USA: Wyoming | collected... | reverse complement strand
CATGGCAATCTACGTTGGACGAGCGGTTCGCGACACTGTAGATTGCCATGCTAGTTCTCTCCTAGAGCTTGAAGATTTTGTCCGCCCCGCTACTCCATTGGATCATGATATCCGTTCCAACAGGAGTAAAGGGAAGACCTGTACCCGAGTCGATGTAACCAATCAAGGGAGACGTGGCAGGGTCTCCCGTATCCTTGAAGGACACGACGGCCTCGAACTCATCTCCGGAGACGCTCGTAACGAGCAGGTCAGACGCATCGAAGACTCCCGCGTCCGTATTCTTTCCTGTCAGCGCCCCCGAAATCTTGACCCGTCCCGCAACCGGAATGTCTGACAGGAATTCATCGGTCGCCGCGTTGGGGCTGTAGTCTGCCAGATCGACCAAGACAACCTTGATCGTATCGAGCAGCAGGTCGATATCCGCGTCCGCGAATTTCTTGCGGGCCTTGTCGTAGATGAACGCTGTCACATCCCCCTCCGGAAGATGAAGTCATATGCCTTCCACCAGAGAGACTTCCAGCGGCCCTTAGGTAGATCAGTCTGAATCAAATTACGTTTGCCCAACGCGATCTCTTGTTCGCGGACGGTCTTCTGCTCGATCAACGCAGCGATGCGGCGCTTCTGGCGGCGCGCATCTTCGATCGTACTATCATGGCGCAGAAGTTCCTTGTGCAGTTCAGGGATTTCCAGGTCGTCCAAGAAGATCGGTCGCTTTGCCATGATCTCTCCTTAGAGGAGGGGAATGCCCTCGATCGTGGTATCCGCGTGATCGGCGGCGGTTCCTGTGTAGTCAATGCCTACCAAGAACTCGCGCGGAACCATGACGTTGGCGTTCTCCTGGGGCGATCCTCCCGCGAGTCCGCCCGGATAGAGAGCATAACGGTACGTCCCTGCCGCCGAGAGCACGGCTGCGGCCTGCCAGATCAAGAGGTTGGAACCTCCCGCTTGACGCATGTAGAGTTGGGGCCGGAACGTAGGGGTATTCGTCAGCGTCCCAATGATGACCATGAGATAGAGCCCATGGCCCGTAGGGTTGATGAAGACCATCCCGATTCGATCCACTGCCGTCTCATCCTCGAAGGGCAGGAGAATAATCGGGTTGGCATTCTCACCAAACCGAAGCATGGCGTTCTGAGGAAGGTTAGGCATGGAGACCTCCTAGATCAGATACGCTGCTTCGGCGCTGACCGAGCAGTAGTCGGAGACAGGTGTCCCGGTGTAGTCGAGGTAGACCTGCCACAAACGCGGCAGGGCGATATCGACGGATTCGGTTTCCACCCCTCCAGGGATTCCGCCAGGATAGATTGTGTAGAAGAATGTCCCAGCAGAGTTGAGAACCGCTGCCGCCGTCCACAACGCGAAGAGCGTCGCGAGATCAGCGCGGTAAGTTCTCAACGAAGGACGGTAGGTAGGTGTCCCTGTCAATGTCCCCAGCGTCACGATGAGCAACATGCCGCGCGCTGTGGGATTGACGAAGATATCGCTACCCTCATCGACCGTCAGGACTTTGGCCGGGTAGACCGGAAAGGATACGGTGTTTTCATTCCACCGCATCTGAACCGAACGAGGAATGACGCCCATTTTTCCATCTCCTTAGTAGGCCCCGTCTGCGGTGTGGAAGCTGTCGCCCTTGCCCGACTTGTACTTCTCACTGATGCTTGCCCACCGCTGCGCTAATTGTGTATCGGTTAGATCGCCCTTTAGCGCGCGTTGCCTCTCTGACAACTCTTGGGACATCTCTAAGACTTCACGAATGCGCTCCGCCACAAGGGACGGAACCTCGACCTCTTCTCCTGGTTGATAGACCCACGTCCGATGACGGACACGAACGAGGATCGGAACCTGTGTCATCTGGCCATTGATGATCTCCATCTTGAACGGCCAGAGTATTTTCACCTTCGGCATCGCATCGACGAGTTGATCGAAAGAGAGCTTGTTGACGGCAGTGGTCGCTTTGGCTTCATCCACGAGAGCATGGAAGTGCTGAGATTCTGCCGCGATCAGTCGAGCTTTGCGATCGCCCGTCAGTCTGAGCCCCTCGCTACGCCGGATCGTCTCATCGATGAAACCTTGATGATCCGTCTCGTAGCTCTTCTCTGCCTTGTCATAAGCATCCATCCGTTCATTGAGTCGGCGGATGGCTTCCTGCGCTTCCTGATTTCCCTTTGCCACCTGCGAGAGCAGTGCCAGGTCTCCACGCAAAAGTTTCTGAACCTGCAACGCAATCTCCAGAGCTTGCTTGTTCGTCTTCTGAGGAAAACCCGGTTCGAGCAAAGCATCCAGCGCCGGACTTCCCGTTGGCTTGATTCCCCCCGCAAGATCGGAGTTGATCTGTTGGATCATCTCCGGCCCCGGAGTCACAATGACCTTCCGTATCCGACCCATCCCCGCCTCCTCGTTCGGAGGGCCGGAGTTCTGCCCCCGGCCCTCCGCTAAAGCAACCGTTACTTACACGGGCTGGAGCGTGTCGTTGAAGCGCACCTCGATCCAGAACCGTGCGATGCCTGCGGTCAGCGAGGTTCCGCCAATGGTGACGATCAAATCAGCATTGACATCGTAGTGCCAACCCTTCGCTGTCTCGTAGAACCCGAGTGTGGTCGCGGTGATGTCAGTGGTCGCCAGGTGGCGTCCGGTTACGCCGGATACACCCAACGACAACACCGGAGTCGTTCCCACGAACGCGGTCAGGACTTCGCACCCAGCCCCGGTGACGAGCATACCCGCAGGAATGCGGAAGATAGTCGCCGGAGACGTGTCGGTATACAGAATCCTGTCCGAGAAGAACCAGTACGATGCGGCCCGGAGGAACCTTTCGACTTCGGCCCCCGGAGCGCCCTGGGGACGGAAGACTGGCGTAACGATAACTGCAGCCATGTGTCCTCCTTATTCCTGCATCAGCGAGTAGATGACCCAGAGGTTCAACTCGCCCGCAGCCGGGGTCGCGCCTGCGATGGTGGCATCGATCGTATCTGCCGCAGCATAATACTTGCCGTTGGCGGCAGTGCCCGCTGACACTTCCGAGTCCACCATGACACCCGTGGTTACAGCGGTCTGCGGGGCGATGTTGGCGGACGAGAAGAAGCAGGCCGCACCCAACGCGCCATCACCGATGGTAATGGTGACGGAGGCCGTCCACGCGACCGCGACAGCAGACAAGACCTTGTGAACCAAGGTCATTGCCGGGAGGCCGAAGAGTTCGTACACGTTGCCGTTGACGGCAAGCTCCGACCAAAGCCACTTTCTGTGGGCCACGAGTTGCGGCGCGGGGATGTGCATCGAGCGCAGGAACTCCCCTTCACGCGGGATCGCGACCTTGTAGGTTGAAACGATAGCCATTTCATCTTCTCCTGGTTAGGTAAGAGGGGGGCGAGGTTCCGCCCCCCTATCCTACGCAACCGCTTAGTCGTCGCTGAAGACGGTCGTGTGCTCGCAGGAGCGAATCCACAGGGCGTTGGTCAAGACCACGCCCAGGGTCGCCTTCCACGCCACACTTCCGCGCTGGTTCAGCGGATCGTCGCCATAGCCCAACGGCTTCATGATGAGTTCCACAGGCGACGTGCGCTTGCCTGCAGCCCCGGTCATGTTGCCGTAGCCCGGCCCCATGTTGTCCACGATCTCAGGGGTCAGGCCCGCCATGCCGACGTATCCGTAGGCTTCGCGGGCGATGATGAGCATGTCGTACACATCGGTCGTCCCACCCGAGCCCAAGTCCACGTACTTGCGGGAGTTGGATGAGATGAAGATGTCGCTGCGGAGCAACGAGCCCGCCCGGTAGGAGCGGATCGCGCTATTCCCACGCGCCGACTCCTGCTCGAACAGGTTGACAAATACCGGGTCTTGCATCAGGGTCGCGAAGGTGTGCGGGTGGATGATGACGGCGAAGTTCTCACCCGAGACGGGCATGGCGTTCTCGCCCTCCAGGGCCGCGACCTGCTTCACGAAGTCCGCATAGGTGATGTCGTGCTGCGGGCTGTCGAGGTTGCCGCGCGCCGTCTGGTTCGCGGAGTAGTCCTTTGTTGCACCTGCGGTAATGGTATCCCGGATGATGGTATCGACGGACACGCCCGCCTGCTCACCCAGGATGCCCGAAATCTCGGACACGATCGGATCGAAATTGGTCATGTCGAGTTCGTCGGTGTAGCCGATCCACGCGCCATAGAACGACGGAGTCACCGTCACCTTGGTCGCGCTGGGGGCGGCCTGCTCTGCCGGGGTCGTGCCCTCGGTCAGCGCGGTCGTCATGGCGGCTAGGGAGCCGTACTTGCGGAGTTCATACGAGCCCATCTTGTTCAGCCGCGCGATCATCCCGAACTTGCCATGCGGCAGTCGTGGGATAGCGCGGGTCAGAAGACGCCGCTCGTACATGGTCTTGACGGCATCAGGGAGAGCCGTCTGAGTCAAGGAAGCCATCTTCTAAACCTCCCCGAACCCCCCGGCTCTCCCTTAGCGAAGGAGAACTTAGGTCGAGGGCTTCGGCAGAATGTCGGAGGACAGTTGCCCAGATTCAATGAGCGCGTACACTGCCTCATCCGAACCATATTTCTCGCGGAGACTCTTCCAATCCAACCCGGAGGCCGGAACGCCTGTGTTGCCAGCTACCGGAGGGCCTGTGGGAGGAGTCGGAGGCGGGGCTCCAGCGGGCGTGGGCGGTTTCCCGGCCCGCAACTGCTCAACCTCTGTCTTCATTCCGCTGAACGTGGTAAAGAGAGCACCCCACACGCTCTCCGCCAGTTCAGTTAGCCCTTGATCCATGACCAACACATCCTTTGGGAGGCCAAACCGCGCCGCCGTCTCCAGATAGTCATCACGGATCGCCCGCTCTTGCAGTTCGACGGAGAGCCGCTGATTCTCCTCGGTCAGAGTCACAACCTCTTCTTGCGCGTGCTCCGCCCGATAGATTTTCAGTTCGTCTTCCGTCATCCCCGCTGTGCGCGTCCGCTCTAGTTCAGCGGTCAGACCTTGCTCGCGCCCCTGAAGTGCCTGCTCACGTCGGGTATAGTCACCGAGCTTTCGATCATAAGCAGACTTCATTTTGCGGAGATCGTCCTGCGATTTCTGTAGCTGGGCTCGCAGGTTGCCTTCATCACTCTTTGGAGCCACAGGGGGCGTCCCTGGGGCCGGGGTCGCGGCTGGAGGTGTTACCTCCGGCGGCTTTCCGGCTGGAACCCCTCCGCTCGCTGGCGTCCCCGGTGCGGGAACCACAGGAGCTTTAGGCTCCGGAGTCGAGGCAAGATCACCTGACATTGCATCCTCCTATTGAATTGTACGTTTATTATAGGGCCGAAGCAACAACGATGTCAAACTTACAGCCTCGTCAATGGCTGCAAAGCATCGCGCCACTCCGGATGAAGCTGTGCAAGCTGTGACAGATATTCGAGTTCGTAGGCCGTCAGCGGAACCTCCTCTGTAATGTGGGTCAGGATTTCCTGCGGGATACTCTGGATCAACTCCGGAGGAAGGTTCGCAAGCGGCTTCTTGCTGCCCACCTTCGCCGGAGTCGCCACAAGTTCCATCGCATTCATCGTCGAGCGACGGCCCATCGGAAGGAAGGGAGCCGCCGACGCCTGCGCGCCGCCTCCTGCGCCCCGCCGTCCACCCCGGCCCCCGCCACCGCTCGAATATCCTGACGTGCTCTTGGCAATGTAGAAGCCCGCCCAAACAGGATTGAGTTTGGCCCATGCCGTGCGCATGTCATAGTATTTCTGGATGCGTGGATGCTTGGCCTTGAAGCCGCGCTTCTCGTAGGACGAGAGCGACAGGTAGTAGGTATATTCGGCCCAGAAGTCCGGGCCCAAGCGACCTTCGACCTGGGCTCGGAATTCCTTGTTCAAACTCTCGGCCTGCACCTGGAGCCGAAGCTGTCCGAGAGATGGCGTACCGAGCTTCAGGATCAGAGCGATCTTCTCCATCCGCGCGAGGAAGGCCGCACGATCATCCGGATCGCTCCAGTTGCCGCCCGCCCCGAGTAGGATGTCGAAATCGCCGTCGTCCCCGCCCAGCTTGCGGTTCTCTTCCATCATATCGCCGCGTTGCGTGCCCGGCGCGGCCCAGCCGTAGATCGTGTAGATCGCTTCAAGCTCCCGTTCAGCCCCCGTCTTCGGGGCCAGGCGCTCATCGACCGTATCCACACCCCGGCCTTCCGCTGCCGCCGCGATCGCTTCCGGCGTCCAGCGGCCCGCGAAGTCCTGGGCCATCCACGCCACCATCTGCTGAGTCGTCGGCTCGGGATGCCCCTGCTTCCAAAGCTGCTTGGCGAGTTCGAGCGCCTTGCCCGACTTGCCCTCGATGGCATCCCAATAGGTGTCGTAGTAGTAGCGGCTGTAGACTCGATCGAGCGCGGTATAGAGCGTCGCCGTCTCATCGCGCCACTTGTCGAGCGTCTCGATCGTCGTCTCCTTCATCAACTGCGCGATGAAGGTCGGGACATCGATCATCGGAGCCTCGCCCAATTCACGGAAGGCCGTCCCCTCCCGCAGGGCGATCGTCATGTTGTTCTCGAAGTTGGGGCGCAGCGAGTCGGCCAGCATCGGGAGTTCCACGATCCACTGCTGGAAGCGGGCCTGGTAGTCCCCATACTTCTCGCCCTGATCCTTATTCCAGACCGGGCGGGTCTCCCAGATAACACGCAGCCAGTTATCCCGGTAGTGCGCAAGAATGCTGGTGGTGGGTTTGTAGCCGATCATCCACTCGGTACGGGCCATGGGGAACATCGTATCGGCCCCGACCCGCTGGCTCATATAGTCCTGCCAAATCTTCTGCTTGAGCGGCGAGTCTGAACCGATCGGAAGCTCGTGGAGTTTCTGGTCGCGGACGTACTGCAACAGCGCGAGATAGTCATAGCGGGCGCGCGTCTGTAGATCGGACTCGATCTGCGTCGCCAGAAGATCGCGGCGCTCCAAGCCTCGCGCGGGCTTCAAGCTCTCCGGCATACGCACGAAGCGGATGCTGTTGTAGAGGTTGTAGACCAGGCCCTCGGGCGTCCCGTAACGTAGCTTCGTATAGTTCTCGTAGAGCGCCTCGGGATCGGGCTCCAGGCCCAGCACCACGGCCCCTACGATGCGGTTGATATTGTCGCGCAGCGAGTTCAGTTCGGAGCGCAGGCGCAGCATCTCGGCGTCCGCATCCGTGTAGCGGCGACCGTAATACCCGGTAAAGAAGCCCACGGTCTTGATGTAATACTCGCCCAACTCGAAGTCGCGCTTGTAGGTCTGCCAGAGCGGGACGGTCTCGCGCTGAGTCGTACCGATCGCACTCTCCGCCTGATGCACCAGGGCGACCTTCTCCGCATCCGTCAGATCGCCGTTCTGCAACTTGTCGAGAACGTCGGTCAGCATGTAGCGCTCGATGAGGTAGTCGCGCCACGGAACCTCAGGCGAGACGTTGCTGTGAACGACCGGGTTATCCAACAGATTCATTTTCTCCAGAAGCGAGTCACGCCACCACTTCGGGATCAACTCAAGCTCGGAGATCAGCGGGAAGGCGCTGTATTGATTCGCCACGCCCGCCGCCCCGCCCATTTGCAAGGCGATGGAAACCCACGGCCCGATGCTGACGCCCCAATACTGACCGTACTCCTGAAGATAAGAGTAGACCTTCGCGACGACGCCCAACTCCTCGTCCACATCATCGTAGCGCCGACCTGCGCGCGGGAAGATGTAACGGCCCGACCAGGGCGAGAGCGGATTGAACCAGATGCCCGTATCGCCCAGCGGGTAGGCCCCTTCGAGCGAGGAGAGTGGCTTGCCCTCCGAGTCGATGAAGCCGTAGCGGTAGGCCGCACGCTGCGAGTTCTGAATGTATTTGTAGTAGAGCGCGAAGGTAGATGGATGCGCGAGCGTCTGCTCCATCCAGAAGGGGATCGAGCGCGAAGGGAACATCCAGAAGGGGATGATCTTGCGCATGATCGCGTCGAAGTTGTTGTAGTCGCTGTAGTCGAGCATGGAATGGTTGGTCTCGGGCAGCGCGCCCTTGATGCCCTTCTCCGCGCTGCCGTAGACTGCGGCATCCATGACCCCATACTTCGCCTGCACGATGGCGGGCAGGTTGTTCTTCAAGATGTCCGCCTGGTCGATCGGCAGGCCCTTGGCGAAGACATCTCCCTTCTCCGCCTGGCCCATGATCCAATCCCGCCACAGAGTCAGCATCGACTCGGCCTGCTGGCCGCGCGCCTGGATCGCCTGGCCGGAGCGGAGCCACTGCAACAATCCTTCCGGCAAGTCTCCTTCGGGGACGAAGGTCGGATGCAACACACGCAGTTCCGCGACCGCATCCCGGATGTTCTTCGGTACGCGGCGCGAGAGATCGGCATTGACCAAGCCCATGAAGTCTTCGGCATCCCGCTTGAGGGCCTGCATCGCTTCGATCAGCGGCGAGGCATTGCGCTCGCCCCATGGCCCATCCCGCAGCATCCGGATCGTATCCTCGATGGAGGCCATGAAGGTCGCCCGATCGTTCGCGATCTCACCCCACTCATCCAGGATCGAACGGCCACGATAGAAGGCAGGGTTGCGAACGAATGCCGCCCAGCCCTGGGCCTGCTGCTCGCGCACCTCGCGCTCCACGATGACATCCAGAAGTTCGGCCTGGTGTATTCCATGCCGCGAGTAGAACTGCTCATCCGCCTGACTCACCAGGTCTTCGGGGAACCCGGACATGCGCATGATCTCAGGGCTCGGGGAACGGAAGGGGAGCGGCCCGACCTGCGTCCCGCTGAAGATCGAGTCAGACAGCGCGCCCCGCACGCGGCTGACCACCCGCGCGGGCGGTCGGCGCATCCCGACCGGAAGCTCTCCTTGTTCGATCAGAACCAGAGCGTTCAGGACATCCTCACGCTTTGAGCGCGAATTAGGAAGTGCCCGGAACCACTCTGGCTCTGATCCGTCCGTCATCGCCATGACTTCCTGACGCATGGACTCGATCTCATCGAGGACGGCGCGCCGCATTCGTGGGTCTTCAATCTTGACCGAGGGGGTGGAGAGCGTATCCCAGAGCCTTCGGTTCGCCGAAGTAACGGTTTCTTGGTAGTTGATTTCCGCCTCGACCGCATGAACCACTTCGATATCCTGGGGGGTCAGGGCCGTGTAGTAACGACCCTCGAACTTCAACGCGCCCTCCATGGGCTCGGGGACGACCTTGAGCGCGGGCACGGTCGGGTGAAGCTCGATGCCCTGCTCGTACAGGCGCGCGGCGATTCGATCCTGGCGGGTCAGCAGGGCCTCCGCATCCTCGGGGATGTCCGCGAAGAAGCGACCGTAGGCCCGGCGTACCTCATCGGTCAGGCCCACATCCAACGGCCCGCCCCGAATGACCGTCAGGTAAACATCATGCAGGAAGGTGCGAATGCGCCGGAAGGCCCCCAAGAGTTCGGGGGTCGGCGCGATTCCTTCACGCATGAACGCCTCGAAGCCACGCGCGAACTTCTCGCGGGCCGCGTCCGTCCAAGCTCCCTGCTTGACTCCGATCCAACGCTCGAAGATTTCAAGATCGCGTTTGGCGAGCGGGTTGACCGTGGCTTCCTGAATGAGCGACTGATGGAAGACGTGCGCCATCTCATGCCCGAGGGTCGAAGCATCCGGGTCGGTCAAGTGGATCAGGAACTTGCCCTGATCGACCATCGAGACCGCGCCCTTCGCAATGCCCTCATTGATCTGACGCAAGACGGTGCGCTGTGCATCCCGCGCCGCATCCATTGCTTTCTTCGCCGTGTGGAGCAGATCGAGCGCCCGACTTTCTTCCGCCGTCGCCCTTTCGACGACGACTTCATTGAGCACGTCTTGGATGATCCGATCGGTATCGGCGATGCTGTGAGTCCTGCGCAGTGCAGCCCGTGTGTCATCCATCGCAGAGATGAAGGCGCGCTTCGTATCCTCAACGCTCTGTCCGATTTGGTAGAGGACACGGCCCGAGGTCGGCGGCGTGCCTGTAATGCCTGCGATCCACATCTCATAGAACTCGGACTTGGGGTGGCCGTAGCGCTGCGCCCAGCGTTCCGCGTAGGCGTCGGTAATTGTCAGCCAGTGCTCGGCATCCGCGTCCAAGCGGCCCACAG
>Ga0315274_10017699_pt1 | contig 10048 bp, 8 predicted proteins | sample YL17G02_20_MG_FD_203700 | JGI IMG/M metagenome (GOLD analysis project Ga0315274, IMG submission 203700) | Sediment microbial communities from Yellowstone Lake, YNP, Wyoming, USA - YL17G02_20 | ecosystem: Environmental > Aquatic > Freshwater > Lake > Sediment | place: USA: Wyoming | collected... | reverse complement strand
TACTTGCTTGCGTAAGTCCGCATTCCGTGTAGGGGAGGCCCTCAGCGGCCTCCCGGAGATCGGGCGACCGCAGAGGGTCGCCCCTACGATATGACGTGGATTTCCGCAACTTGGCACTAGCTTCATCCCTGCAGCCGGCAAGATCATAGTCCTCGGCCACGAAGTAGATGTTGTCCGCATCATCCGGGGCCATCTGGAGCCGAACTGTGCTCACGTCGAAGGCACTCTTGTTCTCGCCCAACCCGATATAGAGGCTCGCCGCGGCGGGAACCACGGCGGGCGGAATGTGAGTGGCGGACAATGCTTAGCGGACGAGAATGGTAAGGTGCCAGACGCCGACGGCGAGCATGGCGATCCCTACTAATATTAACCACACCTTCAACAACAAGAGGTACTTGCGGTGCTTCTGACACCATTCAAATGCATGGATATATCCATCCATGTAACCGCAAGTCATCACGTACTGTCCGGGGATCCCGGCGGTAAAGGCGATGAGCATCATGGCTCGGAGCGCGTTGATCACCCAATTGGGCGGCAGCCATCTGACCAACCCCCACATCCCCGTGTAGAGGAATGTGGAGAACACGGATATTCCCACATATCCCACCATGAGCAGGCCGATGAGAATCCGCCGAAGAGCTGGGTTCGCGGCGATGGCGCGCTTCAGACTCGACTCGTCCCGCTCGTAGCGCGGCAGGACTCGGCGGTTTGCCTTTGTGAGCAGTGCCTTGCCGGTCAGGTAGACAACGACGCCCGTTGCGACGAGGATCAGGGCCACCAGGGTATCCTTCAGCCAGGCAGAGTGGACTGATCTCAGCCCGTGGCCGAGGAACAGCCAGAGGAACACTCCGCTGTAGATGAGTCCACTGAACGCCCCGGCGAGGCATCCCGGAATCGAACCCATCCGCCACAGCATACCGACTGCAGCTCGGCTCCTGGAACGCACTCGCTCGTTATAACTCCCCCAGTATTCCTCGGGCGGATCGTCCGAGGCCGATTGGCCGAGAACTCGTCCGAGTGATCGCTCCTGCTCTATCTCTGTGCGGCAATCGGGGCAGCCGGAGATATGCTTCTCGACCTGTCGGCGGGTGCCATCGTCCAGTTCGCCGTTGCAGTATCGTGGTATCAAGTCTCTTGCTTTCGAACAATCCATTTTGTGCTCCACGCGGCAGCAGCCGCCTCAAGAGATCAGATCGCCCAACCGCCCACGCAACTTACACCGGGCGGAGTTCAACCTGGACCAGACAGTACCGACGGGACAACCGAGGGCATCCGCGATCTCGGTCTGCTTCAACCCGTCCATGTAGTAGAGCAGCACCACCGCACGCTCGGCGGGATCAAGCTCCAGGATGGCATTCCTCACCCTGTCCCGCACCATGCTTCGCTCGGCATCGGCGGATGGAGATTCCGGCGATTCGGTCTCATGGTCTTCAAGCGATGCGGGCACGATTCTCGCAGAGTGCCTGATGCAAAGGTTGACGAGTATCTTCCGCAGCCAGGGACCGAAGCTCTCCGGCTTCTTGAGCTGCCGGATCCGCCTGAATGCCTGGACGAACGCCTCCTGCGACAGATCGTCCGCCGCGTCGTGACTCTGGGTCATGGCCCTCGCAAGGCGGTAGATGCTCTTCCGGTAGCGCCCAACCAGGAAGTCGCATGCATCCGCCGAACCGGCCTGCATCCGAGTAACAAGCTCCCCGTCACTCAATTGTCTCTCACTCGTGGCTTCCGACAAGGGCCAACCCCGCGTATTGAACTCGACTCACTAAGAAAGATGCATCGTCTGGCGAAAACCTTCAAAGATCAGGCCGGACACCCGCGACCATCCGGCTCCACATCATTCTATCACACCCGGTGATCGCTCTGGCACGTCTCGCGGAATGCTGCTATAATCTCGGCACCTGGGATTTCGAAGAGGTGCGGACTATGTGGATCGAGAATGCGTGGAATCAGGTCGGACACTTCGTCACCACGGTCGGTGCGCCTAAGCTGTGGGCGCTGGCGAAGATTCTTATCTTCTTCTTCGCGGTGCGCTGCATCGCGTACAGGCTCATGGACCGGCTGCTGAGGTCGCTCACCGAGCGTGAAACCGTGGAGCGGGTCGCTGCCGCCGGACGCATTCGCACGCTGGGCAGCCTGATCAAGAGCACCATCTTCTACGTGCTGGTGTTCATCGCCGGGGTGATGACCCTGCGAGTTTTCGAGGTCGAGATGGCGCCTGTGCTGACCGCCGCCGGTGTTGTGGGCCTGGCGGTCGGCTTCGGCGCGCAGAAGCTCGTGCGCGACATAATCTCCGGGTTCTTCATCGTGCTGGAGAACCAGTACTCGGTCGGCGAATACGTGACGATCGGCGGAGTCACCGGCACGGTAGAGGAGCTCGGGATGCGCGTCACCCAGTTGCGGGATGACGCGGGCAAGCTGGTCATAATCGCGAACGGGGACATTAGCCAGGTGACGAATCATTCCAGAGGCCCGATACAGGCAACTCTCGATATCAACGTCGCCGCCGATTCCGATCTGGAAAAGGTGCGTGCAGCTATTGAGCGCGCAGGCGAAGAGGTTGCCCGCCGGGTGGACGGTGCCGTGACGCCGCCGAAAGCCGACGGAATCACCGCCGCTGATGCCTCGAAGGTAACCATCCGGGTGTCCGGCGAGGTCAAACCCGGGCGGCAGGACGAGGTTCAGGCCGCACTTCGAGAGCTGATCCGCGAGCAGTTTGCGGAGGCCGGGATCAAGCTGGCATGATCAGATCGCTGATCGTCCCGTCGTTGACAATCCCGGGCGGAATCACCTAGAATAGCGCCGGAGGAAAGGGATTCATGCGATATGGCGCGCCGCGGGGGACGGCCGACATTCTCCCCCGAGAGAGTCCCCGGTGGCAATATGTAGAGAACAGGTTTCGCGATATCTGCCGCCTTTACGGATACGATGAGCTCCGTACGCCCACCTTCGAGGAAACGGAGCTTTTTGCGCGCAGCATCGGCGAGCACACCGATATCGTGAGCAAGGAGATGTACACGTTCCTTGACCGGGCCGGGAGAAGCATGACCCTGCGCCCGGAAGGGACCGCTCCGGTCGTGCGCGCCTACCTCCAGCACAAGCTTTTCGGCGAGATGCCGGTGAGCAAGTTCTACTATGTCGCCAGCATCTTCCGGTACGAGCGTCCCCAGGCGGGCAGGTACAGAGAGCATCACCAGGTCGGCGTGGAGGCAATCGGCTCGCAGGATTCGGCGATTGACGCGGAGGTCATCTCGCTGGCGCTGCATTACCCGACCTCGCTGGGTATACGGAATCTCGAACTGAGAGTCAACTCGGTGGGCTGTCCGAGCTGCCTGCCGGGGTATAAGAACCTGCTGAAGAAGGCCGTCGAACCGTACCTGGCGGAGCTCTGCGAGAACTGCCGGGCCAGGTACAACGTGAACCCGCTCCGGATGCTCGACTGCAAGGTTCCGCGCTGCCGGGAGCTTACCGTGAGCGTGCCGAATATCGTGGAGCATCTATGCCAGGAGTGCTCGGAGCACCTGAGCGCGGTTCTGCATTATCTCGACGCTCTTGGAATTGGATACACGCTCGACCCCAGGTTGGTGCGCGGGTTGGACTACTATACGAAGACGGCCTTTGAGATAGTGAGCACCGAGCTGGGCGCGCAGAACTCGGTGGGAGGCGGCGGCAGATACGATGGCCTGATCGCCGAACTGGGCGGTCCGCCTACGCCGGGCGTCGGCTTTGGATCAGGAATCGAGCGGACGCTCTCGGTCATGGAAGCTCAGGGCATCGGGATTCCTGTGGACACCCATCCATCGGTTTTCATCGCCACGCTCGGCGACAAGTCCAGGGAAGTCGGGGTCAAGCTGCTTGCCGATCTCCGCAGGGCCGGAGTGGCCGCAGAGACTGACTACGCCGGGAAGAGCTTGAGGGCCCAGATGAAGTCCGCCGACCGGGAGCAGGTGCGGCTCACGGTAATCATCGGCGAAGACGAGTTGAATCGGGGAGAGGTCAAGGTGCGGAACATGGAGACGAAGGAAGAGGTAGACGTGCCTCTCGATCAGGCAGTGGAAAGAATCAGGGGGGTGCTCGCCGGGTAGGGGCGTTCGGGAATTCGCACCCTCACCCTGGCCCTCTCCCGCCCGCGGGCGAGGGAATCGCTTTGACCCTGGATACCTGGAACCCTTCTTAAGGAGCAGAGCATGGAATGGAAACGGACGCATGAATGCGGTGGGCTTTCGACCGCCGATATCGGCGCGGAGGTGCGTCTGAACGGCTGGGTTCAGCGGCGCCGCGACCACGGCGGCCTGATCTTCATTGACCTGCGGGACCGCTCGGGCATCATCCAGGCCGTGGTTGACCCCACGAGGGCTCCGGCCGCACACGGAGCCGCGGAGTCGGTCAGGAGCGAGTACGTCCTCAGCGTTCAGGGAAAAGTGCGCCGCCGACCGGAAGGGACCGAAAACCCGAAGCTGAAGACCGGCGAGATCGAGGTCACCGCCGATCACATTTACATACTGAACGCCTCGAAGACGCCGCCGTTCCCGATATCGGACGAGGCGGACGTGGACGAACTGGTCCGCCTGAAGTACCGCTACCTCGACCTCCGGCGGCCCGTCATGCAGGAGAAGCTGATACTCCGGCACAAGGTCATCAAACTGATGCGCGACTTCCTTGACGCCCGCGGCTTCATCGAAATCGAGACGCCGATCCTCATCAAGAGCACGCCGGAGGGGGCGCGCGACTACCTGGTACCAAGCCGACTTTACCCTGGTCATTTCTACGCGCTTCCGCAGTCGCCCCAACAACTGAAGCAGCTTCTGATGGTGGCGGGACTCGAGCGGTATTTCCAAATCGCCAAGTGCTTCCGCGACGAGGACCCGCGCGCCGACCGCCAGCCGGAGTTCACGCAGCTCGACCTCGAGATGTCGTTCGTTACCCAGGACGACATTCTGGAAGTAATCGAGTCGCTGATGATCGAGATCGTGCAGAAGCTGAGTGAGAAGAAGATAGTGAAGCCGTTTCCGAGGCTGACCCACGCAGAGGCGATGGAGCGCTATGGCTGCGACAGGCCCGACCTGCGCTTCGGGCTCGAGCTGGCGGATCTGTCCGATATAGTCTCGAACAGCCAGTTCCAGGTTTTCCGCAACACACTCGATAGAGGCGGCAAGGTGAAAGCCGTCCTCGGCCCGGGCCTTGCCGGATACAGCCGCAGGGAGATTGACGAGCTGACGGCCCTGGCGAAGACGTTCGGCGCGAAGGGCCTGGTTACGATACAAGTGACCGAGGAAGGCATCAAGTCGCCGAGCGCGAAGTTCCTCACCGACGAGGAGATGTCCGGCATCGTCCGGAAGACCGGGGCAAAGGCCGGCGACCTGATCATGATCGTCGCCGATGATCCGAAGATCGTCGCCGATGCGCTCGCAAAGCTCCGGCTCGAGATGGGCGACCGTCTAAACCTCCGCGACCCGAGCATACTCTATTTCTGCTGGGTGCTCGACTTCCCCATGTTCGAGTGGGACGAGGATGGGAAGCGCTGGGATGCGGCTCATCATCCGTTCACGTCGCCGAAAGAGGAAGACATCCCGCTGCTGGACACCGATCCCGGCGCGGCAAGGTCGAATGCCTACGACCTGGTGTGCAACGGCGCGGAGTTGGGGAGCGGAAGCATCAGGATTCACCAGCGCGACGTGCAGGAGAAGATCTTCAAGCTGCTCAACTACTCTCCCGAGGAGGCTCAGGCTCGGTTCGGGCACATGCTGGAAGCCTTCGAATACGGCGCGCCGCCGCACGGAGGAATTGCGCCGGGAATAGACCGCCTGGTCATGCTCCTGACCGACGACGACAACATCCGAGAGGTCATCGCCTTTCCGAAGACCGCAACCGGGGTTGATCCGATGACGGAGGCCCCTTCACCGGTCACGGAAGAGCAGCTCAAGGACCTGCACATCAAGCTGAGAGAAGGCGCGACCTCCGAAGTGCGAATGGTGTAGTACCGGACGCTCGTGCTCGGACGTCGAATCCGCGCGGTCTCGCCGCCTCGTCTTCGTTCGCGCGGTCTGGCGGTAATAGTAGGGTTGAGGAATCATAGCCCTATGGATCAGGAGAAACTGGACCGCTTAGTGGAGTCGGCGCGTCAGGACATGCTGCGCGGAGATTCGCGCAAAGCGAAGGACAGGCTTCGAGCGGTGCTTCAACTCTCTCCGCACTTCCGCCCCGCTCTCGAACTCATGGGCCGGATCTACTACCAGCACGGAGACTACCGGAACGCGGTGATGCACTGGTCGCGCGCGGATTACTGGCGGTATCCCATGCCGCACGCGTGTGAACGCATCTTCAAGGCGGTCTGGCGGGCTCTGGTCCACGAGAACGCGCAGGCGGCGCGATATCATCTGTATGCCTTCGCCGGCACTTCGCCGCCCGGTGAACTGAGAGAAAGGCTCTCCATCCTGCAAGCAGCGTACTACAGGCTCGGCGCCAAGAAATCGAAGCTTGCCGGGCTCGCATGTGCTCCTCTGTCCGGAGGATGCCTGCTGGCGGCCGTGGGCCTGATTTCCGTTCTGCTCGGCGCAGGCTGGTCGTGGTTCGCATGGATGGGCGCGATCGCCGTAGCAGCCGCTCTGGTCGTCGCCTGTATCAATGCGCTGGCGTACTTCCGCGCATCGAGGCTGTTCCGCGAGGCGGTCACATCTTTTCAGAAGACCGCCGGGCGCTAGAGCTGTGCGCAGATTCCGGCCTCCGGTGGCACAGCCGGGATTCCTGAACACCACAGACGCCGTGCAAGCGACGGAGGAGCCATTGATGGACGGGCTGCGGGATGAGCGCCGTCCGGAGCAACCCAATATTCCTGGTAATATTACCAGGCTTGTAAAATTCGGGCTCGTGTGGTATTATAAAACCGTAACAGCATATTAGTCCGCGAAGAACCCTACTGTGTTCGTGCTTCGCCGAGGAAGTTTTGAGCCGACACTCATAGATTAAAGGGGCCAGATTCGCGTTGTGGCGTGGCAGCCCCGCTACAGAATTGTTCCGGGGAATCGCAAAGCACGCGTGAAGGCACCCGCCCGTTGTGAATCGGGTTCAAAAACTTATTAGGCACACGGCACGGTGGGGTCTTTTCTTTCATATACTGCCGCGTAGGGTGACGGCCAATGCGACAGGCAGGAAGCGAATCACAGCCCGTGGACCTGTTCGATCGGGCGGTTCAAGCATCTGCCGGATCGGAGATGCCGCTTGCCGCACGGATGCGTCCGCGCACCCTTGATGAGTTCGTCGGCCAGGAGGACATCATCGGTCCCGGCAAACTCCTCCGCCGCGCCATCGAAACCGATGAACTCGGCTCCGCCATCTTCTGGGGACCTCCCGGCTGCGGCAAGAGCAGCCTCGCCTTCATCATAGCTCAAACCTCAGAGGCGGCATTTGAGAGCTTCAGCGCAGTGACCTCGGGAGTCGCCGATATCCGCAGGATCATCGAGAAGGCGAAAGAGCGCAGGAAGCTCTACGACCGCAAGACCATTCTTTTCGTGGATGAGATTCACCGCTTCAACAAGGCACAGCAGGACGCGTTTCTGCCCCACGTCGAGAATGCAACCATCGTGCTGATCGGCGCAACGACCGAGAACCCGTATTTCGAAGTCAACTCCCCTCTCATCTCCAGGTCGCGCATCTTCCGCTTCGAGCAGCTCAACAGCGAGCAGGTGGAGCAGATAGTCCGCATGGCCCTGGAAGATAAGGAGCGCGGCCTGGGGAATTGGAACGTCGTCGTAGGTGATGACGCGATGGAGCATCTGGTGAACATAGCCAACGGCGACGCACGAGCGGCCTTGAACGCCTTGGAGATGGCGGCGCTGACGGTTCCGCCGGATGAGAACGGGAATCGCCTGGTCACGCTGGAAATCGCTGAGGAGGCGATCCAGCACCGGGCGCTGAAATACGACAAGGACGGCGATAATCACTACGACGTGATCTCGGCGTTCATCAAATCCATGCGGGGCTCGGATCCGGATGCGGCGCTCTACTGGCTGGCGCGCATGATCTACGCCGGAGAAGACCCCCGGTTTATCGCCAGGCGGATGGTGATCCAGGCGGCGGAAGACGTCGGGAATGCCGATCCGATGGCGCTGGTCGTGGCTACTGCGGCGGCCCATGCGGTGGATTATGTCGGGATGCCGGAAGCACAGATTCCACTCGCTCAGGCGGCGATATATCTCGCCTGCGCTCCGAAGAGCAACTCCTCCTGCAAGGGCATCAGCCGCGCGCTGAAGGACGTTGCCGAAAAACGCGCGGAGCCGGTGCCGATTCACCTGCGCGATACGAATTATCGCGGTGCGAGCAAGCTGGGACACGGCAAGGACTACAAGTACCCGCATGACTATCCGGACAACTGGGTAGAGCAGCAGTACATGCCCGACGGGGTGAAGTCGCAGCCCTACTACGAGCCGACTGAGAACGGCCACGAGTCGAAGATCAAGGAACGCCTCGATGGACTGCGGAAGCGGCGGCGGCGAGACGCGGACGCACAATAACGTGGGATTCGGTGCTCGGGATTAGGGATGAATGACTCCCGGCCAGGCACCGCTTGTGAGACGTCTCCATCACACCTGTAGACCCCTGGGTATCATAGTTCACAGATCAAGCATAAGTATGACCCGAAATTCATGGCAGGAACATCTCCACAGGCACAGAAAGTAGTAGTTGCAATGAGCGGCGGCGTGGACAGTTCCGTCGCTGCTGCGATTCTCGTCGAGGAAGGTTACGACGTTATAGGCGTGACGATGCAGATCTGGCCGACTGCCAGCGGACCGGAGGAGAGGTTCGGCCGGACCTGCTGCTCGCTGAGTGCTGTGGAGGATGCGCGCAGGGTAGCCGCCCGCCTGGGCATTCCGCACTACGTTGTGAACTTCAAGAGAATCTTCGAACAAACGGTCATTGACAATTTCATCGAGGAATACCGCCGTGGACGGACGCCGAATCCGTGCATCCGGTGCAACCGATTCGTGAAATTCGACGCGCTGCTGGCAAAGGCGCGCGAACTTGGGGCGGATTACGTGGCTACGGGGCACTACGCGCGGATCGTGTACGACGAAGCAAAGGCGTGTTGGCTGCTGAAGCGGGGTATAGACCATTCGAAGGATCAATCCTACGCGTTGTACAGCATGACCCAGGAGCAGCTCGCACACACGCTGATGCCCCTGGGAAACATGGTGAAGGAGGAAACCCGGCGGCTGGCGGCCCGGCTCGGCCTCTCGGTGGCGGCAAAGCCTGAGAGCCAGGAGATCTGCTTCGTAGAGGACAGGAACTACCCGGCCTTCCTGGAGAAGACCGTGCCGGAGGTGGCGAAGCCCGGCCCGATTCTGGATATGGCCGGTAACGTCATCGGAGAGCACAAGGGGATCGCATTCTACACGGTCGGCCAGCGCAGGCGACTCGGCATCGCGGCAGGTGAGCCGCTCTATGTCGTGCGCATAGACCCATCTCGCAACGCGATAGTGGTGGGCCGCGGGACGGATCTGTATGCGTCGAGCCTGGCCGCGAGCGGTCTCAATCTTATCTCAATCACGCAACTTGCCGAGCCGATTGCCGTGACTGCGAAGATCAGATATAATACGAAAGACTCGCCGGCCTTGGTTTCTCCGCTGGCAAACGGACAGGCGCTCGTAAAGTTCGACAGGCCACAGCGAGCGATAGCTCCCGGACAGGCGGTGGTCTTCTACAATGGCGAGGACGTGATCGGCGGCGGAACCATAGACCGTGTGGTCGGTGATGCGTGATGCGTGACGCGTGATGCGTGATGCGTGATGCGTGACTCGTGATGCGTGATAGCTTTGTGTTTCACGCATGAGGAATCAGTATCGGGGGTACAGCCAGTGCAGACAGCTTTGTACGTAGTAGGAATCGTGGGCATAGCGGTATTCGTGGCAGCTTTTGTCGTGGTCGTGGCCGGCGTCCTGCGGGAGATCCGAAAGATCGGACAGATGAGCGAAGACCTTTCCCACTTCCTGAAAACAGCAGAGGAAGAACTGAGCAGCACGACGCGGGACGCTCGTACGGCATTGGACGACATTGA
>Ga0315274_10017693_pt1 | contig 10049 bp, 8 predicted proteins | sample YL17G02_20_MG_FD_203700 | JGI IMG/M metagenome (GOLD analysis project Ga0315274, IMG submission 203700) | Sediment microbial communities from Yellowstone Lake, YNP, Wyoming, USA - YL17G02_20 | ecosystem: Environmental > Aquatic > Freshwater > Lake > Sediment | place: USA: Wyoming | collected... | reverse complement strand
GCTCGAGCGACGGGTTCCAGGTGAATTGGAACTCCGGCGCGACCACTTCGGCGGCCGCCATGTCACCGGTGTCCCCGAAACCTCCCGACAAAAGCGGCACGTCGTCGAGGTAACTGCTGGCAATCTTGCATATGTTGAGGTCCTCGTTGGCGTCGCCGAGGCTGCCGGCCAGCAATATCAAGTCGGAGCCGGATCCGAGGATTTTCTTTTCCGCCTCGAGATACCTGAAATGCATCCATAGCCTCCAGTTGCCGTACGTGGAGGATTCGCCCCTTGACACACGTCCGGAGGCGCTCAGGCTGACGCCAAGAGTGCCCGCGCTTGCCTTCAAAATCCGGGTGTGGCCGAGCGTCGCGAAGGCAATGAACGGCTGCGGATACCAGGTTGAGCCCCAGCCATTGGGGTCGACGCCGGGATGAGGCCTGATGGCCACCGCACCGCCCAGTATCAAGGCGGTCATGAAATGGTGCGCCTTATGGTAGAACCTGTATTCGGTTGCGCCGGTCGGCAACTTCACTTTGTCCACCGAATATGGGGCCGCCGGCGACGTGGAACGGCCCGACCCCGCCGCGGGCGAGTTTACGGCGGCGCCGTCGAGTGCGACCTCGGTGAAGGCGAATGCGCACAGGCAGAACACCACCGCGCACACGAAGCCCCATTTCGCGGTTCTCGACAGTCTCATGTCACGCCCCTTGCGAACGTGTTCTTGCCTTTGTTGTCCGCATTCCGCGCCAGCACGCCTGTTGCCTCGGCGCCAGCGGCCTGCCAAGCTTAATCCCCGGGCTGCAGCGGGTACTATACCGCTTCGACCAGCCGGCGGTCAAGCCGGAAACCCCACAACGCAGCAAGAAGGGGAATGCCGACCCCAGGCCTGCGCCGGCAGGCGGCGAGCGCTCGGGGCGCAGCCGTCGCGTCCGATGTTTATGTACGTGTCTTGGGGTAATTCCATTCAGTTCGGGTGCGACATGCCTCGTGCGGCGCAATCACCCGCAAAGCGAGGGCAGGAGAATGCAGGGGTACGCGTGCTGGTGGGCGCATGGACGCAGGACATGCGGGGTGGAAAACCCCGCATCTCGATGCATAATTGACCGGCGCTCCGGCTTGGGCGTTCATTTGGCGCATTGTCGAAAGGCAGGTTATGAATGGCGAAGAAGAACAGATACTCGAAGGCGCAACTCTACCACCGCGGGCCGCAGATCACCTATTCCGGCCGCGGCCTCGACGAAATCGCGTTCCCGCTGGGCGGCATCGGGACGGGGATGATTACCCTGGGCGGCTGGGGACAGTTGAGGGATTTCGAAATCATGAACCGGCCCGCCAAGGGGGCGTTCGTAAAAAACACATTCTTCGCAATCCGCGTCCGCCAGGGGAAACTCGACTTGGCGCGCGCCCTCCAGGGGCCCGTCGAGGGCGATTTCAACGAGGAGAGCATTTCCGTGCGGCGCTTCACGGGCGAGGGGCTGCCGCATTTCGGCAAATGCACGTTTCGCGGCGAGTACCCCTTTGCGCACGTCGAACTCTCCGACGCTCTACTGCCCGTCCGCGTTTCGCTTGAGGCGTGGAACCCCTTTATCCCCTTGAACGCCGACGATTCGAGCATTCCCGTTGCGATACTCTCGTACACCGTCCGCAACGTGACCAAAAAGCCCCTGGATGCGACGCTCTTCGGCTCGATTTCGAACGTCATCGGCACATCACTCGGCGCGGCGGACGATATACTGCGCAAGGCCGACGAGGCCGACACGCGCGTGAACGCCGCCCGGCACTCCGGGGGGGTGTCGGGGCTTTACATGACCGATACGGCGCTCGCCGCCGATTCGCCGAAGTTCGGCTCGATGGCGCTTGGCATTCTCGGCGCGAAGGCCGACGTCGCGCCGTCGCTTGTCGACGAGCACGTCGCCAAGATCTGGGAAATCATCTCCGGCGAGGCCGCGTTTCCTCCGGAGGAGACGGGCAAAATGCCGACGGGCCTTGTCGGGCTCGACGTGCGCATCCCCGCGGGCAAGTCCGTAACGGTCACATTCGCCGTCACGTGGTATTTCCCGAATTTCCAGCAATACTGGGGCGTCACGCAGGGCTGTTGCGAGAAGCCGCCCAACCCCTTCTGGAAGAACTGGTATGCGACGAAGTGGGCCGACGCATGGGACGTCGCCCGATACGTCGCCGCGAATTTCGACCGGCTCCGAGGCGAAACGAGGGCCTTCCACGACGCGCTTTTCTCATCGACGCTGCCGGACTACGTCCTCGATGCCGTGAGCGCAAACATCTCGATACTGAAGACCCCGACGTGCCTGCGCCTCGCGGACGGGACATTCTACGGCTTCGAGGGCTGCGGCGTCACCTCCGGCTGCTGCGAAGGCTCCTGCACCCACGTGTGGAACTACGCCCAGGCGCTGCCGTACCTTTTCCCTGATTTGCAGCGCAGCCAGCGCGAGGCGGATTACACATACGCGCACTCGGACGAGGGCTTCGGACAGTTCCGTATCCCACTGCCGCTCGGAACGAAGGCGGAATTTAAGTACCACCCCGCCGCCGACGGACAGATGGGAGCGGTCATGCAGATTTACCGCGAGTGGCTCATTTCCGGCGACACCAAGTGGCTCAAGTCGATATGGCCCGCCGCGAAGCGCGCGCTTGAGTTCGCGTGGAAGTACTGGGACGCCGACCGCGACGGCGTCATGGAGGGGATGCAGCACAACACCTACGATATCGAGTTCTACGGGCCTAATACGCTCATCGGCAGCCTCTACCTGGGGGCGCTTTTGGCCGGCGAGAGGATGGCGAATATCGCCGGCGATGCGGATGCCGCCGCCGAGTACCGCCGCCTGTTCGAGAAAGGCTCGCGGTGGACCGACGCCAATCTCTTCAACGGCGAGTACTACGAGCAGAAGGTCGAGCCTGACGCGCACAAGGCATGGCCCGAGCACTACCGCACACTGAGCGTTTCGCACGGGCGCGACGACCGGTTCCCCTGGCCGAAGTTCCAGTACGGCAAAGGGTGTCTGGCGGACCAACTCCTCGGCCAGTGGTACGCGGAGATGCTCGGCCTCGGCAAACTCTACGACCCGAAGAAAGTGCGAAAGGCCCTTCTCTCCATATTCAAGTACAACTGGCGCGCCGACCTCACTGACCACCCGGGGCTGTTGCGCATCTACGCGTGTCGCGACGAGCCGGGGCTTATCGTATGTACGTGGCCGAAGGGCGGCCGGCCCGGCTACCCCGTGGTCTACGCGGACGAGGTCTGGTGCGGCATCGAGTACCAGGTCGCAAGCCACCTTATCTACGAGGGGCTCGTCGACGAGGGGCTTGCGGTCACGAAGGGCGTGCGCGACCGGCACCGCGGCGACAGGCGAAATCCGTGGGACGAGTTCGAATGCGGCCACCACTACGCGCGGTCGATGGCAAGTTACGCCGTGCTTACGGCGCTCTCCGGGTTTTCCTGCGACATGGCCGAAGGCAGGATCGGCTTTGCGCCGCGGGTGTTCCAGAAGGACTTCCGCTGCTTCTGGAGCGCCGGTTCCGCCTGGGGCACGTATTCCCAGAAACTCTCCGGAAGGACAGCCACCGTCACGCTCGAAGTGGCCTACGGATCGCTGTCGCTTAAGGAATGGTCCATTGCCCCCGGCAGGCCCCTGCGCAAGGTCGTGACTCTAACACTCGGCGAGTCCCCAGTTGCGGCGAGGCTCGTGAAGACCGGGCGTGGAGCGGTCGCGAGTATCGAGACAAGGATTACGGTTTCGAAGGGGCAAACGCTGACCGCGGAGTTTGCTTAGGCTTCGCCGATCCTTGCTCCGGTTGTGAAGAAAGCCCGGCGGCTTTCTTGAGGGCTTCCACGTCGAGGTCGCGGATGTGGCCGATGAGGTTCTGCCAGACGGGGTGCCAGCCGAAGCCGCCCTCGGTCATCTCTTTCAAGGCGTCCTCCTTCGACCAGCCCTGTACGGCGATGCGGTAGGTTGCGACCGTCATCCCCGTGCGGTCGGCGCCGTGCTCGCAGTGGACGAAGACAGGGGTCTTCGCCTTGTCGGTGACGATCTTGAGGAACCGGACCAGGTCTTTGTCCTCCGCGTGCCACGCCTTGACCCAGATGTGCTCGTATCCGAACTCAAGGCCGCCCATTTCGTCGCGGTCGCTGTGGAAGGAGCGCAGGTTGACGACCATCTTTATCCCCATCTCTTTGAGGCTCTTGAACCCCTGCGCCGTCGGCTGCGCGCCGCGGTAGAGATTATCCGTCACCTTGTGGAGGTTCGGCAGGCCGGGCTTCTCAATCGGGACGGCCCATCGGGGGTCGCGCACGGGCGCCGCGAGCACGCTGTCGGTGGATTGAGGCGGCTGTGCGGTTGTCGGGACCGGCGTCTGTTCCGCCGCAAAGCCTGAAACCGCCGCCGACAGGCACGCTACCGACAACGCGATGGCAAGAGTCCTTCTCATGAACGCTTTCTCGGGCCTGGGGAGCATCTTAACAGCGACAGCCTCGCGCGTAAAGGATTGCGAAGGACACGAAAACCCGGTAGAATTCCTGCAGCCGGGAAATGAGGAGGTGTCGGCATGGCCTACGTACTTCGTTTCGTCCAGCGGTTTCTTCCGAAGGACCGCGAGGCGTTTATGAAACTCGAGGCCCAATTCGCCAGGATGGAGCGCCGGCGAAAGGGCTATCCAAAGGGGCGCCGCAGCACGCCGTACGCGGGGCGCGAGGAGACGAACACGCTTGTCTGGGAATGTGAATTTCCGACGCTTAAGGCCGCCGAGGATGCGCTTGCGCTCATGGCCGGCGACCCGGAGCACGAGAAACTGTACAAGAAGCAGGTCCCCTACATGCAGGAGGCATATACGGAGATCTACGAAGTCCTGGATTTCTGACAGCATATGGACCACAGAGGCACAGAGAAACGGGGAGAAAACTCACAGAGGGATCCTCTGACCGGGAAGGTCATTGAGTGTGCAATTGAGGTGCACAGGGCCCTTGGCCCGGGCCTTCTCGAATCGGCATATGAAGAATGCCTGTGCTACGAACTGTCGGCGGCAGGGATGCGCTTTCGGCGCCAGGTGCCGCTGCCTCTGACATACAAACAGGTGAAGTTGGACTGTGGGTACAGGCTGGATGTCATCGTCGAAGGAAACCTAGTGGTCGAGTTGAAGACCGTTGAGAGTATACTTCCCATCCACGAGGCCCAGATGCTGACCTATCTCAGGCTTTCCGGTATTCGTACGGGACTTCTGTTGAACTTCAGCGTCCCTGTATTGCGCGATGGCATCAGGAGGTTTGTACTTTAGTTTTTCTCAGTGCCTCTGAGTCTCTGTGGTCGGTCCCTGTGCGGTTGGAAATGGTTCTGGAGATGCCTAATGTCCTTTGTAGATCCGAAGCAGCTTTACGAATGGTGTAAGATCCCCGCGCAGAAACTCGTCAATCACCCGAAGCTCAAGACCCCCTTCCGGCTCGTTGCGACGCGCGAGGAGATGGGGTATCTCATGGCCCGCGAACTCGCCGACATGGTCGCTGCCAACAACAAGAAGGGCAAACCCGCGCGGGCGATAATCCCCTGCGGGCCTGCGTGCTGGTACGCGCCGTGGACCCAGATTGTGAACGCCGAGGGCGTGTCTCTGAAGGATTTCACGGTATTTCACATGGACGAATGCCTCGACTGGCAGGGGCGCCTCCTGCCCAAGGGGCACCCGTACAATTTCCGCACGTTCATGGAGGCGCACTTCTACGGCGGCATCAAGCCGAAACTCAACGTCCCCGAGAAGCAGCGTTATTGGCTCACGCCGCAGGCGATTGAGAAGGTCCGCGCGGCGATAGCCGAGGCGCCGATTGACGTCACGCTCGGCGGCTGGGGCCAGGACGGGCACATCGCGTACAACCAGGCCCGCCGCCACCCGTACAGCCACGTGACGATTGACGACGTTGCGAACTCGACCATCCGCGTCCAGGAGAATAACCTCGACACGATAATGGCTCTTGCGCAGCGCACTTTCGGAGCGGCGTATCAGTTCGTCCCGCCGATGTCGGTGACCCTCGGCGTCAAGGAGTGCATGTCCGCGCGAAAGGTGCGCGTATTCTCCGACACCGGCGCGTGGAAACAGACCGCGCTTCGCGTCGCGCTTTTCAGCGAACCGACGCCCGAATACCCGTTGACGCTTCTCCAGAGGCACCGCGACGCGCTCATAACCGCGACGCTTGAGACCGCGCGGCACCCGATAAGCGAGAACCCCGGCTGGGAACTCTTCTGAAGGCGCAGGCGATGCCGCGAGCGAAAACAATCGGCCTCGGCAGGAACGCCCCTTACCGGATGCTCGCCGGCGTAGGCGGCATCGGGACGGGGATATTCTTTGCCCTCGAGGGCGCTCACACGCTTGGCCGCAACGAAAGCCGGCCGGGGAGGCTCCTCGACGTCCGTGACTATTGCAAACTCCACATCATCGCGCATTACGTGGCGGTACTTCTCGGCGCAAGGGCCTCCGGGAAGCCCTTCCACGTGCTTCCAATCGGCAAGGTCGGGGATGACGAAATCGGCTGCCGCCTGACGAAGGAGATGGCCGGCGCCGGGATGGACACGCGTTTCGTGGACGCCGCCAAAGGGCGCCCCACGCTTATGAGCGTGTGCTTCCAGTATCCCGACGGCTCCGGCGGCAACATCACGACAACCGACGCCGCGGCCTGCGCGCTTTCGGCGCGCGACATCGACCGCGCGGCGGCGATTCTCAAACGCTACGCGGGCCGCTTCATTGCGCTCGCGGCGCCCGAGGCGCCGCTGGCGGCAAGGAAGCGTTTCCTCACTGTTGCGACGAAGTACAAGGCGTTCCGCGCCGCGGCATTCACCAGCGCCGAAATAAAAGAAGCGCGGGCGATGGGCATGTTTGCCCTCTCTGACCTCGTGGCGATCAACGAGGATGAGGCGGGGATACTCGCGGGCGCAACGTTCGACGCGAAAAAACCAAGAGCGTTTCTCGATAAATGCGCGGCCGCTCTGACTCGAATCAACCCGCTGATTATGGTAACGGTCAGCGCGGGGAAACACGGCGCGTACGGCTTTTCCGACGGGCGCTGGGAGCATTGCCCGGCGCTTGAAGTCAAGGTCAAAAGTACGGCCGGGGCGGGCGACGCGCTTCTTTCCGGCGTCCTCGCTGGGATTGCGGCGGGCTGGCCGTTTATCGGCGACGCCCCGGGCGAACGTCCGTTCCGGAATGCCCTCGAACTCGGCGTCGCGCTCGCGTCGTTCAAGTGTACTTCGCCGCACACGATCCACCCGAAAGCCGGACTCCAGGCCGTTCTCTCGTTCGCGAGAAAGGCAAGGCCAAAAACCTCGTAGGAACGCACATGCAACTGAAAGAGGAGACTATGGCAGCCAAACAAACCACAGCAACGACAGCCGGCGCGGCCGCGCGCGACGCGAGGAAACTCATTGCGCCCGTCGCCGGCGACGCCTTGAGGCTCCTTCGCAAGATCGTTCAGACGGATACCGTGGCCATGCCGCCGGACGGCCGTCCATACGGGACGCGCCCGGGCGAAGGCCGTTCCGGAGCTCCCTCGAACTCGGCGTGGTGCTCGTGTCGTTCATATGCACCTCGCCGCACACGATTCACCCGGCCGCCGACCCTACCGCATGGAGGTCACTGGGGCTACACTGGCACTACAGCGAGAAAGTCGGATGTCGTCATTGCTCCACCGCATCAAGAGCAGTAGCGCAACCGAGCGGTAAGGTTCTCCGGTGGTCTTGCAAATCGCAGTAAGGCCTTGTATCCTATGTTGCAAGCAATGCAATGGGATGATTCCTGATGCCCGCAGGAGCGAGAGTGGACATGCACGTTCCCTCTGCCGGAGTACCCCGACATGGCGACGAATGTCGCGACGCGTGACTTTCGAGAGTCTCTGCAGAGATACCTGCAAGATGCCGGCCGGCAGCCGCTATTCCTCTGCGGGAATGCCAAGGATGTCCTATCAGTCCTGCCGCCTGACAGTTTTGACTTCTGCATGACAAGTCCCCCCTACTGGAATAAGAGGCAGTATGCAGCGGGTGGCATAGGGCTCGAAGAAGACTACCGGCAGTACATAGAGAATCTAATGCAGGTATTCGCTGAAGTGCACCGCGTACTTAAGGAAACAGGATCATTCTGGCTGAATATCGGTGACACCTATCTGGACAAACGTTTATTGTGCATACCTTGGCGCGTCTCCATTGAGATGTCCGAGCGACAAGGCTGGATACTTCGGAATGAAGTTGTCTGGAACAAAGTTAAAGGAGGGCCGGATAACTCGATTGACAAGCTGCGAAATGTGCACGAACCGGTGTTCCACTTTGTGAAGCGCGCGAGCGGGTATTTTTACAATGCCGATGCTGTTCGAACTCCCGCAAGGAAAGCAAGAGTGCTTAATGGTTCCGTGATTTCAGCAACTGGCGTTAGGGGCGTTCGGTACCGGCGACAGATCGAACTGTCCAGCGTCTTGACGCAGCACGAAAAGGCCTGCGCCATGGAAGAACTGGATAAGATGCTCGATGCCATTAGGGCCGGACACATTGCCGACTTTCGCATGATCATTCGGGGCCAGCAACGCACGACGCATTCCAACTCCGAAAAGGTGTCCGGCAGAGCTCGCGATCTTGTGCAAAAGGGCTTCTATTTTCTGCGTTACCATCCCAATGGAAGTAAACCGAGCGATGTGTGGGATATAGTGCCCGAGGATACTCAGAATAGGGGCGACCACTTCGCGCCATATCCTGAAGACCTTTGTCGTATTCCGATTGCAGCCACTTGTCCTGATAACGGATTGGTCTTGGACCCATTCTGCGGTACCGGTACGACCAACTTGGTTGCGTTTGAAATGGGCAGAAAATCAGTCGGTGTAGACTTGTCTCCCGACTACGTTAGGACGGCCATGATGAGGTGTCAGAGACTCCTATGAGCAACCAGGTACTCGAGCTTTTTGGCCGCTCGACGAGTTATGAATCCAAACAGCCCTGGAGGACGATAGTACGCCGTCAACTCTGTCCGTTCACAGGGAGGAAATGTATCAAGGTGCGGAAGAGCCGCCCCGAGATATCTATAGGCACCTGTTCCGTCAGTTATCGCCATGACCCTAAGTCGGTCATCATCTGTCCATTTCGCCTGCTCGAGCGAAGACAGATTTTCGTCGATGCCCTTCATCTTCTGTCGCTTAGAAAGCCTGGCGACGAATTGCACGTCGTCCCCGAAGTCACGATTCCAGGCGGCAGCGTGGATTACTTCTTGGTGTCCGTCCGACATGGAAAGCCGGTAGACTTCGTCGGAATAGAGCTTCAAGCTCTTGATACGACGGGTACAGTGTGGCCCGCCCGACAGAGTTTCCTTCAGTCCGTCGGGGTCACCGCCGTCGAACGACGCCGCGCCCGGCATCTGACATTCGGTATGAACTGGAAGATGACAGCCAAGACGGCGCTCATACAACTGCACCACAAGACAGATACCTTCGAGCATGTTTCCAAACACCTGCTCTTGGTGATACAAGATTGCTTTCTTGACTACATACGGCAGACCTTCTCGCTTGCCCACCTGAATGAAGGACGCAGCGAGGACAGTATGCAATTTCACGTATACTCGCTCGATCAAATGGGTCGCGTGTACCGGTTGCGTCTCGTGAAACGGCTCAGTACTGACAGTGCGGGTATCTCAACAGCATTGGGGCTGCAAGAGAGTCCCAGCGTGGATCTGGAGGTCATACTGACAGACCTTGAGAAGAAAATATCCGACCGGACGCTGTGGACTCCGGCATAGAGACTATCTCAGAACCCGCTCCGTCGGCCCGAGACCGAGCGAGAAGCCGGCGGGCAAGGAGCGACAACGAGGCAATGCAACGGAGAGCATTGGCGAGGAGGAGCGACACAGCTCGCCAGCTTCGCAGCCGGTCGAATGCTACTCTGCGAAGTAGCGCTTCGCTACGTAGCACGAGGCCAGGATGGGGTTTTGAGATAGTCTCATAGTTCGACTTTTGCCCTTTTTGGCTCCCGTCAAGCTGCGGGAGCCAGGCCAAACAGTAGGAGTTGGCGAAAATGTCTGGGGAGTTTTGCAAAGGCTGC
>Ga0315274_10017691_pt1 | contig 10049 bp, 7 predicted proteins | sample YL17G02_20_MG_FD_203700 | JGI IMG/M metagenome (GOLD analysis project Ga0315274, IMG submission 203700) | Sediment microbial communities from Yellowstone Lake, YNP, Wyoming, USA - YL17G02_20 | ecosystem: Environmental > Aquatic > Freshwater > Lake > Sediment | place: USA: Wyoming | collected... | reverse complement strand
TGCCATTGGTGAACGACGACTCCGCGCCCGGATGGTGGGCGACGTCGAAACCGGGCCGGTCCACGGCCCCCGATGGCCTGCTTCCGGCGGCGCGGTCCGCCGCGAAGTAGACCGGCGTCGCCCACTTGATGTACTGGCTCTTGCCGCCACCGATGAACGGGGCGTTCATGTCGTAGGCCCACTTGTCGGGGTCAGTCACCAGTCCGCCGTCGCGCTTCGTGCCAGTCCCGGTCAGCTGGTCCCATGCAACGCTGCCCTTGACGACGCCACCGAGCTCTACGGGCTCCGATTTCGGGCTCCCAAAGCCGGTCGGCGGTGCCGCGAACGCGATGTAGGTCCCGGTCTTGGGGTCCGGCATCAACGAGTAGTCGGCGTTGTCCTTGCCCTTGAAGATGAGCACCTGAGTCGCATTGGGGCCGGTGCCCTTGCTCTGCGTGGTCACGCCCGCGCCCGCGCTGTAGACGATGGCCTTGTTGCTCCAGGTGCCCGGGTTCAGCGGATCCTCGTTCCACATCTCGGACTTGCCATCCGGTCCGACATACGAGATCGACTTGCCCATCAGCGCAACGTCGCCGGTAGCCGTCTTCAAGGTGCCAACACGCACGACCTTGAACTTGGCGTACGCATCGACGACGTTGGTCCCATTGAAGAACCGAACGCGCTGCATCGTGTCGTCCGCCGAACTGACCGCCTCGCCACGAGCGTCCCGGGTATCCCGAGTGATGGGCTCGACCGTGGTCTTGCCGTTCGACAAGATGTTGCGAAACTTCTTCTCATCGAGGAAGACCTGACCGCCACCCGCCTTGACTGGGTTCCCGGCGCTGTCTTTGGCCAAGATGCGCTGGAGCTCGTCGGTCGTCGGGGCGCCGGTTGCCATCGCAGCCTGCAGAGTCGCCAAGCCAGAGTCCAGCGCACCGAGGTCCTTGGTCAACGTGCCCGCGCCCTCGGACTTCAACGCCTCGGCCCGCCCGACGCCAAATCCCTTCTCGACTGACTGGACGGCGTTGTGCGAGGCAGCGGTCGCTGCTTCAAGGTCCACCTGGGCCTTGCCAAACAGGAACGCGCTCATCTGCGACTCGGCGTACGCGGTGGTCAGGTCGCCGCGAGCCAGCGCGTCTGCGGACCGCTGATTGTGCAGCTTGATGCCCGTCTCGGCCTGCGACAACATCTCGTTCCCCAGGGCGATTGGGTTGGCCACCTGCAGGACGTTCTTGGCGTTGCCTGCTTCGCCGCCCTTGGTGATGTCACGACTCGTGCCGGTGGTCTGGCTGGTGTGCTCGATGTCGAACGCCGACCGTGGGCCGCGAGCCGACTCGGACTTGTCCGGGTTGACGTAGTTGCCGTCGATGATCCGCAGCATGTTGCCCGCCGCGTCTGCCCGGGCGTTGTCCGACTCGTTGCTGGCGGTGATGCCTGCAGGCTTGCCCGCGTACGCGCGAGCCTTCTCGTCAAACATCCCGACGCGCATGGTGTCCACTTCGAGCATCAGCGCAGCCCGTTCCTCCAGGTCCTGCCCGACGTAGTAGCTCACCCCGTTGATGGTGAACTCGGTCTGCCCGGTCTTGAACGCATTGGAATACTGGGTGTAGAACTTCGTGAACGCCGAACTATCGTTGGACGGCATCGTCCCCGCGCGGACCGTCGCGCCCTCTGGCGACTGGTACGTCGAGGCGGCATGGCCCGTCACGACGAGGACCGGCTTGGCCCCAGTCGTCAGGTCGGCCCCGTAGCGGGAGGCGGTCGCCGATGGCCCGGTCGCCGCCGCCGCTGCCTTGGTCGCGGTGCCCTTGGAGGCGATGGTCGCCGAGCCAGCGGTCCCGGCTGGCGGGGACGTACGGGCGACAGTCGAGCTCGATACCGGCCCCCGGCCCATCCCGGCCATCACGTTGTTGACGTAGTGGGTGGATGACTTCGACCACTCGTTGGGGTTCTTGCTGCCGCCGCCGGTCAGCCACTGGTGGGCAACAAGGTTCCAGTCGCCGAGCCAGTTGTACAGGTCCGTCATCTTGGCGCGGACCAGCTTCTCCTGGTTCTCGGGCGTCTGCGGTGCGTTGGCGTTGCCGAGGTACTTCTTGGCCCAGCCGGGCCAGTTGGCCGGCATGATCTGATACTTGCCATACGCGTGGGTGTTGGTGTTCTCGGCGGTGTAGCGGCCGCCTGACTCGACATGCGCGATGGCGTTCAGGAACTGGTCGAGGCTGCTGATGTCGCTCTTGGCCTTGGGCGCCGAGGCCGTCGATACGGCTGCCCCGGAGGACTTCGCGCTGGATGCCGTCGCCTTGGGAGCCGCGGTCTTGGGGTAGGTGATCTTGATGTGCTGCTTCGCCATCACCGACTCTTGGTGCTGCTTCTCGTTCAGCGAGTCAAGCTTGCCCTGGATGGCGTACCACTCGGACGAGCCGTTGGCGACCTTGCCGAGCTCCTTCTGGTAGTAGGTGATGACCGTGGGGGTCGCGACGAAACCGCCGATGCCGGCCATCTTCGCTTCGATCTGCTTCATCTGGACCTTGGCGTCGGCGATCTCGATCTGCATGTTCTTCCATGCAGCCTGTTCGCCGGGCGTCGGCCCCGTCGCCGCGCTGCCCTTGGTCATGCCGCCGGTCTTCGTCGTGACGGTGTGCCACTTGCCGTCCGAGCCCAGGATGGTGCGCGTCGAGGTCGCGGTTGACGGGCGGCTCGGGGTGCCCTTGGAGCCGGTCGGCGGCTTGGCGCTCTGGATGAACTTCTGCAGCTGCGCGTACTGCTGGCTCAGGTCATAGCGGTACAGGAGTCCCGTTTCGGCGGCGCTGTCCTTGGCGTCGTTGAGGCGCTGGTCCCACTGCTTGTAGTCCTGTGAGTCAGGCACATAGCGACCACGCGCTGCGACCGCATAGGTGACGAAGGTAGACGGACTCGTCTTGCCATCCTGGTAGTCCTGCAACACCTGTTGGTCGCGCTCAGCGATGACCTTGGTCGCCAGTTCCTTGTGCCGGTCGCCGATGTGGGTGTCGATGTCGTGGTTGCCGTCGTAGAGCGGGTCAGCCTGCTTCTGCGTGTACCAGAGGTTCAGCTGCGCCGTGGTCATCTGGCCGTTGTTGTAGCTGTCCACGACCTCCTTCTCGGCCTCCGAGAACGCCCGCTGCTGCGTGGACTTGTAGACGTTCTGCCGCTGCAGGTATTCCTCGCTGTCGGTCTTCAGACCGGCGAGCTTGCCCCTGTCGTATTCCAGCAGGACCGAGATGTCGGAGATGCCGTTGTCCACGTTGGCCGCGATGACCTCGCGCTCAACGCGGTACTTCACCGTCTCGATACGGGCCTCAGCATCGAGACGCGTGGTGGTGTTCGGAGTGATCGTGTTGGCGTACGCGCGCAGCGCAGCAAGGTACTCGGTGTTGCTGGCCTTGCCGGCCGCCCACGCGATCTCGACGCGAGTCAGGACCAGGGCGCTCTCGCGGTCGTTGGAGGCAACGTCGAACGCGCCGAAGTCCACCCCAGCCCCACCGAAGGGGTTGAGGCTCGCTCCACCGAGAACAGGTGATCGAGCCATCAGGACTCCAACGACGAGTGCGAGAGCTTAGGAGACGCGCGTGCGATATGTGGTCGCCTTGGGGCCAGTGCCCTTAGCGACGCCGCCAGCCTTCTTCTTACCCTGTGGAACGCCGGGCTTCGCGGACTTGTGCGGAACCTTGGCCTTGACTGCATTACCGCGAGCGACGCCGCCAGCCTTCTTCTTGCCGACCGGGACTCCGGGCTTCTTTGCAACCGCAGCCGCAGCGTAGACCGGCTTGTGCTCGGTCGTCGCCAGCGCCTTGTTGATCTGCGTCGGCGTCGGTGGCGGCGTCGTGTAGACCGGCTTGTGCTCGGTCGTCGCCAGCGCCTTGTTGATCTGCGTCGGCGTCGGTGGCGGCGTCGTGTAGACCGGAACGTGCTCGGTCGTCGCCAGCGCCTTGTTGATGTCAGTCCCGCTGGGATACGCGTACGACCCGCCGCCGACCGCAGGAACTGTCGGCTGTGTCACGCCAGCGATGGTGCGGGCCGTGGGGGTTGGGGCCGGCAGGAAGGACGCCGGGGCCGGGGCCGGAGCCGGAGCCGGAGCCGGAGTCGGTTCCGGCTTGGGAGCCGGGGCCGGAGTCGTCCCGCCACCCGGCGGCTTGGTTTCAGAGATGACACCACCGCCACCTGCGCCGCCGCCACCTGCGCCGCCGCCACCACCACCAAAGCCGGTTCCCGGGGCACCCTTGCCGCCGGATCCCTTGTTGTTGGCTCCGAGGGCAGCATCGGACAGGCCAGACCGCCCGCTGGTCGAGATGCGACCACCGTACCCGGATGGCCGCTTCACGGTGCGATTGCCCACGTTGGCCGTGCCAACGACGACCGCCTCGGTCGTCTTTCCCTTCATGCCGGAACGTGCCATATCAGCCTCCCGGCTTCAAAGCGATGCGGGTGACATCGGCTTTCTTCTCGGAGAAACCGAGCCGGCTAGGCTTGGCCAGAGCGCCGCTGGCGGTGTTGGGCTTCGGCTGTGGCTTCGGGAGGAGCTTCTTGACCTGTCCGGGCGCCCGCGCGTGGGCGGCTGCAGAGTTGCCCCTGGTGTTGCTCGACTTCCACTCCTTCACCTTGGCCAGAGCGCCGCTCGGAGTGTTGGGCTTGCTCGGCTTGGCCGCCATAGCCTTGGCCGCCATAGCCTTGGCCCTGATGCCACTCGTTTGCACGGTGCTGATGCCTGTCGGCATGGTCTTCATGGTCCCACTGACCTTGGCCGGCCCGGTCCAGATGGGGCCGGTCGCGATCTTCCCGCCCGGAGCCGAGGCTCTGAGGATGTTGCCGACCGGCTGGGTGCTCATCTCGGGAGGCTTCGGGAGCTTCTTGATCTGGCCCGGTGCCTTGGCGTGGGCCGCGGCGGACTTGCCTCTTGCCTTGGCCCGCTCCTGCTTGCGCCTGAACGTCGCATCGACGGAGGACTTGCTGCCGCTGTAGCCTGCCTTCAGGCCACGAGCCTTGATCGCCGCTTTCTGCTTGCGAACCGCCGCTGAGTCTGCCATCACATCACCTTCCCGCAGGTCGGGCACTTCTTACCGGCGGCTGGCTTCTTGCCGGCAGCGGGCTTCTTGGCGAACGGGTTGGGCTTGGCTGCCATGTACGAGCCTCCTACTGCGCGGCGTTCCCGCCTGATGGGACTGGCGAGCCCGCCGACCCAAGCGGGACGATGGCTCGGTTGCCGATGCCGCCCGACATGGGCGTCTGCGACAGGATAGACGTGTCCATCGGGAGCCCGCCACCTGCGGGCGACATCCCGGGCTGGTTCTGTGCCGTGGTCACCGGACCGGCAGGGCCCTGCGCGGCTTGACCGGCGGCGTTCGCGCCCTGGGCCGCCAAGTCCGCCGCCCCGGGCGCGCCCCCGGGGGCCTGTTGCGGGGCCATCTGCTGCTTCTGCGCGTCCAGCTGCATCTGCGTCTGCTGGATGGTGAGCTCCAGTTGCTGCAGGGTCAGGTACTGCTGATAGCGCAGCGGGTTGTAGATGGGGTCAACGAGGTACGCCTTGATCTTGGCCATGATCTCGTCGCCGTTCTCGTAGCCGGACTCCTCGATGGCCGTCTCGGGGTCAACGAGGTTGGCGTTCAGGCGCTGGATGATGTCTAGCGTCTTCTCGGTCTTGTCACGGATGTCGATGGGCACCCACAGCACCTTGAACCGGCGATATGACGGCTTGCCGTTGAATGTCGAGAGTTTCTTCATAGCCGGGTCATACGCCTCGGCGTAGTCCCACCAGCACTCCATGATGGCCTTGACCTCGGGACCCATGTTCACGAGCCGCGCGACCAGCGGCAGTTCGACCGCCCGCCACTCCGCGGACATCGCGCGCCCGGAGGTCTGCGCGTTGGGGCTCATGCCCCAGGCGATGGGGGTCAGGCCGGTCGAACGATGGATGGCCTCGTACAGCTGGTTGCTGTGGAGCTCGCTCGGGAAGAAGTCAACGCGGGTGTCCAGCTGCTTGATGTCCTCGCCCTCTTTCAAGGGCAGCATGTTGAACGGCGGCGGGATGTCTACCTCGTCGCTGTTGCTCATGTTCAAGCCGATGTAGCGCGGCCCGGACTCGAACTCGACGACCTCATGCTGACGAGCCAACAGGTCGTCGATGGCGCTGTTCATCGGGATCATCGTCTCGATGGTGGACTTGCCGTGCATGTAGGTCGGGACATGCTGGTTCTCGAAGACGTGGAACGGAAGCTTCTTCCAGGGGTAGTACGTCGGGCCGTCCACGATGCGGCCAGCTGCGATCATCGCGTACAGGTGCTTCGTCTCGCCGTCTTCCTCGACGAGCTCGTGGTACTCCATGATGGTGACGAAGTTCTGGACGCTGCCCTGCTGCTCTACTCGCTGGTCCATCGCCCCGGAGTCCAGCGTCCCGGTCCACATCGCGACATCGACCGCGCCGGACTCGCTCTGCGGGATGTTCAGGCCGAACCGCCGGTTGGCCTCGGCGGTATCGACTTCCTCGATGACCGCGACCCACGACAGCTTGCGGCGACCGTACCGGCGCGACCAACCGTAGTACACGGTGGACGGGTTCTCCATGAGTTCGGCGGTCGGCATCTTGGCCTCGGCGTCCCAGCCGGACCGGACGATGGCCTTGCCGAACGCTTCCTTGGCCCAAGCGGCCCACAGCATGGTCCGGTCGAAGTCGTTGGCCTCGACCCATGCGGCCGTCTGGTTCTCCATCCGACTCGACACGTCCTGCGCCAGCGAGCGGTCGATCTCGTACGTCTTGCGCGCCAGCTGCGCCTCGTCCGGCTTGTCGGGGTTGTCCACGGGCGGCGACGTGAACGGCGGGATGACCCGGAAGATGGCGGGAGCCCCAGCCTGCAGAACGGCCCAGCGGTCGGCGACCGGGTTGGCGAGGTCAACGTGCATCTTGTTCACCCCGCCCCGAGCGGCGCTGGCTTCCTCGATGCGGGGATCCACCCGGCGGCTGATGGGGTCCCAGGGCGGATTGACCCAGTTCATGATTTCTTCGTAGCGCGCCCGAAGGACGGCGTTGTCGCCCTGCAGGGCGAGACGCCGCGACTCCGCGCGGTTCACGATCTCGCGGTTCTCGTCGGTGAGCGGCGGGAGCCCTATCCTCGCCGGGACGACGACCGTCTCGTCGGGCACCGGATTAGACGCAGACGAGGAAGAAGTCGCGCGCTGCCGCTTGGTTGACCGGGACGCCCGACGTGCCTGACCGAACGATGAGGCGGCCAAGGGCCACGAGAGCAACGGTGTCGGCGAGCGCGATGTACGTTGCGGCTGCCGGGGTGGCGACCGTCATGGCGGCGCCAGCGATGTCCATGACCTCGGCGTACGTCGGCGTCGCGTAGAGGTTCGTCTGCGTAGCGACTGCCTTGAACGTGAGCGCGCCAGCGGTCCAGGCGGCCGGCATGATGATGCCGACGATGCGCAGCGGGCCGACGTTGACCTCGCCTGACAACGCCGTTCCGTTGGGAATGTTCACCGGGACGAGGGTGCGGTCCCGACCATAGCTCATGGGACTCTCCGTTGGATGTAGCGTATGCCACTCGGTGCGACTGCGGTCCCGGGCGTCAGTAGTGTCGCACGTTGTCGTCCTCGCCGCGTTGTCGTCACGACGGCACTCTGCGCCGCCCTGACATCGAAGTCAACCGAATAGTGGACGTTGGAGTTGCCCAGTACCCACAGGCGTCGGATGTACCAGAGTCCGATCATGAACGCCCACGCCCAGTCATCGGCATTGTCCTTGGCGTCCCGGTCGAAGTTGAACAGCTGGTCCACGAGCTCGATGATGTGCGGCATCTCGACCACGCCCCACGGCTGGTCTTGGCCTTCCTGCCGGCCCCAGGTCACACAGTCGAGCGCGTTGGTGATGGCGGCAAGGCGCATGTTGCCCCAAATCCGGTCGTTGCTCCGGGACTTGAACTCGTACGCGCGAGGTTTCAGGTCGCGGAGCTGGCGGACGGCCATGACGCCGCCCAGCCCGGTCGCATCCACCGCCGTTTCGGAGCGGTAGAACATCGACTGGCGGGCGATGGACATGGTGATGATGTCGGGCGACAGGCTCGGGCCGCCCGGGAGCTCGACCGTATCGACGATGCGCGCCCGGTACTCCGGGGTGACGGCCCGCCGTCCGCCGATGACCGGGATCCTCCAGGTGATACCGACCGTGCTGTCGTGCGCGAGGCCGAGGTCCCAGCTGGTGAAGTAGGCGAAGTCGTCATGGTTGGGCAGCTCGGACGGCGGGAGGCTGTAGTTGACCATGTTGTCGATCATCCACTTCTTGAACTCTAAGGCAGCACCCCCCGCCGGGACCCCCTTGATGGTGCGGCTGACCGTTGCCTCGTCCTTGTCGCGCAACTCGACGGCCAGCGCCTCGGGGTTCGTCCACGGAGCGAGGTCGGCGGCGAGGTAGATGACCTGGCTGTCGCGGTCGCGCCCGGACTCGATACCCCGGATGACGTTGATGAGGTGGTGTTCGGTCGCGGCCTTCGGCCACGCCATCGGCATGATCTTGGCGTCGAAGTCCCGGGCACGTCCGTACAGCACGTCAACGAGGACCCGTTTGATCTCCCGGTCCGGCTGGCTGGCCCACTCGTCCCAGGTGATGAACCACCACTGGCCGCCCTCCAGCCGGTAGGCATAGCCCTCGGCGCTGCGAAAGTCCACCCGCGCGCCGTTGTCGAACTTGATGACCGGCCAGTCGCCCGCCTTCCCGGCGCTGAACTTGCCAAGGAACGCACCCCCGCGAGCGCGTCGCGCCCGGTTGTCGTACTGAGCCGGGCTGCTGTTCTTGCTGATCTCGTCGCCGATGGACCACAGGCGCAAGGTGAGCTCGTTGGTCGGCGCGATGGCGAGGGTGCCGTACTGGTAGTTGTTCCAGTATTTCCGGTCGGTGTTGTCGAGGCCCCGCTTGTACAGGCAGGCGTCCGCGTGGCAGCCAAACGCGAAGACCGTCTTGCCGCCGCGCTGCCCACCCGACAGCCAGTTGTTCTTGTGCTCGCCAAGGTCGGGGCGGCGAGGTCCGGGCTGGCCCAGCCGGATGTAGGCGTCCTCCTGCTCGGGGCTGACCATGATGCCGAACCCGTCGTACATCAGGCGCGGCCAGTCCTCCCGGCACGCCTCGGCCAGCTGGCGCCGCTTGTCCGGGGTCCAGACCGTGATGCCGCTACTAGCGGTCATTCGGGATAGCGGCCATCCGGGACCATGAGCCAGCCCAGGCTGACGTAGACCTCAACGGCCGACCGGACATCGAGCCGCTTGTGAACGGAGTCCATGTGGTTCTTGATCGTCTGCGGACTGAGCTCCATGCACTTCGCGACTTCCTTGTACGAGCCGAGAAGGGCGTACAGCCGCACCACGTCGTTCTGGCGCTTGGTCAGCTTGTCGATGTTGCGCGCGTCGATGTTCATCGGCCTCCTATGGGCGGCATCGCCTCTTGGGCGGCCCGCTCGTTGTAGTGCTGCCGGTCCTTGTGCCCCCGGTCCACGATGGGCCGCTGCTCTCCGTCGATGACCCGGACGCGAACCTCGCCGAACTTGGCCCCGATGTCATCGGCTCCCCGGAAGCTCTCGTTCTCCTCCTCGTCGCTGCCGCCGAACTGGCGGCCGGCGGCCCGGATGCTGGCTTGGCTCATCGCCAGCTTGGACCCGGCTTCGACCATCATCTTGATGAGCGGCAGGGGAATGTCGTCGCCGTGGTCGATGAGCTCTTGGATGCGCTTGGTCAGGAGGTCCAGTCCCTGGATGCCGAGCTCGATGCCCTTGTTGTAGAACCGGACGTAGTTGAGCGGGTCGATGGGGGTCGCCAGGGCGGTTCGCGAATGGTCCGCGGGCAGGCTGGCCACGAGGCCGCGGGAGACGAGCTCGCTGACATCGGTGTTCAGCACCGGCACGTCGTAGGTCAGGTGGTGGCGCAACTTGCTCTTGGCGAGGTCGTAGCCCTTCTCGGCGAAGTAGGCCATCCCCATCTGCATCGCGCCAAAGCGCCGATAGGAGGCGGGCAGCCCACCCTCGGGTGGCGCGAACATGCCCCAAATGGTGTCGGGCCAGCGCAGCGGGTCG
>Ga0315274_10017689_pt1 | contig 10049 bp, 11 predicted proteins | sample YL17G02_20_MG_FD_203700 | JGI IMG/M metagenome (GOLD analysis project Ga0315274, IMG submission 203700) | Sediment microbial communities from Yellowstone Lake, YNP, Wyoming, USA - YL17G02_20 | ecosystem: Environmental > Aquatic > Freshwater > Lake > Sediment | place: USA: Wyoming | collected... | reverse complement strand
AGCTTAACCAGCCCGCCCGATACTTCTATCTTGGAAGCGTCGTAAGAATATTCAGATGGTGTGCTGTAATGCCATTCTTTGATCATGATTAACTCCTCAACCCAGGAATAGAGCCGTCATCTCAATCTCCTACAATTTGAAAATCTTGTTCGCTCCTGTATCCCAGTTTATATTCACCGTCTGCCCAACAGCAGGGGTGAATGGCAATCCGGATGCCGGAGTATCGACATAGGCGATCAACTGGGCCGTAGCATCGTTTCCAGTATGCTGGAACAAAATGATGGCACCGGAGACTACTGCTGCCAAGGCTACGAGACTCGTATTGGCCGCATTAAAAACGCCGTCTGTGTAGGTCTTTGACCCAAGGGCTACCGTTCGTCCATTATCTTTTGTCCCACCCACCTCGATGTCCGCTACATATTTATCCGTGTCATCGTAGGTGTAGGCACTTCTAACCAACATCGCCCTCACGTCTCCCGTCATTGAAATAGTGTCATTAAGAATCCCTTCACGCCCTTTTGGAAATAATACGTTTGCCATGACATCTTCCTTTATTCGATTTCAGCAGAGACCATTTTTCCATCTTCTCCACGTTTAACGGTTAATTTCTTTTTTTTGCTTTGATTTTCTTTTAGGGTCAGACTAAGATCAATCGGAATAGGTTCAATCTTAATCTCAATCGGAGCTACCGGAGGATCAGGTCTTAGACTTATTCTTTCATCTGATTCAATTTTGCTTTTGAGGACCTCTGTCGCAGACTGGAGTGAGACGAAAACCCTATCTTCTATCAATCCCAGCCCCTTTCCAAGTTCATCAAGTTTCCAGACGATAGGTTTAATTCGTTCGGCATCTCTTTGATCATGGGCCTCTTCCCTTTTTCTCGCCTCTTCCCCTTTTCTTGCCTCTTCTTCTGTCCTTCTCTTTTGTTCTATCTTATTTTGTCTTAGGAGAATAGCCTGAACCTTCCCTCCTTCTCCCTTTTCGGAATAATAGAGAGTACATCTGCAATTGATCGATTCTGCTGGGTCAGTCCCCTCAAGCGGCGCATCCATCTCATCATTACCTACCTTGAAGAGCTCATCCATCTGGATCCCATCAGCATATTCTTCATCCGCTCTTTGATGGGTTGGCCTGACATGCTCGTCCCTTGCCGAAAGCCAATGCTTAAGAAGCTCATCCTCAAGACCGGTCTGCCTTACTCCTTCAATGTCCGCCTGATTCATGGCTGCCAATGTCTCCGTTCGTGCGATCATGGAAGCCCTGTACTCCTCCCATGAGTCGAACTTCTGCCTCAGAGTCTCGGCTATTTCCGTTACTGGGGACTCGGCGGCAAATCCCTCCTTGAGTATCCTCTCGATCTCGTCGAAGGTTGTGCCGGAGACCTGTTCGGAGAACTGCCTCATCCGGCTACCGAGCCACTTTATAGCCCCTGGAGCATTCACATCAAAGGTAGGGTTAACGGCCTTCATGGTCTCCAAAATATCCTTCATCCGGTGCTTGCCGACCTCCTGCATGATGTTTTTCACAATCGGTTCGACCATCTTAACTAGATTCTTCTTCTCCTCGGCCTTGTTTACGTTTATGTCCCTTATCCCCTTATGGTCCTTTACGGCATGCTGCACCTTTTGCCTTGACCAGCCGGAGAAATAGGCCAGGATCTTACCTCCATCCTTGTGAAGCCGGTTGATAACGTCCTCCTTCATAGCCGAGAAATACTCCCTCATCGGCATCTCGATCAGGTGCTGGTAGTTGTCTACCCGCTTGACGAAAAGTTTCCAATAGACATCCTTGCGTTCCTCCGTCCAGAAGGAACGGTTCATCAGCTTTAAGAACTTGGCTTCTTTTCCCGCTGGGGGTTGCGGAGATTCCCCGCCCGGCTGCATCAAACCGAATGGAAGCCATGGCTTATCACCCCATGGAACCGGCGGCTCACCATTTATCTCCAATTCCTTGTTGATTGTATGGTATCCAATCCTAAGATTCGTCTCCCGCTCCTTCAACAAAAATTCCCTGTCAGGATAGGACGGCAGGTCAAAGTCGCATGTAATCCCCTCATCATATTGGGGTAGGGCGAAAGTCTCGATGACCTCCTCTATGAGCATACACTTGGGCTTGAGGCACTCATTGATAAATGTTTGATCCATAACCTCGGCAGTCGCCCGATTATCCTTCTCGTGGAGGCCAATCTTCGATGGGGAAAGATCATATGCCGTGATTAGTTTTTCCCTTACGAATTGTTGCACATCGTTTAGCAGCGACTCCCGGCCAGTCATCGCCATGGCCTTCCCCTGCCTGAGACCCGAATGGAGGATCATCGGAACACCGGCTTGCATCGCGCTTCCGTACTCCTCGATCAACTGCTCGCGTATCTCCCTGAACTGTTCCTTGCCCAATTCGGCGTCAGTCTCAAGGGTGATCCCGGGAATGCCCATGTTTTTGTATAATGCCCTCTGCTGCTGCATCAGAAAGAGGTCGATGTCGTATGGGTAGGTCTGGGCCATTAGTGGTGACATGGCCTGAAAGGGAGAAGCAGGATGAGGATATTTGTAGAGAAGAATCTCATCCGGTTCAAACCTCTGATTGACACTCCCATCCTGATAATCCCAGTATTGGAGCCTTAGCGATGGGGTAACTTTCGGGCGGAGCATCGCAAATTGGGTCAAGGGAAGCGGCCAGATCTCTGAAGGGATACCTATCTTGTTTTTCACCTGAAGCCATCCGCAAAGCCCTCCGAGTTCCAATCGTACCATTGTCTCATACCAAAGCATAAAGCGAGTCATCAGCGAATTGGGATGATGGATCAGGGTAAGGAAGGGGTGGTCGAAAATCTGCTCTTTTTTAAGGCCCATCTCTTTGAGAAAATATTTTCTTTCCCGCTCTGTCTCTATGGATTTGTACTCGGCCCTCCACTGAAGGTTCGTTGTCTTCTTGCCTGTACTTAGATTTCTGTAAATATAGAGATTGAGGGGAACCATCGCCACGGACTTGGCGATCTTGTCGATCACCGTGTATACCCATGACTTATAAGCCTGGACAAGGGCATAGTACGGCTTCTCCGCCGCTATCGCCTGTGGGGCCGTGTAGAAGGAACTGACTATCGGGATCCTTGGCCCTTCCTCTTTCTGCTTGCTCTGTAATGATTCGAAGAATCCCATTGCATCCCTCCCAAAAAAGAAAAGGCCAATCCCGCCGTGATCACGGAATCGGCCTCTTCTGAATATTTGGGAATCGGGTCGCGCTCCCGATTTTGTTCCCTATCTAAAAAAATATTCTTTTCTGATCACTTCACCTTTATCAGTCCCGTCCCCAGCCCGAACAGCCCAAGACCCACCGATATGAAGGCAAAAGACGGGTGAACAAGCCAGAAGCCAACACCTATAAGAACGAGTCCTCCGCCTATCACAATGTCCTTTTTATCAAGTTTCTTTAGCCATTTTATTATCAGGTATCTTCTCCCAGTAAACCGCTATATCCGTTCACAAGATGTATAGGTTTAGCATGGCTATGCTTTTGACAGGTGCAATTCACTTGCAAGTTTCTCCTTCAACTGATTGATGTGGCCGACCACCTCGTCACATATCTCATAGGCCAGCGTGTATCTGAATGTCCGGAAGAGCTGCTCCGAATTCATTATCGGGCCACTTCCCCGGACAAGCTGCATTTCTTTTATGGGGGTTCTCTTCCGCGCCCGACCCCCATTGTTGCCATGTTTCCGGTTCCCTGAATTCTTTCCTGCGGTTTTTTCCTTTCGATCCTTCCTCATCTTGCTCGCACAGGCCTTACAAAACCTTTCCCAGCCGTCAGAAGTCGAATGATTGTGTGAAAAAAGTTCCTCTGTTAGCAGCATTGGTTCCTTGCATTTGCTGCAAATTTTCGTCTTTTGATCCTCATTCACCTTCGTCTCCCTCCGTTGCTCTGTCGCTTCCAGATCCTCCCTTTCCAATTCCCTTTTGTTCCGCCCTTTCACGTTAGCCCACTTTTTCAATTTGGCCTTTTCTTCCTCTGTAAAATTCTCGTTCCTAATCCGTATAATCGTATTCTTCGCCACCCCGGTTTCCTTGATGATATCCCTGATGGAATGATCTTTTAAGAGGGCCTTTACCATTTCTTCCTTTTCCGGATTTAACCGATTGCTCATAGTTTCCTCTGTCTTCGGTTTTCTCCCGCACATCATGCATTTTTCGCCCCCGAATGGGTTCCACTGGTCCTCAACTATGTTGCCTCCACAAAATTCACATTTCACTCGTTCAGCTCCAGGGACACCAAATCATTCATGATATTTTCCTTAGCTTCCTCACCAGCTTGTTCCCCATTTCTTATAGCTCCCGAAAACAAAAAAGGCGTCCCCTGTATCGCACAAGGGGCGCCTATCAGAAAGAAAGGAGGGTTAGATGAGAGATGTATCTCAATGAAATAATGTTACATGGAAAGGAATTCGGTTGTCAATATGAAATCTTGACTTTGACGAAGGTAAAATGCAGTAAAAAGCAATTTTTATGACTGATAGAAGTATTTGTCTAACTTTTCGAGCAAAACGGACTTCCTTATCGCCGGAGACCGACCCTTTTTCATCCGTTCCCAGCCGAGGTCAATATTGGCTCTTTTTATCCTCTCATGAGCTGACTTCGGGGAGAGTACCCCCATGGCCTCGCAGATGGATTTCCAGCCGATGAGATAGGAATCGCTGTTATTCTCTTTTTTGTCCTGGCTCATCAATCCCCCCTATCAAATCTGTCTATGAACCGATCTCGTATATTCCGGGAAGGTTGTTTCTTCTCCTCCACTTTGGTTTCCCGCTCATAGGATCTTCCCGCAAAACCAAATCCCGGGGTTGCCCTCAGTAAAAGTTCAGTCAGGGCCCAAACTGCGGCATCCATGCGATTCGGAGACGGATCGCCCGGAATCCATAGGCATTGCTCCCGCTCAAGTGCATCGAATTTTCCGACATGATGAACCCTTCCCTTCTCATAGTTGGCCGCTATGGGCTCGGCCCTCGTAAATTTTCCTCTGGATGCATGGACAAGTTTGACGGGAATGGAATGATCGACCTGTTTGATCGTGAGTTCCACCATCTCCCCGCCATTATTTGAATTGCCCGTGATTGTGATCCTCTCATCTTGTCTCATTACCCATGTCTCAAGTTGGGTCGTGGGACACCAAACCTCTTCTGACTTACTCCTTAGTTCTTGAACCTTTTCTATAAGGAGTGTACGTGATCTGTGAAGCCATGTTCGATAACTAATACGATCTTCTCCGTTCCATTTCTTTCTATTAATTCGGCAATGACTCGCAGGGACCCCTTCAAGGAAACAGGCAAGAAGAAACGCATCATTTATTGCTCCTGGATTTTGACTGAACTGTACGCCCCCACATTTCGTAAGCGTGCCTTCGCCGAGAAGCATTCCATAGATAAAGCCAATTCTTTGTTGTCTGCTCATTTGCAAAACCTTACGAACCGCATTGTTACGATCTATCCAATCAGTAAATTTAGCTATAACAATGCCACTACCTATATCCGCTGGAACACATTGAATCATTCTTGCACGCCGCCAACTTCTCAGCATTTCATCAATAGTAAACATGCCTTGAGTTTTCTTACTACATTTCAAACGCTTGCCATACTTGGCTCTTCCCGCACGGCTCTCAATTCTCATCGGCCATTTGTGGTTCCGAGTGCATCGCACATGAAAACTTGAATTGCCATAAGTAATGACTTCATCATAACCAAAATTTAAGGCAATTATTTTAGTCCACTTACATGTGTCCGTGCTTAAATCATAGCCTAATATGTGGTCTCCAACACGAAGATCTACTGGAGGCTTCCATCCTTCCTTTGTTAGGGCCTCACTATCAATGGGTACACACTCAGCAACTATCCGATCCGCCTTGAACTTGTGGAACGCGGTGACCGCCGCAGTCGCCCAAACCAAGGGACTCCCCTGGATACTATCATCCGATAAAACGTACCCGTCCTCCCCTCCCCTTCCTGCCGTTATTATCCCGGCCTCGTCCCCTCCGCTTGTCGTCGAAGGATCAACCCCTACGACTATCCTCGACAATTCAGGGGCCTTAAATACCCGGTTGTGTTCTATATCTTCCTTTTTCCAAAGCGCACCAGGGGCCTGGTCTATATCCTGGGCCATGATCTCTATGTTATAGGCGATAGAAGTCATGTCTTTTGTGATATCCAATAAAGCCTTATTACTCAGGGTTGGATTATCGTGAGAGGTCCAGTGAAACGTGGCCCACCTTCCGGTTTCATCATTTCTGTATTTCTCATACATCTTCGATGCGTGCTGAAGATCCTTGGCTTTGCTCACCGACCGGCTGTGGAGGGATGGCGGCGTGAATAGAAAAATCGCATCCCCATCGTTATCAAGAAGCATCGGTGCACCCACAAACTCCCAGGCATCCTCATTCATCAACTGCCACTCATCGAGGATGAGAAGATCCGAATAGTCTCCACGCAAAGTATCTGCATTCCAGGCAGTCTTTGCCTTAATCCGATATTCCGTCCCAGGGATCTCGATCAAATGGAGTGTCTCGTTCTTGTACAGAACCCCTTGTTCTATTGGCTTCGCAAGGGCCCTTGTGACCGTGGTCCAGAACCTGTCAAGCTGCTCAGTGGTAGGGGCAGCATAAAGAATCCTTCTCTTTTCCCTAAATTTATTCCCCGCTATGATCGAGACAAGGACGGTCTTCCCGCCCCTTCTCCCGACCTTGAAGACATTCCTTTTCTTGAGATGCTCGATGGCAAATGCCTGCTTAGGGAAAGGGACCGGCAGGTCAATCTTAAAGTTGAACGCCCTTTTCCTCTTCAGGTTCAGCCTATCCTCAATGTAGGATAATGTCTGGTCTGATAATTCGTTTCGATCTAAGCCTGTCGACGAATCTTTCTGCCGCATCGGTCTCCCATATATGCCCACAGTTCGGGCACTTCATCTCGGAGTTCACCTCCCTGAGCGTCTCTATGAACGTCTCCCTGAAGGCTTCAACCTCTTCCTTGCTTGCAACAGTCTTCCAGGCTTCAAGGATAAAATCTCTGCATTTCAGTCTCACCTCAATAATCCTTGTCTCAAGGAGCCGGGGATCCATGGTAAAATCGAAGGTCTCAATCTTCTGCTCTCTCTTGATCTTTCTGCCCCGGTTCAATTTCTGTTTTCTTTTCCCTTCCTGGTCGGGCTCCCCTTCCGCTGACTGAGACTCGATCTTTCTCTGCATCGCTATGAAACCTTCTTTGTCTCCCATGTTATATCGGTGTACAGGATCTAAGATCTCCTTTAAATATTTCAGGTCATCCAGATGATCCTGCATCACGTTGAACTGAATCACTCCGTATTCCTTGGCCTTTTCAAGCGCCACAACTCTCGTAGCATATCCCTTGAGCTTTCTGATGGCCTTTGTTATGGCCGGACGTCCGACCCCGAGCCTTCTGGACATCTCTGCCTTGGTGAGCTTCAAATCGGCAAGAATCTGAAGCTGGTCATAGTCTATGTGTTTCCTCATTTGTTTCCTCATTTGTTTCCTATTGTTTCCTATTATTTCTTTCTATGGAAACATTTCAGCATAATACCACAAATTCCCTAAGTCATTTCACTATCTTGCGCTTTGTTTCCATTGTTCCCTTTATTTCGGGACCAAGCTCTCCAAAAATCCCTGGTCATAATCTCCTGAAGTCCATATTTTCGGATTGCCAGAGCCATCGGCCCTAATCCTTGCATTAAGCACCGATCCGCCATGAATCCTATCGAAGTGGCCTTGCTCCTTTGCTCTTCTGTCGGAGCATGGAATGCAGAATTTCCGGGTTCTTTCCCACACATTCTTGGTGAATGGTCTCCTGCAATCCTTACAGATTGGCATTTTATTGTTCCATTTCTATAGGGATTGTCTATATCAAATGGTGCTTCTCATTTTCCTCTTTTTATGGATTATCCACATTCCATAGCAAGCCCAAATGATACAGAAAATTCCGAGGATCCACATTTCAATTTCCCCATAAATGTTGACCTTTATTGACTGTAGACTTCAGCCTTTCCAGATTCTCCTTCTCCCTAACCTCCGTAATTCCTCCCAACCTTTCAATCAATTCCCTCACCTTCTTCCAGGAAGGTTCCATTAACGCGTGATTCTTGCTATCCGCGCCAATGCTCACAAACTCAGGCCCGACCAATGAGATCATCCTCACCATCGCTTCCAGGTCAAAGTCCATGATCGGCTCAAGGGACACCATTTTCCTTGCATCCTTGAAAGCCACCATAGCCTGAACCCTACTTTCCACCTTTGGGGCCTTGCTTTGTATCAGCCCCTGCCTGTTCGTCTCTATGGTGGTGCCAAGGATCGTTTTGGGAGGGAATATGAAATTCTTGAATCTTTCAGGATTCTTGGACTGGAAGAGATAGGTGTTATCCGGATATTTCATGCACTGTTCCAGAACCGCATGGATTTGGACATCCGGAACCCACACTCCCCACATGTCGCTGGCCGATCCCACAAAGATCACTCTCCCCTTGCCAAGCCCTCTTTTTACCTCTCTTTCCTCAAACCGGGGCGTCATCTCAAAGAACAGTAGCGATCTCAAATAACAATAACTGCAATCATGGAGGCAACCCTTGATCGGGTTTATGGTGTGGGTGACCCAGGGAAACATATTTCCTTTTTGCTTATTCAAGCCCATCTCATCCCCCTGAAAGGCAACTAATTGCACTTTGCCACATAGTATTATTTTCTTAACTTATCCGTCTTTTCTGTCCAGTAATAATCCCCCCGGGGTTTTCTTGGGGATTCCCTCCGATCGGGTCTTTATCTCATCGAGGCATCCGGGGCATACAGGTTTTTCCACATATCCTGATTGATCCGGGATACGTATCACCTTCAGCACCTTTTCCTCAAACCATTCCTTACAGATGTAGCATTGGTTGATTATCTCTATCATGAAAATTTACAGCAAGGAAACCCACGGCTTTAGCCGTGGGAGGAATTGCTGTCCTCCAAATCAAGCTTCCAATATGAAATACATTTTTCACTTGATTAATATTTATTGACTTTTTACCTACAATAATTCTTGTACCCTTGCAATGAGACCCTTTTGTGCTTTGCCAATTACAACTTATTTTTACTAAATCACAGGGTTGAATAGAATATCTTTTCCTTCTAATAGAGGGAATAAAACCTTTTCTATTGATATGAGAATCAAGTCTATATTGTACAGAGGGAGCTATCCAACCTAGCTTCTTAGTAGCCTTTCTATTCAACCATCTAGGCTCTCTATACCAAAGCTTGTTTCTTCTTCCTCTTCGATACATTCTCTTTTCTGTAAGTTTTTGACTGATATCCTTCCTTAAAACTATATCCATTCTAATTAGCTCTTTCTTTTCTGTCCTAGCAGAAATCCCTACGTTTTCATAGCCAGGATCAATTCCTAAAATAACAGGCTGCTTGTTTTCTCCTGAAGCTATAAGTAATTTAATTGTAAACGGGATTCTTTTAATAATCTTTGCTTTTCCTCCTTTGATTAGGTGTCTTGATTTGGACTGGGTAGTTGGCATTAATGCCTGACCTCTCTGATTTAATACATAAACAATGTTCAGGACTCTCAAGTCTGAACCGTCTTTATGTTGACGAAGATTCCCATCGGGAGTGTTACAAGTCAGTACTTTATTCTCAACACTGAGTTTTTCAACTCTGTTTAATTGAGAATTTACAGAGCAAAGGACTTGGGAAGCATCCTTTGGTGTGTTCTTTAACTTTCCTTGTAACTTCTGCATAAAGTTTCCTTTAAGCTCCCTAATCAACTAGTTTCCCTTGAAAGTCACCTCTCAAGCCCACGACTTTAGTCGTGGGTAATTGACGGACCCACAATGCCGACATCTATATCCGTCCCTTCTGAGGATTTCTTGTGCAAACTCCCGATAGGCATCCCCTTTAAGACGTTCTCGGTGAAGTTTGGGAAAGGATCTTACTTCAGGCATTCCTTTTTATCTCCCCTTTTCTCGATACAATCGCTCCAATATTTCCTCCTGTCTTTCGGTCAGGTCCCCATGCCTGCCGAA
>Ga0315274_10017688_pt1 | contig 10050 bp, 6 predicted proteins | sample YL17G02_20_MG_FD_203700 | JGI IMG/M metagenome (GOLD analysis project Ga0315274, IMG submission 203700) | Sediment microbial communities from Yellowstone Lake, YNP, Wyoming, USA - YL17G02_20 | ecosystem: Environmental > Aquatic > Freshwater > Lake > Sediment | place: USA: Wyoming | collected... | reverse complement strand
GATGCTTTCAGCGCTTATCCAAACCCAGCATAGCTACCCAGCGGTGCCGCTGCTGCGACAACTGGTACACCAGAGGCTGGTCCACTCCGGTCCTCTCGTACTAGGAGTAGCTCCTCTCAAGGTTCTGCGGGTATGCCGGATAGAGACCGAACTGTCTCACGACGTTCTGAACCCAGCTCGCGTACCCTTTTAATGGGCGAACAGCCCAACCCTTGGCGCCTACTTCGGCGCCAGGATAGGACGAGCCGACATCGAGGTGCCAAACAGTGCCGTCGATGTGAACTCTTGGGCACTATTAGCCTGTTATCCCCGGGGTAGCTTTTATCCGTTAAGCTCCGTGCCTCCCATAAGGCCTCGGAGGATCATTAAGCCCTGCTTTCGCACCTGCTCGGCTTGTAAGCCTCGCAGTCAAGCCCGCTTCTGCCTTTACACATCACACCCGATTTCCATCCGGGCTAAGCGGACCTTTGGGCCCCGCCGTTACTCTTTAGGCGGGGACCGCCCCAGTCAAACTACCCGCCAGACCTTGTCTTCTGCCCAGTTATCTGGGTACAGAGTAAGCGCCAAATTAAAAGAAGGGTGGTGTTTCATTGTTGTCCGAAGACTCCCACCTACACTACACATCTTGTAACAAGTCGCAGGGCCAAGTTGTAGTAAAGCTCCACGGGGTCTTTTTGTCCTGGCATACCTAGGCCGCGTCTTCACAGCCATCTCAATTTCGCTGGGTCTACCTCCAAGACAGTTCTCAAGTCGTTCTGCCTTTCGTGCGGGTCGTAACTTACACGACAAGGAATTTCGCTACCTTAGCACAGTTATAGTTACTGCGGACGTTTACCGGGGCTTCAGTCGGAGCCTTGCAGCCCCTTCTTTAACCTTACGGCACTGGTCAGGCGTCAGGCCCTATACTTCCCCTTGCGGGTTTGCAGAGCCCTGTGTTTTTGTTAAACAGTCGCTTGAGATTCTTTCGCTGCGCCCAGCACCATCTTACATCCCAATAGATTTAAAACCCTTGAGACGCAAAATGGTGCTGGGAGGGCATCTTGCATAGCTTACGCCCAGCTGTTTTGCCGAGTTCCTTGGAGATAGTTTTCCCAATCGCCTTAGTATCCTCTACCAGCCCACCTGTGTCGGTTTGCGGTACGGTCAAATCTAGTCCTCGCGACGAGCGTTTTCCTGAAAGCTGAAAGCGTTCCACTCCCCTTGGCTTGCGCTTCAGGAGAGCCATCGCAACTTGGATTAACGTGGAAAATCAGCGGATTTGCCTGCTGCCACTTCCTTAGTGCTTAGAGGCCACATTGCTGGCGGCCCTGGAAACTTCCACCTTTGTCAACCCTTCGCTAAGAGCAACGTAAACGTTGCTGCGTCCACTTGCGTGGACTAAACGGGCTAAACTTGGTAGCCGAATCTTGGACGGCTTATCCATCACCTACCCCAGCACCTTGTGCACCAACCATCGCTTACTTACTGTTGACGATCAAGGTGCTGGGCTTGGCTTAGGACCGACTAACCCTTCGCCGATTAACGTTGCGAAGGAAACCTTGGGCATTCGGCGGGCCGATTTTTCATCGGCCTTTCGCTACTCATGCCGGCATTCTCACTCCCGACAACTCCAGCCTCGCTTACGCTCAACCTTCACCGTCGTCGGGACGCTCCCCTACCATACTCGCGCTCCGCGCGAGAGCGACCAGCTGTCAGCGATCAGCAAACAGCTTAAAGAATTGTTTTTCGATTAGCTGTTCCCTGTTTGCTGTTCTCTGTTCACTCTTGTGCGAAGCACAAGCATCCGCAGCTTCGGTGTCAAACTTAAGCCCCGTTGAATTTTCGGCGCATTACTCCCATGCTCGCGCTCCGCGCGAGAGCGAACAGCGATCAGCAATCAGCAAACAGCCTAAGAATAATTGTGTTATTTAAGCTGTTCTCTGTTCGCCGTCGGCTGTTAACCCTTGTGCGAAGCACAAGCTTCGGATAGTGAGCTGTTACGCACTCTTTAAAGGATGGCTGCCTCTGAGCCAACCTCCTACCTGTCTAAGGAGTAACACTTCCTTCCACACTGAGTTTGATCTTAGGGACCTTATCTGGCGGTCTGGGCTGTTTCCCTTTCGACTACCTGGCTTAGCCCGGATAGTCTGACTGATCTTGCTAGAAACTTGCGTATTCGGAGTTTGGTTGGTCTGGCGTTCTTGCGAACACCAAGACCATTCAGTAACTCTACCCCACAAGCTCACCACAAGAACCGCTATACTTAAATATATTTCGGGGAGAACCAGCTATCTCCGGGTTCGATTGGCATATCACCTCTACCCACAGGTCATCCCATACCTTTGCACCGGTAACGGGTTCGGGCCTCCGGCCAGATTTCTCTGGCTTTCACCCTGCCCATGGGTAGCTCACCCGGTTTCGGGTCTATCCCGTAAAATTTGTTCGGTCGGTTAGACCTCGCTTTCACTACGCCTCCGTCCTGTTTTATAGGACTTAAGCTAACACTTTACGGGGTAACTCGCCGGCTCATTCTTCAATAGGCACGCCGTCACCCAGCTCTTTCTAAGCTCAAAACTAGCTCTTAATGCTGGCTTAAACTCAGAAAGAGCTGGGCTCCGACTGCTTGTTAGCATTTGGTTTCAGATCTATTTCACTCGCCTCACCGGCGTTCTTTTCACCTTTCCCTCACGGTACTAGTTCACTATCGGTCTCTCTTGGTATTTAGCCTTACACCATGGTCGGCGTAGATTCCCGCAGGGTTTCTCGTGTCCCGCGGTACTCAGGTACCTACCAGGAGCCTTTTCGATTTCGCATACGAGGCTTTCACTCTCTGTGGCGGACCATTTCCAGGTCCTTCTGCTATCAAAAAGGTTTCTGACTCCTCACCATTAAAGGTAGGTAGGCCCTACAACCCTCAAGCAGAGCTTGAGTTTGGGCTATTCCCGTTTCGCTCGCCGCTACTTAGGGAATCACAATTTGTTTTCTATTCCTCCCCTTACTAAGATGTTTCAGTTCAGGGAGTTCCCTCCACACTGCCTATGTATTCAGCAGCGGGTCTCCGATAAATCGGAGGGGTTGCCCCATTCGGAAATCTTCGGGTCAGCGCTTGTTGTCAGCTTACCGAAGCTTATCGCAGACTACCACGTCCTTCATCGGCCAAGAGAACCAAGGCATCCACCAAATGCATTAATTAGATCCATCAATCAGAAAGCAGAAAACAGTAAGCGGAAAGCAGAAAAATCTGCTAACTGCTGTCTGCTAAACTGCTCCCTGACCTCTTCTATCCAGTTTTTAAAGTGCAACTCATCTGTCCCACTTCGCATAAAGCTACGAGGGACACACTTCGTTTCAGTATTTCTCAGGCAATCCAAATTCTAATAACTTGGCTTGCCACTCGAAGCTCCGAAGGAGCGAAGTGTGGTGGACCGAGAGGGACTTGAACCCTCGACCCCTACATTGCAAATGTAGTGCTCTGCCGCTGAGCTATCGGCCCAGATTCACTACAGTTCACTGCAAGCTTAAATCTAATAAGTTTACGCTCGCACAAAGTGAGGCGGCGCTTATCTTAATATATTAAATTGTAATTTGTCTAGAGGGGAAACTTAAGCAGAAGGAGGATTAGTGGTTGTTGCCAAAATCAAATAAAATCCACAAATAAAATCTTGAGCCTTGAGCCTAATCATCCCCTCCGATGCTCTATCTCGCATCATCGGCCCAATGATAGCACGTAAATACCCGTAAGTCAAGGGTAAGTGGTGGGTTTTATCAGTTGAAAAAGTTGTTTGCTAAATGGTGGTTCCAGCTGTTGCGTAGACAAGAATTATTTTCTTTGTTAAAATATGACAACGATGGGCGGATAGCTCAGTTGGATCCAAAGCGCTTTTGAGCATAGCCTACAACTATTTGCTCAAAAGTAGATCGCGGCTCTGTTTTTGAAAATCTGGGCACATAGCTCAGTTGGTTAGAGCGCGGCTCTGATAAAGCCGAGGTCCTTGGTTCGAATCCAAGTGTGCCCACCAGATTTTCAAAGCAAGAAGCTTTAGCTTCTTCTAAAGCCGAGGTCGATGGTTCGAATCCACCTTCGTCCACCATTTTGTATCTCGAATGTAGTCCTATAGTTACTTGACTTTCCCTACGATTTCCTGTATAATATTCCCTATGAAACTGTGGCCTGTAGCAACCAATCTTTACTGAGGACTGTTTGCTGCGGGTCAACCCACCTTGAGTGGAGTGCGAAAAGCACGTGTTGACGGCAGTTACGGAGGTGAGACGTGGGGTCTCAACCAACATTTTCCAGAGAACACCTCAAAGAGCTAAAGCTCTGGAAGAGGCTGATGGCACAGCTGCTTAAGAAAGATAGGGCGGCTCTGAACAGGGTAAAGGTCGAGGGCGAATTCGTCTCGGCGGGCCAGCTGTCGTGGTACGGAAATCTCCTAACCGTAGCAGAGACTGAGCAAATGTACCTAAACCCCGAAACCCTCAGAGTCCAGGTCCGGAGATACTGGCCCACGGGCAAGTGGAGAACCCTTTCCTCCGAGGAGACAGCAAAGCACCTGACTAGGGCCTTGGAATCCCTAGCAACAAAGTAGAGCCTTGCCGGAACGCGTAACGTTAGCGCGGGCCCAGGGTCAAGTTGCTCAATCGAGTAACTGAACCCTGGGTTTTTCATTGGAAATTGAAACAGAAAAACCCCACAATCCGCCGGCTGGCGAAGGGGGTTTTTCTCTTACTTGACCCCGTATAGCCTTACCGTTCGGCTCCAGGTTCTATTCGAACACGCCTCACGGAGCGGCTTGACGGGGCCTTCGGCTTCACTTCGTTCGCCTTGGCAACCCAAAATGTAGCAGGAGATTCTAGAGCGTTTTACCCTGCATACGCGCTCTTCGACTACGTGGCTGTAAACCACGAGGCGAAGTAAACGTTGTGCAGGGCCTTAGCCCAAATGGGCCGTGACTTGGTCTGAAACGTGAGTATTCAGACCTGGAGCCAAATTAAGGCTCGGATCTCCTTCGCCTTTGTAGTGACCAGTTTCCAGTCACCAGTTGCCAGGTTTCCTGGTCTCTGGCTGCTGGTTGCTGGTCTCTAACTTTAGAAAGGAGGTGATCCATCCCCACCTTCCAGTAGGGATACCTTGTTACGACTTAGCGCTCATCGCCGAATTTAGCCTCTCCCGATTAAATCGGGATTCAACTACCCCCGACTTTGCTCACTTGACGGGCGGTGTGTACAAGACCCGAGAACGTATTCACCGCAGTATGCTGACCTGCGATTACTAGCAAGTCCACGTTCATGCAGTCGAATTGCAGACTGCAATCCCAACCAAGGACGCTTTTAAAAAGATTTGCTTCTCCTTGCGAAGTTGCATCCCGTTGTTAACGCCCATTGTAACGTGTGTGTAGCCCAGGACATAAGGGCTATGATGACTTGACGTCATCCCCTCCTTCCTCCCCGATAAAATCGGGGCAGTCTCGGCTGAGTGATACAACAGCCAATAGGGGTTGCGCTCGTTATCCCACTTAAGGGTACACCTCACGGCACGAGCTGACGACAGCCATGCAGCACCTGTGCTAGCTCCCTTGCGGGTTGTTTGCCTTTCGGCATCCTACCACTAGCATGTCAAACCCTGGTAAGGTTTTTCGTTTTGTCTCGAATTAAACCACACGTTCCCCTGCTTGTGCGGGTCCCCGTCAATTCCTTTGAGTTTTAGCCTTGCGGCCGTACTCCCCAGGCGGGACACTTAACGCGTTAGCTTACGACACCGAGCCGTCACCAGCCCGATATCTAGTGTCCAACGTTTACGGCGTGGACTACCGGGGTATCTAATCCCGTTCGCTCCCCACGCTTTCGTGCACCAGTGTCAGGAAAGTCCCAGGTACCTGCCTTCGCCTTGGGTGTTCCAGATGATATCAACGCATTTCACTGCTTCACCATCTGTTCCGGTACCCCCTAGCTTCCTCAAAGTCTAGCAGTATTTTCGCGATCCGAAGGTTGAGCCTTCGTCTTTAAACAAAAACTTACCAAACCACCTGCGCACTCTTTACGCCCAGTAAATCCGGGTAACGCTTGCCGCCTACGTATCACCGCGGCTGCTGGCACGTAGTTAGCAGCGGCTTATTCTCAAGGTACAGTCAACCCAGCACCTTTTAGTACCATAAATCATCCGCTAATCCGCTTTTTTAATTCTTGCCAGGCTTTACCGTATTGTTTTAGTTTAGATTCTCGATTCCGGGCAAGAGTTCCTGAGGTAAAGGCCTCGAAATAAATTAGCCTCCAAGGCCTGCCTTTTCTTGTTGACTCGTTGCTACCAGAATTATGCTCTTGAAGCCTTTGCTGTAAGTCATTGGTAAAACCAACATAATACTGCGGATCACTCGAACCTTTAAGAACGTACACGACGTACATATCTTAACTATAGCACCAAAAGGTGCTGGGCTTATTCCCTTGCAAAAGGAGTTTACAACCCGAAGGCCGTCATCCTCCACGCGGCGTCGCGAGATCAGGCTTTCGCCCATTGTCTACGATTCCTAGTTGCTGCCTCCCGTAGGAGTAGGGCCCGTGTCTCAGTGCCCTTGTGGCTGGCCGACCTCTCAGTCCAGCTACCCGTCAAAGCCTTGGTAGGCCATTACCCTACCAACAAGCTGATGGGACGCGAGCCGCTCCTCTAGCGAACAGTTACGTTCTTTGATCAGAGAACAGAAAGCAGAAAGCCGTAAGCAGAAGCATTTTAACTAAACAAAACTTCAAATCGCTCACTGCTGTCTGATATCTGCTCCCTGATAATATGCGGTATTAGCCCCGCTTTCGCGGGGTTATTCCTCACTAGAGGGTACGTTCTCACGCGTTACTCACCCGTCCGCCACTGAACTTGCGCTCCGCACGAGAGCAAACAGCTTTCAGCTATCAGCCCTTGTGCGAAGCACAAGCTTCGTTCGACTTGCATGCCTAAAGCACGCCGCTAGCGTTCACCCTGAGCCAGGATCAAACTCTCCAAGAAAGTTTGAATGCTCAAATACTCAATCTGAATTAACGCTCTAAAGTCAGTTAGCAGATATCAGTTAGCAGAGAGCCTAATGCTTTCCGCTTTCTGTTTACTGCTTTCTGACCATCCTGCTACATTTTGGATTGTCAACCCCACTACGCTCGAAGAGCTACGCGGGTTTGATGCCGCGAAGCTTTTAGCGAAGTGGTCTCAATCGTTTGTCAAGGTTCTTTAGTTCTAAGTTGTATGATTTAAGTTCTCTGATTTTAACTTAGATCCTAAATCTTACATCCTAAACCCCTTCTTCCAAGCAAAAAGAGCTGGTAAAAACCCAACTCTTTTTTACCAACAAACAGAATTTGCCGTTCAAATCAGTTAGTGCATATTCGGCCCGATTCTAGTCCAAAACCTTCTCTTTGTCAAGCCTTGGTTAAAGGAAATTTTTTATTTTTTCTATCACCTGCTTTGGAGTATAGTTGGCTTTAACTAAATAGTCATCTGCGCCTAAAGACTGGGCCTGCTCCCGATCTGCATCTTCAGCCAAGTTGGTGATCATCCAAACTTTAATATCCGCTGTCTTAGGGTTTTGCTTTAGTATCTTTAAGACCCCAAACCCACTTAAATCTGGCAACATAAGGTCAAGTAAGATTAGGTCAGGCTTATCAACCTTTATTTTTTCGATAGCCTCTGTACCTTTTGCTGCCATCGAGAAATTTATGCCGTTTAAACGAAAGGCTGCGTTGTAGAGCTCTCTGAAGGATTGGTCGTCATCTACAAGAAGGATTTTTTGGCCGCTATAACTCATCAGAAAAATTATATCTCGAAGAGAAACAATTGTCGAGATTTAATCGAAGACGATTATAGATTATTTTAGACAAAAAGTATATATTTCCTATCGGTGCGAAAGGTATTTCCTCTTCAAAGCATCTGCCTCATATTTAACCGCTTCGCTTGGTAGTCTTTTTTTATATTGGTAAAGAAAATATAAAAATAAGGCAGCCACTGCAATTAAATGTGCCAGTAGGAAAAAACGAACCCCTAAAAAGGTGATTCCCTGAGATCGCATAAGAGTAAAGGCTACCCCGGAGATGCCAAGGATGATTAGTCCAACACCAGCGGGAGTAAAAATTCTGTTTTTTGGTGGGTAACGACCGACTCGCCAACGATTATAAACAAGCATGGCTATCCCAGCGATTATGATTAGGACAAAGAACACAAGTGGCGGCAAGACATCTTTAAAACCGGCTGGACCGGGATTACGAAACCAATAGTTGAAATGCAGTTGTTGTACACTTGTGATACCTTTTATTATATTAGTTATTGTTTTGATGGCATTACTATTTAACATCTATTAGTATATCAAACTATCTCTTTCATTAGAGCACGCTCCGTAACCCCGACCAAGGTCGGGGGTACTCCCTGCCCGCCATAGCCTACGGCGTCAGTCGTTGGCAGGCGGGTCGCGTGCTGCGACCACTCGCTTCACTCGTGGACTTCAATCTATTACTTTGGCGATCACTGCTCCTCCACGCACTTCCTCGCCGCTGTAAAACACCGCTGATTGCCCCGGGGTGACTGCTCGCTGCGGACTATTTAGAGTTACTTCTAACTCATCCTTGCTTGCTTTGTCAACACTCGCTGGTACATTTTCAGCCCGATAACGAAGTTTCGCCTGAGTTTTTAGCGGGTATTTTGGTTCTTTGCCAGACACCCAATGGGGTCTTTCTGTTAAAAATTTGCTCTTGAACAAAGCCAGGTGACCAAAAGGAGCAACGATCAAAGTGTTCGCTTCCGGGTTCTTTCCTGCTACGTAATAAGGCACAGGCGCTGAAATACCCAAACCTTCCCGCTGACCAATGGTGTAAAACGGCAAGCCAATATGGCTTCCTAGCAACTTTCCATCGACACTGACAATATCTCCCTGCCTAATTTTTATTTTCTGCATTAAAAGCTCACGAACTTGGGCAGGGCCGACAAAACAAATTCCGGTACTATCTGGCTTATCGGCCGTGGGTAAGCCAAATTTCTTGGCTAGTTTTCTTACCTGCTGTTTAGTTAGATCGCCGACCGGAAACAGAGTATGAGCAAGCTGGTCTTGACCTACCAGATAAAGAAAGTATGATTGATCCTTGTTTGTATCAACACCAGTCAACAAACGGTACCCTTTCGCGTTCCTTCCATTCTTAATTCTGAATTCTGAATTCTGAATTCTCGCGTAGTGTCCAGTAGCAATGTAATCAAAGCCTAGTGCCTGGGCTTTTTTAATAAATATTCCAAACTTTATCTCTTTATTACACATCACATCAGGATTTGGGGTCCTGCCCGCTTCGTACTCGGCAAAGAAATAATCAATTACCTTCTTTTTATATTCTTTTTCGAAATCGAATACCTGGAAAGGCACGCCTAAAATCGCCGCTACCCTTGCGGCATCGGCCTGATCTTTCTCGGTAGTACAATAAGACCCCTTGCTCCAGCAACGCATATAAGCGGCTTCGGTTTGGTAGCCAGCTTTCTTTAGCAATGCCGCGGCCACCGAGCTATCCACCCCACCGGAAAGGGCCACCAGTACCCTTCTAGAGGTGTTTGACGTTTGATGTTCGGCCTTGTGTGTTTTCTTCATTTAATTCATAATCCCGACAGTGGTCAGTTTCCAGTTTCCAGAGACCAGTCTCCAGTAGATATTGGGGTCTAGCGACCAGTCACCAGCGGCCAGCGACCAGAGTCAAGAGACCGGGGTCTGGTCACCAGTTACCAGTGAATTTATCAGACCGGTTAATATCCGAGCAGTCTCGCTTTGGATCCCAACTAAATACTTGTGGGTAGATTCATCGTAATAGCTTCTCTCTCTGCTAAAATCAATGTAGAACTCCAGTTCAGTCAAAGAAGATAGCGAAATCTCGTAAAAATGTTTCTTATCTTTAATACTTCTTCTAGTGTATCCTTCAGCAATATTGGCTGGGACTGATACTGCTGCTCGTCTCATTTGTGAGGTTAGCGCAAACAGCTCCGATTTAGGAAACTTCTCTGTCGCGTCATAAACAGCATGTGCAAGTTCATTTGCTTTTTGCCACGCTTTTAAGTTTCTGTAGCCT
>Ga0315274_10017687_pt1 | contig 10050 bp, 21 predicted proteins | sample YL17G02_20_MG_FD_203700 | JGI IMG/M metagenome (GOLD analysis project Ga0315274, IMG submission 203700) | Sediment microbial communities from Yellowstone Lake, YNP, Wyoming, USA - YL17G02_20 | ecosystem: Environmental > Aquatic > Freshwater > Lake > Sediment | place: USA: Wyoming | collected... | reverse complement strand
CTGTGATCATTCTTCTATATTTTCCGGGTAGGATGCTTCGATAAACCCTGTCTTGTATGCGCTCGACTACGAGACCGAGTCGCCCCGACCCTGGTTGATAAAGGTAGAGTCTGATCATTTCATCGCCTTACCGTCGTAGTGATATGCGGTCGTCACATTACCGGTTACGCGGTGCCCCATTTTCTTGGCGTGATTATGGGCCTGTTTTCTCGCGTTCTCGTAGTCTACCCCGCTCGTCCAATCGCAGTCTTGACAGTTGAAGAGAGATGAGGTCGTGCCTACTTTTCCCTTCATGTTCTCACTCTCTCTTTCTTCTCGGGTGGATTTCGATTGAGACGTTTATCAGATTCCACTCGATTTCGTAGTCGTCGGCCTCATCTACGACTTCTTTGACTGCCTTTTTGAAGTTCTCTTGCCATTGATTCAGGTCTCGCTCGTACCCGTTCTTTGACATGACGAGAAGTTTATGTACGTAGGTCTTTAGCAGTAGGGTTCCGTCTGCTATGGCTATGAGGTGCTCTCCGCCATCTCTTGTCTTCATTTCGCAGACGGTTCCCGAGCAGACATTTTCGATCTGTACTTTTATGCCGAGTATGCGATCTTTAGGACCGGCCTTGCGAATGAATCCGTCTGCGTCGGCGGTGACTCTGTCTCCCAGCTCGATGCTCATGTAGACACCTTCTTAGGCTTCTCTAGCAGAGTGTGGATCATTAATCTGTCAGGCTTGGTAGGATCGGCATCCTCCCGGCTGAGATGTTTGAGTAGAGTATCCTTCTTTGGGTCTTCGATGAGTTTCAGGATTCGAGCGTCGGTCAGCTCTACCTTAACCTTCTCGAATGAGTCCGTCGCCTTCTCGTAAAGTTCGATGAACCGTTTTCCGTCCTGGTCTTCGAAGACTCGACGGAATCCCTCTCGGCAGAGCGCCCAGAGGTTTGTTTTTCTCTTTACGGGCTTCTTGACTTTGGGTGGCAGGGTGGCGTCGATCTCGACTGCGTAGGCGGGTACGATGCAGATTCGGCCACCGTATAGGTACTCTTCGCCCTTCGAGGGCTTTATGTACTCGTCGGGGTCTTCGAGGTCGTCGAGTTTTCTCGGTATTGTCTCAAGGACGGTCCCGCATTTCTTACAGACGAATTGCTCGTCGAGCGGGAAGTCTCGCGGTAGGTAGGCACCGCATTTGGGACAGTGACAGGGAGACCAGGTATCAGGGTCGCCACCTTCTATCTCGAAGTCACTACAGGGTGAAACATTAGCCAATTCAGGTCGGTTAATAGAATAACTGAAGGTATATAAAAAGGGTGGGTAGGCTACGACTTTTTCTCGTAACCGATTTCTTTCAGTTTTTCTTCGAAGAATGGATCGTTGAAGAATGAAAGAGAGACGCATCTTTCACCCAGCGCCTTACAGGGGTTTTTGCCGTCGCAGAGTTTACCTCCTTTACCTCGACAGGAATATACCAAGTCGAGTAACTCCGCGTGTCTCTTGAGGGAGATTCCGAATCTCGCTAACTCTGTTTCTTTTGACAATTCAGGTCGGTTAATAGAGTAATTGAAGGTATATTTAAATAATTAGGTGACTAGCCCACTTCGCTATAAATTGCTCGGGGCTGTAGGCACCCGCGTACAACTCGAAACAATCATGTGAGAATTCGTCTGGTGGACCCCAATAAGCGTCTTTCTTGACGTTCTCTCGTCTACGTATCTCTCTGAGTGTGTCTCGCCAGCCGGTATGATGAACCGCTCGGTCGTCGATTATGAAACAGGCCGGGGGTTTACCGTATCTTATTTCGTCGTAGGGGATCTCGTATTTCTTCAACCAGTCTTCGACTCCGTCTTTGCGGTGTTGCTCGTCCCAGAATTCACCGGCTCCCGTGTAGATCATAATCTTGTATGTCTTGGCGAGCTCGGTTAGCGTCTCTATGCAGCCTTCTTGTACGTCTCCGTTTGTCGAAGTGTCCTGGAGATTTTCGCCGGGGCATGCACTACAGCGTGTCGTGACGACGTGGTGAAAATCAACTGCGACTACCGGTTTGCCAAATTCCTTTGTTTTCCAGTGCCAGTGACTACCGGTTATTGAGTTGCCGTCTTCGATGACATGATCTGAACCGTCTGATTTTTCGCAGTCTACTTTTTTATAGAAACTTATGTTCTCACTCCCAGATACCGGCTTTCTCTTTGCAGTCTTCTATGTCTCGACACTTGAGACACTTCGCCTCTTTGGGCGGGGTCTCGGGTTTGCCGTAGCCTGAACAGTCTTTTTTTCCGTTGAAGGTCTTTGGGCTGAACATGATTAGGCCTTCTCGATTGTAAGGTCGTCTAATGCTTTGATGTGTTTTTTTATCAGTTTGATCAGGGAGATGGACTCTATCTCCCCGGATGGTAGGCCTTCGTAGAGGTTGTCTCGTAGATTGTCTATTTTTCCTTTGAGTGTGTTAAGTTCGGTCGTGAGGTTCTTGTTGTTTTCAAGCATGATTCCGACGTCGAGTTGAAATTTGGCGTCGAGTTTCTCGAGGGCGACTATTAGGCCTGTAATCTTCTTTGCCTCTTTCTCGTTGAGGTAGTGTAGTAACTCGTCCAGGGTCCACGTCTTCTTGAGGTCGAACAGTTGACCGGAGGTGATCTCCATGATGATGGCGTTATCGACGGTTACTCCGTTATCTCTGCTTACTCTGTCATTCATCTTTTCTTTTCACCGACAGGTATATCCATACGCTGATTGTGTAGACTGAGAGGATCAGGGCGAACATGAGGTCGAAGCCCATTTTCTCATTCTCCGTCTTTTTCGCCTTCAGGTTCTTTTTCTCCGGCGTTGAAACCATGCTCTTTCTTTACGATCTTGAAACAGTCGAGACAGAATACGCCTTTCAGGTGGGCGAGTTTGAATTGTTTTCTTATCTCCTCGGAGATGTAGAGTTCGATTCCGTCGTAACCGTTTTTGATCATATATTTCTTCGAGTAACTCATGAGAGCGACCCCGAGACCGAGATAGGCTTTCAGGTCTTTTCCGCATCGGTCGCATTTTCCCTGTTTAGGGGCCCATACTCCGCTCATGGTTTATTCCTTCTTTTCCTCGATTGCGATCTTTGTGTGCGGGAACGTGTCGTCGTAGAATTCGACGTACCCGCATGCGGGGCACCGGTAGACTGTTGCGATTGTGCCGGCTGCTATGAAGGTCTTTGTTACCGGTAGCATTCTGATGTGTCTTGTCTCAGGATCGTAGGCGTGTTTTTCGCATGTGACGTATCGACATTTTCCCTTGTCTTTGTCTTCGGCCATTTTCGGTCGAGTATTAGAGTAATTGAAGGTATATATAAATAGTGGGTGCTACTCTTCGGGGTCTTGTCTACAGGTGTCGGGCCCTTCCCAGAATTCCCACAGAGTAGGCTCGCCCTCTGATTTCTTGACTTCTCGGTTCAACCACTTGTAAAAGCGGGGGTTTGTCTTCTTAAGTTGCTCTCGCCATGTGGTGAATCCGGTACAGGGCATACAGCCGATACGGGGGATACCCTTTAACTCGTAGAGTGGGTTTAACTCGATGTTGTTGGTCTTCGCGTATGTCATGAGTTTGTCGAGTCTCCATAATGCGATAGGGTGAAACTTCCAAATGTGATCTCTGCTCGCCTGATAGAAAAGCCCTCTCTGTGCGATGCCGAACATTCGAGGTCGGCTTTCTTCGACTCTGATACCGGTTATGAATCCGTCTAACTTGTGATCTTTTGAGAATTTCTTTGTCGGTGCCTCTTTGAGTAGTTCGCAGCACATGGGCTTTCGCTCTCGTCCTTTCGGTCCTTTGCCTCGGAGCTGTGGAAAACCGTATTCTTCTACGATTTTCCAGAATGTTGTGTCGGGGTGTAACTCGTGAAAGTTGAGTCTCCATTCGTCGGCGATCCTTCTCACGTACGTGACGGTCTCGGGGTACTCTATTCCTGTATTGTTGAAGACGACGGGTATGTTTGGTGCTAATTGCAGGGTAATGTGTAAGGCGACTGTGCTACAGCGTCCGCCACTCCAGGCTACGTAGACCTTGTGCTTTAGCGCCTCTGCGACTACCTCCTCGGCGGTCATGCTTGATGTAGGGTGTTGACTCGCGTACTTGATCCTCATCTCCGCGACTTTTGGGGTTAGGGGCATAGGATCACCTTGTAATTCAGGCTGTAGATTTCCGCCGCCCTGTTACCGGGGACGGCTCCATTTCTGATTGCGTAGGCAGGGTGTGGTATGTAGATCGCTCCTCGAGACTGAAGCTGATTGAAGGCTGTCTTCCCGAGTGCTACGAGTCTTCGGGGCTTGATGAGTTTGATTTCTTCGTAGAGGTATCTTACGGCGCAGTTGCGTGTCTCGTCTCTCGTCGGCGTCCTGTTTCTCATGGGGCAGCACTTTACGATGTTGGTCGTGTAGATGTCGCCCATAGTCTTCCCGTACCTTTCGAGAATCCAGTTGAACAGTTGACCGCTCTTATCGTTTGTGAATGGGATACCTGTGATACCGCACCCCGCTTCGCCCGGTGCCTCGCCGACGAACATTATTGAGTTGTCCTGTGTCTTCCCGTAGCCGAATGTTGGTTTGCCGTAGGCGCATAGTCTACCCTCTTTTGAGAGGCCTTCGCAGATGGTACAGGCTTCACATCGAGACTTGAGACTCTCCCACTCATTCGAGTGTGCCAAGGTTTTCACTCCACCTTCTCATACGTAGGCGTCTCTGCTCTCTTTCGTAGATTTTTTTGCATTCTTCAGAATCTTCGCATTTCGCTCTCACGTTATTCCAACAATTATTTCTGCCGAGACATTTTTTAGTCATGGTCTTTTCGTCTTCTTTGTGCTTATCTTGGGGACGGCTATCGACTTCTCATGTGGACCGGCCTTGATGCTGTTGTATCGTGTCCCGCATTTGGGGCAGACGTATTCGAACCCGTCTTTCTTCATGGGGCTTCGACAGTTTCGACAGCGAGTGGTCGTCTGGATCATTTCCGACGTCGCCTACGGTTTGATCTTCAACTCTTCGAGTTTCTTTGTGAAGAGCTGCTCGGCCTCTGATGCGGTCGGTGCCTCAACTGTGAGTTGAATTATGTCCATCCTGTTGAAGACAGACTTATCGACATAGTATGAGACTTTGGCGTTTACCTCTTTGTTGCTGATGGTGTTTGTTATTTCGGTCATGGTCTATTTGTCTCCTATGTTTCTCCAGGGGAGTGTAGGTAGTGCAGAGATTCTACCGACTCGTATCTGGTTTTCCTGATCTGCGAGTATTTTTTCAAGGTGTGGTGGGTCGTAGTTCGATCCCTTGACGGCCTTCGCGTCGCCCCCGCCCTCGGGTCGGTCCTTCGTCATGTTCGACCGGTGTATCTCCTCGAATATCGGCTCAAGGTCGATGCCAAATGCTACAGCCGTACCTTTCAGGAAATAGACAGCGTCTCCGATAGCGTCTGCGATCTTCGCCATGTCTCGCAGGGTGTAGGCATCTTTTAGTTCCTGAATTTCGCTTAGGGTGTGCTCGTGTCTCACCTTGAATAGTTCGAAGTCGATGAAAGTAGGCCGGTAGTTGATTGTGAAGCCGAATTTGCCGTGAAACTCTGTTACCATTCTCTGCTCTTTATCCATGTTGATCACTTTGGTTGATAGTCGCATTCTTCGACTTTGCAGTATTTGTCTTCCCCGAAGTAGGAGACGCCGATCACTGCGTTTTTGCAGTTGTAACAGGTGGTTTGAAGGTCTCTCCTAAATGGGTACTTCTTTGGTTCGACACCGTCTGCTATGTACTTGAGTAGGCCGTATTTGATCTGTAGGGTTTTCTGATGCTCTTCGCTGAGTGTCTTATCTCTTTGGGCTTCGCGGATTTTGCTTATGGCCTCGTAGAGTCTGATGACTGACGCAAAATTTGTGTTGGGCTCAAGTTCCTCGACCGCGTACTCCTCATACTCCTTTGAAACGTCCTGTACGTGGTCCTTCCATTTTTGACCGAATGCCTTTTTGACTTCATATTCGAATTTGTCGCCGTTGATGAATTTTATGTCGCATGCGTAGCTGTCGCATGAGTCTTTGATCATCATGAAGGCGGCGAGTAGGTACTTGTGGTTGATGTAGGTCTCTATTTGTTTGCCGAAACAGACGTATTGGAAGGTGCGTTTTCCTTTGCTCGTGGTCTTGTCGGCGACTACGTAGAATGGGTCGCCCATTTTAACTCGCCTCCCCCCATTCGCCGGCTTTCTTCTTGAGTCTCTTCCATTCGTCGAATTCAGACCATTTCGGTACGCCTATGATGATCCCCGTCGTGAAGAGCCATATCGTCACGGTCACGAGTAGACCGCCCCACTCTTGTAAGTAAAAACAGATGATGCCTACGGTAATCGCAACCAACCAGGCACCGAGCGCCACCATGCCGAGCCATCGGCGTTCCCAGAATTTCATTTTAGACCTGAACCTCCGAAAGCTCGGTGTAGACCTCCATGAGTAGTTTCCTGACTTCGTTGATTGTGTAGATTTGTTCTCCCTCGTCGAAGACGAAGGCTACGCCCGAGACTTTGTCGAGGTCTATCGTGAGTCGGTGTATTCTCTCGATCTCTTCTTTGTACTGTTCTCTGATTGGTTCTTTAAGTGCTTCGAGAAGGCGGTCGGTTGTGCGCTCTTCCTCGCCGGGCTGCGTCTCGACCGCCGACTTTATGATGCAGAGGTCTTTCAGGGTTAGGACCGTGTCTACCCTAAGTTTACCGATTACTGACTGTATCTCATCGGTATCCTGTACGTACTGTGCGACTCTCTGAAGGCGACCGGCGAATAAGCCCCTGATTTTCTCGTTGAACATGATGGATCACTTTACCATGTCGTAGTCTTCGGGGGTGAGATGTAGCTTGTCGAGGACCATCGAGACGAGGTTGACTATGTCTCCGGCCTGTTGAATGGCCTTCTTTGTCTGCTCGACGTGTGCCTCGTCGCATGTGTCTTCGTTTAGTTTTCGGTTGCAGAGTGCTACCGTGAATTGGCCTACGTTTCTGTTGAGGTTGACTATGAGATCGTCTATCGAAACCGACGTGTACGATCCTCTTTCGGGGGTCTTCTCTGCGATTCGGGAGATTTGTACGCTCCATAGTTTGTCTCGTATTCGAGCGAGACGGCCTATGTCCTGGTTGACTGAGTGAACCCTTTTTCTTTCTTTTCCTGCCATTTTTGGTCGAGTAATAGAGTGATAGAAGGTATATTAAAAAGTTGTTAAAGGTGGGGGAGCTGGTCTCAGGCGAGCCTTCATGATCCCCGGTTTTAATTAAAGGCTTCTTATAGTCTCTCGTTGTCCTTTAGGGGTTACATACGTAATCCCTACCAGTTCTTTGTTAGAGAGATCGGGGATTAACGGGCGTCTAAGCGAATCGAGTCGAGGAGACCTTATCGCTGTTCTACCCGATGACATGCCTGAGACCGATTCTATTGGTGTAAAAAGAGGTATAAAAGTCTACCTAACCCGTTTCGCGTCCTTCCGCTGTCTCGTAGAGGTCTATTGTCATAATCATGCTTACGCCGTTGCCGTCCGGTGTGAATACGATCATGTGCTCGGTATTATGTTTGAGCACCCATTCGTCTGAATTGTATATTTCGCCGCCGAGTTTTACGTTTCCTTTGTTTGACCCGAATCTCTGTGAGTCAATTTCTGTGCCGTCTGTTGTTGAGGTGGGGTCTTCGTATAGTTTTGCTCCTGGTGTTTTTATTGAGTTTCGGTTTTTGTTGTATAGTGTTCTTTCTGTACCCCCTCCGCTAAAGGTGCTTAACTCGAATAGTTGAGCTTTTCCCGCTGCGTCTGCTTGTATTAGTATTCTTGTGTGACAGTCTTTCGTTCCTGTCTTAAGTCTATATTTCTTTGGCGTGGCATTGTTTACACTTGTGTCTATGAGAGACCTTTGGAAAATTTCGCCGTCATGGATTTTTTGATGTATGAAGTCGATGGATATACCTGTATATGGATATGTCATGATTATTTAGAGTTTGAAGTTTTTAATTAATCTTTAGTAAAAAAATAGGTTTAATACTTATTGTGGTTGAGTGTCAAGAAGGATTCGAGGTCTCTTTGTTTGCTCTCTTTGAAGGTTTTGAGTATGAAGGCCGTCGCTCGACCGTTGCCGAGTGGTTTCATCTCATTATACCATTTTTCGCCTATGATCTTTCGCGTCTCTTTGTCTCTGATCAGTCTATAGCCTGTGTCTATTGGATCGAGTATTCGGCCACCCCACAGAGACGTTTCGATGTTAAGTTCTCGTGGTTGGTGTAGGCTGAATGGAGAGTTTAATCTGTAGTCGTGAAATGGTCTCGTCGGTACGTCTGGGAGGTTGTGTACTTGTGGTTTGTCATGACATTTTTGGCAGAGCGTGAACAGGTTATCTGTCTCGAGGAGCGCGTCTCGTAGGGTGAGTATGTATCGCGCCTTCTCGTCGATGTGGTTCAGAGCTGCCCCGAGTATTATCTTTTCGAGTATTTGACTGTGACTCGGGGGCGGGTTGCTCTTGAGTGCCTCGGACCACCATATTGGGGCGTAAGGGTAGAGTGCGTCTTTTTGTTTTTCGAAGAGGTCTCGCAGGGGTTTGATGAGTGTCTCGCATGAGTGGCGCAGGGCTGCCCCGACTACGTAGGGCATCCACTCTACTGTGATTATGTGGTGTATGTCGAAGGGCTTGTGATCCTGCCATGTGCCGAGATCCTCGCCGCAGTCTCGGCATGCGTGGTTGTCTCGGTTGAAGACCTTGTAACACCGGTGAGACCACCCCCACCGCGTCCAGTAGGCGGCTTTACAGGCGTCGTTGCAGAATTTTCTCTCAGGCCGGCCTTTAGTCTCTTTGATTGGTTTGAAGCATGCTCGGCAGACTTCTTGATAGACGCCGTTTACTTCTCTGAGGTTGTCGTAGTAGGGCATGTAGTTTGTTAGAATCCATCGAGTGTCAACCATTTTCAGGCCTCGAAGTCTTCTAGGTGTCGTTGACCGTGTCTCTTCGACGGCGCTATGTCGAGCGCCTTCGGGTAGGCGTTTTCATCTTCAGGTTCGGGGTATTTTGGCATCGTCCATAGTTTGAGTTCGTCTTTTAGCCAATCATAGTCTATTCCTACGTAATATTCATCCCATTCTCCTTTTCTTTTTTCAAGTATATTCATCGAGAATAGTTTTACCCTGTGAGGCATCCACCGAGAAAATATGCTGATTTTGCATTTCTCAAGAAAGCTATACCAACTCATGCTGTTATAGTAGGCGTTTAATGCGCCTTCTTGATCTCCCTCTTTTATCTTCTTGAAAATCTTTTCATGTGTGTTATCGCCGATTGGTAGAAGTCTCATGCGTAACCGCCTCTGATGTTCTCGATTAGACGTCGTGCTATGTACTCGATCACGTTGACGGTCACGGCCTCGCCCATCATTCGGTATCTCTGAGTGTCGCAGACGTGGTAGACGCCTCGCTCGGGCGCTTTCTTCATTACGGGGCGGTCTCGGCCATTTTTGTCTTTAGTGTACTCGCCGGTCCAGATGAGTTTTCCTTTTTCGAATATGCCCTCTGAGGTCCATAGATCGGGGAAGGCTTGAGCTCGCTCGCATTCAAGAGGGGTCATTATTCTCCAGGCTCGACCGCCGAGTATCTCTTGATGCTGCGATTTCTGTCTTACGTTGATTGTGTCTTTTACAGCTCCGTTGAATTTGCCGTGCGGGGCTTCGACTATGAAGGGTTGTTGATTTCCCCTGAAGGTGTTTAGTGTCCTGATGCTGTCGCCGAGGTTCATTAGGCGATCCTCGTCTTTGTTGTGCGGGTTGGTGAAGCTGACTGCGAGTGCCTTCGACGGTATCTTTGTGAGTGAGTGAGAGTATCCGTCTGTGAGTCTGTCTCCCTTCGCGGAGCGGTTGCCGAGGTCTACGCCTAAGATCGAGCTCGTGGCGCGACGGCTGATTTGGTTTGTCTTGAGTGCATAGGCGTACTCGCCTTCGTTCTGGTCTCCGTTGAAAACGTCGATTATGACTGTTCGCTGTCCGTGCTTGTCGGGCCCCTTCCCGTAGTTTGCGTCGATAGCGTGTGTAGACTGTTTCCTCTTTTT
>Ga0315274_10017686_pt1 | contig 10050 bp, 7 predicted proteins | sample YL17G02_20_MG_FD_203700 | JGI IMG/M metagenome (GOLD analysis project Ga0315274, IMG submission 203700) | Sediment microbial communities from Yellowstone Lake, YNP, Wyoming, USA - YL17G02_20 | ecosystem: Environmental > Aquatic > Freshwater > Lake > Sediment | place: USA: Wyoming | collected... | reverse complement strand
AGGAAAAGAACGAGGGCGATCGTCGTGAGCTTCAGGCCGATGGACTTGAAGGGGGTCATCGCCCCGATGCCGGGAATAGGGATGGCGAAATTTTCCCAGGCCGCCGACAGCCGGGGAAATTTGACGAAATACCCGAGCGAGTCCGAGAAAACGTAGGCGATGGCGGCGAGCGATCCCGTTTGAGTGACGATGAAGACGGCCCAGCCGTAAAGGTAGCCGACGAATCGGTTGTATCCCTTGTTGAAATAGACGTATTGTCCGCCCGGGTCCTGGAACATGCCCGAAATCTCGGCGATGGACAGGGCCCCGAAGAGGGTCATGATCCCGGCCACGACCCAGACGAGGATGAGAAGCTCGGGCGAGCCGAGCTGGGAGGCCATGAGGGCGGGTTTCTTGAAGATTCCCGAGCCGATGATGGAACCGACGCCGGCGGCGACGGCGGCGATCAGCCCCATTTCCCGGACGAGCTCGAGGCGTTTCGATCCGTGAGCGGATGGGTCGGTCATAGGCCTGCCTTTCGCCGCCGATTATATCTATTTTTGTGGTGGAGGCAAATCACTGCCGAGATCGGCTCAGGTCCTTTTCAGATAGCGATATTTCGGCCCCGAGCGGGAGTCCTTGAACATCCCCGTTTCGTGAGGATGGAAGGAAAAGACCGGCGCCGTCGCGACCGGGTCGGCCTCGTAGGCGCGGCGGAAACATTCGGCCGATCGAAGGATATTTTCAAGGATCACGCGCCGGGCTTTTTCCCGGAGCATTTCGTTCGAGGCCACGCCTTCGCCGAGCTCCAGGGCGATGCAGAGCCGAAGGTCGGAGCTCTCGTCGATATCGATCGAGAGCTGGAATGACGTGATCGCGGCGGCGAGCGCAGGGTCGTCCAGAATCGCCGCCGCGACGTCTGCGGTATAAATATTCGCCCCGTTGATCGAAACCGTTCCGTCGCTCCGGCCGAAAAGAAAAAGGAACGGGAATCCGACGACGGGTTGTCCTCCGTCGGCCGGCCCGAGGCCCCGGAGATCGTACCCGTGGCGTTTCAGGACGGACATCATCCGAAGGAAGGGGATCACGTCGCCCTCGTCGCCGATGTTGTACATGACCGTCGGTGAGACGGCGTGCCGGTTGAGCCCGGTGAAGTGGAGTTCCCGAACCCTGTCGGCGTTCGGGCGGGATGTCGCGTGGAACTTTACCGGCGAATACTGTCCCAGGAAGCAGGGCTTGCGCTCCTCTCCCAGAAGCGAGACGCGGAGACCGACGTCCTTTTCGAGGAGTTTTCGGATGGCGACGCAGACGTCGTTCTCCATAGCGATGCCCGCATCGATATCGATCGCGCCGTAAACCGAGTATACTCGCGCGCCCGGACGGAGGCGCGCGGAGATGTTTTCCCTCCAAGCCTCGGTGAAGCCTTCCCCTCCAGCCATGATATCGACGGCATATTCCCTCCAATGGAATCCCGTTTCGCGCCCGCCGAGGTCGATCAGTTCTTTCAGAAACGGCGGGTAGCCGCTGAGGAGATAACGAAATCCCGGCCCCATGTCTTTCATCGTCCGCAGGATTTTCGGGGCATCCGTCCCGATGTTTTTAAGAAGTCCGAAGCCGCGGAGGGCCCGGCCGAAGCTCTGACCGCCGGCCCAAGCGCCGAGCGTGAATCCGTTCAGAAGGATCACGGGATCGCCGCAGCCGAGCCTGTACATATAGGCCATGATGATCCGCCGCAGAGGGGCGTGGGCCGTATCCTCGTCGAGGCTCCGGATCCAGTTCGTCGGAGTGCCGGATGTCCCGGAGCTTTCCTCGATAAGGCCGTCGGCGGGAATCGTCCCGCCGACGCAGCGCGCGGCTGGCGGAAAAGCCAGGATATAGTTCTCCTTGTTCGCGGCGGGAACCGAATCGGAGAATTCTTTACCGTCGCGGACGTCCTCCTCCGTCACTCCTCGGGCGGAGAGAAAGGTCAGATAAGCCGGGACAAGGCGGTAGGCCCGGCGGAAGACATCAAGAGCTTTGCGTTCGCTGAGGCGTTCGAAGACGCCGGGGTCGATGCGGGCAAGGATACGGACGGCCTTTTTCGGGGACATCCGGGGGGACCCGAGGAGGCGGTCGACCGTGGCCAGGGGGAGCGAGCCGGCAACGAGCTTCGCGACGGCATTGAGAATCCGGTGCGACCCCCGGTTTACCGGCCCGTTGAGAAGTTCCGCCATGGCAGGCTCCTCTGAACCGCATTTATAGCGTTTTCGGAGGCCGGACGCAAGCCGGACCATCGTTTCTTGACAATTTCTTAGCTAAGGCCGAAGGCGAATTGACATGATCTTGCTTTGGTCCTATAGTAAAAATATCGACACCGGGAGGGAAGTCATGAGGACAAAAATCGTCGCCTTACTCACCCTAGCGGCTTTTCTCTTCTTTGAATGGTCGTGCGCGATTCACTCGACCAAAAAATATCCGTTGGCCGATCTAGGGAAGGCGCAGACGGTCAAAGCCCAGATCGCCGGCGTCGTCCTTAAGTCCGGAGAGGAGGTCCGATTCGTCAAGCCACGCTTCGGCCGGGTCCTCGAAGATTTCGTTGTGGCGTTTACGCAATCGGCCCCGCTCTCGAAAGTCGCAATCCGCAGCGAAGATGTCCAAAGCGCCATTCCGGACGAACGGGGCGAGGTCCGGGACATCATGACGAAGGCTGGAAAAGCCTATCAGGTCCGGTCCTTACAGAAGGAGAACGACCGCTGGATTGTCGAGGGATTCGCTTACGATAGGATCATTCCGTTGGCCGAGGTCGAGCTCGTCTATATCCGGAAGGTCGACCCGGCGGCCACGTTTCTCGCCACGATCGGCGGCGTCGCCGGGGTCGTTGGGGTTGTTTTCCTGATCGTGTTGCTCACCAAGGAGTCCTGCCCCTTTATCTACTCCTATGATGGGACGACGTACGTCTTCGACGCGGAGCCTTATGGGGGGGCGACCTCCGAGGGCATCAAGCGAACGGAATGGTGCGGGCTGCAGTACCTCAAGGAAGTCGGCGGCGAGTATCGGATCAAGATCACCAACGAGGTGGATGAGACGCAGTTCACGGACGAGATGAAGCTCCTCGTCGTGGACCATCCTGCCGGCGCTAAGGCCGTCGCCGACGAGGACGGCCGCGTTCACACTCTCTCCGATCCACGGCCTCCCATCCGGGCCGTAGACGGCCGGGGCCGCGACATCCTGCCCCGCGTCGTCCGGAACGACGAGATCTTCTGGATCACGAAAACCTGGGAGAAGAACGCCGACCGGAAGGAAGACCTCCGGGACGAGCTTCTCTTTGAATTTCCCAAGCCCGCCGGCGCTCGGACGGCCAAGCTCTTGTTCAACGGCTGCAATACCCTCTGGGCGTCCCAAATGGTCAAACGTTTCTTGGAGCTCTACGGCGCCGACGTCTCGAAAACCTATGAGGCCTTGCGTTCCCCGGGTCCCGCGCGGGATATGCGCCAGACGTTCAACGATCGGGAAGAGCTCTACCGTTTGAAGATCTGGGTCGAGACGCCGGCCGGCTGGGCGAATAAAGGCCTGGTCGTCGGTGGAGGGCCGTTTGTTTCCGAAGACCGGATCTATGCCGTCGACCTCGCCGACGTTCCGGGCGATATCCTGAGAATCAAGCTTTCCCCCCCGGCCGCGTTCTGGATGATCAATCATCTGGCCGTGGACTACGACCCCGACCTCCCCGTCCAGACGCGGGAAATCGAAGCCATCCGGGCCGTCGATTTTGCGGGCCGCGATCTCAGGCAGGACCTTGCCGCAACCGACGGCCGATATTTCGTTATGCCCAACACCGGGGATTGGGCGGAGATCGCCTATCCCGCTCCGGCGCGCGCCGGGGGGTTGGAGCGGACGGTCATCCTGAAGGCGAGCGGCTATTACGACATTCATCTCCGGGCGGAAGGACCCTGCCGGATGGACATCCTGACGCGTTTCTTGGCGGAGCCCGGATTTGTGGTTCAGTATTCATTCCGCGAATTCCTGAAGTGGCAGGCCGAAACTCTCGCTCAGCTTCAGAAATGAGCCAGAGAGAAAGCAGATGCCGCGAGCCGAAGTCCTCTGTGGAATCCGGGCCCGACGCTTCCGGCGGGCGTTCGCCGCTTACCTTATCGGCTGCGCCCTAAGGAAGCGAACGTATCCGCTGTTTAGATTCGGCGGCCGCGACGGTTTCCGAAGAACCGTCCGCGATTTGAGGAAGCTCGGCCTTTGTAAGCCCGTCCGGTTCGATGGTCGCGTCTTCTTCGGCCTCTCGATGCCGCATTGGCCGTCCGCGGCTTTCGACCGGGCGGTGGCGGGTGGCGCTTTAAATTTGGCGGCGGCGGGAACGTCGAGGAAGCGATATATCGATTCGGCTATTTTGGCCGTCACCCGGCGTTGCTCTTATGGTTGCCTCCACTGCTACGAGCGGCTGAACATCGGCGCCGAGGATGTCGTACCGGTGGAGAAATGGCAGGAAGCCATCGCCGGTCTCCAGGGGCTAGGCATCGGTGTGATCACCCTTTCTGGCGGAGAACCCTTGGAGCGGTTCGACGATGTTCTCGCTCTCCTTCGCTCCGCCGACGATTCGAAGTCCGACTTCCATCTCCACACTTCCGGATTCGGTCTCACGCCCGAGCGCGTCCGGGCCCTTCGTGCGGCCGGGCTGGTCGCGGCGGGCGTGGGGCTGGACGATGGATCGCCCGCTCGCCATGATGCCCTTCGCGGGAAAGCCGGAGCGTTCGAGACGGCGCTCCAAGCCATCCGTTTTTTTCAGGACGCGAACATCTTCGCCTACGTCAACGTTTGTCTGACGAAAGAGCTGTCGGCTCCGGGAGAGCTCGATCGGTTCTATGAGCGTCTCAAGAAGGAAGGCGTGGGCCTCATCAGGCTCCTTGAGCCTAAACCGTGCGGAGGTTATCTCGACGAGGATCCGGACCGGCTTTTCGACGCCGACGACCGAGCCCGATGCGCCGCCTTCTACGAACGTACGGCGCGGGATCCGGTCTACCGGGATTATCCATCCGTTTTTTATGAATCCTATTTGGAAGCGCCGGAGCGGATGGGGTGCCGGCTGGCCGGGCATTCTCTGTTCTATATCGACAGCCTAGGTTATGTCGAGCCGTGTGTCTTCCTGCCCGTCTCGTTCGGCAACATCGTGAGGGAAGATGTGGCGGCCGTTTTCGAGAGGATGCGGCGCGCGGCGCCGGAGCCTTTCCGCGGAGGTTGTCCGGCCGTCTTGCTGGCGCCCGAGATTCGGGCGCGATCCGGCCGAGGTCTTCAGGTGCCCGTTCCATACGAAGACATCCGGCCGAGCTGGGAAAACATGTGGGCGAACGGAGGAAGAGCATGAATGTCATTTATCTTTTCATGTCGTCCAACGCGGCCCTGATCCTCGACAAGATGATCATTCCCCAAATCCAGGCCGAAACCCATGGGGCCAACGTCGTCGGTTTATTCTTTTTTGCCGACAACGTTCATCTCTGCCTGCCGGAGCACCCCATCGGGGAAAAGCTGTCCGTTTTGGCGACAAAACATGGATTTTTCTTGGCCTGCTGCGATTTCTGTTGCGTCCAGAGAGGAATATCGGGACGCCTCTATCCGGGCGTTCTCGAAGGCTGCTTCCCCGACCTTTACCGTCTGGCGGGAGAGAGGAAGGCCGATCACGTCATCACGCTCTGAGGGGACGGCGATGATCGAAGCGACGAGGTTGAGCATCGAGGGGCGATGCCCTATCTGTATCCGGGAATGCCGCCGGGGCGAAAGCTTTTGCGGACGCCGCGACGCCGGCGGCCGCCTTCGTCGGCCCGATACCATCGCGGCTTGGATGATCGACCGCTTGTTCCAGAAGCCCATTATTCATTTCGGTCCCGATTTCCCCATCCTTTCGATCGGCTCGTGGGGTTGCAATTTCCGCTGTTTGGGGTGTCAGAACGTCCGTCTGTCTTGGACAACGACAGGGGAGGGGGTCAAGACCATCGACCTCGACCCCGGCGTCATCGTCCGGATGGCGCAGGCGCGCAGATGCCGGGGAATCGGCTACACCTATAACGAACCCGCCATCCAAATCGAATTCGTCGAGGAGACGGCGCGCCAAGCCCGGGCTTCCGGACTCATCAACGTTTTCGTCACGAACAGTACCCTGACTTGCTCCTCTATCGACCGACTCGCCCCCTGGATCGACGCCGTGGCGGCGGACATTAAAAGTTATGACGATGGCTTCTACCACAAGTATTGCGGCGCCCAGGGAATCATCGATGTCGCCGCGAAAATCAGGCGGTGCATCCGGAGATTCAAGGACGCCGGCTGTCACGTCGAAGTTCGGACGAACATCATTCCCGGCGCTAATGAAGCCGAGGATGAGCTCCGTCGGATCGCCGAATGGATTCGCGAGTCGCTGAGCCCGGAGACGCCTTGGCACCTGACCCGCTATTTTCCCTCTCACCTCCTTAATACCGGCAAAACACCCGCGAAGATGTTATTCCGGGCTCAGACGATCGGCCGGGAAGAGGGGCTCGCGTTTGTTCATGTCCATCTGTCCAAAGGCTGCGATTGCGCCGGCGACGCGTGTCTCGTTCATGAAGCGGCGGACGCAGATCCGAGTCCTCCTTCCTGTTGCGGCTAGAGGCCGACCTTCAGGACCGGGAGCCGAACGGCTCTATTTCTTCGGCAGTACGGCGAGGATGCTGTCGAGAAGCTTACGGTCTTTGGGGAACTGGCCGACAGCGGGCAGGCGTCGCAGAAGCTCGGCCCAGTTGGGGTCGAGGGAAAAGACTTTCCTGAAAAGAGGAAGGCTCGCTTCCACTTTTCCCGTCGAAGCAAGGGTCACGGCCGGCCAGAAGACCATCTCGGGGTTGTCGGGATAGATCTCCATCCCGAGGGTGTATTCTTTCAACGCCTCTTCCGTTTTTCCGGCGGTCAGGAAGTCGTCGCCGGCGTTCATATGATTGTACGCCTTGTTCAGCTTGATGAGGCGGCGGAGTTCGGCGACCGGCTGGGCATGATCTTCGACGCGAAGGTCGAAAATACGGTCCTTCCACCAGACTCCCGTCGTTCGGCCCCTGACGACGATGATCGCCGCCGATTGGCGGCCGCGGATATCGCCGCCCTCCTTCTCTGCTGCTTCGAGGGCGGCCAGGAGCCGGTCGGCGAGCTCTCCCTTGGTGGTCTCAAACGCACCGGCCATCGCCTTCCAAACCGTGTCGCGGAGCATCATATTGGCCTGGCAGGAAAATCCGTCGCCGACGAAATGCCCGGCCGCGGCGATGCAGTTTTTTCCCGTATGGGCGACGGCGCGCCCCTTCGCGTCCACCATCCCGACCTGCCTGACGGCTTCGTTTTTGTCGGCTCGAATGAGGCCGGCCAGGGTTTCCTCGGCCGTTTTCCCGGCGCGCATCATCCCCAATCCCAGAGGACCATAAGACGCTTCGACGAACGACTGGGTACAGACCGCCCCGACCCCCGCTTCGACCCAGGGCACAAGGGCGCCGACGTTGAACCAGTGGGATTGGACGGCGGCGCCGAGTTCGCCCGTCGTCTTGTCGAAAGCGACGATCGAGTATGTATGGGCAGGCCGGACGGCCCGGATTTCTCGGACCGGATTGTTCGGTCCGACCACGGCGGATGCGAGAAGACAAAGGGCGAGAGTGGTCATGGCGGCCTCCTGGGCCCATTGTAGGGCTCCGCGCTCGCCTCCGCAACACCGCTCTTGATCACGAATCGCCTTAAGAGTCGCCTCGGTACTTGTCATGGTCCGAAAGATCTGGTATTTCTTTAAGGGAGATCTCAGCAGGTATCGCCATGAATAAAAAAATCATAATCGTTCTTGCGGCGGCGGCTCTGGCGGTCGGGCTCGTCCGGGCGACCCTGCCCGCCTCCGACGACGCGCTCATTCGTCTCGACAAAAAGGATCTGGCCCGCGTTCCCGCCGATCGGCTCTCGAGCCTTCGCGGCGCCGCGGAGCTCGCCCGATCCTGGGTCATCCTCGCCTCCGATGACGAACTCGCGGAGCTCGCCGCCCGGCGGATCCCGTTCGAGATCCTGGATATCGCTCCTGCCGGGAAAGCCTATTTTCTCGTTTCGACGCTTCGGCCCGGCCAAGCCGAGGCCCTTCGGTCGTACGGTGAGGTCCGCGTCTTGGACGAAGTCCTTTCCCTCTTCTGGTCCGGAAATCTGGAAGCCCGCGAAGTTCTTCCTCCCGAATTCGAGATCGCCCGAGTTTCGCTCGAGTCGCAGGTTCCCGTCATCCCGGCGGACCGGGCGGGCGGGGAGGCCTTCCGGCCCGCCGCCCTGCTCCGGCATGCCCCCGCCGCCGACACCCTCATTCCCCAAATGGTCGGCCAAGTCACCAAAGCCGATTTAACGTCCTACATCGCCGGTCTGGAGAGCTTTAGAACCCGCTACGCTTCGACGGCCCAATGCGAGGCGTCGGGGACGTTTCTCCAGAATTTCTTCTCCTCCGAGGGGCTTTCGACCGAGCTCGTCGCCTTCACGTTCCCCGCCTCGAACGCTTACACCACTCGGAACATCATCGCCGTCATTCCCGGCAAATCATCCCCGGATCGGGTCGTCGTCGTCGGGGCGCACTACGATTCCACCAGCAGCGATCGCTATAACCTGGCCCCCGGCGCCGACGACAACGGCTCCGGGACGGCGGCGGTCATGGAGATCGCCAAGATATTATCCAAATACCAATTCGATTTCACCCTGAAGTTCGTCGGCTTCTCGGCCGAGGAGTGGGGTCTCTACGGCAGCAAGCATTATGCTCAAAAGGCCAAAGCCGCCGGAGAACGGGTCATCGCCGTCCTGAACATGGATATGATCGCTTACGCGGACCGCCTTCCCGAGGACCTCGACGTCATCGTCAACGGGGCGTCCGAATGGCTGGCCAACAGAATGATCGTCACCTCCGACCGCTATGCCCCCTTGCCCATCCTCAAGATCGTCAACGCCTCGTTCCGGTCGAGCGATCATTCGCCGTTCTGGGACCAGGGATACAGCGCCTTCTGCGCCATCGAGGACGCGGGTGTCCCGAATCCCTATTATCACAAGACGACGGACACCTTGAGCACCCTGGATATGAATTTCGCCGTCTCGGTCACGAAGGCGGTTTTAGCCCTTGCGGCCGACCTCGCCCAGCCGATCGTTTCGCTCCCGGCGCCTTCCGGGTTCGAGGTCCGGAGCCAGGTTTCGGCGTCGCTTTTTTCCCGCCGCAAAACGATCCGCCTTCGATGGAACGCCACGCCGGGGGCGGCGGGATACAACCTTTACCGGACGGCTCAGTCGCATGGAAATTATGTCAAGCTCAACACCGCCCTCCTGACCCAAACCCAGGCTGTCGACGGGCCGTTGAGTCCGGACATCGGATATTACTACGTCGTCACGGCCCTGGACGCCCAAGGCCGGGAGAGCAATTATTCGATCGAACTCCTCGATCCGGCCCGGAAATGAGGGAGACGGGCGAACCATGAATATGATTTCGAAAAAACACCGCGCGGCGGCGACGGGCCTTCTTTTCGCCGCCGGCATCGTCCTCCTCCAGCCCTCAGCCCTTTCCGCCAAACGATTCCAGACGCCGCCGTGGAAGGGTTCTTTCTCGTTTGGAAGCGGACTCTTCTATCCTGCGCAGACCGCCGTTCGGACGCTTTACGGCGATTTCTCCGTGCCTTTTCATGTCCAAGCGGATGTCCGCCTCGGCGGACCATTCGCGGCTTTTGCCGGATATCGTTATCTCGCAACGGCGGGCGCGACGGTCCTCGTCGATCCCTCTTTCGAAGAGGAAAGCGCCGGCCTCACCCTCCTCGTCCATTCCCTCCGGGCCGGGTTCCGCCTGGATTCGTCCCTGGGGCGGTCGAAGATTTTCGCCCAGATCGGCGGGGCTTACCATTTTTACAGGGAACGATGGGACGATCGCGACCTCGCCGTAGACGGGCGGATCGGCGGGGCGTTCCTGGCGGCCGGTGTCGAAATCCCTCTCGGACCGAGGTGGGCGCTCCAGCTTCGCGGGGAATACATCTCCGTCCCGACGGACAAAGGCGGACCGCTCGAGCCGAGCGTGGACCTTGGAGGGCTGGACGC
>Ga0315274_10017684_pt1 | contig 10051 bp, 22 predicted proteins | sample YL17G02_20_MG_FD_203700 | JGI IMG/M metagenome (GOLD analysis project Ga0315274, IMG submission 203700) | Sediment microbial communities from Yellowstone Lake, YNP, Wyoming, USA - YL17G02_20 | ecosystem: Environmental > Aquatic > Freshwater > Lake > Sediment | place: USA: Wyoming | collected... | reverse complement strand
AAATAAATTTTCTTCACAGGGGGGGCCTCCTCACCTAACTTCCGATAATAATCATTATGGAGCATTCAACCAAATGGAATACCCCCATATAAATCAATGCGTTTCACTATTCAAATGATTTTCTGGGGGTGTATTGTTCTCTAATTGCCCTGGTTTGGCACTCGTTTCAGGCACTATTTCAGCGTCAATTGCATCCTCGAAACTTTGAATTAATTCTTTTGAAGGGGCATTTGATGCCGCGGGATTTAAACCTGCCGGATTCCAAGCATGTGATTCCAAGAACCGCAAGGCTGCGAGGGCTGCTAAGGTTCCCTGAGGCTTGAGAGCCTTCTCGCCAAGAGACTGGGCGAAGTGTGATTGCAAGTGAGACTCCACTTCACGATAATCAGATTTAAACTTAGGATCATTAGCGATATGGTGATGGAATGTTCTAATTGAAATACCTAAAGACTTGGTGATATCTGATAACGGTGGGAAGTTATGATATTTGTCTATATAATCCTGGGCTAACTGAATTAATTTAGATTTCTTAACACTATCAAAGGCATTAGATTGGGGAATATTACCAGTAGCTCTAGCGTCTTGAAGATAACCTGTTACAGGATCAGGTAACATTGTCATTTAGAGATCTTATAATATATTAATAATATATCTAATATTAATAATATTAATAATATTAATATATATATATATATGCAACGATATTCAAGCGGTTGAAATTAGTCTAGGTTACAAGATAACACCTTCCAATGGGTTGGTATACCCTTAGATATAACCGTTACAACTCGTTTACAGTTTGTTTACAAAAGTTGCTGTTACAAGTGTAAACGAAATAAATCCTTCCTAAGGTGTTATAAATCAAGCATTTAGAAAATAAATAAATATATCCCTTGTAATGCTATACCAAGCGGTCAATACTAGAGTATAAGGAAATGGGAGGTAACGAAAATGACTTACAACAGAAATGGCTTAGGGATCTCGGAGCTGGTTTTCTTGGCTGTGAATTATCCGGTCATCTACGAAACCCTTGAAAAGATAAGCGACGTTCGGATGATGCTGGTTATTGCAAGAAAGGCTATCTCCGCTATCAACCTGGGATTGGTGGCAAGATAGTTGTTGACATTATACCAAGCGAATGGTATATTATAAGAGTAACAAAGAATCTAAATTAAAAAAGGGAGATAACAAAATGACAAACCAAACAGCGACACAACAGGAAACACTCGAATACAATTATGATCTACAAGTCTGGGTTATCAATGGAATCATCGCGGAATGCGGTCATCCCGTTGAAATGAAATGCACCTCATGGTGCAATAAGAAAAAATATACGGGGAAAACAATAGAACAAGCGAAAAAAGCGGAAGGGGGCAAATAAGTTTCACCAAGTCGGGGCAGAGCAACGCCCCGCACAATTTTAGAAGCTAAATTAATTGGGAGGTAACGAAAATGGCAAAAAGAATCGCGAACACAAAAGACGGTATCAGGAGATTAAATACAAAAATATGGCAAGGTGACGGATATTTTCAAGTTTGTCTATATGAGACCGTTGTTTACGACGAACAAAAAGAGAAAATCACATTGCGCTCAGGCGGATGGAATACACGAACAACGACAAGTCGGATAAACCAAGCTCTTATGCATAGAGGGATTGCTGGTGGTGTTAATATTAAAAACGGTCATCTGCATTACAACGGGAAACCGTTTGTTAATGGTGAATACGTCATCGAGAAATAAATAAGCCGCCGGGACCTCGAACCGGCGCACAATTTGAGAGTAAAAATTAAAGAGAGGTGGCAATCATGCGAACACAAACAAAAGTGGGAGGGTTCAGCGCTTACGAGGAAATAAGAGCGCTGGCAAAAGAAACATTCCCCGGAAAAGGCGTTGATGTTCAGGCGTCCATTTTCGGGAATGATTATCAAATCCTTGTGGACGGAAAAATCATTTCCGGCACAAGCCAAACCGTGAGAGAGATTCTAAAGGGGGTGAAGTTATGAGCGCATTTCTTTGTAGCGACTATCACTTGTCATACATCATTCAAGCCGGTACTGATTTCAGGGCTTGGATAAACCTTGAGATTGGATGGGATTACCTCGCAAGCGATAAGGCGCAACATGCCTTTGAATGCTTGAAGCGGGAAAACCTTGTATCAGTGAATTACCGATATAAGGAAAAATCCCCGGAGTTGTCTAAAAATCTGGGTTTCCGGTGCTACGTTTCCCGCCCTATTGATCCCATCCAAGCCTTAAAAGCGATACGGTGCTATGAATACCAATCATGCGAACATCCAACGTGGGAAGCGAGCCTTGCTAAAAAAATCTGTTCAGAGGTTTATGCTGCTTGCATTGCTCATCTCCCCGGATATGAGCAAGCGGAATGGGAGATAAACGAACCACAGAAGGTTGGGATAAAAACTAATTAAACGCATTTCCTAGGCGTTTTGGGGGATGCCCTGATATCCCCCAATTCGTCCTAGGTTAAATTTGGAAGTCTAAAAAATGGAGGTTATGAAGTTGACACCAAAACAGGAAAGAGATAATCTGGGGGCAATATGAAACGGGAGACAATAGGAAAAAATGGAACCGCTAGAGAGTAAAATCAACGGCGGTTTTTTTATGCCAAATTTAACCCCTGCCCGGCGCCTGTTATCTCCCAAGATCCTCAGAAAGCCGGCAGGGGCTTTTTATTTATGAACCTAGACCATTCTAAACTAGCGAACAGAAAATTCTATACAAAAAACCTTGTTAAGGTTCATATGAATTTTCTTTACGACAGAGCGCCTTATTATTTCGAGATGATGGAAGATATTGAAAAAAATATGCCGAATTCCTGTTTTGAAAATAAAGAATTATGGGACACATGGGAGATGGTCGCAAAAGAATACATGGAGGGGAAAACATCATGGGACAAGTTCACGGGAAAAATAGAATCTTGGACGGTTCAAACGTTGAATCTTTATGAACAGTTTAACACCAGATAATATTACATTCTCGGACGCCTATTTATCCTATTGCAAACAACAGACGGACGCACCGCCTATTTTCCACAAGTTTTTGTCCTATATCATCATTTCATCGGTCCTCAATAGAAAAGTTTACCTTAAATTTGGCTTTAAAAACTTATACCCAAACCTCTATCTTCTTATTGTGGCTCCGTCATCGGCTCACCGAAAATCATGGTCCATGGGAATTGCCGCCCGAATGATTCGGAAGATTTACCCAGACTTTATCCTTCCGGACGTATCATCACGCGAAGCCTTTGTGTCGGAAGTTTGCGATCAACAAAGAACAGTTCCAGGATGCGGGATAATAAAAATTGACGAATTAAAGGGATTTATGGACCGGATAAAAACCAAGTCTTACATGGATGGATTCATGCAGGATCTTTCTAGCCTTTACGATAATGAAACTATGAACCGGAGAAAGGGAATAGACGATCCCAGACGATTTATCATGGAAGAACCTTTTTTAAACATGATGGCGGCGTGTTCAAACGAATGGTTCTATCAGTCGGTACAGTCGGGAGATATTTCGGGCGGATTTCTAGCTAGGTTTGTTTGGGTTGTTCATGAAAAGCCTGTAATTAATCCTTCACCGTGGCCCAAACCTGAAGATGCTGAATTATTCGGACGATGCCTTAGAAAGCTAGAAAGAATGAAAGATTTAATCGCTGAAGTAAGACTAGGGGACGAAGCAAAAAGAGAATATGAGAAATGGTTCCAAACCTTCCTGGGTGGACACCAGGGAGGACAATGGGACGCAAACTATCACAGGGCACCGGCTATTGTGGTGAAAATTGCCATGATGAATGCCGTCATGCGGATTGAGTCCGAAAGCACCTTCTCTCCGTCCGGTCCGTTCATAGACATCTCGCCAGGAGATATGAAACTAGCCATTATGCTTATCGCTGACACTCACCTAAATTTCGGGAAAGTAACCATCGGAGCCACCAAGAGCCATACGATGGCGAAGAGGGTAGTTAAATTCCTGATGGAAAGGGGCGGTACCGCCAACCGTAGTGAAGTGCTTAAGGGAATCAGGGGAATATCGGCCCGATACCTAAGCGACGTTTTAACCACACTAGAAGAAGCCGACATTGTAACAGTTAGCCGAATTGAGGGTGGAAAGGGGATTGTAATCCATGCAAACGGGAATGCCCAGAACTACATGGAAGGTTGACAAGTTCGACAAAAAATGTCGAACATTCGACAAGTTCGACAAGGGCCTGTCGAATACTAAAAACGCGCGCCATGAGTCATTTCGGAGGCAAATTACTACATTCGACAGTATATATAAGAAAGATTTTTTTCTTTATTATATAGCTTCTTTCTCTTTCTTTTCATGCTAGGCAGGGATAAATGTCGAATGTCGAAGATTGCGGTTTTTATCAGTCTATTGGAGGGAGTGATAATTAAATGGATAAGTTAGTAAGGAACGAAATAAGAGATGTTTATAAACGGTGGGGATCAGAAATTGAACGAGGCGCTAGGTTAAGTCCTTATGATCTTGGAATTGATTGGCTGGGGTTGATGACACCAATTGAAGATTATGTGTGGGGCGCTATTAGATACCTTGGACTTCCTCTTTATCCTCAATATCCAATTAAAAATTATTTCGTTGATTTCGGAGATCCCAAAAATCGGATAGGAATAGAGGTTGATAGTAAAAGATGGCACCAAAATAAAGAAAAAGATAGGCACAGGGAAAAAGAGATCAAACAGGAGGGGTGGCATCTTGAGAGAATACCTTCCGGTTTTGTTTATAAATGCGGGGAGGATTTTCTCGAAGAAAATGAAAATGGGGCAATGATTTTAAAACCGGAATATTACTATGAATGCGCGGAAGGAATACTCAAAAATTTATACAGGGACATTTTATCCCTTGACAATTCCAACCGCTTCATATAGACTAAATGTGACCGAGTGAAAATTAAGGGGGGTAACATGGAAACGCCAGAAAAGCAGTTCAAGATCATAGACGAATACATGGACAAAATAAAACTCATGCTGAACATAGGCAGAACCGATAACGCAATGGTTTTGGCCAGGCAGGTGAGATCAGAGCTAACCAACCTCATAGAACTTGTTTACAACCAAGAAAGAGAAAAACAGAGGGTTACAAAATGAAATGTCCCAAATGTGAGCATGACATACCGGATCAGCTTCTTGCCCAGTACCTAGGGGCTAGGGGAGGCTCCCACACCTGCGCCAAATATTCAAAGGCCGAGATGAGCGACAGAATGCGGGAAATGGTCATGAAACGGTGGGGAAGGAATCGGGATATCAAAAGTAGGGTAAAAGCCCCGCAAATAGAAAGCTAGGGCCGTTTAAAGCAAGGTTTAAAAGGAGTTGCCATGCGTGATCTAGCCTTAGAACTGAGAAACATGGAAAATGCGTTGCATAGCATGAAGGGTCAAATGGATGAGCTAAGCCACATCATTGAAATCCTGAGGGGGGAGAACTCGAAAATGATTGATATAACCGAGAATTTCGTGAGAAAGCTCGAAAGGGGGGACAAGGATTGAATCCCCTCTACCCCGTCGAACTCTTAAAAGACAAGAAAGGCCACCGTTACAAGGTCAATGATCTAATCTTCCCTGGTGTGACAGGCGTCCTGGACATCATCAATAAGAAAGCCATCGGACCCTGGATGGTCAAGAAATGCGCCGAGTACACCCAGGACTATTTACTCAAGAACGCCCTTGAACGCCCTCTTACCAAGGAAGAGGTCGAAACGCTCACCAAGGACAGCAAGAGGGCCTATAAAACGACATCCACGACAGCCTTGGACATTGGGACAAGGGCTCATGCGGCCATCAACGACATTATAGAAGGTCGGGAACCTGTAATAACGGACGACATCAGGAATCCTGTGGACGGGTTCAAAGAGTTTGTGGACAAGGAAAGGATCAAGATCATCAAGGGTGACACCAAGGTTGCGTCACTTCTCTTTGAATACGGGGGATCTTTGGACGCCGTTGCTTTCAAGCAAGGGAAGGTCATCATCATCGACTTTAAGACATCCAAGGGGATCTATCCGGAGTATGCCCTTCAAGCGGGGGGAGCCTACACGCAGGCGTTCAAGGAAACCTTCGGCCTTGACTACCTCCCCGACGCCATGATCCTAAGGGTCGGTAAGGACGTTGCCGAATTCGAGGTGAGAAGGGTTAAGTCAACTCAACGGGCATTCGAGGCGTTCAAATCAGCATTGGATTTATATAGATCACTTCAAATGGAGATGTATGAAGATCAGTTTTATTATTCAAAACCAAAAAAGGAGAACATAAATGAAACCAACAAAGAGAACAATGGAGTTTGAGCAAGTTAAAACAGATGACTTCCTGGCTGGGTCAATTGAAGAGGTTCAATACGATCAGGAACACACCTTTGGGAAGGGAGGCAAGTTTGAGAAGGTGGCTCCCGCTACCCGCCTTAAATTTAAACTTGATGGATACAGTTTCCCCCATTATTCACGCTGGCTAACTTTTTCTTACCACGAAAAATCCGTACTCCTAAACAAGTATTTGATCCCACTGGTAGAAGGAGCTAAAGCAGATTTTGATTTTGAAATGGATCTTTTGACTGGGATGAGAATCAAGACCTTATGGGTTGAAAAGAACGGGTACCAGAACATTGAGACTATAAGACCGGAGAAAAACAAGTTGTTAAGTGAAACTCAATTTTGAACCAATTTGGCTCCCCGTCGGAGGGTACGGTTAAGGGCGGGGGGCCTTACTTTTATGAAATACGGCATTTATATCACTTGCTCAGAATGCGAAAAGGTTGAGTTCATAGACGACTATCCAAACGACATGAAGAAATGCGCGTGGTGCGAAAACTGGCTCCATGACAAGTGTCGAGAAGGTCATGAATGCGATGAATATTAGATGGAGAGGGGGAAGAAATGAATTTAAGGCGGGTGTGTTGTTGTGCCAGGGATCGACGGCTCCTGAGTCTTAAAGCGTTAATGGACTTCACTTCAACCACCCGCCCAAAAGCATCGGTTTTCCTTGCAAGGGATAGGGCTATGCCCCAAGTGTGCCTCGTTTCGTTATCAGGAGGCACAGGCGGGGTTTTAAGGCCGTGAGGGTGAAAGCGAAAGCGATAGTCCCATTCCGGGTTAAACTCCCGGACGCGGCCCTATATTTTTAAGGAGTCGATTATGAAATAGGAGGGTCATATGAAAACAGAAGTTGATGAAGTCACAATAAACGGAGTGAAGTATGTCAGGGAAGGAGTGGCAAAAGAGAAGGCAGAGAATTTTGACGGAATGGAGTATAAGCTCGTGCGTACCTATTCCGCCGGAGTTTTCGCTGGTTACATAGAGAAAAAAGAAGGCATGGAAGTAACCTTGAGAAATGCCAGGCGTATTTGGTATTGGGATGGAGCCGCATCCTTGTCTCAGTTGGCGATGGACGGCACCTCGAAACCGCAAAACTGCAAATTCCCAAAAGAAGTTGATCGTGTTGTATTAACTCAGGTTGTCGAAATTCTTGACGTAACCAAAAAAGCAAAGGAAAGCATTGACGGGGTAAAAGTATGGGAACAGTAATAGGCTCTGGCTCCGGCGACGGCTCCGGCGACGGCTCTGGCTCCGGCGAAGGCTACAGCGACGGCTCCGGCTATGGCTCCGGCTACGGCTCTGGCTACAGCGACGGCTCCGGCTACGGCTCCGGCTACGTCTCCGGCGAAGGCTCCGGCTCCGGCTCCGGCAATGGTTAAAACTCGAACAAGGGAGGGGGTATGGGAACAGTAATAGGCTCTGGCTCTGGCTCTGGCTCTGGCTCCGGCTACGGCTCCGGCGACGGCTCCGGCGACGGCTCCGGCTCCGGCTCCGGCTCCGGCTCCGGCTACGGCTCCGGCGACGGCTCCGGCTCCGGCTACGGCTCCGGCTACGGCTACGGCTCCGGCTCCGGCTCCGGCAATGGCTCCGGCGACGGCTCCGGCGACGGCTCCGGCTCCGGCAATGGTTAAAACTCGAACAAGGGAGGGGGTATGGAAAAGAAAACAGAGATAACAAAGATCGTAATTGAAATCGAAGGTGAGGAAATATCGGTATCCAAGGAAGGGGCCGAGAAACTTCACAGGGTGTTGGATGATCTGTTTGGGAAGCACACGATTATTTCTTATCCGATCATAGTTGGCCAATACCCAAAATGGCCGTATCAACCGTGGTATTGGGCTTGTGGCGGGACAAAATACACGGGAACTGGGTACGAGGTAACTTGTAATACCAACACTGTCAGCTACTCAGTGAAATAAGGGGAGGTAACGGGAATGGATATCGAAGAAGCCAGCGAATGGATGAAGTTGAAATCGTCTGACGTTTGCCCAAAGGGCTACCCAGAAAAATGGCACGAGGCCCGTGGATTCATCGAAGCCTGGGACCGCCAACAAAAGACCATCGACAAACAGAGGGAGGAGATTGAGGGGCTGAAAAAGAAAATTGACGAATGGATTGCTGATCGTGATAGCTGGTTTGAAAGATTCGATAAACGAGGGAAGGAAATAGTCGAATTGAAAGCGGAGATTGAGGGGTTGGATAAACTGATCGCACGATGAAATTATTTAATGTTGGTTTTGATGTTGTCGCGGTTTGGTTATTCATCCTGATCATCTGCCTTATGGCCTTGTTCGGATGCGTCCCACCAAGCGAGTGCCGGAGGATGATGCAAGCGGCCTACGATCAGGGGAGAGCAGATACGGGGGTTGAGTGCCAGAGATCTCAAAACCAGATGTATGATTACTACAAAAAGAATTACGAACGCTTGACTTTGGATGAGATTCAGAAAAGAAACGGAGGTAATAAATGAGGTTCAAAAGCGGCATTCAAAAAGAATTTAATAGTTTACTAAATGGCATCATAGCTAATCTATATTTTATCAAAGGTTGCGCTGAGGGTGGTTTGATGGCATCAAGTGTAACTGATTCAAAAAAAGCATTGGTCGTCATATTAGAAACAACAGGAGCAATGATTAAATCTTATGAGAAAGAAGAGAAGGAGTGACATTTCAAAACTGGTAACCGCCTCAAGAGACATATGGCGTATGTCAACAGTATACCAGGGAGTTAAAAGGAAATCCAAAGACCCAGTAAGGAAAGGTTTTTACATTTGTGAGTTGTGTAAAGAACCTCATGAGGTAATCAAAATTGACCATATTGTGCCCATCGGGAAACAACCGGATTACCTAAGCGAATTCGGAGGCTGGTTGTCAAAGCTCTTTTGCGGAGATAAAAACTTGCAAGCAATTTGCCAGTTTTGCCATGCGGATAAGTCTAAGGAAGACAGAAAAAAGTAACTATTCGAAACTGAGTCCCCAATACCCCACAATGGTCTTGTTGTAGTACGTATCCTCATGATCCGGCCTGAATCCTGTCCGATGATAATAGGTGTGATTCTTCCCCAGCCTGTACCACTCCGCATAGAACTTCGGGTCTAGCTTCATCCACCCTCTTGGAGAAAACTCTTGAATGGCAGAAGGGGAATAACCGGTGGTGCTATACAGTTTAACTCGAACAACCTTCCCAAAATTGGGAAGTCCAGGGTTCATCTCTATCCCATCCCATATGTGGCCATAAACCTCTTCCGCTACCACTGTTATACCGTCTAGCTTCTTTATGTGCAGCACAGAGTGTCCTGGGCCTGTTTCCTCCCACCTGCTGACCCCTTTCCCTACTATGAACGTGGGAGGCCATGAGATACGGCTCTTTCCATGGCAGATAGGGCATTGGTCCCCTATGCAGCGGGGACCGTATGCGTTCCAACCTCGTTTTATCCGACTGGCTGGCCACGGCCAATCTTCGTGTCTGCGGCCTTTCAGGTTGTCAGGGAGCGCGCAATCAGCCACTATTTACTCGCTATGCCCTTTCTAAGGAAGATGATCATGAACGCTTCCCAGACTAGCTTCCAGAACTCGTTCATTGGTATAGCGGGGATGTCAATTGGTCCAACATGAATCGGACCCCACATGACACCAAGGAAAGCAACAACAATTCCAATCAGAGCGGTAATGTACGTCTTGTATCCACCGAGTTTAGCTATTAACGTAG
>Ga0315274_10017683_pt1 | contig 10051 bp, 14 predicted proteins | sample YL17G02_20_MG_FD_203700 | JGI IMG/M metagenome (GOLD analysis project Ga0315274, IMG submission 203700) | Sediment microbial communities from Yellowstone Lake, YNP, Wyoming, USA - YL17G02_20 | ecosystem: Environmental > Aquatic > Freshwater > Lake > Sediment | place: USA: Wyoming | collected... | reverse complement strand
GCCCTTTATGATGGAAGAGATCTACGAGTTGGCGGAGCGCGCGCTCAAGCGCCGCAGAATGAAGGGCGTCAAAAAAGAAGGCGGCGCCCAGCCCCTGCCCCCCATCCACTGATCGGTGACCAATCAACCGATCCTTTTCGGACTTCTTCTCGCTTTATTGGCCGGTCTTTCCACCACTATCGGCTCGTTCCTCGGATTATTCGTCAAGAAAACCGACTTCAAGTTGTTGGCTTTGGGCCTGGGATTTTCCGCGGGGGTCATGATCAATGTATCCTTCGTGGAGCTGCTGGGACAATCCATAAGCCATATCGGGATGCTGTGGGCCAATACGGCCTTCTTTGCCGGTATCCTTATCGCCGGCCTGGTGGACATGCTGGTACCGCACGAGTATATCGCGGAATGCCTGCCCACGAACGATCCTCAACTTAAACCGCTGATCAAGGCGGGGGTCATGACCGCCATCGGCATTGCCATCCATAACGTGGCCGAGGGTATGACGGTGTTCGTGGGGACGGTGCACTCGCTGGGGGTGGGGATCGTGATCGCCGTGGCCATCGCCATTCACAATATTCCCGAAGGTTTATCCGTCTCCCTGCCTATTTACTGCGCTACCGGCAGCCGTAAAAAAGCTTTCTGGCTCTCTTTCTTTTCCGGCCTAACCGAACCCATCGGCGCGCTTTTGGCGGTGTTGGTCCTCTGGCCTTTTTTAACCCCGGCTTTGACCAATTGGCTTTTGGCCCTGGTGGCCGGCATCATGGTCTATATCAGCTTTGACGAGCTTCTGCCGGCGGCCCACAAGTACGGGGAGGAGCACGTGGTGGTCTCCGGGCTGATACTGGGGATGCTGGTCATGACGGTGACCCTGGTGATCTTGAGGCCCTAGTTACTTTTCTTCTTCGATCCAACCCTTTATCTTATCAACCTGGGGCAAGGGTTTGCCGGAGTGCTTCACCTTTTCGTTTATCACTACTCCAGGCGTCATCATCACATATTTGCTGATCTCGGCGAAGTCGGTCACTTTGGTAACGGTCGCTTTAAGACCTAGCTCTTCCAGGGCTTTCTTGACCCGGCGTTCCAGGTCCTGGCAGTTGGGACATCCGGGGCCCAGTACTTTAATTTCCATGTTTCCCCTCCTAAAATATCAAATTGAAAAAGTAACCGATCAGGATTATTCCCAAGGCCACCGTGCCAAAAAAGGTCAGAAGCAGTTTGGGCTTTAGGACCTTCCTTAGGATGATAAATTCCGGAAGCGACAGCCCGGTCACCGCCATCAGAAAAGCCAGGCTGGTGCCCAAGGGAAGGCCCTTTTCCAGTATCGCCTGGACCACCGGGATGGCGCCCGCGCAATTGGCATAGAGCGGGACCCCGATCAAGACCGCGATGGGGACCGCCAGGGGATTGGCTTTTCCGGCGTATTTCAATACCAGGTCCATCGGGACATAACCGTGTATGAATGCGCCTATCCCCACGCCGATCAGGATATATAGCCAAACCTGGGAAAAGATATCCCGGGTGTATTCCACCCCGCCAGCTATCCTTTCTTTCCAGGTTAATTTGGCATCCGGCGCATCGGATATGATCTTGGTCTGGTAGACAAAATCCTCCACATATTTTTCCATCTTGAGCCGGCCGATCAAAAAGCCGGCGACCACCGCGACGAACATTCCGCTTACAATGTAGGTCACAGCCACCCGCCAGCCGAAAAGACCCCACAGCAGGACCAGCGCCACCTCATTGATGGTGGGGGAGGAGACCAGAAACGACATGGTAACTCCCAGCGGCACTCCCGATTCCAGCATGCCGATAAAGAGCGGGATGGCGGAGCAGGTGCAGAAGGGCGTAAAGATGCCCAGAGCGGCGGCCAGGATGTTGCCGATAAATTCTTTTTCGTGGCTTAGGATCTTCCGGATGCGCTCCGGCGGCAGGAAACTGCGGAGGATAGCGACAAAAAATACCACGCTGATCAAAAGCGTGTAGATCTTGGGGATGTCGTAGAGAAAGAAATTCAGGCTCTCGGAGAGGCGTTCGCCCCTTGGCAGGGCAAGCAGTTGATAGGTTATAAAATCAGCGAACCACTTGAACATTTATTTCTCCTTAATTATTTTCATTGCCCGCAACAAGTCAATGGCTTTCTCTATTATTTAAGCATCCCCTTAATGATGACATCCACCGCTTCTTCCTGGCTGAGCCCTCGGGACATAAGGGTTTCCATCTGTTTTTTATCTACGCTGCCTATCGCCGCCTCGTGCGTGACCTTGGCCGATTCCTCAAAAACATCAACTATCGGGACAGCCCTGGCCTGAGCTTTACCTTGGACGATCTCGACGCAGTCAACATGCCCGCGCGAATTTTTCCCGTAGGCCTTGATCTCCGAATAAACCTCGCTTCTGGCGGTGTCCTTCACGGCCACACGGCTCTTTATTATGCCTCTCGCTCCGTCACCCACAAGAGAGCATCGCTCCTTGATGATTATTTTGTCGCTCCCGTAACCGTAAGCTTTTGCCAGCATCTCGGAGACGGTATCTTTTCCGCCTTCTATCTCATAATCGATATCAAGAAGCCCGACCCTTCCATGGGTAAGCTGAAAATTCGTGGTCAGCCTGGCGCCTTCTTCAAGGATCACCTTTGCGCGAGGAATCACTACGACCCCGCCCTCGTCTCCGTGAAAATGCACCTCGTTATATTCATAAAATCCGTTCTTTCTAACCCTTATCTTTGCTTCCATCACGTGCTGAACTTTAACTGCATTCGGAAAAACGCAGTGCGCAAGAATGCTGACCTTAGAGTTCTCCCCGACTTCGGCGTCGATCTTTATCAGCTGTTTTCCCTCTTTGGGGAGTACCCCGAAACAAAGGTGGACAGGATACTCAAGCATGATGTCCGGGAGCACCCGGATCTTCAGATCGATACCGTCCTTTGTTTCCTTCGGCTCGATTTTCAGCCCCGGCACAAGATGTTTACCAAGAACCTGATTTTTGTGGACAACAAGATGCGCTACTTTAGAATTCGAGAATACTTCCGGGTTTCCTTCGGCTTTCTGATAGGCCTCAAGCATCATCTGGTAGTCTTTTGAAATATCCATCAGTTGCCGTTCTCCTTCGAAGGATATTTCTTGCTTGGACAGGGTTTGCAGTGCTGCTTGTAATACTCGATTATTTCTGCCGGGGCCCCAACCTTGAACGTGATTCCACTGCACATAAGAGCGGCGCGGTCAGCTATCTTAACCACTTCCTCGTCATGGGTGACAAGTATCACAGATCCTCCGTAGTTTTTTACCCCCCGGATCATCGCAATAACCGCCTCCTGAGACAGCATGTCTATTCCCGAATCCGGCTCATCAAGTATTGCAAGCTTGGGTTTCATCGCCATCACGGAGGCAAGCTCGATCTTTTTTCTTTCTCCTCCGCTCAAAGTTTTGTCAACCTGCCTGGCCCGATATTCGCTCACGGTCAATCTCATGTTGTCCATATAACTCTCAGCCAGTGTGTGACCTTTTTCCTTGCTCCCAAGAAGAATGAAATCGATTATCGGCATTCCCTCGAACCTCGCGGGTTCCTGCCACGCCATGGTTATTCCAAGGCTGGCGCGCTCATTGATGGTTTTGTGAGTAATATCAATTCCGTTGAATGTTATTTTCCCGCTGTCAGGGACATATCCGAAGCTTCCCATCAGGACATAGGCCAGAGAGCTTTTCCCTGCGCCGTTCGTGCCCAGCACGCCGAATATCTCGCCGTCGGCGACCTCAAAGCTTACGTTGTTGAGTATTTGCTTTTCGCCTTTCTTTAAATTAAGCTCTTCGATTTTCAACATAAAATATAATTGTCTAGCTGCAACATCCTCCTGAATTCTGCCCTTTTTCTTCAACTCTTTCAACCATCATTCTAACCTTCCCGGCGGCTACCAGTTCCGCCACCGCGATCGCTTCCCTGATCTCCTCATCGCTATTGCCCAGTTTTTTCGCCTTTTCCAGGTGCGTTTCGTAACAGGGCTCGCAGCCGGCTCCAAGAGAAACGGCCAAGGCGATCAATTCTTTTAATTTTAGCGAAAGAACGCCATCCTTGAACACCTGCCGGTAAAAATCAACGAATTTCTGGTTTATCTCTGGAATTGTTTTTAACATGTCAGGCCTCCTTGTATCTCAGTATTTGAATTCCCGCGATTCTAACCCCTAATTCCCCAGTTATTCACCTCCATATCCCGCTTATTTTTTCGCCACAATATGGGCATGTACCATTTTTTATATAATTATTTATAACCTGAAAACCATAACGCTCGATCAAAACCCTTTTACAAGTCCCACAGTAAGTATTTTCAGCGCCTTTTATTGGGATATTTCCAGAATAGACATATTTCAACCCAGCTTTTAAGCCTATTTCCCGGGCAATCTCCAAAGTTTCAGCTGGAGTTGGAGGGCGGTCAATCATTTTATATGCCGGGAAGAAAGCCGACACATGCCAGGGAGTTTCTTCCCCCAGCTCGTTTTTTATAAAATTTGCTATTTCAGCAAATTCGCTTCTGGAGTCATTCAACCCCGGGATCACCAGGGTCGTCACTTCAACCCAGATGTTTAACTTTTTCATCAGTTTCAGGGTTTCCAGTACCGGAGCCAGGCGGGCGCCGCAGATATGCCTGTAAAAATCTTCCTGAAACGATTTCAGGTCCACATTGGCCGCATCCAGATATGGGGAAATCATGTTCAGCGCTTCGGCAGTCATAAAACCATTGGTGACAAAAACATTTTTTAATCCCTTCTCATGGGCCAGTTTAGAGGTGTCATGGGCAAATTCAAAAAAGATAGTCGGCTCCGTATAGGTATAGGCGATGCTTTGACAGTTTGTATTTAGGGCGGTAGATACTATTTCATCCGGTGTTTTCTCTTCGCCGATAATAACCCGCTGCTCTCTGGGCATCTGCGAGATCTCCCAGTTCTGGCAGAAGAGGCAGCGGAAGTTGCAGCCCGCAGTGGCGATCGAATAAGAAAAGGAGGCCGGCAAAAAATGGAAAAGCGGTTTCTTTTCAATGGGATCAGCATACGAGGAGGCGATTTTTCCGTAAACCAGACTGTAAAAAGTCCCATCCTTATTCTCTCTGACCCCGCAAATTCCTCTTTTACCATCCGCGATAAGACAAAAATGCGGACAAAGTTCACATTTGACCTTTTTATTGTCTAATTTTTTATATAGCAACGCTTCTTTCATTTTACTTTCCTCGAACCTCAGGCCTCAAAGAATATCTTTGTTGCCAGCATGAACAAAAGGCCCAGGCACAGCCATGCAAACGAGGTTATTTTTTCCGCCCCTTCGGTTTTATGCATTCCTGGGATAAGATCGGCCGCGGCGATGTAAATGAAGCCGCCGGCGGCAAAGGGGAGAAGGTAGGTTGAAAAAACCTCAATTTTGGTAATAAATAAAAACCCAACAATTCCGCCCAGGACGCAGGTGATCTGCGCTACAAAACTGTAAAATATGGCTTTCCCTTTTTCAAAACCACCCGAGACGATGACCGCGAAAATCCCAAGCTCCTGAGGAAGCTCATGAGCAATAATCAGGAGGGAAGTGATTAAGCCAAGGTGGACACTGGTCATGAAGGTTCCGGCAATGACCAGGCCGTCAATAAAATTATGGAAAGAATCTCCAATGATCATCAGGTAGCTGTAAGGATGGATGTCACATTTTTCGCATTGGTGCCAGTGTAAATATTCTTCCAAAAGAAAGAATAAAAGAAAACCAAGAATGGTAATCCCAAATGATAGCATTATACTCAACTTGCCGAGAGATTCTGCTAACAGATGGAAAAACCCTCCGCCCAAAAGCGCCCCGGCGGAAAAAGCCACCAGAGTTTTGATTATTTTCTTCAAGAGCGTGTCATGAACAAATAAACTGAATATTCCCGAAAGACCTAACAGACCATCAATGACGGTGGCCCCAAGAATCCAGAATAATGCGTGCATTTACTTAATCTTCCCTTCTTCTTTCAGGATCTCTTTGACCTTGGGATAAATCCCCTCTTTTCTGTATAATTCCTTGATCTTGTTTATGTCCTGAAAGCGAATGGCGTTCCCCTGGCAGAGGTTGGCGCAGGTGGTACAGCCGATAACGCATTCATAAGGCCTTGCGACCTTCGGCTTTCCTTTGGGGCCATCAGCCCAATCGTATACCTTTTTCCCGCAATTCATGCACATTCCACATGAAACGCACTTTGCTTCGTCAATCGTCGGAAACCACTCAACTTTTTCTCTCGGATAACCGGCTAACCATGGCATAGAAATTCCTCCTTATTTTTTAACAGCAACCCGATCTTTCAACGAATTCCTGGCTGACAGCTTCTTGACCTGACTCTTTAAGCGCCTTATTCACTACATCATAGAAGACGCTGGTGCAGCAATTCCCCGACGGGTTAAGTAAATTACACTTACAGATCGGCTTTTTCCTGTACGCTCCCACGATCTCCTTCCAGCTCTTTTTACCTCCTTTTATGACCTGCTCCCTCACCTGTTCAAAAGTGATATTATTGCAGTAGCAGGCAATCCTTTTCGTCGCACTTTTCTTGTACCAAAGCGGCACTTTCAGATCTTCCGTTTTGAATATAGGTTTTCCCTTGCTGCCAAAATATGAGACAGGGCATTTGCTATCCATACAAAGAAAATATTTATCATCCTTGGCGAATTCATGTTTCTTATCGGTCTTAAGCAGGTTGTCCACCAGGGGGATCGTTACCAATACCGAGTCCTTGCCGCAAACCGGGCATTTGTACGTCTCGCTGTCGCCGGCCCCGCTACAGCTACAGCCGCAGCCACAACTATTACCCATATTTATAATCTCCTTGTTCCGGATTTTACCTTAAAATCCCTGCCGACATATTTCTCCATGATGACCCCGATAATGATGAAGACCGGCAGGGTGAAAAGAGTTCGCAAGAGCGTGAATTTTAACCCGAGGAAGCCGATCTCAAAAGTGAGCAGCGGGATCTTCATCGCGCTGAAAACGCCAAGATAGATAAAGATATTCCGCGCGCTGGCGCCTTTATGGGAAAGAAGATAGGCAATCGGGAAAGCGCCGTAGAGCGGGCCGGCCTGGAGCGTGGCCAGCAGGATGACCCACAAAGTCCCGCCGATCCCTGATTCATGGCCGATATGCTTTTCGATCTTTTCCTTGGGTATCCAGACGTCAAAAAGCCCGACCAGCAGGAACATCAGCGGCAGAAAAGTTATCATTTCCAGAAAGAACTGGCTGAAATTGGCGTAGATCTTTTGGCCGGGGTCAAAACTAAGGGAAAGGGAGCCAATAATGAAAATGGCAAATAAGATAACCCAGAAATAATCCTTTAATATTTTTTTATAGATCATAAGAATAGACCGATCAGCAGCCCGACAATTATGGCCCCAAAGAAACTCAAAACATTCCTCATGATCGCCGCTTTTTTGCCGAAATACTTGAATTCGATGGGCAAGGTCAAAACACCGACCATGATCAAGGTGGTGATAAAGACCGCCACCGCCGTGTAGGAAACACCTTTGACCAGAAGTATCTTAGCCAGGGGAAAAGCGATAAAAGCCGGGATAAGAGCGATGGAACCAACCGCAGCAGCAATCGCTACGCCTATGACCCCGCTTTTAGCGCCCAGAAGCTTGATGATCGTCTTATCCGGCACCAGGTAAAGAAAAACACTGACCAGGATCAAAACGGTCAGCAAGGCCGGCAGCAGGTTCAAGAACATTTTCAGGCCGCGCTTGATCCCCTCAAAGGTCTTCCTCCGGTCAACAACCAAAGACAGGATCAGGCAGACAACTGAAATAAAGATAAGAATTTGCATTTATCTCCCATTTAAGGCATTAAAAACAATGCCGCGATGCCGATCAGAACAAAAACAGCGCCGCTGATCTTGTGGGCGTATACTGAAAAGTTGCTGAACTTCTGCGACTTCAGGAAAACTTCCGCCAGGCCGGTGGAGACCCCAACCGCGAATATTAGAACGGTATGCGCCAATGCGTAAACAAAAAGCAGGGATGTGCCGTACGCCAGATTATGTTTTGAGGCGACGAAGGTCAGGATCAAGGCCAGTACCGGGGTGGCGCAAGGGGAGGAGGCGACGCCGAAAAGCATCCCCAGCAAAAACGCTCCAATTAGCCCTTTCTGTTCGGTCTTGACCATCCTGGGAGTCGGGATCTGAAAGGTCAATATCCCCATCATCTGCAGTCCCATTACGATCGCGACCGCCGCAAGGATGTATTTCCAGAACCCGCCGATATCGCCCATTAAAGTGCCGGCAAGCGAGGCGATCGCCCCGAGGATCGTAAAAGTGATCGACAGGCCTATGACAAAAGCCAGGGAAAACGAGAACGATCTTTTAACATCCCCCTCGGCATATCCGCCGACAAAGCTGATGACCAAGGGGATAGTGATCAGCGCGCAGGGGCTGAAAGATGAGATCAGGCCGGCGATAAAGACACCGGCGTAAGCGATCAGGGGATTTGAAAAGTCCATTATCTATTCAACTCCATCTCATCAATTGCTTTGAGCAGCTCCTCTTTGCTCATGCCGCCTTCGGCTTTGGCTTTGGGTTTGCCGTGTTTGTCATAAAAGAGGATCGTCGGGATCAACATCACGCCGGCTTCTTTTGCTAGCCCCCGATTTTCGTAAATATCTAGGCTCAAAAATACCGCTTTTCCGTCCTGCTCCACGGCCAGCTCCGCCATCACCGGGTTCATCATCCGGCAGGGGAGGCAGCGGTCGGAACCGAGCTTGACAATGACCGGCACGCCGGCTTTCAAGGCCGTATCAAGCTCTTTGATGTCTTTAGTTGATTTCTTTTGAGGGGTTATTTTGATGCCTTTGGGCTTGGCTTGGGATATTTTGGGGAGGGAGGGTTGCGGCATTTTCGGCGCCGCCAGCCTTTCTTCAGGGGCGCAGCCGATGATCATTAAGAGAATGAAAAGGATCGAGAATTTTGCTGTTATGATTAACAAAATTGTTCTTTCTTTCCTCTTATTCATTCTTTAATATTCCTTCCCAATAAAGGCCGCCATTATTTTCTAAACGGAACCAAAAATAGCGAAGTATTTGATTTTCGGATCACCGCGTGCGCGACGTCCCCCAAAAATATTTCTTCGATCCAGCCGCGGCCCTGCGTTCCCATCACGACCAGATTGTAATTGCCGCCATTGATCTCATCGGTAATTGCCTGTTTTGCGTATCCCGTCTCGACTTTGACCTTCACATATTTTGCCCCTGCTTTCAACAAGGATCCTCTTAACTTATTCAACCTATCAGTGTCAATGCGATTAAACTCCTCTATTTTATAGTCAAGATCCCGGGGTATGGTATCTTTGTTTTGGACATGATAAAGGGTAACGGTGGAATTATAATTACTAACCAGGCTTGTTAAAGTCTCAAAGGCGGCTTTTGCGTTATCCGAAAAATCGGTCGGAAAAAGTATATTGCCGGAAAATACCAGATGACAAACCGCCTGATTATTTCCTTTGCATTTGATAAGCAGTGCGGGGACCGAAAGATTGCTTATGATACTGTCTGCCACGCTCCCCAGGAGCACTTCTTCGACCATGCTCTTGCTATGCGAACCCAAAACTAAGAACTGATATTTTTCCTCGGCAATAAGGCGATTTATTTCCACGGAAGGGATACCATAGGCAAACGCATAAGATGCATCTATCCCCGCATTCTTCAGCGTTTCAACCTGGTTTTCTATGGCCGGCCTATCTGCTTTTTCCAGGGCCTCATCAAGGCCTCCGGCAGTTTCTACGGAAATAATGTGAACGAGTTTTGCGATTTTCGTGAAATCCCTGCCTTCTTTTGCTACACACCCCACAACTTCGTTGGAGTTTTCGGACAGATCTGTGGCAATCAAGGCCTTTTTCCAAAGCAGTTTTTTCTTCTTAGCCATTGTTATCCCCTCCTTAGGAAGCAGAGCCTCTTCCTTAACAAACCAATGACGGGTCTTATTGGAGAAATTGACCAGACTAAGCATTATGGGCACTTCCGTTAAAACTCCTACCACGGTAGCCAAAGCCGCACCGCTCTTCAAACCGAAGAGA
>Ga0315274_10017681_pt1 | contig 10051 bp, 5 predicted proteins | sample YL17G02_20_MG_FD_203700 | JGI IMG/M metagenome (GOLD analysis project Ga0315274, IMG submission 203700) | Sediment microbial communities from Yellowstone Lake, YNP, Wyoming, USA - YL17G02_20 | ecosystem: Environmental > Aquatic > Freshwater > Lake > Sediment | place: USA: Wyoming | collected... | reverse complement strand
AATTAAACCGACAGCAGAAGGAAGCAGTTACCACCACCGAAGGGCCGCTTTTGGTGATTGCCGGGGCGGGGACGGGGAAGACGACGGTAATTACCCGCCGAATAGCCTATCTCATTGAACAAAAACTGGCGAAACCGAGCGAAATTTTGGCCCTAACTTTTACGGAAAAAGCCGCCGGCGAGATGGAAGAGCGAGTTGACGTGCTCGTCCCCTACGGCTACATTGATACTTGGATTTCGACTTTTCACGCTTTCGGCAACCGGGTTTTGCAAGAAAATGCGATTGACCTCGGGTTGCCGCCGGATTTTCGGGTCCTAACCCGCCCGCAACAAATCCTTTTTTTCCAACAAAATCTTTTTGCTTTTGACCTGGATTATTACCGCCCACTATCCAACCCGACAAAATTTATCGAAGCGATTCTGACGTTTATTAGTCGGTGCAAGGATGAGGACATCGATCCTCAACAATATCTTCGATATGTTGAGAAGTTAAAAAATAGCCCTCTCCGTAACCCCGACCAAGGTCGGGGGTACTCTCGAGTGCTGCCTGCCCGACAGTGCCAGTCTTTGGCAGGCGGGCGACCACTTCGTGGACTAGAAAAGTCAAAATTAAAAATGAATGAAGAGGAAAGGGAAGAGTTGAAAACAGAAATTAAGAGACAGGAGGAACTGGCGGGGGTTTATCGAAAGTATGAGGAGTTGAAGGCTTCCGCTGGTTTGGTTGATTTTGGTGATCAGGTGGATTTGACTTTGCGGCTTTTTCGGAAGCGGCCGAAAATTTTAAAAACTTATCAAGAGAGGTTTAAATATGTTTTGGTTGACGAGTTTCAAGACACCAATTGGGCGCAAAACGAGCTGGTGAAATTGCTCGCCAAACCAAAAAACGATGTTTGTGTCGTCGCTGACGATGATCAGAGTATTTATCGCTTCCGGGGCGCCGCGATTAGTAATGTTTTGGATTTTAAGAAAACCTATCCAAAAGCGAAAATTGTTACTTTGATCGAAAACTACCGCGCCAACCAGGGCTTGCTTGATTGCGCCTACCGTCTGATTCAGCAAAATAATCCCGATCGTCTGGAGGTCCGGGAAAAGATTAATAAAAAGCTGGTGGCTGCTCGGGAAACAAAAGGATCTTTACCGAAAGAACTTTACGGCGAAACTTTGAGCGAAGAAACGGATTTGGTCGCCAGCGAAATTAAGAAGCTTACAGACCACGGACGACGGACGACAGTTAAAAAAGATGGAAAAGCTGTGGTCGGTGGTCGGTCAGCTGTGGACAACCTGCAGTACAAAGACATTGCAATCCTGGTGCGGGCAAATGCTCATGCCGACCCCTTCCTCCGCGCTTTAAATATTAAAGGTATCCCCCACAAATTTGTTGGATCTTCCGGACTTTACTCCCAACCGGAAGTGCGGATTTTAATTGCTTTTCTAACTTCCCTTTCCAATTTTGATGATAGTTTGCAGCTTTACACCCTTGCGACTTCAGAGATTTACAAACTAGCAATGAGCGATGCGATAAAATGCATGGATTTTGCCCGGCGTCGGTCAAGAAGTTTACACACTGTTTTTTCCAAAATTGCAGAAGTCAGTTCAGAAATCGAAGTTTCGGAGGAAGGCAAGGCAATTATTGAAAAGATAAATAAAGACTTGGCGGAAGCGCTGGATCTTTCCCGCAAAGAAAATGTCGGCCAGGTGCTTTACAGTTTTTTAAAGAAAACAGATTATTTGGCGGTTCTTGAGAAAGAAGATAGCGTTGAATCGCAGATTAAAATTCAAAATATTGCCCGCTTTTTTGACAAGATCAAAGAATTTGTTGACCTTGCCGGCACGGCGACGGTGCGCACTTTCGTCGAGTGGTTGGAGGTGATGCGAGCCGTTGGTGATGATCCGGCGACGGTGGAATTTGACCCGGAAACTGATGCCGTTAATGTGATGACAGTACATGCCGCGAAGGGTTTAGAATTCAAAGCCGTATTTTTAGTTAATCTGGTTTCTGACCGGTTTCCAACTAGAGAGCGGGGCGAAGTAATTCCTTTGCCGGATCCGCTGATAAAAGAAACTTTGCCGGTTGGGGACTACCATATGCAAGAAGAACGCCGACTTTTTTATGTCGGGATGTCCCGGGCAATGGACTATCTTTATTTTTCCTGGGCGCGGGATATGGGGGGAAAGCGAATCAAAAAAGTTTCGCCCTTTGTTCTCGAAGCGCTGGATAAAGTGAGAAGTGATGAAGCGGCGGTCAGACTTTCCCCAATCGAAAAAATTGAGCAGTTTGCTAGTCGGGAACAGGCGGCTATCCCAATTCCTGCCGCCGAGCCGAAAATTATTAAACTTACTCAAGGCGCAATTGATGATTATCAAACCTGCGCTTACAAATACCGCTATGTTCATGTTCTGCGGCTGCCGATTTTGCGCCATCACGCGGTGGTTTATGGATCTGCTTTGCACCAAGCGGTGGCGGCCTTTTACCGGGCAAAAATGGCGGGACAAAAACTGCCGCTAGCCAAACTTCTCGAGGTTTTTGAAAATTCCTGGATTTCTGAAGGGTTCCTTTCGGCGGAACATGAAGAAAAAAGATTAGCGGCAGGCAAAAAAGTGGTGGAAGATTTTTGGCAGCGAGAAAAGGATAAAAAGGAGCTACCGACTTATATTGAAAAAGAATTTCGGTTTGGTCTGGGCGAGACTTTGGTGAGAGGAAGATTTGATCGGGTAGATGTTGATGGCAAAAAAATAAGAGTCATTGATTTCAAAAGCGCGCAGGCGCGGAATCAAGAAGAGGTGGAGAAAGAAGCTAAAGCAGGTATTCAGTTGAAAGTCTATGCCCTGGCCTATTTTAAAAATTATGAAATAATTCCGGAATTTGTTGGTATTTATGATCTGGAGACTGGTCTTGTTGGCGGTTATAAACCAACCAAAGAGGGCTTGATTGAAACGCAAGAAGGGATTGAAGAAACCGCCAAAAATATTCGGACCAACATGAGAGAAGACAAATTCCCCGCCAACCCCAAATATTTTGGCAGAGTCCCTGCTTGTTTCTACTGTGCATACAATTCGATCTGTCCGTATTCTTTAGCCAGGCGCTAGGCGTGTTTTTTAGTCCACGAAACCCCGATTAAATGCCTATTTTCAAAAGGCGTTAAACATCGACTTTGTCGATATTTAATCGGGGCGAGTGGTCGCAGAGCGCGAGAACACCTAAATTATTGAGCGCTAGCGAAAGAATTTAGTTGTGGAGCGATCTACTGCGCGTACAGTTCTATTTACCCTTTCTCATTGACAAGAAAATAAGCAACCCCGTTTTCATTGAAGATAAGGAACTTAGTTCAAGTAAATAGTCGCCAGACTATACTTGAACGCAGGATCCGCAATACCTGGCTTGCGGAGCAAGGCATAAGGTATTAGGATCCTATAGTACTTGACTTTAAGACTATTTCATGCTATAATTTTATTTGTAATTTAGGTTGAAATTACTACCTAAAAAGAAAGGCGAGAGAAATTTTGTAGGTTGTAAGCTGACTACTATCGGTTATAGAAATCAGCTTAAAATTTATAACAAGGCCACGTCTTCTCCAAAAGAAGCCGCAGGTCGAGAGGTAGAGAAGATGTGATTTTAGCAGGAGGGTTGACGATGACATACCACGTCATCAGTGGCGTCGTCTTCTTCGATCGCAAGCAGGCGAACGACGTCCAAAAAGACAACCGCAAATAGACTTGCGGACCGTATGTCGCTTTGCCGGCGAAACAGCGGTTTAAAGCATAACTTCCTAGAAAAGGGGTTTTTGCCAAGATCCAGAGGGAAACTTCTGAGGAGCATACCTACTTTCTAGAGAAGCGTGGCGAGACCAGGGGAAACCCTGTGTCGAGGATGGTGGTATACCGGGTAAGTTAAACCTTACCGTCCCCACCAAATCTGCCTAGTAGCTAAGAACCTGGTCTCCCTCGACGGGCTCGGGATGAACTAAAAAGGAGGTGAAAACTTACTTTATCCTGAGTCTATCGAAGGAGGGCCAGATTCTTGGCTATTGTGGCCTCGTGCTATAATCGCCACGATTGACAATCAAATATAGAGCTATCGGGCTTGGACCAGCCCTTTCACGATAGGAGGTTTCGATGGTGTGCGCAGAGGCGAGAGACCTAAGGGAGGTTGCTCAGGAGAAGCTTGCCTTAGCGGATTCTGCCCTTGGGATTTACGTCCGGGTGGTGCTTGATGCGGACTACTCTGCTGCACGGCAGTGCCTCCGCAACGCCAGGAACCACCTTCGGGACGAGCATTTTGCCGCGGTAATCCGCAACGCAGAACGGGTGATCGATGCGGTTAACGATGCCGTGGCTGAAGCGATTCGAGAGCGGTTCAGTTGCGAAGTAGGTGCTCTTCGGACCAACATCGAGGAAGCACGTAGGTTGTACCGACCTGTGCCCGAACTCGACGTCCTGGAGAACTCGCTGATGAGCCTAGAGCAAGAGTTGCTTGATCTGCGGCCAGCGGTTGTTTATCATCGATCGCAACCACTCTTTGCTCAGATTCCGATAATCGCAGCGGGGCTCACCCGGTGCCTTGACACTCTACGTCTCGAGAAGCTTCAGCGGGACCAATTTGAGGCAAAGGCGGAGCAGATCTCAAAGCTTTTCCAGGGAATGCGGGAACGCTACCCTCAAGCGAACCAGACCGAGTTGAGGTGGTTCGAGGAGGAACTCGAGGATACACGGAGAAGATTCCTAAAACAAAAACCCGTCCAGATCCTGGGGGGTTCCTGCCTCCGAGATCTGGCTAACCTCGCTACGGATGTGGAGGGTCTGCGAGTGAGGTTGTCAGCGGCATTCCGTCCACCGTCAGACAAGAGTGTCCCGCAGCGCGGGCGGCTACGGGTCCCAACGAGATCTTCTCGCGGTCCTGGTCGGCACAGCAGAAGGAGATAGGTAAGTTCGAGTGCCCACACACGCCAGAGCCAACGCAAGAAGGCCCTGGCGTTTTACTTGCTAGAAAAACCTAGTTGGTAAAAAGAGGATTTTGGACCAGAGTTTGTAATATTTGGTGAACGAGCCGAGATATTCCACTTCCCTACCGCCGAAACCTTTTTTGAAAAGCGTGAAACCCTTCCATTTCTTTGTCGAAGGTATTCGCGGATCAGCGATTCCTTCCAAATCAAAAATAGTACATCCCCTTCTCTTCAAAAACCGCATCGCTTGCCAAAGAAGAAAATAAGGCGCCATTACTTCCCGATATTTTTCCGCCGAGGCAGCATGGTAGTAGGATGCTGCATAACTAAATGATTTCGCTTCGCTTAATAGATCGCTTTGCGCTCTGTGACCACTTTGTGGACTAGATTTAGGTATTCTCGCATCCTGCGTCGCTTTCGCTCCTAAGTACCCCTTATTTGTAATGTGTAAAAGTAATGTTGAGGCTAACGGCTCGTTCTTGTAAAATGCTGTCAGAATATGAGCGGCATTATTTTTGGAGAAAATTCGCCAGAGGGTTTCCAGCTCTTTTTTCGCCGGCCAAAAACCTTTGCGTTTGGCGGTGGTGAAATAGAGATTTTTGAAAGCTTCTAAATCGTTGGTTTGCTTCACCGCTACACCACGGCGGCCCGCTAAACGGACGTTATATCGGGTATCTTTTTCCAGATTGGCAAAAAGTTCTTCCTCGGATTTTGTTAGATCGATTTGAATCGTCCGCAATGGGTTGAGCGCCCAGCGTTCATTTGTATACCCGTTTGTGTTCAACAAAGAAAGAACGCTGCTCACATTGCTTTCCGAGGTTTCAATACTTGGCTCCAGTTTTACAAAAAAAGCGTTTTTGGAAGAGGCAAGCCTACCGATCTCTTTAAAGGGAATTGGTAAAGCAGCGCGGGGAATCTTAATCGTGGCGCCCAAAAAAGGAATTTTTTTGAGGTAAACGAAAAAGTTAGGGGGCAGCTCTACCGTTTGCCAACCAAGTTCTTCGAGGTATTTTGCCCAGAGATTGCTTTGTCGAATGTCCATAAGGAACGCTTTGTTTACCGATTAGCGATTTTTGGAAGATTCAAATCCGCGCGGTGAGAGGTTATAAATTTCTATATTACGCAGAGGCGCTTGTGCTAATGAATCTTCAAAAATCGAATCGGTTCACCGCGTTCCTTAATTCTACCTCAAAATATAAATTTCGACAAAGCGGGCGCTCCACCAGCCATGCTTAACGTCGTCAAAACCAAGATCGATCTTGTTTCCTTTGATCGCCCCGCCGGTGTCGCCGGCTACGGCGAGGCCATAGCCGGGAATGTAAAGTTTAGTGCCAAGGGCGATTACTTTGGGGTCGACGGCCACCACCCCATACCCAGCCCGCAAACCGGAAGCGGTGACTTCATTGCAGCCGGGACAATTTTTGTCATAAGAAGTAGCGAAGACCCGCAATTTTCGCTCGAATGGCAAAACTCCGTCTGAGGTCCTAATTAAGCCCTGGATTTCAAAAATGTCATCGTAATTAGCATTCGCAGACGCCGGCGAGCTGACAGTTTGAATCAAAGGCGGTAGACCGAAGGCTTCTAGACGGGCGAGCCCCACCTTCAACGCCGGGTTGGTTTGGTTACAGTAGACAATTACTAAACTTAAAGAAGCTAACAAAACAATCAGGCCCCATAACTTATTGGAGATTCTCGAAAAGAAGAGATATAAAAACCCCCGAGTTGCTGAAAATATACTAACCTGCTCCCATTTTCCGACAGACACAGCTTGCCCTCCTAGTCTCATGACAATTTATGATTGTAAAACAAAACCCGGGTATTAGTAAAGCGGTCAACTAGCGGTAAAATTCATCACCTCGCCTCCCCATTAAATAATTGAGGCGACCAGTTCTTGAGGGATATCAGAAATGAAACGAGAAGGAGTCCCCTCACTTTTTTGGCCAAAATAAAGACGCTGCCTGGCGTAAGTCAGATATAGCTGCTCCTTGCTTCTGGTGATGCCGACATAAGCTAACCGCCGCTCCTCCTCCAATTCATTTTGGTCGGTCAATGAGCGGCTGTGGGGAAAAAGACCTTCTTCCATGCCAACCATAAAGACCACGGGAAATTCCAGTCCCTTAGCGGCGTGAGCAGTCATCAAGGTGACGGCGTCGGGCTTTTGCTTTTCCAAGGAGGGCTTTTCCGGTCCATATTCTCTTTCCACCAAAGAAACATTTTCTAAAAAGTCAGCAAGAAACGGAAACTCGGCGGCGACACTACGAAGCTCCTTGACGTTTTCCACCCGGGCGGCGGCTTCTAAACTTCCGTCATCGAGCCAGTCAAGATATTTTATTTCCGAGAGTATCAGATCAACGATCTCAATGGTCGTTAGTTTTTTACTTTTTTCGCGCAAATCCGAAAGAGAGTGATCAAATTGCTCTACCTTTGGGTTGTGATCTTCCCTCAAAGCCGCCGGACCGATTCCCCGCGGCGGGACGCTGACCGCCCTTTTATAGGAGATATTATCAGCCGGATTGGCGATCAACCGCAGGTAAGCGAGAATATCTTTTACCTCCCGTCGGTCGTAAAATCTCACTCCGCCAACCAAAATATAAGGAAGAGCTTCATGTAAGAGAGCTTCCTCGACGACTCGTGATTGAGCATTGGTGCGATAAAGAACAGCGAAGGAACTGAAGGAAAAATTCTTGTCGCTAGGTAGCAGCCTTCCGATCACTCGGCAGACGAAATCAGCCTCTTCCAGCTCATTTTTTGCCTCATAGACAACGATCGGCGGACCTTGGGGGTTTTCCGTCCAAAGCTGCAAAATTGGGTGGGAGCGGTTTTGGGAAACCACAGCCGTGGCGGCGGCCAGGATTTTTTGGGTGCTGCGATAGTTTTGTTCAAGGTTAAAAACTTTGCTTTCCGGGAAATCTTGAGAAAAATTCAAGATATTGCGAAAGTCCGCCCCCCGCCAGCCGTAAATTGCTTGGGCGGCGTCGCCGACGACAAAGATGTTGCGGTGTTTGTTGGCCAGCAGCTTTGTTAAGATGTATTGAGCGCGGTTGGTGTCTTGATATTCGTCAACACAAATAAACCGCCAGCGGTTTTGGTATTTTGCAAGGACAGCGGGGAAGTTTTGGAAAAGATGAACCGGTTTGGCTAAAAGATCTTCAAAATCAAGTGCGTTTTGCTTTTCCAGTTTTCCCTCATATTCTTGATAGACCTTAGTGATAATTTCTTGTTGGAAATAACCAGAAGCCAGATTGGCGTATTCCTTTGGATTGAGTAACTCATTTTTTGCCCCTTCGATAGAGGCTTTTATCGTACCGGCGGAAAACTGTTTCGGATCGATGTCGAGATCTTTGAGGACTTCTTTAACAGTAGTTAGAGAATCATCATCGTCGAAGATAGTAAACGACCGCGGGATTCCTAGAAAACTGCCATCCTCTCTCAATATTTTGGCGCCGATAGAGTGAAAGGTACCCATGGTTGGTAAGTCTACGGCTGACTGACTACCTGCCTTGCCTGCAGGCAGGCGGTCTACAGTCTTGCCTTGCCGTAGTCTGTAGTCTGTGGACTGTAAGCCGAGTAGTTTGGCTATTCGCTCCTTCATCTCATTTGCCGCTTTGTTGGTGAAAGTCACGGCCAGAATTTGGGCTGGCGGAATGTTCCTTTCTTTAATTAAGTAGGCAATCCGGTGAGTAATCACCCTGGTCTTGCCCGAGCCGGGTCCAGAGATAACAATCGCCGGGCCGGTAAAATGGCTGACAGCGTCTTTTTGCACCGGATTTAAATTCAGCAAAATACTCATAACAATTTATCTTAACGTAAAAGGAATTGTGATAAAAGCCCCGTAAGCGCTAAAATTTTTGTGATATACTACTAAAGGAGGAGAAGCGATGGCAGTCCAATTAATCGATTTTTACGCTGACTGGTGTGGTCCTTGCGTGGTGATGAAGCCAGTGATTGAAGAACTAGAAAAAGACTTCGCTGGTCAGATTGAGGTTAAAAAAATCAATGTCGATACCAATGAAGCGGAAGCCGCTAAATATGGTGTAATGAGCATCCCGACCTACCTAATTTTAAAAGGCGGTGAGGAGATCGATCGATTTGTTGGTGCTACCAGTAAAGAAGTACTCAAAAATAAAATTAGCACGCATTTATCCTAATCTTCCCCGGCATGATACAATTGAATAGCATGCTCGTAGCTTATGCCTTCTGGTCGTTGCCAGAAGCCAGCTACTGCGCATAGCTTTCGACCACTCGTCCCGATTAAATATCGACAAAGTCGATGTTTAACGCCTTTTGAGAATAGGCATTAAATCGGGACTTCGTGGACTAAACATGTTTTGATATTTAACTTGGCAAAGGTTTTATTAAATACGGTTGTTAGATAGGATCAAAATGAAATTTCTCCGTGACTTACCGGAAGTTGAAGGAAAAAGAATCCTTGTTTGGACCGATTTGGATGTTCCAGTTGAAAAGGAAGCTGTTGTTGACGATACCCGTCTCAAAAACGCCGCGCAGACTTTAAATTATCTACGGAAAAAAGACGCATCGATTCTGATGCTGGGGCATCTGGGTCGACCTAAAGACAGAGAGCCTTCCTTATCTTTGGAACCAGTCGCCAAAAGATTGGGCGAGATACTGGGGACCGAGGTAGAGTTGCTGGAAGAGATAAAACTGCCGGAGTCTAGCTTGGCGATGTTGGAAAACATCCGCTTTTGGCCAGGCGAGGAAGCAAAAGACCAAAAGTTTGCCCAGGAGATCGCTAAACTGGGACAAATTTACGTGAATGATTGTTTTTCCACCTCCCACCACGCTGGTTCGACGATGATGTACCTGCCAAAATTATTACCTTCATACGCTGGGATGGTAGTTGAGAGGGAAATTGAAGAACTCGCAAAAATTATTCAAAATCCGCGTAGACCCTTGGTGGCAATTATTGGCGGCGCAAAATTGGAAACAAAACTGCCGGCGATCTCCAACTTAGCTAAAATCGCCGATAGAGTTTTAGTCGGTGGTAGGTTGATGTTTGAGGTGGAAAAGAACACCTTGCCTGAAAACGTCGTTGTAGCGCTCGACGATGTGGATACAAAAGACATTGGCCCCTCTTCGATAGATTTGTTTAAA
>Ga0315274_10017679_pt1 | contig 10053 bp, 4 predicted proteins | sample YL17G02_20_MG_FD_203700 | JGI IMG/M metagenome (GOLD analysis project Ga0315274, IMG submission 203700) | Sediment microbial communities from Yellowstone Lake, YNP, Wyoming, USA - YL17G02_20 | ecosystem: Environmental > Aquatic > Freshwater > Lake > Sediment | place: USA: Wyoming | collected... | reverse complement strand
TATTTGGCCCTTATTAGATCAGGTTTTCCATTTAACAGGGTGAATCCCCCCCCACCGGTGGAGGGGAGATTTGCTGGATGTCTTTACCCCGTTAGAAATAATGCCCCGCTGGTCTGCAGCGGGGTTACCCATTTTAGAATAATTCCGGCGGGGTTTAATGCCCCGCTGGAATTTCTAACGGGGTTTACTCATCTTGAAGGATGTATTGGAAAACATTTATGCCTCACCTTTTGAACGTTACTAATCCCTCAGTTACGGTCGGACATCCTATGCCAGGATCGAGGTGGTCTCTCCGGAGAAAACTTGTCGATAAGACCCGACCACGGGAAGCGGCACATTTTAGCGATGAGCCAAGGCGTAAATGCCCTTAAAATGGCCCCTTCAGCACCACCCGCCGATTCCCCATTCTCTAATGATCCGCATTTCAAGGTTTCGGAGGGGAGACCACCCCGATCCAATCGCACCCGAGACAGAGAAGGTGTGAAAAAATCCCAAGACTCACAGAGCGGACAGGGGGATGTCGGAAAAACTGTAGAGCGGCTACCTCTTTCAGGCTTAATGATAGGGATTGGAAACCATGTTAGATTGATAAGTTAAACTGACTCATGACCCATACATTTTCAAAGTCCGCATTCTACAGTTTTGGAGATATCCCTCTGGCCGGTCCACTGCCCCTAATTTTTTCACAGCTTCAGAGGGGTTACGACCAAGTTTACAAGGTGAATCCAGTATGATGGTCTTGTAAAAAGTCCCTTTCACCCCATTTTCTTCGTTCCCGCGAAGCTTGTCCCCGACCTGATCGGGGAGCGGGAATCCAGTTAATTCAAATATCCCTTAACACGGCCACAGTCAATTTTCTTTGGCCAGGGTCCCCTTTTTCCGTTTGAGCGGCAAAGACCCTCAAGCCTTTAATCCAAAATGCCGATAGTAAATAGAAAGGTGGGTAGTCCCTTAGACCCATCGCTGTACAAGGAGAAGAATGCCATGACAGGTTTTGCCACCATGCGAGGTATGATCTTCGTCATCATCGTCCTTGGCTTTATCTCAGGGATCGCCGCCCCCTGCGTGGGATCTCCTTTCTCCACCTTCTGGGCGACCTACGGGGAATCAGGCTCTCTCGGCGCCGCCTCCATCACTGAGGCGGCTGACGGAGGGTATTTTGCGGCTGGCGGTATCTTCTCGTCCCAGACCGATTCGGTCGACGTCTGGGTGATCAGGCTTGACGGAAACGGAAAAGTCCTGTGGGAGAACACCTATGGCGAGGCAGACGATGATTACGCCAACGCCGTCCGTCCCACCACTGATGGCGGCTGCATTATCGCCGGCTATACGCAATCGTTCGGCGCCGGGAGTTACGATGCCTGGGTCATCAAGCTAAAAGCGGACGGGTCCCTGGGCTGGCAGAATGCCTACGGAGGAGATGGTTACGACTACGCATCCTCGGTCGAGCCCACTGCCGATGGCGGCTATGTCGTCGCGGGTGGCACAGACTCCTTCGGGTCTGGACAGACCGACCTCTGGGTGATCAAGGTCGACGGAACCGGGGCAATCCTTTGGCAGAAGACCTTCGGCGGGACGGCTGTCGAGACGGCTGTTTCAGTCCGGCCCACCTCCGACCTCGGGTTCGTCGTGGTTGGAGGAACTCAATCGTCGGGTGAGGGCGACTTCGACTTCCTCGTCCTCAAGCTGGACGCGAACGGGTCCCTTGTCTGGCAGAAGACCTTCGGCGGAGCCGACTATGACTTTGCCTCCTCGGTCCGCGAAACAGTGGGAGGCGGTTACATTGTTGTTGGCGAGACGCGCTCCTTCGGCGCTGGCGACTACGACCTTCTGATCCTGCAACTCGACGCCGGTGGAAACATCGTCTGGCAGAAGACCATCGGCGGGACTTCGGGAGACCACGCCTATTCAGTCGAGATCTCCTCTGATGACGGTGGTTCCGTTGTGGCTGGCGGAACTAATTCCCAAGGGAAAGGTGATTATGATTTACTTCTGCTCAAACTCGATGCCTCCGGGGCAATCCTTTGGCAGAAGACCTTCGGAGGGACCGGTTATGATCTCGGCCATTCGATCGAGGCAACCTCCGATGGCGGATATGTTGTCGCTGGGGAGACGCGCTCCTTCGGCACAGGCGACTATGACTTCTTCATCCTCAAGCTCGACGGAAGTGGTAACCTCGCAGGAACCTGTTCCGGAATCTCGTCACAGTCCACCCTCCGGACGGCCTCGGCCTTGTCCAATGCGGCCAGCGGTGCGCTGACTGAAGCCAACTCAAGCGCCACCGTAACACCCACTGCTGCCATAGTCCATGCAACCGCTGCCATGACTCAGTCATGCCTCTATAACGTAAACACCCTGACCCTCACCTCACCCAATGGAGGCGAGTCCTGGGCTGCGGGTTCAACCCAATCGATCAAATGGAGCTACACAGGAAACCCCGGCACAACCGTCAAGATCGAACTGATCAAGGGAGCAGGCGCTCCGGTCTCCCTCGCCGACACTGCCCCCATCGGCTCTTCGGGCTCAGGCGCTTACAGTTGGGCCATCCCCTCGGGCCAGACCTCGGGCGCTGATTACAAGGTCACTATCACGGCCACCACTTACTCCGACACAAGCGCTGCTAACTTCACCGTTACCCCTGCGCCCACGATCACCCTCACCTCTCCCAATGGAGGCGAATCCTGGGCTGCGGGTTCAACCCAATCGATCACATGGACCTACACAGGCAACCCCGGCACAACCCTCAAGATCGAACTCATCAAGGGAGGAGGCACGCCGACCTCCATCGCCAGGAGCACGGCTGTCGGAACCTCCGGCACAGGATCCTATGCCTGGAAGATCCCAACCACCTTCACCCCGGGCATAGATTACAAGGTGCAGATCACGAGCACCACCTATGCCTTCGCCACGGACACGAGCGCTGAGTTCACGGTCAACTGGATGCACTGAGCCAAACCGGTTTTGCCTTCCCGGTTGTTGCAATATCTGGCCCTTGCTCGCCTGACCTTGACATCTTTTCCGATTCGTCATATCCTCTTCATCACTGGCTCCTTTCTTTTTGGATTTCCTTTTCTTCCCGGATTAAGAGACTACCACCCTTTTAGGAGCCACTTTTCAAAAGGTGTTGATATGAATCCTGTGCCCGATGAATCTTCATTGAAAATCATTGCCGACATTGAAGAAAAAATTATCGAGGGATTGGATTTAGGATTTGACCCCCAAATCCTTAAAGTCTTAGACGATATGGAAGCTGATAAAAGAGAGATAGAAGCGATTAAAGAAAAAATAAGCGAAGCAACTCTCATTCGATTACTCGGTATCGCCAATAGTGTTTATTACGGGAAGCTGAGGAAGGGAAATATCTCTACTTTTGGGGAAGCGGTGCTAAGGTTAGGCATGGAACACACAAAAATCTTCATTATCTCTCACACTTTATTTAATCTTACCAGAGACAAAGAAGCTGAGGTCATTGCCGCCAGAAGTTTTGCCACTTCTATTTTAGGAGGAATTTTAGCAAAAAACTTGGGTTTTAGTAATGAAGATGTAAAAAAAATTGAGTTGGCCGGCCTGTTTTTAGAAATAGGGAAAATAATCATTTTACTCTATCAAAAGAAGGGGCAGAGGGAAGGAAAGGAAAAAGGTTTTTATGAATTAGACAAAACGTTTCTCGAATTGTATCATTCTTTTTTGGCGCTGAAAATCATCCTAAAATTTGAGCTACCGGAATTCTTAAGTGAAATGATTGACATTAGTTTTTTAAGTTTTAAGGCAAACACCTTTTCTTTATCAGGAATAGTGTATTTAGCGCATTGCCTGGTGGTTGACAGTTTTAAAAAATTCAATAAACTGGTTATCCAATCACCTATGCCTGACAAGGATGGCATTCTTACCTGGAGCTATGGGGCTATGGTTGAAGAGCAATTTCGAGCGGTCGGTATGGGATCTTATCTGGAGATAAAGGAAGTGCAAACACCGCTTCAAAAAAGGTTCCAAGAAAAAGAGAGCTATCAACGGTCTCATAATAATAACGACATTGATTAATAAAATCCCTCCTAACCTCCCTCCTTCGACAGGCTCAGGATGGTGAGCATGCCGAACCATTTTTCAAAGGGAGGCGCCGCCGTCCAGAGCCGCATTACTCACTTCAATCGGGGCATTGGGACTCTGGCGCCGGACGGAATAAAGCCCCTCTTTGGAAAAGAGGGGTAAGGGGAGATTTTCTGATGAAAGTACATACTATTTCGAGACGGTTAATAAATTATTGAGTCGAGCAGACCGGTTTCTCCCAATACCGCAGATTGAGGTTTGTTTTCTCCTTTAGCCGCCTGGTTTCCCGTCGGCGCCACAATATTTAAACCCCTGTATCCGTTGGCCCCGGCCCCTTACAGAAGTGGCTCGTATCCGGACCGAATATTTCAAGGAATGACCGTTTCATGCCGATATAATATTAAGGAGGTAATTCAGAATGAGGGTATTCCATGGGCTCGAGATCTAAAACGAACCATTCTGCGGAGAACCTCCTTCTACATCGCCTGGAGTCCGGTTACTGCTTACCTCCCCTTTCACCTGTGGCAGCGAAATTAATCGATCTGGCCTCCGAAGACACATGTTCTGTCCATAAGTTAGCCCAGTTGATCGAGCAAGATCCTTCTCTGGCTGTCTCGCTTCTCAAATTGGCCAATAGCGCCTTCTTCAGGGCCCTTCATCCTGTCAGCACCCTTCGTCAAGCCATCCTCAGGATTGGTTTCCATCAATTAAGGGTTATGGCCCTATCCTTGTCTCTTAGAGAAGCCTTCCCCATGGGAAAGAGGGGTTCCTTTGATTACGAGGGTTTCTGGCGTATATCTCTTTATCGGGCCCTCCTTGCCAGAGCCCTTTCCCAGCATGTGAAAACGTGTAACCCCGAGGAGGCGTTTGTGGCTGCTCTGATACTCGAAATAGGGGTCTTGATGGTTCACACCCTCTTTATCAAGGAGGAAGGAGCCGACCCCTCTTATGATTGGTCTCCCCTTGAAAAATGTCTGCTATGGGAGCAGGAACATTATGGTATCGACCACCGGAGCATCGGAGAGATTGCGCTCCGCTACTGGAAGTTTCCCGAGAGCATAATTGCCTGTCAGAGGTTTTATGGGGAAAAAGCCATTTGTGAAAACACCTCTCTCGTCAAAGTGTGTGAGGTGGCAAGGCGGTGGGCGGAACGGTTATTTTCGGAGACCATAGACTTCCATTCCCTTTTCCCTGACGTCAGGCAATCCTTTGGCCTTGATGAGGACATCGTCAACGATATGATGATAAAGGCGTTTGAGCAGGTGGAGGAAATTTCAAGGGCATTACGGATGACGGTGGACCGAGAAAGAGATCTGCTTGCCCTGATGGAAAAGGCCAATCGTGCGCTCGGAAAGCTTTCAGAGAGGATCTCAAACCCTCTTTTTCAACAACCCTTTCCAAGCTTTGAAAACCTCACCCATGAGGGTGCCCTGCCGGAAGAGGTTGTCTATACCCTTCAGGCCGTGGCCCACGAAATCAGGAACCCTCTGGTTGCGGTTACAGGGTTCGCAAGGAGGTTATCCAAACTGGTAGACCCTTCTTCCGATGGAGGGAAATACGTTGAGGTCATTCTCCAGGAATCCAGGAGATTGGAAGAGGCTTTGTTGAAGATGACCGACCAGAGGAACGAACATCCTTCCAGCAAGGTCCAGTCCGTGACCGGAGGAGGTTTCTCCGAGTGTACCTAACCTCCTTTATTCATCGTGAGTGTCTCTTTCAGATGGCTGGGCGCTGGTTCTGCAACCGTCTCTTTCCAGAAGATGGATTGCATCTGACCCAAAGTCTCATCTGTGATGGATATGTCCTTAGCGAAACCCTGGAGTCAGCGACTCGTCTTCTCCTCGGGTTGATTTACGATTTCCCTTTTTCGATGAAGCGGATCTGCTTTAAAGGGGCCTTGAGAGAGATGCTCTGTGCCGACGAGCGGGGAAACACGGAGCGTGTCAAAGAACTGATTCGTCTCTATCGAGAGGAACCTGACTTCTACTATAAAGATGCCCCTATTAACGGAGTCGCCTGTCTTGACAGCAAAGGCCGGTTGCACGGAATTTATAGGGTTAAACGTCCAAGGAGAATTGCAGAAAAGGCAAATCGATATGTAGCGAATTGGATCTTTAAGATCGTCCAGGACAAGGCCCGTGAAATGGCGGACCAGCGCGCTCAGAGGTCCGGTATTCCACTGGAATACCTATTTACCTCTGAAACCGAAATGGTTCGCGAATTTATCGAAGCTGAGCAGGCGATCGCCGGGATGTTTCGTCAAGGTCAAATCGATCTCGACAAGATGGCCATGACGATTAACGATGTGGGAGGGATCAAGATCGTAGCCGATGAGAATCGTCTGTCAAAACTGGAAGAGCGACTGGCCGATCATCCCTTTATCAAAGTCATCGGTAAGGAGGCTTATCAGGGAAACTTCCAGGCGAAGAGCTTCATCCTTGAAATGCCTTGGAACCGGGAGCATGTCTGCCATTCATTCGGGGCCTCCCGGGCCTGGGAGAGGTATCGTCACCGTGGTTTTTCCAGAGAGGTTCTCCAAAAAGGGATAGAACCCTTTTTAGATGAAGCTGAACCTACACTACGTTTCGAACTGATCCTTTCTACCTTTTCGGCCATGGTAGAATCCGAGATGGGGATTAGCATTCACGAGGAGCGAATCATGGCTCAACGAGAGAATAAGACATACAAAGGTTACATTCCCATGAACGTAGAGTTTCTCATTGAATATCTCCTTGCCGTTGGCTTAAGTCCCACCACCCACATAGAACGCCTTCCCATCAAGCTCTGGGGCCGATACCTTCCAGATACGATTAGCTACCATATCCGTCAGTTATACCGTCTTCCCACCCAAGAAATCCTTTAATATCTCCATCGAGGATGGCCATGCTCAACGAAAACCTTAGACTTGCATTCAAATTCAATGCGAATGGTTTTCCCGCCTTCGCGGGAATGACAAAAATGGAGAAATCGCGACTTTTTACGAGAGCATCATCTTTAAAATCTGCAAATTGTTTATCGGCAGATCCAAATTAATACTACTCCGACAATTCACAAAATCCCCCTTATTCCCCCTTTTCCAAAGGGGGAGATTGTTATCCCCCTCTTTGGAAAAGGGTTCGACGAGACTCACCATCCTGAGCATGTCGAAGGAGAGGGGCTCGCCCCGTGGAGTGGGGAATCCTACTCCACAGGGCGAGGGGAGATTTTCTGATCAAACCGCTCAACATATCCGTCTTGCATCGCGCCATAAACGCTATTTGTCGGAGTAGTATTAAACTGAAGAAAATATTATAATAACGTTAAATATGAGTCGAGTAGACCGGTTTCTCCCAATACCCCAGGTTGAGGTTTGTTTCCTCCGTTAGCCGCCTGGTTTTCCGGCGGCACCACAATATTTCAACTCTGTATCCGTTGGCCCCGGCCCCTTACAGAAGTGTCTATAAACGTAGGTTCTAAAGTGTTTTAATACATTCCTTGTATCAATTTAGCGCTTTGAAAATGGAAAAAAATATGTTTAACCTAAATTGAGCGATACTTATGAACAAAATTGCAATAAAGCTTGATATTGCTCGCTTTGCGAAGCATGTTACTAAGGAGTCCATAATTGAGTAGACATATTGTTCAGAAAATCTCCCCTCGCCCCTCTTTACCAAAGAGGGGTAATTCCGTCCGGCGCCAGAGTCCCAATACCCGGCTTGAAGTGAGTAATGCGGCTCTGGACGGCGGCGCCTCCCTTTTGTAAAGGGAGGGGAGGAGGGATTTAGTTTCCGGTGTCTATACAATTATGGACTGACTAATAATTTCACCTATTGGGTGATATGTCATGCCTGCGAAAGCAGGCATCCAGAACTCTTGATTTTACTGGATTCCCGCTTTCGCGGGAATGACAGGAAAAATGGACCGTTAAAGAGCTTCGTTTCAAAGAGCTAAAGTGTTAGCATTCCTTTAGGTTCGGAACGTCCTCGGAAACTGCTAACCGATTGACGGAAGAGGTCGTCACTCCTTTGTTTTCAACCCCGCTTACTATTGATGGAATCGTAAAAAGTCGAAAATCTCCTCCCCCCTCAAGGGCTGATCCTGGTACACACTGGACACAGGGGGTGTGATAATAGCTTTTTACAATGTCATGTAACCCGATTGTAAAAATCAATTAGTTTTCAACTTGTTACTCTCCCCTCCCTCGACGGGAGGGGATTAAGGGGAGGGTGAAAGACAGCCATTTTGTCCACCCCCACCCCATGCACCACGTAGGGTGCATGACTGTCCTGAACCTTACATGGTTCATGGCTCACCCTCCCCCCTGCCTTCGCCGAAGCGGCTTCGCGCAGGCAGGCATCGAAGGGGGAGGGGATAATTTGTTGTTATTACAAGAGATTTTCATACCCCCTGTGTCAAGTGCGTGTAAAGCTCGGCCTCAAGGGGGAGGGTTTTCATTGTCTTTCGGTATGTTACAGAGCGGTTTTTCTGAGAACTTTTGACAATATCTTAGTCCCCTCCCGCGGGGGGAGGGGAAAATTTACTTTTTACGAATTCATTACTATTGACCAACGCCTTAAAAGGACTCTCGATTTCGCCATCTAACCGAACTCCGCTTGGAGGGCCACATGGTTTAGGATCAAAAATCATTTCCCCAGGCATGAAGCTCCTTGGCCGGACGCGAAAGATGTGGCTTTCATATGGGCTCATTGTTTCAAGGAATGACCGTTTCATGCCGATATAAGATTTGATGGTCTCGTAAACCCCGTTAGAAATTCCAGCGGTGCATTATTTCTAACGGGGTAAAAAGTCCCGTTTTGTCATCCTTCCCGCTCCCCGATCAGGTCGAGGACAAGCTTCGCGGGAAACCCTGGATTCCTGCTGGAGTTTATCCAGATGAAAATCGGGGCAGGAATGACAAACTGGAGAAATATCGACTTTTTGCGATTGCACCATATTTGTTTCCCCATAGAGTTTCAAAAAAGAAATAGGGAGAGCCTGCTGAACCCATTTCACAGTACTCGCAGGGAGGGAGTTCATGCCAAACGACAGTCAGCTTTTTACCCCTAACCAATCTCCAGTTTGCCCTGTCACAGGTTTGCCCATCACAAGCAAGCCCGAGTGGACAGAAATCCAGTTGACGTCTGATTACTACGTGACATTCAGCATCATCGGCAAAGCGATTCTCTTAATAACCCCAAAAGGTTATCCAAGCGAGGAGGGGGCAAAAGCTCTCCTTGAAAAAAGAGCTGAGGTCGTCAAGGAGGCCGGTCTATCCGACAGGAATTATGTTGAGTTAAGAGACTATCGGATGCTGTCGGGCGCCCCGGCAAAAGGGGGGCGGATGGTCCTGACAAATTTTTTACTGAAGGAAGGATCAGAAGGACATCTTAAAGGGTTTTGGGTGTTTGGCGCACCCCTCCTTATAAGATTGATATTTCAGACCGGACTGAAACTGATCAAAAGTCCCATACCTGTCGGTGTAGCGAAAGATTACCAGGAAGCGATCCGGAGTGCTTTGAATATCTTAAGGCAAAGTGGCGTCGATGTGGGTTTAAAGCTCTATCCCAGTCTCAAGAAAGATGGGTGGACGTTGGAGCTTGAAGAGTACGGGATATCATTTGAACTGATCGGAGATGACATCCTCTACACCATTGCCCATGGAAGGCTAAAAGAACCTCATGTTGAGAAGTTCTTTGGATTACACGAGAAGGTGCTCCATGAAGCCGGCTTGACTCAAAAGGGCTACTATTATCGGATAATCAACTGGGAAAAATTTGAGAGAAGCACCTGGAAAGCAAGAAGAATGTATGTAGAGGGGTTAAAGGAGTTAAACAAGAAAACCCCATGCAGGTTGTCGGTGATTTTTGGTCTCAACAAGTTCATGAAAGCACTGGTTGGGGTAAGCAGGCCATTTCTCTCAGTTCCAGTGATGGTTGCGAAGGATTTTCAGGATGCCCTTGAGATCATGGAAAGAGAACGAGAAAGAATAAGCCGCCCAGAGTCAGCCTTAAAAATACAGAAGCAAAA
>Ga0315274_10017677_pt1 | contig 10055 bp, 12 predicted proteins | sample YL17G02_20_MG_FD_203700 | JGI IMG/M metagenome (GOLD analysis project Ga0315274, IMG submission 203700) | Sediment microbial communities from Yellowstone Lake, YNP, Wyoming, USA - YL17G02_20 | ecosystem: Environmental > Aquatic > Freshwater > Lake > Sediment | place: USA: Wyoming | collected... | reverse complement strand
GATTATCTCGTTTTCCTCAAACTGGAAAGCCTGCTTTTGCAAAATCAGACTCTGCAGATTTTGCTCTAGCATCTGCAATTCTTGTATCTTCCTTAAATTCTCCTCATTCATTTCAGCCATTTTTATCCTATACTGCCTTGATTTTTACAACTCTTTCGCGGGGCTTGAAGAATATTCTTCCGCCGCATTTTGGACAGCTGAATCTCTTTTCAAGGTTTTTATGCAGCATCTGCTTTCCGCAAAAAAAACATTTGTAGTTTACCATTTTTTATTCACTCCAAAAAGTATGCATTTGATGCAAATTTTCTCTTGCATGATTTGCATTTCCAAATTCCTTTGGAAAGCCTTTTTATGGATAATTTGCTGCAGAAAGGGCATTTCTGCTTTTGTCTTTGTTTTTTCTCCACTGATATAACCCTCTGTCTTATTTTAATTCCGTATCTTACTCCATATCTTCCTGCTGACGCGACTTTGCTTTTTTTCATTTTTTGATTATAAACTTTTTAATGTACTGAGCAGCTGAGCCCTTTATCAATCTTCTGAACACGCTGAGCCCTTAGTGGAGCTGCCCGGATTCCGAAAAATCGCGAAGCGATTTTAGGGCCTTAAAAATCTTTTCAGATTTTTACGGTGAACCGGGGTTCAAATCTCTTTGATTATGAGTGGGGCTGCCCGGATTTGAACCGGGGTCACGAACGCCCAAGGCTCGTATACTACCAGGCTATACTACAGCCCCAAATTCTATGATGAAAAAACCGAAACTTAATTTATAAACCTGTCTACTTTTTGGCTTTTCCTTTCTCTTCCTTTACTGGCGGGGCTGCTGCTGGCTTTGCTCCTGCCGCGGCTGCTGCTGGCTTTTCTTCTTTTCCAGCTGCTGCTGGAGCTGCTGCTCCGGCTGCAGGGGCTGCTGCGGCTGCAGCTTCCTCTTTCGCTTTCTTCTCTTCTTCTTCTTTCTTCAGCAGTTCTTCCTGCTGTTTCTTGACTAATTCGAAATGAGCATCTAATCTTGACCTTTTTTCTGCAGAGACAACTGTTTTTCCCTCTTTGATAAAACTATCATAAACTCCCTTGTCAATCTCCTCTGAGACAATTTTAGGATTTTTATTCTCCACTAAGATTCCCAGGCTTACGCATGAACCGACGACTGATTTCAAAGCTGCTTTGAAATCTTTAGTCAACATGCCTGATTCTTTCAGCTTTCCCACTTTGATAAGCTGCTCTATTGAAGCGTTTGCCATTTTTATCTTATGGGGCTGGCCAGAGCCTTTTTCCAAACCAAATTCTTTTTTCAGCATCTCAGCCACTGACGGAGATGAAACTTCAATCTTGTAAGTTTTTGTTTTTGTGTTTACATCAACTGAAACAGGAACCTTGATTCCAGAGAATTCTTTTGTGGCGTTGTTTATGTCTCCGATAAGCTTTCCCATGTTTATTCCTGCTGGCCCAAGTTTTTGGGCGATTGTAGGGCCTGGCTTCATGGCTCCACCATCAACTAATAATTTCATAATCATGAAAATTTCCCGCCTGGAATTTTCAGGCTTAAATTTTTTCTTTCCAAAAATTTAATCATTTTTATTCAGACTCCTTCTTTTCCTCTTCTGACTCTTCTCTCCTTATTACCTTGATATTATCAATTTTTACTGTAATGGGAATAGGAACCATTGCGCCCAATAATTCAACTACAGCTTCCTCTTTTCCCTTGTCTATCCTTATCACTTTTGCCTTTTCCTTCTTGAAAGGCTCTGCGATAATCTCCACAATATCCCCTTTTTCTATGTGCATTGTAATTGCGGCCTGCTCAAACATGTTCTTTATTTCATCATACTGTATAATTTTTGGCAATAATCCCTTTACATAAGAAAGATTAAACGCTGCGGTCTCTGCAGTCTCCCTAGAATCAGCTTCCATCAGAATATATCCCCTAAGGCCGTGAGGCCTTGCTATGCTGAACACATTTAGATTATTCTTCTCTACCCTGTTTGCAATCAAATCAAGAGCTTGGTCCTCTTTATTCGTCGCAACCTTCAATATAAAAATCATTTTTAGATAATGAAAATCATTAAAGATGGTTTATTAACCTTTCTAAACGGCTTCAGCTAAAAATCCCTGACATCCTCACAATTATCGAGACTATAAATCCTAGGAGTCCAAGCAATAGCATGCCTAATCCCGATGCAATGGAGATTGTCTTTATCTCTTCTTTTGTAGGCTTTCTCATGATGCTCCAAACCCTTGAGCATTTCAGGAGAAATTCTTTTATTGACTGCATAATCATATTTTAAAGAAAAAATTTGGACTTTTAAAGTTTTCCTCACTCAACAAAATCAATCCCCAATTCCTCTGAAATCTCGTGCTTTTTCTTGTCAGAGGTTGTGTGGCCAGAGCCAACTATTTGCGGAGATTTTACGCCTGTAACAATCAGCATCACTTTTAATGTTTTTTCCAAATCCTCTGAAATCTGGGCACCCCATATCATTTTGGCATCAGGGCTTAATCTCTTGTTTACTGACTCTATAACCTGCCTGGCTTCATGCAAACTCAAGTCAGGGCCTCCGATAATATTAATTAAGGCGCCTGTTGCGCCGTCCACTTCAACATCCAGCAACGGATTTTCAAGAGCTTTTTCAACAGCCTCTGTTGCTCTTTGCTGAGAGTCTGCTTCTCCTAATCCGATTAATGCAACTCCGCCTCCGCACATTACTGCTTTTACATCCGCAAAATCCAAATTGACTAATCCTGGCTTAGTTACTAATTCAGAAATTCCTTTTACGGCATTTGTAAGAATTTCGTCTGCAACCTTGAATGCAGTGTGCAACGGCAATTCAGGAGCCAATTCAAGCAACTTATCATTTGGAATAACAATTAAAGTATCAACAATGCTTTCCATTCTTTCAAGTCCATATAATGCATTTTCGCATCTCTTGTTTCCTTCAATCGTGAATGGCATAGTGACTACTCCAATAGTAAGAATTCCTGATTTTTTTGCAATATCTGCAATGACAGGAGCTGCTCCTGTTCCTGTGCCTCCTCCCAAGCCGCATGTAATGAAAACCATATCAGCGCCTTGAATCGCTTCCTTAATTTCTCTCTCTGATTCTTTTGCTGATTCCTCGCCAACCTTTGGATTGCTTCCTGCTCCCAATCCCTGTGTCAGCTCTTTTCCAATAAGAATTTTCCCGTCTGCATCAGTATATAGCAAATCCTGGGCATCTGTGTTCACTGCAATCATCTCAGCGCCTTTTATGCCTATCTCCCTCATTCTGGTGAGTGTATTTCCTCCTCCGCCGCCTACTCCAAAAACTTTTATTTTTGACTTCTGTCTTGAAAGAAATTCCTCTAGTTCTCTATCAATATCCTTCTTCTGCTCAATCTCTTTTAATCTTAATTCAGCCATCTTTTTACCTAGAAGCTTCGGGAACTTTATAAATTTGATTGTGATTTAATGGATATTCCAAGATAGAAAGGTTATTTCTTCTCTTCTTTTTTCTCTTCTTTCTTTTCCACATCAATCTCCAAAAGCTCTTTTGCTTTTTTTGAAAGCTCTTCAAACGCTTTCTTCTGGAAATGCCCTGAAAAAACGGCTTTTTTGTCATTTAATTCAAATTTATCTGTTCCCAGATAGAATTCAGAAAGAACCTTCAATTTCTCATTCAAATCCTCAATTTTTTTAATTAGCTTGAAGTTATAAACAATATTTTTTCCAGCAAGGGGATTATTGAAATCAGCAAGAACCCTGCCTCCAGAAACCGAGCTTATTCTTGCGATAATTCCATCAAGGTCCAAGACTAACCCAGGATATGGGTTGATGTTCTTTTCAAGAAAAACATTTATTGGAAATGTCTTGACAAGAGATGGATTCCTTAATCCAAAAGCATTCTGGGGGGTTAATTCAACTTCATATTCTTTGTTCAAGTCTTTTCCATCCAAGGAATCATCCAGGCCCTTCAAGAGCATTCCTTCGCCAATGCAGACTTTAAGGGGCTTTGCATCCTCCACCCCCAATTCCTTGGCTTTTTCCTTTATGTTTGTGTCAAAAATCTGATTAGTCTCTTTTATTTTCGCGACAAATTCAATTTCAACAAAATCTTTCTTTTTAAGCGCCATTAAAATGGCAGAGAATTCCTTCTTTTAAAGTTTTCCAATATCCAAACGAGGATATCAGAAGGGTTTATAAATCCAGAATTTTTTCAGAATTTATGCCATTAAAATTCGTGAGCGCAACAGAATTAAAAGAGGGTTCTTATGCAATGATAGAAGATGCACCTTGTGTAGTCAGAAAGATAGACATCAGCAAGACTGGAAAACATGGGGCAAGCAAGGTAAGAATAGAGGCTGTTGGTGTTATAGATGACAAAAAAAGAATCATAATCAAGCCAGGCCATGAAAAAATGGCAGTTCCTTTGATTGAGAAGAAAAAGGGGCAGGTTCTTTCTGTAGGTGAGAGCAGTGTAAGCCTTATGGACATTGAAAGCTTTGAGACAATAGATGTTCAATTCCCACAAGAAATCAAGGCAGAGCTACAAGAGGGAATACAGGTAGAATATTGGGATGTCGAAGGGGCAAGAATAGTAAAAAGAGTTTTAGGGACAGGATAAAATGGCGACAAAAATTCCGGCAACAATGAACAGGCTTTACAAGAATGTTTTTGTTTGCAAAAATTGCAGCATGAAAGTGCATGCAGACGCCAGAAAAGTAATAGAAAGAAAAGTCAAATGCAGAAGATGCAAGGGCAAGGCTTTCAGGCCTATAAGGAAGAAGTAATCTTCCTAAAAAAATAAAAAAATGAGATTTTTATATTATGACATCATATTTTTGGTTATTTCATGCATTGCTGTAGCCCTATTTCTTTACAAAAACAGGAAAAAATTGCAGGTAGAAAGCAAGATTATGCTGCTTTACAGAACCCAGGTAGGGGTAAAAATAATCGATAAGATAAGCAAAAAATATCCTGGGCTGATTAAAGTCCTTTCTTATGCATCAATATTCTTTGGATATATCTTGATGATTTCTGCATTATGGCTTATTTGGCAGACATTGATTTTAATCATAAATGCAGTTTCTATCCCAAAAATTCCGCCTTTATTTCCTTTAATCCCTTATTTGCCAGACATTTTTAAATTGGATTTCCTGCCGCCTTTTTATTTCACTTATTGGATAATCACAATTGCGATTGTTGCCGTATGCCATGAGTTCATGCATGGAATATTCGCAAGATTCGGGAATATCAAAATCAAATCAACAGGCTTTGGCTTTTTAGGGCCATTCCTGGCCGCATTTGTGGAAATGGATGAAAAACAGGCTGCAAAAAAATCTGTGAAGACGCAGCTTTCAATACTCTCTGGCGGAAGTTTTGCAAATCTTGTCCTTACAGTGTTATTTATCATAATAATAAATCTCTTTTTCGTCTCGCTTTATGCTCCAAATGGAATGAACTTTAACACATATGCCATAAGCATCGTTAATATTTCAGGCGTTACTACATTAGAAAACATAGGAATTTCAAATCCAAACCTTGAAAGAGTTTCAATGGCATATAATCAGATTAACATAAACAAGACTGGCGATATTAGAATAATATCTAATAATAAAACTTACTTTACCGACTATCAACTATTTGGAGTACAGCTAAAAAGCAAACAGAATCAAGGGCTAATTGTGGCCTATGATGACACTCCAGCTTATAGAAACAAGCTTACAGGCGCAATACAAGAAATTGATTATCAGGACAAAAAATCCAGGATATTCAATCAAAGTGACTTATCAAATATATTGGGTAATTTTCAGCCAGGAGATAATGTAACTATTAAAACAACAACCGCAGATTATAACATTACTTTAGATAAAAATCCCGCAAATGAATCTAAAGCGTATCTGGGAATTGGTGTGATAATGCCAAAGAGCAAGCTTGCATGGCTTGCAGATTTTATCCTAGTAAAGAATGATTTCTCAACTTATTATTCCCCAAAATATGGTGGAGAATTTGGAAGTCTTACAATCTTCATCTATAATCTTTTGTTTTGGATAGTAATCATAAACGCAAGCGTTATGCTTGTCAATATGCTCCCATTCGGGGTATTTGACGGGGGAAGATTTTTCTACCTGACAATTTTAGGATTGACAAAATCTGAAAAAATAGCCAGAAAATGCTTCGGCATAATGAATTCGCTGATAATACTCCTGCTTCTTGCATTAATGGCGGTCTGGTTCTTCAAGATAATCTGAACCAAAAAAACCAGATGGTTTTTAGGGTGATCAGAAATAAACATATTTCTGACATAATTTAAAAACACAGACAAACATATTCTTTTATGGGCCTGTAGTTCAACGGCAGGACGCTTCCCTCGCACGGAAGAAATTCGGGTTCAATTCCCGACAGGTCCACTCCTAGATTAGAATTTATTTTTTGTTTTCGTCAAAATTATTCTGAGAAGTTGCGCCAGGAATGTCAAGCCAGTCCTGGCTCTTCCTGACTTTCAAATTTGTTCTCCATATCTCACGAAGAAGATGGGCTTCATAGCCGTTTTCTGCAGCCAGATGATCTAGGGCATTCAAATCTTTTGGAAGGCATTTTCCGCCGAATCCATAATCTCCGTCAGGGCCAGGAACATCTGCATTTCTTCCTGCTCTTGGGTCAAGAAGAATAACATCCTTGATTTTATTATAATCCACTCCGACAGCATCGCATATCTTCTTTAGCTCATTATACATTGCCACTTGTGCTGCAAGGACAAAATTATTTCCGTATTTGCACATTTCTGCCTCTTTCCTGTTGTAAACAATATATTTGGCGTCTGGAAAAATAGGCTTATAAATATCCATGACTTTTTGCGCATCTTCGCCACTTTCTGTTCCAATAATAATTTTATCAGTTTTTCCCATGTCCTCTACAGCATGATTTTCCCTCAAGAATTCAGGATTAAACGCGAATCTGAAAGGATATTTTTCAGAAAGATTGTCTGTTGTGCCAGAGACTGCTGTTGAGCGTATTATTGCCAAAATATCTTTTGGCTCACGCTGAAATTTTAATGCAGCATCAAGCAAATCGATTATAGAATTATGAATGTTTGTGTAATCTATAGACTTGTTTTTCTGCATAGGCGTAGGAACACAGATAAATGCGCATTCTGAGTTTTTCGCCAGCTCTTCAAGATTTTTCTTGGCATTATAGGGTTCCTTGTATTTGTCATAAAGATAAAGCTCATGCGCATTCTCAAGAACTTTCGCAGTTGCACCCCCTACAAAACCGACGCCTATTATCCCCACTTTCATGAAAAGGCTATCTCCAATAGCTTTTTAAGAATATTGCAACTTTAGAATATATTAAATAATCGTCTCGCATTTGACTTACCACAGAATTTATCAGTATCCCTTCATTTCAAATAGTCTTTCCAGATTTCAATCTCTCTTTTCGCCTCTTTTTTATTTGAAGAAGCGTGAATTACATTATTGAGATATCTTCTTTCCCTGTAAGCCTGCTCAAAAGAGTCATTTCCGAAAATAAATCTGATTGTTCCTTCTTTTGCTTTTTTTGGGTCTGTGTCCCCTATTGCATTTCTTACTCTTTCAATAATATTATCTCCAGAATAAGTTCTAAAAAGAAGAGGATAATCTATATCTAAAAACGCATTAATCGTAGGCTCATAAAAAGATTTACCTTTAATGTTCTGATAATGTTTTCTAATAGCCTCTTCAGGTATTTTTTTAATTAAGAATAATTTAGATTTTTTGAATCCTTTTTTCATGCATTGCTTTTCAAGAACATCAAAAATGATTTCTTGATGTTCATAATTTCCAGGCTTTACAAAGACAAGTGTCTTTTCCAAAGTCATTTTTTCCATCCGTCATTTTTCCCTGTTTTAAGAAAATTATCAAGAATCAACAACTCTTCATAAATCCCTTCAATCAAATCATATTTCTTAGTTTCTTCCAAAGAAGCCCATGCAAATTCAGTAAGGGCATTGCATAATTTTATTTCATTTGTCTTGGGATAGGCAAACAAGCTTATAATCAAACATGGAATATTGTCTGGACGGATATAAACCATGCTTGTAACATAGCCTATATTTTCAATTTCCAAGCCAACTTCTTCCTTGATTTCCCTTTTCAATAGATCTTCTGCAACATTATACCAATGGTGCGCAGTATCCTTTTGCCTTAAAGCATAATCCAAAACTTCTAACTTTCCTCCAGGAACAGTCCATCTTCCAGGAAATGCTTTTTCCCAATCAGCCCTTTTAGTTAGGAGATATTTCCCATCTTTTACAAGAATGCCTGTGACAACAACATAATGGAGCTTATTTTTATCATAACTCATAAAAGGCTAAACAAAAAGGCTTATATTTAAACAGTTCCTCAAAAAATTTGACTAAAGGCAATGGAAAGAAGAATACTCGATTTGTTTTTGTTCAGCAATAGGCTTAAATTCAACGAGATAGAAAAGCTTACAAAAATTCGTTCTAATAAATTGGCTTATCATCTAAAAAGGCTCATTTCAAAAAATATAATTAAAAAGGAGGGAGAAAACTACCGTCTGAGTGATACTTCTGAATATCTTATCCCTTATCTCTCTGAAAAGAAAGCTCCATTGCCGGTTATTTTGATTTTCATAGGAAATGAAAAGAAGTGCTTTCTTTACATAAGGAAAAAACGCCCCTATAACGGGAAATTATCATTGCCAGGAGGTAGGTTAATTCTTGGAGAAAGTATTGGGGAAGCAGTCAGGAGAATAATGGATGAAAAATTTAATATTGAAGCAAAATTCAAGAAAATAAATTCAATTTCATTCGAGCAAGTAAGGAAAAACAACAAAATAATCCATTCATTTATCTTGTTCTTTGTTTCTGCCGAAGCAGAAGTTCCTTTAGTTGACGTTGATAAAAACAGAAAAAATATCATAACGTCTGATTACAAATTAATAAAAAGCAAAAAGGGTAGTATAAATGTTGAAACAATGAATTCAAAAATATGAAACCCAAAACGAAGCAAATCCTTGAAAAGCAGCATTACAGGATTTCAGGAGATTCTGCTGTGCAGATATGCAGAGTGTATACAAATTAAGCCTAGGGCAATATTTAAATAGTAAGTTAGCTTATTGTATACATGAAAAGAGCGAAGTTTGAATATTTAAAAAAACAGAGGGAATTCTTTATCAAAGTTAAAAAAAGGTTGAAGTTAGGAAGCAGAAAATTAGCAGTAAAACTGGGACTCAAATCTCGTGGAAGTATTGAAAGTTATACATTTATGAGAACTGCCCCGCCTGTCGAGATAATCAAAAAATTAGAAAACCTTTCTGGGCTAAAAGCAGATTATGAAGAAATAGAAGGCAAAGTTTATCGAAAAAAAAGGGGATTTATACCGATTAATCCTGAAATGGCCAAAAATATTCTAAAAGAGAAATTTAGCAAAGATTTTGATTGGATAATAAAATTGATTAAATCGGACTTAAATATTAAAGAAATAATCAATAAAATCCGTGATAAAGGATATAATTTTGATAATAGCAATATAAGCCGCTGTGTAGGGGCATATCGCACTAACCTTTTATCTAGAATAGTAGAAGATATTAAGTCCAATAAAAATGAAATTCGCATTTCTGGATTTGTAAGACCTGATAGAAAAACTCTTGCTATATGTTTTAATTTAAATCCTCTTTATAAAATATTAATTAATAAAAGAATAAGGGTGGGATTAGAAATATCAAAAAATAGGGATAAAATTAGGATTTTTCCATTAATCTTTGGTAGAAATTTAATAAAAGCTCGCCGAGCAATAAAAATATTAATAACCGAAAAATCTGATCTTAAAATTAGATCCAATATAGAACTAATCCTTAACCCTGAAAATTTTGGGTTTAGTATTATAGAAAGTATCTATGATGAAGATGCTAAAATCCTTGCAAAGGAGGCGATTAAAAGAAATTTTATCTTAGATAGCCAAAGGAGTACTCCTGCTAATCACAAAGGAGATTTATCACTGTATTCAAATAATAAAAATATCATAATCGAGATTACTCGCGCATCTTCATATAAAGGGGCATATTCTAAAATAGGGCA
>Ga0315274_10017676_pt1 | contig 10055 bp, 12 predicted proteins | sample YL17G02_20_MG_FD_203700 | JGI IMG/M metagenome (GOLD analysis project Ga0315274, IMG submission 203700) | Sediment microbial communities from Yellowstone Lake, YNP, Wyoming, USA - YL17G02_20 | ecosystem: Environmental > Aquatic > Freshwater > Lake > Sediment | place: USA: Wyoming | collected... | reverse complement strand
AGTGTTCATGGGAGCTTGACCGCGGATGACGCGGATGGACACAGATGGCTTGGGGCAGACAGCGCAGGCAGGGCGCCGTCGAGAAGCGCGGCGACCTGCGGCCAATGCGGGGCGTGATGGTCGTGGAGGTAATCGCGATTCAGAACCAGCTTGGCCGAACTGGGCCACCACTCGGCCACCAGCCCCGGCTTTTGAAACAGCCAGTGATGCCCGTCATTGAGCACGCGCAACGTGAAACCGCGCTGGGTCGCCCAGGCGGTGGCTTCCGTTTGCACCGTGCGTCCCAGCCGGCGGTCCCGCCGCGCCCGCTGGAATTCTTTTGGAGTGAGGTCAGGACGTTTCACGAGTCACCGATCATTTCCAGGAGCGCGCGGCGGCAATCGCAGGTGAGGTCCTCGCAATAGAACTCGACGTAGGGGTATTCGTCGGCGGGCGGGCCGGGCTCGGGGCCGGGGCCAATATGCACGCACCGCACTTCGCGCTGGGCCACTTCAGGACACAAGGAATGAAACTGGACCATGGTGGATGTGGTTTGGTCCGCGGTTGGCTATCAGCCATTGCTCATGGTCTGTTCGCCGAACGCGCGCTTGGGTCGCGCTTGTTGCCTATGGCGATAAGCTGTTCGCCGTCGGCACTTGCCGCCGGCACAAACAGGCCAAGGCCGAAGCCGGCGGCAACCAGTCCGGGATTCGGTTGCAGAGCGGGTCATCACCAGTCCGCCTCAATCACGCAGCAAGCTTTCCGGCAGGGCCGTCAACTCCGACGCCGAGCCCTCTGGCCGCCACACCACCCGCCCATCCTCCAGCAAGCGCACAATGACGCCGCGGGTCGATCCGCGTAACGTCTTCACACGGTCGCCCGGTTTGAACTCAGCCGACTCGCAAAGCCCCTCGACAATCTCGACCATGCGCTCGCGGTCCAGTACGCCGGCGATGCAGTGTGCGATGGCTGACATGACTTCGCGCCGGCGGCTCGTGGGTAAGTCGGCAAACAGCGCCGCCGCGATCTGGCGGCCGACATCGGCGAAGGTGTTGCCGTTGAAAAAGAGAAACGGGGCGCGGCGGTGGCATTGCCGCAGGAAGTCTATGGTTTCGGCGAGGGAGAGGACTTGCTCTTGTTTGGCTGTCCACTCGCTTGCGCACGCTGCTTGAGTCTCGCGATTAAAGCCGTGCTGCGCGCCTCCTCTTGCGCACGCTCCTCGGTTGAGGCCGACGACAAGCTCCCAACTCCGGTTTTTGAGAAATTGGGCTCGGGCTTGTAGCGGTGATTGTTCGCCAGGACTTCCTCGAGGATGTCCTCGTCCGTCAGATGTTCCAGCAGATCCAGCCGCAGTTTCATCGGGCATAAACTAATCCTTCCGTCCGGCCGACTCAACCCTGCTTTTGAGGCGCGAGGGTGGGCGGAATGGCCTGGAACGATCGGGCTGGTGGTCTCGCCTCTTTCAGCATGTCCAAGGTGTACTCAGGTTCTTCGGGGCCATAGGCGCCAGCCAAGGATTCGGCCGCGAGCCCGTACCAACCTTGGCGGAACTCGTCTTCGCTCTCCGCCACCGACGGGGGCAAGACCGTGATCAAGAGACGGGCGTTCTTGGGCAGAGGATAGTCTTCCTCCAGATGGATCTGTTGGCCGTCGAACGTCGCGGAAAGTGTGACGGTTTTCATGAGCGTTAACGCTCGGGCTTGTAACGGTGATTGTTCGCCAGGACCTCCTCCAGGATGTCCTCGTCCGTCAGGTGCTCCAGCAGATCCAGCCGCAGTTTCATCGGGCATAAAATAATCCTTCCGTCCGCCCGGCTCAACCCCGTTCTTGCGGCGCGAGGCTATTGGTCGGGGACGCCGCCGGCACAAACAGCCCGAGGCCGGAGTGGGCGCCGTAGCCGAAAGGCAAGGGCCGACTACTGGCGGACCAAGAATAACTTGGGACCGGTTGACGTGTGAGCACAGGAGTTATGCGGATTGGGCGGGGCTGAAGTTAATCTTGTGCAAGGGTGGGTTGCCCACCTGGATGCGGTGCGAGCGGAAAAGGGCGGCAACGCCGCGGAGGCGCAGTTCGCGGCGGTAGGCGGTGATGTCGCTCTGGCCGAAGGCGGGATGGCGCAGGAGGGAGCGGATGGTATCGGCTCCGAGAGGCGGCTCCCAAATCGGCCAGGTGAACGCCGGGGACGTCCGCTCTAAAGTCCAACCCGCAGTCGCGCAACCGCGAGGTTCAGGGGCGCATGGAAAGTACACCAGTGCCCGGTAGGCGAGGAGGTTCGCCATCCAGACGGTGCGACTCTTGTTGTCGGAAGCGGTCGGGTTGCGGTCCATCAGGGCGTAACGACGATCATCGAAGGGATCCCAGCGCATGGTCAGTTTCTCATCGGCGTAGGGCCAGGGCAGGAAGAGAGCTTCGCGCACCTTGGCCTCATTTGTAGCCAGCATCAATTGCCGGGCGGTATCAAGGAACCACTGATGGCCGCTGCCAGTGATAAAACAGAAGCGGGTCGGTTCGATGCGTTTGTCTGGGTCACTCTCGATTTCGGCACCGAAGGCAGCGAGGAGATCACCAGCTAAGCGACGGGTCTGAGTGGCGCCTTCGAGCAAGGAAGTGGCGTGCCCGGCGAATTCCCGGATTGTGCAATCAGGACGTTGGCCCAGGGCCAACTCCGGAGATGGGACGGCTCGCTTCAACGCTGCGAGCAAAGTAAAGCGTGCCTGGGCTTGCACTTGCGCAAGCGGTTCGATCTCTGCTTTCCGCGCAGTGTCGCGCTCCTTGCCGCGAAGTTTGCGTTTCTTCAATGCCTCGATCGCGTCCTTGAGAACCTTTTTCGCGCGATCGAACTCCACCTGAGCGGCAGCCCGTTCCTGTTCCGCAGCAGGGTTCACGGGGGCACCGCGGAGCTCTCTCGCTAGAGCCTGCACAACTGAGGTTTCGTTGATCGGCTGCGCGCATTCCAGGAATGGGGTCCACCGCGCGCCCGACTTCCAGCCAAGTTTCAAGGAAGCATTGCCCTCGGCGAGGACGGCCACGGTGCCAAGAGCGGCGAGAAAACCCAGTGGGTTGGCGCCGTCCAGGGCGGGCAGGTCGAGTGTGCTCATGGGTTGTGTTCGGGGCTGGCGTTGCCACCGGTTGGGTGGGCGCTGGTCTGCCAGTCGGCAAGGCGGAGGATGGCTTCGCGATAGGCGAGGCCCCACCAACCGAAGCGGCGGGTGAGCGACCAGAAGCGGTCCGCCATGCCGGAATCGAGAAGATGCGGCGGAGGCAGGGCCGTGCGTTTGTCGGCGCTAATGTGGAGCGCGTGGCCGACGAGAGTACCGGCGAGCCCGGGAGGTGCGGAGTCCTCGCACACGGGCGCAAAGGGCCGGGCGTGGCCATGGTGGCTGGCGATGAGGTGGCGCAGCAGTTCGAGCTCGTCGGGCGGGAGATCACCAGCGGCAAAACGCTCGGCCAACTGAAGCGAGAGCATCTCGTGGCGGAAGTTCTCCGGCAGGCCAGCGGCTTCGCAAATGGCGCGGGCATGCTCGTGGGACTGCGGTTTCGCGGGGGACTTGGCCAGTGAAAGCCCGGCTGTGGCCAGGCCACCGGCGAGCAACGTCTGAAATCGAGGATCGAGCTTACCGGCGTCATGCCAACGGGCGGCGCCGGTGAAGACCGGAGCGGCGGATTGGCCGAGGCAGGCTTGCGCGAGCAGTCCGGCCGTACGCTCCACCTCGGCAGTGTGAGCGTCGAGTGTGACGTCCTCGGGAGCTTCGCTGGGTTGGTCGTCCTCGTCGGCGAAGAGGTCTAGTTCGTTGTCGCCGACGCGAGCGGGACGGGCGCGCAAGATCAGGCCAACGCCTGGATGTTCGGGGCAGTCGTCCACACGGAAATCGGCGACGGCGGAGAACGCGGCCCGCAACCAGTCCGGCAGTGGGGAGATGGCTTCATATTCCGGTACCCAGTCACGAACGGCGGCGAGGGCATCGCGCAGTTCCCCTGCGGTCCATTCGCCGGTTTCTACGACATCGAGCAGCGTACGCAGTGGCGGGCAAGCGGCTTCACCAAGCCAGGGTGCGAGGACGGCTCGGTGCAACCGCAGAACGGCAGGGCGGCCCGTCTGGGTCCAGGCCAGTTCCCAGAGGTCGAGCTGGTGGTAGCCAAAGCCCCGCTCCCGCAGGGTTTGGCCGAGGGACTCAGCGTCGCCGACGCTGGCCGGGACCGGCAGGACAACCACGCTGTCGGGCGGAATTCGGTCCGGGTCGGTATGGACTTCCGAGCGGTCGCGCCCCCGCCAGAGCAGGAAGCGCGATACCGCGCCTTGGGCCCGGCGCGGTGTGGTACCTTCGTCCGGGCTAGATGCGGTGCCTTCGATGTCGCCGGCAGCGTCCGCACTTTGGCGATCATGCAGCCATTGCTGGAAGCGGTACAGAGGCACGGACAGCATTTCGCCGCTGATGGGCCGGCAGAGGCTGACAATCTCGGGCCATTGCTCAAAATGTTCCGGGTCGAGGTCGCAACGCCAGAGGACGCGCACTTCGGCGAGGCTACGGCCTTTTCCGTGAAGGAACAGACCGAGGTCCGGCTCGGGATGTGGACAGGGCGCGGTCTGACAGAGCAGATCGAGGTGCGCAGGCAACAACACAGGCGCATCGGGTGCGGGTGCAAGCAGGGCGCGCAACTCATCACCCTCAGGGAGAAGAGGTTCGAGGGCGCTGACACCGAAATCCACCGTACGGATCTCCCGGCGTGCGCCGAGCGCATCGACCTTCGCGATGCTCTGCAGGAAATCCCAGGTCCGACTCAGCGCTTCGCCGTAGATCGGATCGGGTTCCCTGAGCGAAGACTGGGCCACAAGAATCCGGGCCGGAGTTTCCACGAATGTTCCCAGGCGGTCGAGCCGGCCGAATCGCTGGCGCAGCGCATCCAGGCTGGCGCACTCCGTCACCAGCGCATCGAAACTGAAGTCGGCGCCGACTTCGAGGCATTGGGTGGCGACCAGCACGAGCGGACGGGCGGGCGACGAGGCGATCGAGGAATGAAGCACGGGATTGAGCCGGTCATGCACAAGCGCGTCGCGCTCGACGGGGCGAATGCGGCCCGTGAGAAGATGAACGTCGAAGGCTCGCTCGGCCGGATCGCCGGAGCGGGCGGCCTCATGCAGTTGCGCGGCCACGGTGGCGGCTCGGCCCACGCGATTGACGATTATGGCGATGCGCCGCCGACCGTTGCGGGCGAAATCGTTCGCTTCCGCGACAAGGCCTTCGACCAAGGCTTCCTCGTCACGAACAGCTACAAGGTCGGCCTTCTTGGAGGCGCGCAGGCGCAATTGGAGCTTGTCACTGTTCAACGCCGCTTCGCGCTCGGCTACTGCGGGAAAGACATCGAGCACCCGCTTGTCGTCCTCTCCAGGCGGGGTTGCCGACAGGATGGCGACGTGGAAGGGGGTCGGGTTTTCCGCTTCCGACCACGCGGGTGAACGGAAGCGCTGGATCGCGCGAAGCGTCTGGAGGAAGGGGACGGCGCAGTGGGCCTCATCGAGCAGCACCAGGCTGTCGTTGCCTGCAAGGCCGGCGTAAATGGGCGCGGCAAGAGCGCTGTGGCCGTAACCGCGGAATAGCAGTCGAGAGCCAAGCTGGTCCACGGTGCTCGTGATGATGGTAGCCTGCGATGGGACGCGTGCCCAAGAATCGTCGCGCAGCACGCCGCCGCGAAGCCGGGCGACGGAAAGAGGCCGCTCCCGCCGGGGCAAGCCACGCAGGGCGAGGAGTCGCTCAGCGACGGCGCAGATGGCCGGGTCTCTTCCGTCTTGCAGCTTCATCGCAAGCCGCGAGGCACGCTCGAACGCTTCGTCCACGACAATGCGGCGGTCCACCACGAACCAGATGCGCCGCGGCGCTATACGCTCGCCGAACACCCGGTCAGCCTGGGCGGCGAGGGCATAAACGGCGATGTCGAGACAGGCGGTCTTGCCGCTGGCAGTGGGCAGGTCGATTACCTCGGGCCAGCGGCCGGCGGCGACGCGTGCGGCAAGCATACCCTGCCAAGGAAAGGGATCCTTGTTCCAGAGAGCCTTGAAGAACTCAGAGAAGCCAGGCAGTGGACTCATAGGTCGACCTCCAGCGGCCGGCACAGGCCGTAGCCGCGATAGCGACCGGCTCCCAGCAGGATCGGGCCGCGTACCGCTTCATCGAAGACGAGGATGGCGTGCGAGTGTCGGCGTTCGCTGCCGTCTTTGCGGTGCAGCCGCGCAAAGGCGTGCGCCGGCGGCACGCCCAAGTGGGCCGACACGGGCGTAACGATGACCTCGCGCGGGCGCGGCAGGCCGATGCGGCCACACCCCTTCGCGATCATTCCGGCAACTTCTTCCAGATAGGCGGCCTTGTCCTTTGCTTTGGGATGCTGGTCGTACGCGATGGGCGTGATCGTGCTCCAACGGATGGCACCGTCAGGATGTGCAGTCCAGGTGGCGGATTGCAGCACCGCTGGAGGCCGGGCCGTGACCAGCGGGCGAAGCTGCCACCGGCCTAGGCGACCAAGGCGAAGCTCGGTGACGCTGCCAACTGCGCGAAGCACTTCGGCCCGGAGTTCACCCGCAACGGTCGTCGGCAGGGCGAGGGCGGCACCGCTGAGCCGGCCATCGGCGTGAGGATGACCGACGAACCCAAGTGGAAGGAAAGTGAGGTGCGGCTCCTCAAGCGGTTCCCCATCGCCAGAATGGCCACTCACCACCGCTTGCGCCGCTGCACTCAGCAGATTGGTGTGGCTCACGAGCGCTTTGCGCCAGACCTCGGTGAGCGCCAACGTGCAAAGAACATCGAGTTGGCGGTAAGGACCATCAAGCCGCTCCAGGGTGAAGCTGAGCAGATGCGGACTGAAGACGGAACCGCCGGTTGGCGCCGGCTGTGCCACCTGATCGGCGCGGGCATAGCCGCGATAGACTGACAGCCGGGGCCGCCTCTGTGGCGGCGGCCCATCAGGGAATTCAGCGGCCAGCGCCTTGCGGGCGGCTTGGGCGGCCTTCTTGCTCGGTGCGTCCTCGACGGCGAGCAGGAGGCTTTCATGGCGGTGCATCGCGCCGGCATTGTAGTCGTCCTCCAACGCGGCGAGTGTTCCGCGACCCGCAATGCGGACTGCTTGAGTGGCTAGCTCTTCATCCGGAAGCCAGTGGGCGGTGCCAGTTGGTGCAGCCTCGGCGACCCACATCTGCACCAGCGATGAGGAATGGCCGACGCGGGTGACCTTGGCGCAGAGGGCCGCGAGGGTCGCCCGGATGCCAGGCTCCGGCTCGGCGGTTGGCCACTCAAGGATCACGGTATCGTCCGCAAGCCAGGCACGGGCGAAGGTGCGCTCTTGGCGATTCCGACGCAGCGGAGTTCCAGAAATCTCTTGGTAGAAAGTCCGCTTCCCCTGCTTAACCACAAACTGCGATGAATCATCGTTCACCGGCACATAGTGCGTGACCACCGCACGCGGCAACGCGTCGGGCGCATGGATCACCGGCGCGTCGGGCACCGCTTCCAACCAGAGGAGCGCCTTACGTTCGGCCGGTTCGGCGCCGGTCTGAAAATGCGCCGCGGCCAACGCCATGAACACTCGGCCGGGATGAGGCGGCCACTCGACCTGCTCGTAGCTACCGTGTGACGCGGCCACGTAACCGTTGAGGTAGCGGATGCCGAGGGCGAGCATGTCAATTGCCTCCTTCGGAGCCCTCTTTGGTGGCTTCGAGTTGGCTGAGGCGAACGAGATCGAGAAGCTTCGGCTGTGGCTTCAGTTCGATGGGCTCCTCTTCCCACGTCAACCCGGCGGCCTTGGCCGCGGCCACAGCAGCGTTGAGTAGAGTGATCGCCTCGTCGCCGGTGAGCGAAAAGGACTGGGCGGCCTCGCCCGGCTTGGCGAGCAGTTCCCAGGTCATAGGCCCCTCAGGCCAGAGCAGGCAGCGCGAACGCAGCCCCATGCCAGACTCGAAGGCCAGGGTGGCGGCGCAGAGACCAAGCGCGGCCAGCACCGTGCGCCCCACGGCATCTTTGTCGGCGCTGCTCTTCACATCGGTAGGAAAGCGGAGCCGACGCAGCACTATCAGCGACAAGGTCGTGAGTTGCTCGGCGTATTCGAGGGTGACACCGCCAGCGGCAATCTGCTCCGGGCGGGCCGTCTGATCCAAGGTGGACGCTCGATTGTGGATTTCGAGTCTGTCTCGCCCCACTGCGATCCGGTAGTCCACCGAGAACGGTTCTGCCTTCAGAGGGTCGAGTCCCTCGGCTCCCTTGGTATATTTGGCAAATGCTGGCGTCACATTACCGAGGTTCGCCTCCGATGCTTTGCCGTCTTTCCCGAAGCGCACCGGCTTGCCCGACTTCGGATCTTTTCTCGCCTCGTCTTCACTCAAAGTCCATGTGCCGTCGGGTCGCTCGTAGAACACAATGCCTCTTGTCTTCGTGATGAGCGGATCAATCCGGCTGGCTGTTTTCACGCCGAAGCTTGCTCCGATTCCCACGACCTCCGAGACGAGCGCCCGCTCGAACTTTGCCCCGAGTCCGCCCTTCGGGCCGGTGGAGTCCCACATGCCGAAGACGAGTGCGGTCGGGCACAGTTGATACAGGGCGGTGGCGTTCAGCGGGCTGGCGGTGTTGAGGGCTTTGCCTTTAACAGACTGGCGGAACGGTGTTCCGTCGGACGTCTGGCTGTCACGGAGAATGGCGTCGGCGAGACGGTGAGGCACCTGCAGGCTGGTAATCTTGCCGACGGCATCGACGAGGCGGTTAGCAAGTTTGTCTGCCTCAACGTCGCCGGTTGGCGACCAGGGCGTGAAGTCCACTTCAAGGATCGGCAGCTTCAGTTTTTTACCGTCGAGCGCCTCCTGGAGCGCCAATTCCATGCGGTTGGCCTGCGATTGCACGCTGTCGAGCAGCACGCAAGTGACCGGTTCGGCGCGGTCGGGCACGCGACGCTGCTCCACCGCATAGACGGCACCTGCGAAGGTTGGGGGGAAGACCTTGTCGCCCGCACCACCTCCGGGTTGGAGCCGGCGGCGGCAGCGAAAAGCAGCGGCGCTTCCCGCAACGGATTCATGCAGTTGTTTGAGCGTGAGCTTCGGCTGAGTAGTCATATGCGACTTGGTATTGATTCTGTCGGACGTTCACTTCATCGAGGCAGTTCTATAGCTGTTCTTTCCGTTTCTGTCAACTTGGGAAAATGGATAAGTGAAGAAAAGGTTTGCATCTCGACTCATGCCGTGCTTTATTCCATTTCATCCGCCTAGACTCGGCGGCCACATTGAAGCGGAAAATGGATCAGCGACGTTCGATCCAAACACGACACTCCGCACCCGTTTGGGTGCGGCCCCTTTCTCAGACAGAAGTTGAAACGCCTGAACAGCACGAATAGAATCCATGCGTGACGAAGATCGAAGACATCGAAGCGGCGATTGCCGAACTGCCGCGCGAGCAGTTCGCGGAGTTGGCCGAGTGGTTCGACCGCCAGCGGGAAACGGACTTCGACCGGCAGATCGAAGCGGATGCGAAGTCGGGTCGGCTGGATGCGCTCTACCACCGTCTGCAATCCGAGAACGGCGGCGAGCCGGACATGCCGCTCGATGAATTCCTCCATCAAACCAAGCTTCCGTAGGGCCTTCGCTCGGTTGCCGCGGGAGATTCAGGAGCTGGCGCACAAGAATTTCGAGCTGTGGCGGAAGAACCCGCGTCATCCCGCGCTGCATTTCAAGAAAGCCGGCCGGTTCTGGTCGGTGCGGATCGGCCTGGATTTTCGTGCGTTGGCTACTTTGGAAGGAGACACGGCTTCCTGGTTTTGGATTGGGCCTCATGAGGAATACGAGCGGCTCATCGGCAGGCAATAGACAAGACGCCGAGGCCACGCATCATTTCGGATTTCGGATTTCGGATTTGCAGTCGGTTCCAGAGCCAGGCGAGGACGACGGCGGCGGTTTTGCCCAGGCCAGTCGGGATGTTGATCAGTTGAGAGTGGCAAGCGGTGCGTCCACAGGTTGAGCATTGAGGGTTGAGGGTTGAAGGATCGGCGTCGGGTTTTGGCTCTCCGCACGCCAAGCGGCATTGGTAGGCGAATGGAGTGTGCCCTGTGGC
>Ga0315274_10017674_pt1 | contig 10055 bp, 6 predicted proteins | sample YL17G02_20_MG_FD_203700 | JGI IMG/M metagenome (GOLD analysis project Ga0315274, IMG submission 203700) | Sediment microbial communities from Yellowstone Lake, YNP, Wyoming, USA - YL17G02_20 | ecosystem: Environmental > Aquatic > Freshwater > Lake > Sediment | place: USA: Wyoming | collected... | reverse complement strand
TTTTAAAATATATTTTTTTATTTTTTTTTTTTTTTTTTTAAAAATTTTTTTCGCCCCCCCCCCCCCCCGCCACCCAGCGCTCCATCTCTCTCCATCTCTCTCTCTATCACTCGCAACACTCTCTTTGCTCTCCCTCTCTCTCTTCTCTCTCAAAATCGTTGTTCTTTTAAAAAACATGAATCATTCGGCGTCAAAGCAAAATAAAGAAATAAACTCTTTCTAACTCAGCGCAGCAAAGCCGCCGCCGATAACGCCGGCGCCGCCCTTCGCACCGCCGCCGCCCTTCTTCTTCCCTCCAGCGGCGGCCTTCCCAGAGGGAGCGATGCTGCTGCTGCTGCCACCACCGCCCCCGGGCGTGTCCTGCCATCCCGTCTCTTCCTTGGCGGCCCTCGGGGGCGGCGGAGGCGGGGGAGGCGCCGGAGCCTCGACCAGAGCCCCCGCCGCCGTCGCCCCGCCGCGCTTCCTCCTCGCCTTGCGCCCGCCGCCGCCGGCGCCCTCCCTCGCGGCGCTCGCCACCTCGGCGCACTTGCGCTTGATGAACTCCGCGGCGAAGGCCGACGCGGCCGGGTTCGACGACCCGAAGTAGGCCGCAACCGTGTCCGCGATCTCGCTGTTGGATGCGAGCGACATCAGCCACCGCGGCAGCGCGAGCGCGTCGTCGCGCGTTGCGGGCCTCGTTTGGGGCGAGAGCTCGGCGACGCGCGCGGCGCACCAGTCCTCGAACTCGAGCGACATCGCGACGCCGTCGATGACGAGGGCGTCGCCGCTGGTCCCGGCTGCCTCAGCCTCGGATCTGGCGATGGCTGCGGCGAGGGCGGCGTCTTCCGCAGACTGCTGGCGCTGCTGCGGCTGGGGCGCTGCTCGGCGGGAGGCCGCAGCCGCCGCCGGAGCGGCCGGGGCGGCGGCGGCCCTCGGCGCCGGCGGCGGGGCCCTGCGAGCAGCGGCGGCGGCGGCTCCCCCGTTGGCGCCCCCTCCTCCGGAGGCCGCCGCGGCAGCCCTCGTCGCCGCGGCAAGGCGCTGCGCGAGAGAAGGGCCTGGAGCCTGCGGGGGAGGAGGAGGAGGAGCGGCAACGGGCCTCGGCGGCGGCGCGGCCAGAGCTCCGCCCATTCCGGGAGGCGGCCTTGTCGCCGCGGCCGCCGCCCAGGCGCCTCCCGCCTTTGCCAGGGGCTTCGGCTGCGCCGCTGCGGCGACAAAGCCGGCGCCGCCGGCGGGCGCGACCCTCCCTCCGATGCCCCCTCCCGTCGGGCCTCCGTAGTCCCAGAACATACCGTCCTCGTCTGCCGCTGCAGCCGCGTCGTCGTTGGAGGCGCTTTTCGCGCTGGTGCTGTTGTTGCCCTTGCCCTTGGCCGCTGTGGCGGCCTTCTTCTCCTTCTTCATCGCCGCCGTCGCAGCAGCCTGCTGCTGCTGCTGCTTTCCGCGGCCCTTATCCGCAGAAAAAGGCGAAGGAGAATCTCCGCGAGGGACGCCAGCGCCTCCCCAGGCCGGTCTGGCCCTGTCGCCTCCTTCGCCGACCGAGAGCTGCGCCGAGAGCGCCTCTCCCAGGGTCATCGCCGAGGGAGGCAGCGTCGCCGGCTGGCCCCTCGCGTCGAGGAGCTCCGGCGCACCGTAAGGAGCAGAGGAAGCCAAGGAAGCAGAAGGAGAAGCAGACGAGGCGGGAGAAGGGAGCGCGACAGCAGCGGGAGCGGCGGCATCGGCGGGGACGCCCCCGCTCCACGCGCCGCCGGTCGCCGAGGGGCCCGCGGCGGCGCGGGCCCAGCCCCCCGCAGGCAGCCCCGCGGCCGCGTGCGCCGAGGCAGCCTGCTGCGCCGCGGCCCTCGCGCTCGCCGCCGCGGCCTCCTCCGCCTGGATCTCGGCCAGGGACTTAGCGGCGCGGGCCGGGGCCGTGACGGCCGCGGCGGCCCAGGGCGCGGGGGTCGGCTTTTTCGGCTGCGAAGAAGCGGAAGGAGAAGGAGAGGGAGCAGGAGAGGCCGCGGCGGCAGCGGCAGCCGGAGCGGCGGCGGCGCCGACTTCTTCCTCTCCCTCGTCGTTCCCTTTCCCCCCGCGGCCGCGGCGCCTGCGCCCGGCCTTTTCCTCCTGCCCCGCAGAGGCATCTGCAGCTTGAGCAGAAGCAACCTGAGCAGCGGCGGCGGCGGCGGCAGCTGCCTCCGCAGCGGCTTCCTCCTCGGCCTGCGCCGCGGCCTGCGCGGCGGCGGCGGCGGCGGCGAGCGCCGCCGCCTGCTCTCGCTCCCTCCTCTCCAGCAGCTCCTGCTGCTCTCTCAGCCGCTGCATCTGCTCCGGAAGGCTCTCTCCCTGCTGCTGCTGCTGCTGCCGAGGGAAACCCTCGGGGGAGAATTGCTGCGGAGGCGGAGGGCCACCTCCGCCTAGGAACTCATCGTGCGGAGGAGGGGGAGGACCGCCGCCTCCGGCCATCGCGGCAAGCGCCGGCGGCGGCGGAGGAAGGTTGGGCAACGGCGGCACCGCGCCCGCGGCGACCCACCCGGACAGCAGGGCGGCGACGGGGGCGAACGGCCCCTGCGATCCGGCAGGGCGGGTGGGGAGCCCCGGGGGGAAGAAGCCTCCCGCGTACCACTCGGCCATGTCGCCTGATTTTTGTTTTTGAATTTTTTTTAAATTGTTTCTTCGGTTGGATTTTCTCATTTTTTTTTTCCTTCGCCGCTCTCGAAAAGAAAAAAAGAAAAAAAACTCTACTACCCACCTGCGGAGAACGGGCCCTGCAGTCTCCCTTGCGGGTCCTCGTACTCCCACGCGTCCTGTGACAGCAACGGAGGCTGAGGCTGCTGCTGCGGCGGGGGCTGCTGAAACTGCTGCTGCATCTGCTGCTGCTGCTGAAACTGCATCTGCTGCTGCGAGACGATCGCCGGGTCCAAAAACTGCTGCTGCTGCTGCGCAGGACCCACCGCCGCCACTCCTCCTCCCGGCGCGCCCAGCCTCTGCTGCTCCGCCTCCGCGGCGGCGGCAGCAGAAGCCATCGCGTTCAGGTCCAGGTCGGCGCTGCGGACGGGCTCCGAGGCCCAGGCTGGCTCGTTCTCCGGCGCGGCGGGCTGCTGCTGCTGCCTCTTCCTCTCCAGCTGTTTTTCTTCTCGGCGATGCGTCTCCGCCGCCGCCGCCGCTGCCTCCTCCTCCTCGGGCGAGGGGCCGACGAGAGCGGAACGGACGTTGGCGAGAGGGGCGGCAGCAGAAGCGGAAGCGGCGGCAGACGCAGACGCGCGCGACGAGGATGAAGCAAACGCCGCGCGGTCGTCGCCGCCCATCCCCCCGCGAGGAGAGGGGCCCCCGCCCGCCGCCGCCACCCCGCCGCCGCCGGCGACGTTCCCGGGCACGTGCAGCCCCGCGAGCACGTCCAGCACGTCGGGCTGCGACCCCGGGTCCGAGAACATCAGCGCGGACTCGCTCCCTTCCCGCGCGAGCAGCTCGGCGGGGGGGTCGAGCGAGCCCTCGCCGCGGCGGCGGTCGAGCTGCCGGTAGACGTTGACGGCGTCGCGTTTTGGGTATAGCCTCGAGGCCGAGCGCGAGCCCAAGGGAGGCATCGGGGCCGCGAGGAGGGCTGCGAGGGCCGGAGGGGGGGCGGGGCCGCTGGAAGAGCCTCCTCCTGTTCCTCCGCCGCCACCGCCGCCGCCGCGGGAGAAGCCAGTGCCTCCGTAGTGGTGGTGGTGGTGGTGCGACGGCGGCGACGCCGAAGAGGCGCCGGCCCCGGGGGTTCCGGGGCCCCCGGCGCCGGCCGAGTCCCAGCCCCCGCCGCCGCCGCCGCCCCTGCCCCCGCGGGACCCGATGGCCACGGGCCGAGAGGACGCCGCCCCCCCCCCGATCGCCGCTCCTCCGGTAGCGCCTACTCCCCTGCCCCGGCCGACACCGAAGCCCCTCCCGCCCGCGGCGAACCGGTCGCGGCTCTCGCGATCGCGGTGGTGGCCGCCGCCGTGCTCGCCGCGCTCGCCGCCCGCCGCCGCGCCGCCGCCGCTCGTGCCCCAGCGGGAGCCGTAGTCGGCGCCCTCGGAGGGCCCCCCCCCGGCAGCTGCTGCCGCTCCGGAAGAAGGAGACGCGGCGGAAGCGGCAGCGCCGGCGGCTGAGCCGGCAGCTCCACCCCTCCCCGCCGCGGCCTCCTTCTCCGCCGCGGGGCCCCACTCGCGGTGGTGCGCGTGGGCGAAGCCGCCGCCCGTGGAGCCCCCCCAGCGGTCGCGCTGCGCGCTGCCGCCGCCGCCGCCGCCGTCGATGAGGGCCGAAGAGGAGGCGTCGCCGGGGGAGGAGGAGGGAGGGGCAGCTCCGCCCCCGACGCCGGGCGGGGGGCCTCCCCGCGCGCCGCGGCCTCCGGCGCCGGCGGCCCGGGCCCCTCGGGCGCCGCCCTGGGGGCCCCCGGCTGCCGCGGCGCCGTTGGACGAGCTGCCCCAGCGATCGTCCTGCCACCTTTGGGGGGGGGAGGGGGGAGAGTGAGGGATTCGGTTGGAGAAAAGGGGGAGGCGCGGGAGGGAGCTGGTGAGTGCGAAGAAAGGAGAGGGAGCACGGGAGGGAGGGAGGGGCACGGGTCGAGAGGAAAAAACAGGAAGAAAAACGTCCGCGATCGGCGACGAACAACTCACCTCGAATTCGAGGGCCTCTCCTCTCGCGCCCACTTGCGCTCCTGGGAAGGCGCCGCAGCTGCTGCTGCGGCGGCGGCGGCAGCGTTAGCGGTAGCCTGCTGCGAGGAGCTGCTGCTCCCCCCGCCCTTGGTGACGGTGGACCAGCCTCCTCCGCCGCCGCCGCCGACCCTGCTGGAATTGTCGCCGACGAGCGCCGACGACGCGGCGGCGGCGGCAACGGCGGCGGATGTCGACGAGGAAGCATCGCTCCTGTCGCCGCCTGCTGTCGATGGCGACGCTCCGGTTCCCGTTCCAGGTGCTGTGCTGCCGCCTCCTGCAGACCAGGCCGAGTTCACAAAGCCGGAAGAGCTCTTGTCGGACGCGGAGGGCTTCTGTGATGTCTTGATGGGGGAGGGAAAGAGAGAGAGAGAGAGGGTTAGAGGCAAAAAACCCGACGACGAAGACGGTGATGACTCGACACCAAAGGACGCTTCCCGATCGCTTCCCGCTCTCGATTCGGCGGCATCCGTGCCTCCGACCCCACGGCGGCGATCAAGAGACCGTAAGAAAAACTCGGGCGACAGAGGGAGGAGGATCAGGAGCGTTTTCGGCTCGAAAGCGCGTTTGAGCATTCCGCAAAGAAAAGAAGAAGAGGACGGGCGATGGTCATCTCGAGGTCGAAGAGAGAGAGACGCCCGATCGTATCTCTCTCTCGCTCGCTCGCTCGCTCTCGCCCCTTCCCACAGAGATGGGAAACCCGATGGTTCAACATACCGCAGGGTTCTTCCCCGCGACCAGCCATTGCGGCGTCAAGGCAGGAAGGTCGCCGGACATTTCCAGCGGGAGAGAAGGAGACGCGAAAGAAAAAGAGAAAGAGAGCGACGGCGACGTCAAACGACGGCCGAAGCGAAAACACGGAGAGAAGAGAGTCGGAGGGAAAAGTGATTTTTCTTTCCTTCTCGGCTCTCTCCCCCTCGACTTGCTCCACTGCTCTTCCTCTCTCTGGGAAAAGGAGGGGAAAAACGGACAATGTCGTCGCAGTCCCTCGCGGCCCTCCGGGCCTACGTCTGCGCTCCGGGACAGGCCGGCGGCGCCAACCAGGCCGAGTCGACCGTCCGTCTCAACGTCGAGCACGTCGCCCTGAAGGCGACGCGGTTCGCCGAGCTGCGGCTCGACAAGCACGTAAGAGAAGAGCATCGGGTTTTTTCCTGATTGGCCGATCGCGGCGTTTTTTTCTTGCCTCGTGTCTTCTTGCATTCCCACTTCGAACCTCGCGACCGACGCCTCCTTTTCTTTCCCCGTCGCAGAGAGGCACGAAAAGAGAGGGCGCTTGAGGCTTGCATCCGAGTCGCAACCAAAAGCGGATCAAAGCGGCTCCGCGCGGGAGCGAAACCGACCCCGCTCCCGTCGACGACGAAACCGGAAAAAAAAAAAAAAAAAAACGTCCGAGAGGCGGAAGGGCAGCAGTCTCACCGGAGCCCTCTTCCTCTTCTTCCGAAAAACCCCGCCAACGACAGTTGACCATCGCCGCCCTCAAGCACAAGCTCGCCTCCCACACGGGCACGGCAGCCGAGGACATCGTCGGGCTCACCCTCCTCGACTCCGCCGGAGCCGTCGTCGCCAGGCTCGATTCCAAAGGAGACGAAACGAAGCTGGGCTTCTTCTCGCCCGGGGACGGCTTCTGCCTCCGCTTCGACGACAACAACCCGTGCTCTCTCGCGAAAGGGGGCTGGCTCGAGGACACGAGCCTGGTACAGAAGTACGAGATGAACGACGAGACTTACGACAGGAGGGAGGGGACCTTCCGGGAGTTTGCTCGGAAGCGCAGGGAGCAGGACCCGGGCTGGACGCTGGAGAAGGAGATGAGTGCGCGGAGGAACGGCGGCGCTGCCGCGGACGCTCCCTCCTGCGCCTCTGCTGCCGCCCCTCGTCCCGTTTCGGAAAACAGCAACCCCCTCCTCGACGGCGACTACCAGCGGGACCTCGCCTCCTCCATTGAGCCGGGGGACCGCTGCGAGGTCAACCCGGGGGGCAAGAGGGCGCTCGTGCGGTTCGTGGGCAACGGCGTCGAGAGCCTGCCCGAGGGGTTTTGGGTCGGGGTGGAGTACGACGAGCCCGTCGGGAAGAACGACGGCAGGCCGCCGAAGAGCGAAAGGAGGCTGTTCGAGTGCGCCCCAAACCACGGGGGGTTTGTGAGGCCCGCGAGCGTGACCGTCGGGGACTTCCCTCCGGCGGACGGCGCGCTCTTCGATTCCGAGGACGAAATGTAAATGTCATTATGAGAGGGAGTTTTTTTTTTCTTCTTTACATTAATTTTTCAGAAGGTACACCACTGAGGCACGATGGAGTAAGGAGGCGCTGAAATTATCGCGAGAGAAGCCAAGTTGACGGGGGGATAAGAGAAAAGGCATGATAGAAGACAGAACGAGAGGGGAAGAGAAGGAAAGAAAGAAAGACGCTTTCACGCCACTGGCACCTTCCCGGCGCCGGCGCAGGCGGTCGCGATCATCTCCGAGATCTCCCCCGCCCCGGTCCCGGCGTTGCAGGCCCTCGCCACCAGCCTCGAGTGGCGCAGCGCGTACTGCGAAGAAGGGGAAGCTTTCGAGGTAGAAGGAGTGCTGCACCCGGGGGACTCGGTGAACGCCCTGACCCCGGCGCGGAGGCAGCCCCAGTCGTCGACGACCGGGAGAGGCCGCGCCGTCTTGTGCCGCCGTCGGAGCAGCGGCGCCTCGACGAGCGCCGCGACGGCCTCCGCCGCTGCTGCTGCTCCGGGCACTCCTTCTTCTTTCCCGATCCCGTGGAGCTCCGAGAGCTCGTCGGCGAGGCGCCTGGAGACGAGGCGCCTGGAGACTTCGGTCGACGAAGAAGGGGAGGGGAGGGCTGCGCTGCCGCCGCCGCCGCCGCCGAGCAGCAGGAAAGCCGCGACCGCGGCCGCGGCGCCGTCGACCGCCTCCCTCTGCCTCAGCTCGAGCCCGAGGGCCTCTCGAGCTGCTTGTGCTCCGGGGCTTCCGCGACCCGCGGCGAGGCGGAGGTGGAGCAGGTCCGCCTCCCTCTGCGGGACCGCGGGGGAGGAAAAAGGAGGCAGCGGGGGAGGAGAGGCCTCGCCCTCTCCTGCTCCTGCTCCCGTCGCAGCCTCCCCCAAAAAGGCCGCGGCCCGCTCCTCTTCCTCCTCCCTCCTGTCTCCGTACTCGGTGACGTGGCTGCCCATCTCAAAGGTGCCGTTCCTGCTCGTGGCCTGCGCCACGACGCGCGCGAGCTCCTCGAGCGACTCGGCGGGCTCCGCCTCGGGGTCCTCGGCGGCCCGCATCCACGAGACGGCGAACAGGTCCCCGAGGCAGGTGTCGAAGCCCTCGGGTAGCGGGAGCGAGCCCGCGGGCCGAGGCATTCCCGGACAATAGACCCCCCACGACGACTCGTGAGGGTTGGCGGCTGTCAGCGCGAATATCCCTTCGCCGTCGTCGCGGTGGAAGCGGCGGCGGTGGGGAGAGCGGGAAAACGCATCTCCCGTTGCTCTCTCGCCGCCGCCGCCGTCGCCGCCGTCGTCGTCGTCGCGGGCGGAGGAGGGCAGCATCCCCTCGAACATCGACCCGGCCTCGCAGGCCTCGACGAAGAGCACGATCTCCGAGAAGGTGGCGTTTCCCGGGAGCATCGCCCTTTCCTCCCTCTTCTTCTCCTTCTTCTTCGTCTTGCCGTGGCGGTGGCGGTGGCGGCTGTGGGCGGAGAGCAACGCTCCGTCGGCGCCCTCCCCGGCGGAGGAGGTCGCGGAAGCCCCGCCCTCCTCCCCCTCCTCGCCCTCCTCGGCGTCGTCCCGCCGCCGCGTCATGTTGAGCAGCGCCCCGACGAGCTGGTCGGCGAAGAGCGGCGGGCCGCTCGGCATGCCCAGCAGCCCCGGCGCGCCGTGGTCCGAGTAGAAGACAAACACCCTGTCCTTGCGCGTGGAGGCCAAGACCCTCCCGGTGCCGTTGGGCGCGACCCTGGCCACCTTCTCCGAGTCCCCCAGGAGCACGGCCAAGAAAGTCTCCGAGGTCACTTCCTCGCCAGAGTAATCCAAGGGCACGCCGCCTCTGACGTCGTCGCCCTCGGGAGAGTTAATGAGAGTTCCAGGTCGAGGGTTGAGAGGCGAGAGGGCCGCGTCGTCGTAGGAGAGGGTGAGGATTTGCGAGGGCTGGACGCCGTGGCCCGTGAGGACGTGGTATGCCTGGTGTCGTGTGCGTGCGTGCGTGATAGAGCGGGAGAGAGAGAAGAAAGGGAGAAAGAGAGTGAGCGACAGGCAGACCAACCGATGCAAAACGCCTCCTCCTCAATCTCTCCTCCTCCCTCAAAACCCAATTCCACACGCGGAATGTATGTTTTTTGTGGCCGAGCTTCATCAGGTTCTGGAGGGGAAGAGGGAGAGGGATCACACTCACGTGCATGACGTCGGCCTGGTGCCGGTAGTTCCCGTAGCCGGACGAGCCCACGACGAGGAGTGCATGGATGGAGGAAGCGTCGACCGCGGCGTCAGCGTCGTGGGCGTCGTGCGGGAGCCTGAGGAAGGCGGGGAGTGACGCTGCTGATGCCGACGCTGCAAGCAGCAGAAGCAAAAGCGGTGTCGACGCGCAGCAGAGGAGAAAGGCTCGCATTTTGGGAGGTAGCAAGTTCTCCGCTTTTTCTGCGAGCAGCGACGATTTCGCGAAACGAAAAAAAAATCAACTGCGTCATAAGGAAACAGACTATCTTGGTCCTCCATCGAGCTCTTCTCTCTCTCTCTCGTTCGTCGCCAGCAGCCATGTCTCCTCGCGCTCTCTCCACGACGCCGCCCGCGACGGCAGGCACCTCCTCTGCGCGCGCGGCGGCGCCGATCGCAAGGGGCGCCGCACGCGTTCCCGCTGAACCCCTTCGCCGCCGCAGCGTCCTCGTCCGCGCCGAAGAGAGCAAGTCCGAGCTCTCGGGCGCCGAGAAGGTCATCAACTCGATCACGTCGTTTCTGAACAATTCTCCTCTCGCCCAGGGTACGTCCGTCTTATGAGCTGGAAATCGGTGGATAGAGAGAGAGAGAGAGAGGGCAGTTTGGGCAGGAGAGAGGCGTCAATTCAACCGTTGTTCTAGAACGCGTTTGCTCCTCGATTCCACAAACGACCCCGACCTCGCTTCTCACCCTCGCTCTCGCTTTCGGTTCCGCCTCCCTCGCCCCGCCCTCGCGCTCTCTCCGTCCAAATACAAAAAAAAAAAAAAAAACATCGCAGGCAAGAAGGCCCTCGCCATCGCCCAGGCCGGGTCGGACTACGACCCCGCCCTCTACGCCTCGAAGGTCGACGCGGCGATCGCCTCCGCGAAGGGCAACACGATGGTCTTCAGCTGGTCGGGCTGCCCCTTCTGCAAGAAGGCCAAGGCCCTGCTCGACTCCAAGGGGGCCGAGTACTCGGTGCTTGAGCTCGACCAGATGGACGACGGGCAAAAGTACCGCGCCGCGCTGGCGGAGAGGACGGGCAGGACGTCGATGCCCAGCATCTTCATCGGGGGGGA
>Ga0315274_10017673_pt1 | contig 10056 bp, 8 predicted proteins | sample YL17G02_20_MG_FD_203700 | JGI IMG/M metagenome (GOLD analysis project Ga0315274, IMG submission 203700) | Sediment microbial communities from Yellowstone Lake, YNP, Wyoming, USA - YL17G02_20 | ecosystem: Environmental > Aquatic > Freshwater > Lake > Sediment | place: USA: Wyoming | collected... | reverse complement strand
CGCAGCGGCTCGAAGATACCCGGTCTGCTCATCCGGCATCTTCGCCGGCCGACACGATGGGTCATGATCCTGCTCGCCGCGAGCCTCAGCGGCGAGCTTCTTGTGCTTCCTCCCGTTCTGAGCGAATTGGCCAGACACCTCTTCGCAATCGTAGTGATCGGCCTGATCGTCTGGCTGCTCACCAAGGCCGTCCACGTGCTCAGCGACATCGTCCTGTTGCGTTTTCCGGGGAGCGACAAGGACGACCTGCGCACCCGCAGCGTGCACACGCAGATCAACGTGCTGCGGCGGATCGGCATCGCGATCATCGTTACGGTCGGCCTCGCGGCGATTCTGATGACATTTCCGCGGGTGCGACAACTTGGCACGGCGATCCTGGCCTCCGCCGGCATCGCGGGCATCGTCATCGGCCTGGCCGCGCAGAAGACCTTGGGGAACCTCATCGCGGGCCTTCAGATCGCCTTCACCCAGCCCATACGAATCGGCGATACCGTCATCGTCGAAGGCGAGTGGGGCCAGATCGAGGAGGTCACTCTCACCTACGTCGTGGTGAAAATCTGGGACCTGCGGCGTCTCGTCATGCCGATCACATACTTCATCGAGCATCCCTTCCAGAACTGGACCCGCACCAGCACGGACCTGCTCGGCACTGTCCTGCTCTATGCGGATTACACGGCGCCCTTGGACGCTCTGCGGACCGAGTTACAGCGCATCCTCCGCGAGACGAATCTCTGGGACCGCAAGGTCGGCCTGCTCCAGGTCACCAATGCCTCCGAGCGAACGCTCGAGCTGCGCGTCCTGGTCAGCGCCCCGGATGCGGGGACCGCGTGGGACCTGCGCTGCTACGTCCGGGAGAAGCTCGTGGAATTCCTTCAGAAGAACTACCCGCAGGCCCTGCCCAAAGTCCGTGCCGAACTGGGCAACCCTGAGAATCCACGACCGACCAACGCGCCCGTTTAGTCCGCCAGCCAACGCGAAGGCCAGGGCCACCGATAAGCAATGCGCCTCCACCCGTGAGACAACGGCGGATCATCGTGCTATCATGCGGGTCTATGAGCCAACACAAGGACAAACTGGCGGTGCAGTTCGGGGCGGGCAATATCGGCCGGGGACTCATGGGCCAGCTCTTTTGGGAAGGCGGCTTTGAGACCGTATTCGTGGATGCCAATGCGTCACTCGTGGAGCAGCTCAACCGGCGCGGCAGCTACCCTTTGCGCTTGCTGGATGCGTATTCCAGGAGCGTGCATGAACAGACCATTGCCGGCTTTGCGTCACTCCACACAGACCGCCAAGCCACAATTGCGGAAGCCGTTGCACAAGCGAGCGTTGTGGCTACGGCTGTGGGCGTGGCGAACCTCGACGCGATCTCGCCGCTGTTGGCGGCGGGCATCCGTCGGCGATTCGAGCGCAAGGCCGGACCGCTCGACATTTTCCTCTGTGAGAACATGCTTGGCGCCGCTGCCATGCTCTCGAAGAGCGTCACCGGCTTGCTCGACGGACCGGCCAGGGCGTGGGCAGAGGGGAATATCGGCTTCGTGGGCACGAGCGTCGCGCGGATCGTCGGCGGCGCGGGCGTGCGCGCGCCACAGGATGACCCGCTCTCAGTCGTCGCAGACGCACATCGCGACATCCCATACGACGGCCAGGCGACCCGCGCGGGCGAGCCCGGCGTCGAGGGATTCCACCCGGTGAGCAACTTCAAGGCCGAGGTGGAACGCAAGATCTTCACGCACAACGTCGGCCACGCCGGCCTGGCCTATCTCGGATATCTCCGGGGCCACGCCTATATCCACGAAACCTTCGACGATGACTTCGTGCGGTCCGTTTTCGACGGGGCGCTCGACGAAACGACGGAGGCGCTGCTGCGACGATACCCCGCCGATCTCGACCGGCGCGGACACATGGAGATTCGCAGAGATGTCCGGGTGCGTTTCGGCAATCCGCTCCTGCAAGACGCGATCACGAGGGTCGCCAAAGACCCGATTCGCAAACTCCGCCGCGACGACCGCATCATCGGGGCCGCGGAATTGTGCCAATCGCAGGGCGTCGCGCCCGACCATATCGCCACGATCTGCGCCGCCGCCCTCCGCTACGACTGTCCCGAGGACCCCAGTGCCGTGCGCCTGCAAACCATGATCCAACAGCAAGGCGTAGCAGAGACCCTCAGACAAATATCAGGCATAGAGCCGTCCGGCGACTTCCGACAGCGCGTCGTCGCGCAATACGATTCGCTCCGCCCGCAAACATAGGTCCTATGTGTCCCATCCGTCCTATAGGTCCCATGTAGTCTTTCTCACGGCACTCGAATCACCTGCCAGCCTTCGGTTCCGAAGCGGATGTCCCGCTCGACGAATTCCCAGACGACGACTTTCTTGCCGTTGAGCAGGGCGGGCTTGCTCGCCAACTGCTGGCGCACGAGGGTCGAGGCGCCGCCGTCATTGACGATGGATGTCACGGCGAAACCGAGATTTTGCGCCAAGTGGGCGATGAAGCCGCCGCTGCCGGGCTCATCCCGCTCAAAAATCCGCAGGAAGCTGTCGCCGAGGACGAGCACCGGCGAATTGGGGTCGTCCTTATACGGCTGCCCGGTCGCTGCATCGATCACCTGCGAGCAGTTCATCCGCTGCGGCTCATAGAGCTGCGCGACCTGCGGCACGCGAATCATCCTGAGCACATCGCCGTATCGCTCGACAGTCACAGGCTTGGTTTCGTACTTGACCGGCCCTTTCCGAACCCAGCCTGATTCCAGCAGCTTGCGCGCGACCGCGTTCGCCGCCAGGCGCACCCCCTCCGGCGACCAGTGGCTATCCTGGGCAAGATAGTAGGCAGTTGTCGGTTGTCGGTGGTCAGTTGTCAGTGGAGAACTGATGGCTGACGACTGTGGCTGGAGTCCGGGACTGGCGCGCGCTTGAGCATAGACTTCGAACAGGTCAACGACCTCCACGCCAGACTCTTTCAGCCTTGCCAGGACATCCCGAGTCATCGTATTCACCGGCTCGGAAACCTCTGTCGCTCTGGCGAGCATCTCTGGATAGATGCTCGCCTTGTTCGGCGCCGGCATCACAACGAGTCTGATGCCGCGTTTGGCCAGCTCGTCCCGAAATGAGACGATCGCAGCGAGGATATCATCCTGCCCGTTCTTGGTGACGCCGTGAGGCGTTTCTTCTGATGCCCCTACGAGCACACTACGAGCTGGCGACCAGGGCTCGATCAGGTACTGTACCGCCGGTCGGTAAAACAGCCAGCCGGAACGCCCAACAAGAGCCTTATCATCGGCGTCCTCGAAGAGGACAAAGCGAGCGTACTGCACCCATGGACGAACTGCCTGGGCCAAGCGGCAATCACTCTCCAGTCTGCTTTCAAACTGCCTCAGATTCGCCCGGGTCGGCATCTGACGAAAAAGCTCTGCGATCTGCGGCGGCTCTCCCTCGCGCAGATCCCAGATGATCTGGCTCGGCGCGACGATGCCGATCAGGACCAGGAAGGCAACTATCAAGCCAATCCGCAGTTTGCCGCTCGCCGTCACCGGCGCATCTCCTAAAACTGAAAGTACAAGAACGATCTGAACGATTGTGCGAACATCGTCATCAACGCCAGAGCAAACAGAACGATGAGCAAAAATGCCCGCGGCAGGCTCAGCCTCCGCGTCCAGTCGAAGCCCTGCAGGGGCTGAAAGGCGAGCACGGCACACAAGGCCATGAGAATCAAATGGCCGCGGGTGTAGATCACGGCGCTGAGCAGTGTCGAGCCACCGTGCGGCGGACTCAGGGAGAACATGATCGCGAGCAATCGCCACGCTTGAGCGAGAGTATCCGCACGGAAAACGACCCAGCCGACCGTGACCAGAAGGAAAGTCAGCAGAACCTGGATCGGCGATGGAAAGGCGACATAGAGCGGCCTGCGGCCGAGGAATCGCTCGATGACCAGCCACAGGCCGTGCCAGGCGCCCCAGACGATGAACGTCCAGCCGGCCCCGTGCCACAAGCCGCACAGCAGAAACACGATCATGAGATTGGCATAAGTCCGGCCGGTCCCTACCCGGTTGCCGCCCAGCGGGACGTAGAGATAGTCGCGCAGCCAGCTCGACAGGGAGATGTGCCACCGTCGCCAGAAATCGCCGAAACCGGCCGCACGGTACGGCGCATCGAAGTTCCGGGGGCACTCGAATCCCAGCATCAGCCCAAGGCCGATCGCCATCTCCGAGTAGGCGGAAAAGTCGAAGTACAACTGGAACGAATACGCCAACGCGCCGAACCACGCATCCAGCGTGCCCGGCGACTCGGCGGCGAAGACGACGTCCGCCACCTGCGCCACCGCGTTCGCCAGCAGGATCTTCTTCGCAAAGCCCAGCATGAACAGGGCCACGCCCCACGAGAACTTGTCCAGCGTGTGCCCGCGAGCGGCAAGCTGGTCCGCGAAGGCCGGCACTGGCTCCGATTTGCGATCGATCGTGCCGTACCGCTGGATCGGGCCCGAGAGAAGCTGCGGGAAGAATGAGACGTAGCACGCGAAATGGAGCAGCGACCGCGCCGCAGGCGACTGGCCGCGATACACGTCCACGATGGTACTGATGAGCTTGAACGTGTAAAACGAGACGCCGACCGGCAGGGCAATTCTCAGCACGGGCAGAGCGCCGGCGCCGACCAGCGACAGCACGTGGTTGAGATTGTGCTCGAAAAATCCCGCGTACTTGAAGAAGCCGAGCACGGCCACGTCAATCGCGATGGCGCCGCCCGTCAGAAGCAGCCGAGGCCTTCTTGTCGTCGCCCCAATGAGGCGCGACAGCACGTAGTTGACTACTGTCACGGCGAAGAGCAGCACGGCGAATCGCGGGTCCAGCCACGCGTAGAACACGTAGCTTGCCGCCAGCAGCAGGACGTTGCGAGCGAGGAGGAACCGCCGCGGCAAAACATAGTACAGCGCCAGCAGGACCGGCAGGAAGTAGAAGAGGAATATGTGCGACGTGAACGCCATGGGCTACTTCACAACCCTGTTCGTCCAGATCGCCCAGTACGCCGGCTCGTTGACCTCGCCGAAGTACTTGTTGATGATCCCGCCCATGTAGTAATCGTCGATGGGGACCTCCAGGGCCATGCGATGGATGTCGCCGACGCGGAACTGCCTGACGTTGCCGCCGATCTCCCGGACGCGGGCATCGGCGACCTTGTCTCGCGGCTTGGCGGGATCGTAGTGGCCGATATACATGGTCTCCTTATTGACCTCGCCACGGTGGATCTGGAGCAGCTTGTACTTCATCACGTGCGCATAATCGTACAGCGGATCATTGATCAGGGCGCCGCGAATTTCCACCAGTTGTGCCGTCACCTCGATGCTGCCGAGTGTCGTGACCTTCGGGTCCTCGCCCGTGTCCGGCTTCTTCGCACAGGAGGCGACCAGCAACGCGGACAAGAATATGAGCGAAGACGCGATTCTCATTTCTGAGCTCCTATCTCGGTGTAGGTCCAGCACGGCTCCCAGCCCTCGACGAGCTGCACGACCGGGGAGTCCTTCGCCTCGGGGTGCACTTTGCGCAGCTCCGGGCTCGCTCCGCCAATCGCGGGCGCATCCGCCATTCGCATGATGCAGATCGGCGCCCCGGATCTCTCCGAGCCGCCGCCATCCTGCGGACAGCGCGTGAAGAGCACGTACCTGGAATCCGGGGACAGCGCCCCGCCGTAGATGTGATAGCCGTCCTCGCCGTAGATCATTTTGGCGTCCTTGCCATCGCCATCACTGTACCAGAGCTGGGTGAAGCCCTGGCCGTTGTTGCCGCTCTGGCCCGCCGGCCGCGACGGGTAGACGATCCGCGCCGAGTCCGCGAACCAGTCGGGCGTGCAGCTCTGGAATTCGTGCACGACATTCAGCTCGCCGCTTTCGGCGTTCATGCGAACGATGGTCCACATCATGCGGGTATTGGCGACGCCGCAGAACCACTTACCGTCCGGCGACCAGAACAGTTGCTGATAGATGCCTTTGCGCGGGAACTCCCGCACAACCTTCTTCGTCTCCAGATCGACGATCTGTATCCCCTTGAGGGCCAGGCACGCGATCTGCCTGCCGTCGGGCGACCAGGACGCCCAGGGGTACTCCCGATCGCCGCCGATCTGCACGGGCTTCGAGCCGTCGTTCTCGGCGATCATCAGGTTGCCCTGGAAGCCCCACTTGTCGTGGTCGATGACGACGCCCCTGGCGAATCGGCGATAGAGCAGCTTCTTTCCATCGGGCGAGAACCGGGGGCCGCCCTCCTCGAAGTCCGGCGTGTTCGTGATGTCTCGACGCTGGGAGCCGTCCGGGCGCATGAGGAACAGGTCCCACGTCCCACTGTCATCCCGGGCCGCATACACGATCCAGCCCTTAGCGCCCACCTCCTTCGCCAGTTGAGCCACTTTGTCGTCCTGCGCCCCCCACGTCACACAAGCGCCGAGCAGGCCAAGCACAACAAGGGCAAGCCAAGTGTCGAAGGCGTCCCGCCCGTGAAATGCGACGCCTGGCAGGGCCAAGATGGCCCTGCGACTCATGGGCAAGATGCCCATGCTACGACGAACCGACTTCTCGCACGCTTCCTTCGTCATCATATCTGGACTCCTGTGCGTACCATCAGGTCCTATGCGGGCCGGTCGAACTGGGGGACTTTCATGGGCTCGCCGCCGCGAAACGCGGACTCGTGGGCGACAATCCCCGGCACGGTGTACGCCAGGGCCTCGTAGATATCGACGGTCGGCCGGCGGCCCCGGGTCAGGGCGCTGATGAACTCGTGCGTCAGGAACGAGTGCGAGCCGTAGTGACCTGTGTCGTGCCGCAGGGGCTCGGGCAGCATGTCCGTCTTCCACCACGCCGGCTGCTGGTATTTCTCCAGCTCAGGCAAGTCGCGCACGAAGCCCGCATCATCCTTCTCCTTGCGTCCCTCGGCCGAGCGGACGATCACCGGCCCTAAGCCGTTCGGGTGATCGGCATAGAAACTCATCTTGTTGCCGATCCACTGGGCCCGCTCGGTCCCGCGATGTGCTCCCTTCCACCACACGTTGACGCGGAAGGCGTGGCCGCGATTCGTCTTGAACATCGCCGACTCGTTCCAGAACGGGTTCTTGTACACGTTGTCCTTGCAGATAGAATCGTCGTCGCCCCAGCCGCAACAGGTGACGTCGGTCAGCCGCTCGCCGGTGACGCCGAGCAGGAAGGCGGTGCAATGCGTCGGATAGTGCATGGGCGCCAGGCCGTAACGCCAGGTCCGCTTGCCGTTCTCGAAATAGAGCGACTCCAGGCCCGGGTGCTGGTACTCCGCCTCGCAATAGTAGATTTCGCCGAACTTGCCCTGCTCGTGGAACTTGCGGACGGAGATCGTTGGCTGCTGGTAGTAGCTGGTCTCGGCCATCATGTAGGTCAGGCCGTGATTCCGGACCGTATCGAGGAGCGCCATGGCTTCTTCTACGCCGCCGCCCAGCGAAGCAGGCACCGCGGAGATCGCATGTTTGTCATACCTCATCGCCTCCGCCACGTGCTTGACGTGGTTCGGGCCCTCCGTGAAGATTGCCACCGCGTCGATATTCTTATCGAGCACCATCTCCTCCAGCGAGTTGTACGACTTGCTGCATTTATACGTGCGCATCAGCCCCGCCCGGCGCTCCGGCCGCAGGTCGCTGACCGCCTCGACGATGCAGTCCGGGTGCTCGTGCCACTGGAAGCTCGTGCCGAACCCGCCTCCGACGACGCCGATCCGCACCTTCTTCGGCGCAGTATTGACCGCCAGTGTCGAGTACAGCGGCATCGCGGCCCCCGCCATCGCCGCACCGCACTTGAGGAACTCCCGCCGCGACCACCCGCCGGACGTAGCATCACGCTTGAGAACCTTCGAATTCGAGATCGCCATAACTCATCTCCTGTGATAGAAGCTCTGTCAACCCTACCAGACCAATCCTGAGAACACAAGAATCAAAGCGGCGATGATCGCCACGAACAAGCCCCACCAGAGATGGACGCTCGCGTACCACGTCGCGCCGAGATGGTGGAAGATATTCAGCCTTTTCCAGTTGACCGTCAGCTCGTCGGTGACCTGGCTCGGATCGGGCCTCGGCGTCAGGAGGCTGACACCCACGCAGACGACGACGCAGAAGGCCCAGTTGATCGCCGCCTGCATCTGGAACGGCTCCAGCCAGCCCGGGTGCGAAGGGACGAACTGCACATACAGCTTGAGCAGGATGCCGAGGATGAATCCGAGGGCCACTGCAATCGTGGCCCCCTGCCCATTGATGCGGCGAAACAGGATGCCGAGCAGGAACACGGCGGCAAACGGCGGCGCGAAGAACGCGTACAGCGACTGGATGTAGAGGAACAGGCTGCCGCCCAGCCGGCCGATGAATCCGCCGAGCACCGCCGCGACGATCATCACGATCACCGAGGACACCCTGCCGACGAGCACGAGACGCCGCTCGGAGGCGCTCCGGTGAAGCATCCTCTTGTAGATATCGACGGTGAGAATCGTGGACGTGGAGTTCAGCACGGCGCTGACGGTGGATTGAATCGCCCCGAACAGCGCCGCCAGGAACAAACCGCGAAGGCCGATCGGGACGATGCTCTGAAGCATCGAGACATATCCCTTGTCGGCATCGGGCCGGATCTTGTCCCACGGCAGTTTCATCACTTCCGGGTACCTCGCAAAGAGGATCAGCCCGGGCAGCACGACAATCGCCGGCAGGATGATCTTCATATAGCCCGCCGGCTCGAGGGCACCCGCACCGAGATCGACCTTCACACAAGCCTGCGGGACATTCGCATCTGCGAGCGAGTTTTCGAGTCCAGGCAGCGCTGCGTGCGTCACGCCGAGGCGACTGAGCAGTCTGTCGAATCCCGCTCCGATCTGCCACAGCGTGATGATGAAGCCGCAGCAGTCCGGGTGCAGGTCGGCGCCCGGGTGAATCTCAAATCGCCGGTCATCGAACAGCGGCCGGCTCGTCCGCCCGTTGATCACCCACGCCGTGCCGGTGCCCAGCATCACGCTCGTATCTTTCACGAGTCCCGCCGCCGCCATCGCCGCATACTGGTCGTGCGAGCCGCTCACCAGCGTCACCTTGCCCCAGCGGGTCGCCAGGTCCTCCTTGAGCACGCTCAGATCCGACCGAATTGCCGGCACAAGCTCCTCGCGAACGCCCGCCCAATCGAGAATGTCATCGCTCCACTGCCTCCGCTGAAAGTCCGCCAGGCCGGTGATCTGCGCACTGGTGATGTCGGTGTACAGCTCACCCGTGAGCTGCGCGTAAGCGAAATCCGGCACGGTCACGATGTGACGGATGCTGTCCGAAACCGACTTTCGCTCGATCCTCTGCCTGAGCTTGCAGGCGGCCGGCCAGCCGTGAGGAGGCCGGCCCGTCTGGTGGTAGTACCCGGACTCGCCGAACGTACCGGCCATGTCGCGGACAATCGCCTCATCGGCCAGCTCCGTCCAACTGCACGCCCCGCCCACCGGCCCAAAGGCTTCCTCCGTGAGCACGAAGCTGCCCCCCCTGTCCCGTGACACTGCACGCGATCTGCTCGCCTCGGAACCGCTCCCTGGCTGAGAAGAAATCCATCACGCGGCAGAAATGATCGTGCCAGTAGCCCCCCCGGCGGCCAGGTGCGGCCAGCGCCGCCTCATCGAGCACCCGACCGTCACGGTCGAGCACTACCGCCTTGGTGCTGGTCGTCCCTATGTCGATGCCGCAGAAGACCATGGACCCGGCCCCCAGAAACCCATGTGACAACTTCACACGATTTCACATAAAATAACATCCCAGTCGTTCGATGCAAGGACATTCCGGAACACAAAATCGCCGCCGGCGGCAACGCGCTTCCGCCGCCCTTGGGCCATGCTCGGATGCCGTTATGAGGAGAAGACAACAGCGCAGCCTTTCCGTCGCGTGAGCAGCGAAGCTTCCGGAGTGCCGCGCTAGGTGGTATTACCACATAGCGCGATTACCACCTGGTGCGGGGTCACACCAGAGTCGCTGCTGCGGATGCACGTGCTGCTCGACCGCGACTGGGCGGGTGGCAGCGGCAAGCGCCAGCTTGCCGATGGTTCTACAA
>Ga0315274_10017672_pt1 | contig 10056 bp, 8 predicted proteins | sample YL17G02_20_MG_FD_203700 | JGI IMG/M metagenome (GOLD analysis project Ga0315274, IMG submission 203700) | Sediment microbial communities from Yellowstone Lake, YNP, Wyoming, USA - YL17G02_20 | ecosystem: Environmental > Aquatic > Freshwater > Lake > Sediment | place: USA: Wyoming | collected... | reverse complement strand
GCAATCTCGGCCCTTGAATATTCAAGATATTGTTTAATGCCGGGATCAAAAGATTTAAATTATGCCCGTCTAAGGGACCGAAATAACGAAATCCTAGTTCCTCAAAAAATATGCCTGGGATAAATAACCCTTTTAGCCCCTCTTCAAATTTACTGGCCAGTTTTATCAGACGACCACCTTTGGGCATGCGCGATTTCACAAACCCTTCCAGAGAACTCCTGAAGCGGTTATATATAGGTAAAGAAATAATCTTGTTCAGATAGGTGCTTAAGGCACCTACATTGGGAGCAATACTTAATTCATTAGTGTTTAAAATCACCAATATATCTTTTTTGAGGTGTCCGGCATTATTCAGGCCTTCAAAACACAAGCCCCCGCTTAAAGAGCCATCGCCGATTACAGCCACAACTTTAAAATACCGCTCCTTTGGCAGATAATCTCTTGCACAGACAAGTCCTAAGGCTAAGGATACCGCAGTTGAACTGTGCCCTGTGGTAAAGGTATCGTATATTGATTCCTCCCTGGAAGGAAAGCCGCTTATACCCCCATACTGTCGAAGGCTACTGAAATCCTTGTTTCTTCCGGTCAAGATCTTATGCGCATAGGCCTGATGCCCCACATCCCAGATAATCTTATCCCGGGGAGATTCCAGACAGTAATGCAAGGCAATGATAAGCTCGGTTGCCCCTAGGCTTGAAGCAAGGTGCCCTCCGGAAGAGGCAACAACCTTAATCATCCTGTCTCTTATTTCCGAGGCCAGAACTGGCAACTGTGTAAGACTGAGCTTCTTTAAATCCTGAGGCGAATTTATGTTTTCTAACAGCATCTCTATCTTTCTATTATTCCTCTATCTTGGTCTCATCTAATGGCCTTAATTCGAACTCGCCTTTTTTATTTTTTGCCAAGACATCGATTTTCTTCTTGGCGCTCTCCAATCTGCTGTTACAAAGACGCGAAAGCTCAATTCCTTCCTGATATTTTTTGAGCGCCTCATCTAGGGTAAGGTCTCCTTTTTCTAAATCCGCTACTATCTTCTCCAGTTTCTTTAATGCCTCCTCGAATTTTATTTCAGCCATTACACAAACCTCCTTAAAATTCTCGTCGACCGGCCAGCCTCACCGTCTCGGCTGGCGTCGCTAAACGTGTTGCTCCTTATTCGTCGCAACAGCGACCCTCGAATTTTATTTCAGCCATTACACAAACCTCCCTCTGCCTCTTTAACACGACTTAAGATTGTGCCTTTATGCAATCTGGTTTTAATCAGGCTTCCTGCTTTTACAGAACCGGCGTCTTTTATGACATCTTCGCCCGGCAGCTGGAAGGTAATGCTGTATCCGCGCGCCAAGATATTAAGCGGACTCAAGCTAGAAAGTTTCTCCAGAGAATTGCTAAATTCCGCCTGTTTTAATTTTAGGAAATGATTTATCCGTAAGCTAAGTTGCCGAATAAAATCCGCTATTTTTTCCTGATTTCGCTCTAGCCTCGCTATAGGGTTAAGTAAAAGTAATTTCTTGTAAGTACTGTTAAAATCCACCGCCCTTGATTCGAGGGTCTGCTGCCCCACTCTTTTTAAATCCTCAATCAGGACAGTCAGCTTCTCCTTTAAATCTTCTTTCTTGGGGACGACTATCTCTGCCGCAACCGAAGGGGTAGCTGCCCGAATATCCGCTACCAGGTCAGCAATGGTTACATCTCGCTCATGGCCTACTGCGGAAATTACAGGTATTTTGGAATTATATATGGCCCTGGCTACTATCTCTTCGTTAAACGCCCAGAGATCCTCAATGCTACCACCGCCACGCCCAACAATCATCACTTCGATGCGCTGATGAGCAGGCAATTCTTCATTAAAGGTATTCAAATTTTTTATGGCCTGGGCAATCTCCTCTCTAGCGCCTTCACCTTGTACCTGCGCTGGATGAATAATGATATTTACATCGCTAAAACGCCTGTCTAATACCTTTAAGATATCTTTTATCGCTGCACCTGACAACGAGGTAACTACACCGATGCGTGAAGGCAGATAAGGTATGGGCCTTTTGTGTTGCTCAGAAAACAGGCCCTCTTTTTCCAGCTTCTGCTTTAATTGTTCTAGGGCTAACTGCAGGCTGCCTATGCCCTTGGGCTCAATCTTTTCTATGATCAGCTTATATTCTCCGTGCGGAGGATAGACATCGATTTTACCAAAACAGATTGCCTTAAGCCCGTTTTCGATCTTGAATTTAACCTCCTTGCTCGCCCAGTTAAACATAGCTGTTTTTAGAATTGCTTCCTTGTCCTTTAAAGAAAAATAAAAGTGCCCTGAGGGATGCGCCTTAAAGTTAGAGACCTCTCCTTCAACCCAAACTTCGCCAAAAGTATTTTCTAGCATCAATTTTATGTCTTGAGTAATCTGGGAAACTGTGTATATGCGCCTTTTTGTATCTGGGCTCATTGACTCTTTAAACAAATCCGGCGTATCTTTTGCGGACTTAATCATTCTTTCTTATTCTCTGTTTCCTGGGCATTCTCCGCCTTGGGTTCCGCCGGCTTCTGCTCAACAACGCCTGCCTCTTGCGGCGCTGTTTCTGGTTTGATCTCTACGGCAACCTGCGGTTCCGGCGGTTTCTTCTTCAGCATAATCAGGTTTAGCGAATATGGATTTAGGGTTAATGTTTCTTGATAGAGGCCTTGCGCACTAATTTCTTTTTCCTCTGTTGGAGAAAATTCACAGTTTGCGCTACAGGATGAATCCACTGTATATCTTTGATATAGATAATTTTCTTTCAGATTTTTAATTATTATCTTTAGGTTACGCGCCTGGGATTCGAACCTTTTGGCTAAACCGGTCAATTCCCCTGCTTTTTTTAGGGTGGTCTTTACGTTATTGCGCTCGCGCAACTTAGAGATATCTGTTTGGCTTAAGATAGTCTTTTCTAATTTATCGGATTTCACAATATTCAGAATGGACTTCCTTTCTGTGCTATTTAAATTTGAAATATTCTTGGAGATATAATTTGTGGCTATTTCAGGGTCGATGTAATTATAAACAAGTATAGTAATGTGATCCTGGGCTTTCGTGGCAATTACGCCTACAAATTCATCATCGAGTTTTGTCAAAAACATATCGGGTCCTAAACTAGCCAGCATCCTGAAGGCATTGTAGATAGATTTAGGGGCACCTTTGTATTCAGAATAATCGGGATCGAAAGAAAAAACTCCTACATTTCTGACTATGCCTTCTTTATTATTCTGAAAATCTTCCAGGCAAAAATAGAGTTGATAGTCAATTCCTGCTTCATACATATTTTTTATACGACTGGGGATATAGCTTGAGCTGATAAAAGATTTTTCTCCCCTATCCGGTAATACATTGGCATTTCTGTCATAATTCCATTCGTCTATAATAAGGGGGGTGTTCCTATCAAGGTCAAAGTAAGTCAGCCAGTCACGTATAAGGTTAACTACGGTTTTCTTATAGATGGTATTCTCTTTTTCTGCGCCAGGGCTGGTTGAATAGCCATGCCAGCTAATAAAATTTAAAGGCAGGTGGTAATGATAACAAAATTTAATGAGTTCGTAGATAAGGCTCTTTTCGGGAGTCAGGATGGTGTTCCCTTCGAAATTCTGAAACCACCAACTGACGCTAGGCCCTCCCAGGGGAATATGAATTTTGGTCTCGTTCTCTAGCTCATTTATCGCCTTTGCAACTACCCGATATAAATCAAGGTATTCCTGTTTTCTACCTAAAAAGAAGTCGTCCAGATCAGGCGCATTCCAGATCTCATACCAGATATTATACCTCTTATTGCAGCTTAGGTCGCGAATGACGCCTTTTACTAATTGCTTAAATGTCTTTAAATCCCAGGGTTGACTCTTTTTATCCAAGACCTTACCCAGGCCTGCAGGCGTACCAAATATATCCAGAATAACTATACCGCCCGCATCGCTTATATTTTTAATAATATTCTCATAATTACTCAATAACTTGCTTTGCGCCTCTCTATCCTTCGAAAGCTGGTGGATATCCCAGAGGTTATACTGTATGCGGTACATCCCGCCGAATCCGATATCCTTCTGCCAGATATCCAAAACCTCTTTGGCTGCTATTTGTTGCGGCCAGGTAACCTCGCGATGGAAACCGCGACCGCTCAGATCAATATCGGGCTTTAAGATTTTTGGCAGTGGAACCGTGTTGGAGGCGACATCCAGCGTTAATTCAAGCTCGCTTTCTTGTGCGTAAGCAATGTAGGGGGTTACAAGTAATGATACGACCAAGCACCAAATTACAAGCACCAAATTACAAATAAATTCCAAATTCCAATTTCTAAATTCTAAATCAACATTGTTTCGGTCATTGGAATTTGTTTGGGATTTGGAATTTGGCCTGCCTGTCCGGTAGGCAGGGATTTGGGATTTAGCCATTGAGCTTCTTCTGTATCCTTACGATTGACTTTGCTTTCCCTGTATTCTCATCTATATCTACGACCGCGCCCTGCAGTTGTATATTTTCCGCCGCTACTTCAAATCTGGTGGGGATAGCAGTAATAAATCTTTCTAACACATCCTCTATCCTTCTGCCAATAACAGAATCGCACGGACCAGTCATGCCCACATCTGTAATATAGGCTGAGCCTTGCGGCAAGATTCTTTCATCTGCAGTTTGTATATGCGTATGTGTGCCTAAAACAGCGGAAACCCTTCCATCCAGATACCAACCCAAAGCTACCTTCTCTGATGTAGCCTCGGCGTGAATATCCACAATAATTATTTTTGTCTCTTTAGCTAAACCCTCTTGCGCTGCTAGGGTCGTCTTAAAAGGGCAATCCAGCGCATCCATAAAAACCCTGCCATTAACATTGATTACTCCGATCTTGTGCCCCTCTTTTGACTTAAATACAGCGGAGCCTCTGCCAGGCGCGCCGCCAGGAAAATTTAAAGGTCTCAAAATCCGTTCTTCTCGATTGATGATTTCGAAAATTTCTCTTTTTTTCCAAATGTGGTCTCCAGAGGTAAGCACGTCAATTCCGGATGCGAGTAATTCTTCTGCTACTTTAGCGGTAATGCCTGAACCACCAGCTGCATTTTCTGCATTGGCGATGACAAAACCTAAAGTATATTCTTTTTTTAACTCCGGCAGGAGCTTCTTTACTGCTTCCCTGCCAGGGCTACCTACTATGTCGCCTATAAATAGTATATTCATATTGTTTTAGTTCATAGTCCTTAGTTCATGGTTTATAACAAAAGCCTTTACTATGTGCTATGAGCTACTTCGCATATTCAATGGCCCTGGTCTCGCGAATCACGGTTACCTTGATCTGCCCGGGATATTCCATCCCTTCTTCTATCTTCTTACGAATATCGCGCGCCAGGTTTATGGCATCGCTATCCGAAATCTTCTCTGGCTGCACAATTACACGAATTTCCCGGCCGGCTTGTATGGCGAAAGATTTTTCCACTCCCTTAAAAAGATTGGCAATGGACTCCAGTTTCTCTAATCGTTTGATATATGTCTCCAGGGTCTCTCGCCTTGCCCCCGGCCTAGCAGCGCTAATCGCATCGGCCGCTACTGCTAAGACTGCATATAGGCTTTGAGGTTGCGTTTCTTCGTGATGCGCCTCAATTGCAGCTACGACCTCCGCTGACTCATTATACTTCTTGGCTAATTCCGCCCCTAATTTTGCGTGCGTGCCTTCAATCTGATGGTCCACAGCCTTACCTATATCGTGCAAGAGGCCAATGCGCCTACCCAACTTAAAATCCAGGCCTAATTCTGAGGCCATCACGCCTAAAAGAAAGGAGACCTCTTTTGAATGCTGCAGGGCATTCTGGCCAAAACTGGTGCGGTATTTCAAGCGGCCTAAAAGCTTTATTAACTCTGGATGCAACCCATTGATGCCTGCTTCAAATGCTGCGCGCTCTCCCTCTTCGCGTATCTTATCCTCCATCTCCTTCTTGGTTTTCTCAACTATCTCTTCAATTCTTCCCGGATGAATCCTGCCGTCAACAATGAGCTTCTCTAAGCTAAGCCGCGCAATCTCGCGACGCACTGTATCAAAGGCTGAGAGAGTCACTGCCTCAGGAGTATCATCGATAATAACATCCACGCCCGTAGCCATCTCCAGGGCACGGATATTCCTTCCTTCTCTACCTATAACCCTTCCTTTCATTTCATCGTTGGGCAAGGTCACTACGCTTACAGTTGACTCGACAGTATGTTCTGCCGCGCACCTCTGGATGGCCAGACTCAAAATCTCCCTCGCCTTCTTATCAGAGAGACCGCGCAACTCCTCTTCCTGTCTTTTAATCAAGACTGCCTTTTCAGTATTGAGCTCTTCATTTAGCCTGTTCAGCAAAATCTGCTTTGCCTCTTCCGCAGAAAGAGAAGAGATTTTCTGCAGTCTTTCTTTCTCTTCGGAAATAAGTAAATGCAGCTGATTCTCTTTCGCCTTAAGTGACTCTTCCTGCTTTTTTATGTTCTCTGTTCTTAGCTCAATCTCTTTTTCCTTCTTCTCTAAGAGATCCAGCCTACGGTCGATATTTTCTTCTTTTTGCGACAGCCTTCTCTCTAGGTTAGAGATCTCCTGGCGCCTATCTTTTGTCTCATGTTCAAAATCCTGACGCATCCTATAAAGCAGGTCTTTTGCCTCTAGCTCTACTTCCCGGCGCCTATCCTGCGCTTCCTTTTTAGCCTGCTCTAAGATGTGTTGCGCCTGCATCTCTGCATTTTGAATCTTCTTCTCCGCAAGATATTTTCTTAAAAAATATCCGAGGGGCGTAGCGATTAAGGCAATGCCTATAAATATAATCATATTAAACATCGATAATCAACCTCCCTTTTTTAGATACAATTATGCTTTAAGAATTAAAAATAAATTTAGGCGAAGATTACTCTGTTGACGCTTACATCATGCGTTGTGGTGGGTATAGAGGGTAAGATCTGGAAGCCAAATGCCAGGCCGATAGAGGCGGTCTTCTTGGAAAGCCTCTTTAGAAGGTGGTCGTAGTAGCCCTTGCCTCTACCCAAGCGGTTGCCTTTTTTATCAAAGGCAACTCCAGGGACAATTACGAGGTCTAAATCTCTTAGTTGAATAAAGCTTTTTAGCGCTGGTTCCCATATTCCATAAGGGCCTTTTTTCAATTCTGCATTCTCGTCTAATACACACGGCCTTAAAGTTAGTCTATTTTTTTTACAAACTGGCACAGCCACTCTCTTACCTGTTTTTTTTGCTTCTTCTATCATCTCTTCTGTGTTTACCTCGCCACCAAACGCGATGTAAAACATCACTGTCTTTGCCTTTTGAAAAACCTGTGTCCTGAGAAGTTTCTCTTTTATAACTCTACTTTTTCGGTCTCGGTCTGCCTCCTTCTGTATTTTTAATCTTAGAAGAATTTTACTACGAATTTGTTTTTTTGTCAACATCACCTATTATACTATATACAAGTCTCGTGTTCGTGGGTATGGCCGGTATCGTCAAAAGGAGCGGCCTTACCCTCTCTTTTATAATAATCTTTCAAGGCAGAGCGCAGGGCCTCTTCAGCTAAGACAGAGCAGTGCATCTTTACAGGAGGAAGACCGCCCAGCGCCTCAGCCACTGCCTTATTAGAAATCTCTAAGGCCTCCTCAATGGTTTTACCCTTAACCATTTCTGTAACCATAGAACTGGTGGCCACAGCCGCGCCGCAGCCAAAGGTTTTAAATTTTGCGTCCACAATAACGCCGTTTTCTATTTTTAAATACATACGCATCACGTCGCCGCAGATCGGGTTGCCGACATTACCGATACCATTGGCATCCGGGATCTCGCCTACGTTCTTAGGGTGCATAAAATGTTCCATGACTTTTTTGCTGTAGGGTAGTTGTTCCATATTACTTACTCATGATCACCTTGTGTGGTTTGTTTGCCTTTTTAAAATCTTTTGCTTCCTGAATTTTTCTTAAGTCTTTAAGCTTGCCCTTCTTTTCTAATTCCTTATAGATGAGCACCCAGGCACAATCCCTGTCTTTATCCACCTCGCATTTACCTTGATTCATCCCGCCGCAAGGGCCGTTTAGAAGCCCTTTCGCACATAGCGTAATCGGACAGATTCCAGCGGTAATATCTAATACGCATTCTCCACACATAGAACATTTCTCGTAGAAATCGCCTTTGGCATCCAGCACTGCCCCGCATAATGTGTTGCAGGCAGGCAAAACTACCAGACCAATTCTGTCATTATCTTTTACCGACTGCGCCCCTAAGCCGCAGGCCAAAACTAAAACAGCCTCTGCCTCTTTTAAGGCTGCCGTATTCTTGGCTAATTCAGTCTTTATCTGGCTGGCCACACAGGGCGCATCAGGAATGCACATCCCCACAACTACCTTACCTTGTCCTTCTAACTCTGCCTTCATCTTCAGCAGTTCGGGCTCTCCGCCTGTCTTACAGGTAGCTGCACATTCACCGCAACCCGCCAAGAATATCTTGCGGTATTCTTTCAGACTCTCTATTATTTCCTGTAATGGTTTTTGTTCGGTAATAATCATATGTTGAGATTTTAACACATTTCAGGAGGGAGCTCAAGGAAAAATATGCGGGGGAATAAAAGGTGGCTAGCTGTTTTGTTTATCCTCTTTCTTTTCGTTCTTCTCAGCGAGGATCTTTTCTGTAATTTCAGAAGGCACCTGTACATACCTATCGAATTCCATGGAGGCGCTGGCACGGCCGCTGCTTAAAGAGCGTAAGGCCGTGGCATAGCCAAACATTTCCGAAAGAGGAACCTCTGCAGAGATGACCTTCTGTTTGCCTCTGCTATCCACGTTAAGTATTTTACCCCTACGGGAACAGATATATCCGACGATAGTATTCAGGTACTCTTCGGGTGTAGTTGCTTCCAGAGACATGCTCGGCTCAAGCAGGACCGGCTTTGCCTGCATAAAAATTTGCTTGAAGCCTAAGATAGCTGCCATCTTAAAGGCAAGCTCTGAAGAATCCACCTCATGAAAAGAGCCATCGATAAGTCTTACCCTGACATCTACTACGGGATAACCCGCATATGCACCTTTTTGCATTGCTTCTACCACGCCTTTTTCTACGGCTGGAATAAATGACTTTGGTATTGCCCCTCCCTTAATGCTGTCAACGAATTCAAGACCGCGACCTGACTCAGCAGGAGAAACCTCCATCACCACATGACCATATTGACCCCTGCCTCCTGATTGTTTGATGTATTTGCCTTCTCCGCTGGCCGTTTCCGAAATCGTTTCCCGGTAGGCAACCTTTGGCTGCCCTACAATTGCCTCTACGCCAAATTCCTCTTTTAACCTGTCCACAATAACTTCTAGGTGTAATTCGCCCATACCCGTCAAAATAGTCTCTTTGGTTTCTTGATTGGTCTGCACGATAAAGGTAGGGTCTTCCTCTGTAAGTTTGGCTAAACCTTTAGCGAGCTTATCCTGATCTTGCCGACTCTTGGGCGCAATACTCAGTGAAACAACCGGCACTGGAAATTCTATGCTCTCAAGAACCAGAGGATTCTTTGGGTCGCAGAGAGTATCTCCGGTTATCGTATGCGTCAGAGCAGGCACAGCTACAATGTCTCCAGCAAAGGCATAGTCTATATTCTCCCTTTGGTTGGCGTGCATCTGCACAATCCTGCCAACCCTCTCTTTTTTATTTTTTGTGGCATTGAGCACATAGGAGCCTGTATCCAGAAAACCAGAATAAATGCGCAAATAAACCAGTTTACCCATATGTGGATCAGCCTGGACCTTAAAGGCGAGTGCAGCAAAAAGCTCATTTACATCTGACCTTCTTTGAATAATCTTTTGGGAATCTTCGGGGTCATGCCCTTCAACAGGGGGCAGTTCGCCAGGAGAGGGCAGGAACATGACTACTGCATCAAGTAGTTTTTGCACGCCTTTGTTTTTAAAAGCTGCTCCGCAAAGCACTGGGACCGCCTTATTGGCAATCGTGCCCCGACGAATAACCTGTATCAGCTCTTCCTGGGTTATGGATGCTTCTGACTCCAGATATTTTTTCATCAGCGCTTCATCAAAGGCAACAGCTCTCTCAACCAGCATATGCCGGTATTTTTGGG
>Ga0315274_10017671_pt1 | contig 10056 bp, 7 predicted proteins | sample YL17G02_20_MG_FD_203700 | JGI IMG/M metagenome (GOLD analysis project Ga0315274, IMG submission 203700) | Sediment microbial communities from Yellowstone Lake, YNP, Wyoming, USA - YL17G02_20 | ecosystem: Environmental > Aquatic > Freshwater > Lake > Sediment | place: USA: Wyoming | collected... | reverse complement strand
CTCGAACCAGACGTAGATGCGCTTGTCATCGTAGCCGGGAAGTGGCACAGGCACACCCCAGTCGATGTCGCGCGTAATCGCCCGATCCCGTAGACCCTCGGTCAGATAGCCTAACGTGAAGTTCATGACGTTCTGCCGCCAGTGAGTCTGGTTCTGAACCCACGATTTGAGCTGCTCAGAGAAGGCTGACAGGCGCAGAAAGAAGTGTTCCGAGTCCCGAATCTCAGGAGTTGACTGACATATGCCGCACCGGGGGCGAACCAGGTCCACAGGGTTCAGAGGCTTGCCACACTCATCGCACTGGTCGCCTCTGGCCTTGGGCGACCCGCAGTTGGGACAGGTGCCCTCAACGTAGCGGTCGGGCAGGAAGCGGAGACACTTCGGGCAGTAAGGCAGAGGCATCCTGTCCTTGTATATATGTCCTTTCTCCAGGAGCCTCAAGAACATATCCTGCACGACCTGTCTGTGATTGAGCGTCCCCGTGGTGGTGAACAGGTCGAATGATATGCCCAGCTTCCCCCAACAGTCGACGAACCCCTGATGATAGTGGGCTACCACCTCCTGCGGGGACTTCCCCTCTTTCGCCGCGCGGATCGTGACCGGAGTGCCATGCTGGTCCGACCCCGAGACCATCAGCACATCATTGCCCCGGATTCGGTGATAGCGGGCGAAGATGTCCGCCGGCAGATACGCCCCGGCGACATGTCCGAGGTGCAGCGGGCCGTTGGCGTACGGCCAGGCAACCCCGACGAAAACACGTTCAGACATGGGCATTCTGGTTGACTATTCTAACATAAGGGGAGAACGGAAGACAGAACTACGACGCATCCAGCCAGGCCCTGTAGAGCAGCCTCTTCGGCAGCCCTGTGGTGCCGGCCAGCCGGGCCACCGCCTCTTTGGCGGGCATACCTTCCGCCCGGAGCCTGCGGAGTTCCTGCCTCGCCGAATCCGTCACCGTGCCCGCTCCGCCCTGTGTCGGGCGTCCTTCGATGACAAGCGTAAACTCGCCCCTTGGTTGAGAGAAGTGAGCTATCGCCTGGGTCACGCTGCCCCGAAAGACCTCCTCGTGAAGCTTGGTCAACTCCCGGCATACGGCCAGCCGTCTTTCGCCCATAATCTCGCTCACGTCCTTCAAAGATGCCAGCAGCCGGTGCGGCGCCTCGAGAGCAACGAGAGTCCGTTGCTCGCCGGCCATCTCCTGGAGCAGATGTCTTCTCTCGCCCTTCTTCCGGGGCAGAAAACCGAGGTACACGAACTGGTTCGCGGGCAATCCCGCAACGGCTATGGCGGCCGGCAGGACAGATGGCCCCGGCACGGCGACAATCGGCGTTCCGCGCTCTATCGCCGCCTTCACCAGTTCGTATCCGGGGTCGCTCACTCCGGGCATACCCGCGTCCGAGACCAGAGCGATGTCGTCCTGCTCAAGACGCCTCAGAAGGGAGGGCAGCTTCGATGTCTTGTTGTGCTCGTGGTAGCTGGTCAGCGGCGTCTTGATTCCGCAGGCATTGAGCAGGCGTCGTGTCCTGCGTGTGTCCTCAGCGGCAATGAGTCCGACCTCACCCAGTACGCGGACGGCCCTGTGCGATATGTCTTCGAGGTTCCCGATCGGTGTGGCCACCAGGTACAGAATCGGCATAGCAGAAGGATTATAGCGTACGGCATATTCATCGTCTATGTGCAAACCCCATTGGCTGTTCCCAGTGGCCATTGATGGAGACAGCGGAAGCATGCCAACGCACTGACCTATTCACATCAGGGCCACCAAGGTGACGAGATCCGCGTCCGGAGCCGTATTGAAGAGACGCGCCACAAGGATGTAGAATACTTCATGAATGTCCCTCTGGGGGGTGTCCATGCCGTCGATGGAAAGCTACCTCAAGTGCACCACGTTCATTGACTGCGACACTACGTCTGTGAGGCAGGCAGCGGAGGCTGTGACTCAGGGGTTGGACAGCGATGAAGACAAGGCAGTAGCCCTGTATTACTTCGTTCGAGACCGAATCAGGCACAATCCCTACGCACCCTGCCAAACCGCTGAAGATTACAGGGCAAGCTCAACGCTGGCAAGAGGCCACGGGCTCTGCCAGCATAAGGCTGTTCTCCTCGCAGCCTTGGCCCGGTCTGTGGGAGTCCCCGCCCGCTTGGGATTCGTTGACGTCCGAGACCATCTGTTGTCAGAGAAATTCCGCAAGATGATAGGGGGAGACAACCTGCTCATACAACACGGCTACGCCGAGTTGTGTGTGCGTGGCAAGTGGGTTCATGCCAGCCCCGCCTACGACCTGCAGACTTGTCAGAAGGCGGGATTCGTTCCTGTCGAGTTCGATGCGGTCAACGACGCAAGAGACTCGGCTTACAGTCGGGATGGCAGACCACATATTGAGCACGTAAGAGATCACGGCCACTTCGATGATTTCCCTCTGGACTACATACGGGAATATCAACGGGAGTGGGTGGCTCGCATTGGCCGAGACTGGAATGAGTTCACCGACAATGTGAGAAGGCACGAGGCCCCATAAGCTCCCGCCACGGCACACGGGCACCACGTACGCTCTGCGAATTCCGCTGGCCGGGACTCAGCCGCGCTAGTCCCGTTCATTCCTTGACTTGGCAGACCCCGCTATTGTATCCTTTCCACAATATCATTTTCAGGGTGAGCCAATGGAGCAGTCGCAGTACAAGAAGATGAGATTCACTTACGGCTTCGAGGAGGTAGCCCTCGTGCCCGGCGATATTACGATCAACCCTGATCAGACAGATATCAGCCTGGTCGTAGATCGTTTAACCTTCCCCATCCCCATCCTGGCCTCAGCGATGGACGGCGTAGTGGACGTGAAGTTCGCCGTCGCCATGGGCAAGCTGGGTGGCCTCGCTGTCCTCAACCTGGAAGGCGTACAGACGCGCTACAGCGACCCGCAAGGGGTCCTCGATGAGATCGCAGCCGCACCGCCCGAGACAGCAACACAGGTGCTCCAGAGAATCTATTCAGAGCCCATCAAACAGAACCTGGTAGGCGATCGAGTAAAGGCGATCAAGGACGGGGGAGCGGTGTGCGCGGTATCGCTGACGCCGGCAAGCACCAAGAAGCTGGCCCCGATTGCTGCCGAGGCCGGAATCGACATTCTCGTCATTCAGTCAACGGTCACCACGGCTCGCCACATGTCGAAGAGCTACCGCGGTCTCATCTTCTCGGAACTGGTCAAGCAACTGCCAGTGCCAGTTGTCGTGGGCAACTGCGTGACCTACAGCGCGTGCCGCAAGCTGATGGAGACCGGAGTTCACGGCGTGCTCGTGGGCGTGGGCCCGGGCGCGGCCTGCACCACAAGGGAAGTGCTGGGGGTGGGCGTGCCCCAGGCGACGGCAACGATGGACTGTGCCGCCGCGCGCGACGACTACTTCAGGGCGAGCGGCAGGTATGTTCCCATAATCACCGACGGCGGCATACGCAACGGCGGCGACCTCTGCAAAGCGTTCGCCTGCGGGGCCGATGCGGTGATGCTCGGCTCGATACTGGCGCAGACTAAGGAAGCACCGGGACGCGGCCACCACTGGGGCATGGCGACACCGCACGAAGCCCTGCCGCGCGGTACCCGCATCAAGGTGGGCGTCAAGGGCTCGCTTCAGCAAACGCTTTTCGGCCCGACGTCAGTCACCGACGGCACACAGAATCTCGTTGGGGCTTTGCGCACCTCCATGGGTGTCTGCGGCGCGCGCAACATCAAGGAGATGCACCAGACCGAAGTGGTGATCGCTCCCTCGATACGCAACGAAGGCAAGATGTACCAGTTCCAGCAGGGGCTTGCGAGATAGACGGGGCAACCGGGCACACTTGCCTTCGGCTCCCGGAGCGTCCGCATGGTGCTTGACTTGCCCAGTTCCCCCTGCTAGATTATTAGCGGCGTGAACGACCGTGCGTTGGTCCAAGGGATAGGTGGAGAACCTGTCCCTTTGTTTTGCCCAAAATTCTGCTAGAGGAGGTCCATGATGGTGCCTGGGATCTTCTGGGTCGTCGCGATCGGCGTCGGGGTCGGGATAGTCTTCGCCCTGGGGCTGATCAGGTACATCCTGCGCAGCGACCAAGGCTCCCCCGCCATGAGGGATGTCAACGCAAGAATCACGGAAGGCGCTTGGGCGTTCATCAGACGCCAGTATTCCACCATTGCCATAGTCGCTGTCGTGGTGGCAGCGATTATTGGCGTGGTACTGGCGATGCTGAGTAGCCCGGCAGAGCTAGACAAGCTGGGGGTGTCGGCTGTCGGCCTCGGGTGGAGAACGGGGGTCGGCTTCCTCGCGGGCGCCTTCTGCTCGTGCCTGTCCGGAGTAGTTGGTATGTGGATCGCCGTCAAGTCGAACGTTCGCTGCGCGGCTGCCTCCCACTCCGGTCTCGACCAGGCCATAAAGATCGCCCTGCGGGGCGGGGCGGTATCGGGCTTCCTGATCGTTACGCTGAGCCTGCTCGGCGTGACGGCAATGTACTTCGCGTATGGCGGCGCCGACAATCCCGAAATAGCGCCGCACTTGATCGTCGCGTTCGGTTTTGGCGCCAGTATGGTCGCCCTCTTCGCTCAGCTCGGTGGCGGTATCTACACGAAGGCGGCAGACATGGGCGCTGACCTCGCCGGCAAGGTCGAGGCGGGAATCCCTGAGGACGACCCCCGCAACGCGGCGGTAATCGCCGACCTGGTCGGCGACAACGTGGGCGACTGCGCTGGCCGTGGTGCGGACCTCTTCGAGTCCACGGCAGCGGAGAACATCGGGGCGATGATTATCGGTGTGGCCCTCTACGCCGCTTCGATCAAGGCAGGGTTCTCGCCGACCATGGCTGTGGGCTGGGTGCTCTTCCCGCTCATCATTCGTGCCTTTGGCATCATCTCCAGCCTGATCGGGGTGATGGCCGTGCGCAGCCGTGGCAAAGCAGAGAACCCGATGAACAGTCTGAACCGCGGCTACTACATAGCTCTGGGACTCTCCGTCGTTGCGATGGTTGCCACCTCCGCGGTGATGTTCCGGCCCATGGCTAGCGGGTGGCTGTGGCTAATGGGCGCCGGTCTGGTTGGCATAGTAACCAGTATCGTGGTCATCTACGTTACCCAGTACTACACGGAGTCCAGGTTCAACCCTACTAGGAAGATCGCTGAGGCCTGCCGCAGCGGCCCAGCCACCACGATCGTCACCGGCTTGTCGGTCGGCTTCGAGACAGTGATGCCGACGGCGCTCATCATCTGTGTTGCCCTCGGTGCCACGTACTGGTTCGGCACAATGGCGGGTTTGCAGCTTGAATGGTGGCTCGCTGGCGCTTACGGCACAGCCATAGCAACAATGGGTATGCTGATGACCTGCCCCTTCATCCTGGCCGAGGATACCTTCGGGCCGATAACGGACAACGCCAACGGGATCAACGAGTTCACCGGCGCCGGTTCCGAAATCAGGCGCGTCACCGACCACCTGGATGCGACTGGCAACACCACCAAGGCACTGACCAAGGGGTATGCCATGATCTCGGCAGGTCTGGCGGGCTTCCTCCTGTTCCAGGCCTACTTCGACAGGGTGGAACTTTTCCAGGGCGGGGTGGGAACCATCTTCGACGTAAACCTCGTCTTGCCTGAAGCTCTCATAGGTGCCGTGCTGGCCATCATGATGGTGTTCCTGTTCAGCTCATGGGGGCTGAGGTCAGTGGGCAACGCAGCGAGCAAGATCATCGATGAGGTGCGGCGCCAGATCAAGGCCGACCCTGGCATCATGCAGGGGACCTCCAGACCAGACTATGGGAGGGCGGTAGACATCACCACCAGCGCAGCTCTGAGAGGAATGGTCGCTCCGGCTCTGCTTCCGGTGCTGCTGCCCATAATCATAGGCGTCGTCTTCAAGTACCTTCCGGGATACGCTCCCGGCTTTAATGCTCCAGTGGCAGTAGGTGCCTTCCTGATTGTGGGGACTTTCTCCGCCATCTTGATGGCTTCGTTCATGAACAACGGCGGCGGCGCCTGGGACAATGCCAAGAAGTACATAGAGGATGGCCAGCTCAAGGATGAAGCTGGGAATGTCCTGGGCAAGCGTTCAGCGCCACACGCTGCGGGTGTGGTCGGAGATACGGTCGGTGATCCGCTCAAGGACACCGTGGGCCCTTCCCTGCACATTGTGGCCAAGCTGATAGCCACTGTGACTCTGGTGATGTGTCCTTTGTGGATTACTGCGACGGTCGTTTAGCCCCAGGCCCGCAGTATGGTCTGTCTCGATTCGCAGGAGCCCCGTCGAACGGTGAGTCAGAGTTGGACGGGGCTCTTCTGTGTGTTGCGGACTCCCGTAACAAGTCGCCTGCAGGCGAAGCCGGCTTTGACCGCTGTGAGCCGCGTGACCGACGCCATCCCGGTCAGTGGAGGAAGGGGTTCCTTTTCCTCTCGAACCCGATCGTAGTCTGAGGGCCGTGTCCGGGGTACACAACCGTATCGTCGGGGAGCACCATGAGCTTGCTCACGATGCTGTGAATGAGGGCCGCGTAGTCTCCGCCGTGAAGGTCTGTCCTCCCGATGCCGAGATTGAACAGCGTGTCACCCGAGAAGACCAGCCCGTCCCCGAGCAACGATATGCCGCCAGGCGTGTGGCCCGGCGTGTGAAGCACCGTGAGCTTCACGTCCCCGAACTCGATAACGTCGCCATCGCGCAGCAGCTTGTCCGGCTTGGGCGGTGCCTTCAAGGAGCCGCTCACCACGACTCCCAGCATTCGCCCGAATACCGCGGGCATGATGCCCTCGACATCGGCCTCATGGACAGCATAGGGAGCCCCGGTGCCATCCTTGACCTGGCGCAGCGCGCCAACGTGATCGACGTGGTTGTGGGTGGCGACTACCAGCACAATCGACAGGCCGGAGCGACGCACCGTGTTCAGAATAGCGTTGGCGTCGGCACCGGGGTCGATAACGATGCCCTCGTTGGCCGTCTCCGAGCCCACGACGTAGCAGTTCGACCCGAACGGCCCGACAACTAGTTCCCTCAGAATCATCTGGCCCTCCGCACCTATTGTCGCGAATTGGCCCCGAGTCGTCAAGGCTTTACACCCGTAGCTAAAACTGCTAACCTTACATACAAAGTGGCAGGAGAGCAGTGTTGACTGAGCAAGCTGTTGGCAAGGTGACCATGGAGAAGCTGGTCTCGTTGTGCAAACGACGGGGCTTCATCTTCCCTTCAAGCGAGATCTACGGCAGCCTCGGCGCAACCTATGACTACGGGCCGCTGGGCGTGGAACTGAAGAACAATGTCAAGAAAGCCTGGTGGAGAGCCGTGGTACAGGAACGCGACGACATGGTCGGTCTGGATGCCTCGATACTCATGCACCCCCAGACCTGGGTCGCGAGCGGTCACGTGCAGGGGTTCGCCGACCCGCTGGTGGACTGCAAGCAATGCCGCAAGCGGTGGCGCGCCGATCACGTCAAGGGCAAGGGATGCCCCGATTGCCAGGGCGAGCTTACTGAGCCGCGCATGTTCAACCTGATGTTCAAGACTTCCGTCGGCGCCGTTGAGGACGAGGCGACAGTAGTCTATCTGCGCCCGGAGACGGCCCAGGGCATCTTCGTGAACTTCCAGAACGTGCTCACGTCCACACGCAAGAAGCTGCCCTTTGGCATCGCGCAGATCGGCAAGTCCTTCCGCAACGAGATCACCACCGGCAACTTCATCTTCCGCATGCGCGAGTTCGAGCAGATGGAGATTGAGTATTTCGTCAAGCCCGGGACGGACGAGGAGTCGTTCAAGAGGTGGGTCGAGGACAGGTTCAACTGGTACGTCAACCTGGGCATCAAGAAGGAGAACCTGAGGCTTCGCCAGCACGCCAAGGACGAGCTGGCTCATTACGCCCGAGACTGCTACGACGTGGAGTACCTTTTCCCCATTGGCTGGTCGGAGTTGGAGGGCATCGCGAACCGCACCGACTTCGACCTGAAACAGCATGCCCAGCACAGCGGGAAGGACTTGAGCTACTTCGACGAGGAGACCAAGGAACGCATCATTCCCTACGTTATCGAGCCGTCGGCGGGGGTTGACCGCTCGGTGCTGGCCTTCCTCGCGGATGCCTACGACGAGGAGCCGGACAAGGATGAGACGAGAGTCGTCCTGAGGCTTCATCCCGACCTGACACCGGTGAAGGTCGCGGTGCTGCCCCTGAGCAGGAACGAGAAGCTGGCGCCGCTGTCCAGGGAGGTCTGCGGCAGCCTGCGCCGGTCGTGGATGGTGCAGTACGACGACGCGCAGAGCATCGGCAGGCGCTACCGCAGGCAGGACGAGATCGGCACGCCCTTCTGCGTCACTATTGACTTTCAATCCCTCGAGGACCGCCAAGTGACGATACGCGAGCGCGACAAGATGAGGCAGATACGCGTGCCCGTGGAGGCTCTGAAGTCAACGCTCGACGCCAAGCTGAACGGCGAGGCCTTCGACGTTCTGCCCCCCGGCGGCAAGAGGTGGCTGGGGTTCGAGAGTTAAACGCTGCATCGATCAATCGAAAAGGGAGGGAGAGCGATGGGGAGGGAGACCTTGGAGCAAAGGATGAAGGCCCTGGAACTAAGGCTGGCCGAACTGGAGAGGCTTATCCCAGACCTGCCCACGTGCAAGAGATGCGGCTTCTTGCTGATGGGCTGCGAAGGTCACAAGCCGGGTGACCACCCGTGGCACATGCAGTGCTATCGCTGTGGGTCGTACTGGAGCGTGGAGGAACCCCGCTGGAAGTTCGTCGAAGAAGAGCGGCTCGATTTCAGGAGGAAAAGCAAGAAACCCACGTAGACATCCACGGCTCTGGGTGCGCCTGTCTCTCACATGTTTTCACAAGGGTGCGTCTGAAGGTGGGTTGCCGTTTGCCTCCCTCGGCCACAGGAGGGAAGGGAGACCGCGCTCGCTTGGGTTCTCACGTTCAGCGAGGGGAAGACACCAGAACCTTACTCATCGAACGGGGTCAGATTCCCCAGGCTGCACGGCAGTTTCCTCCTGTTCGCTCTGAGCCCGTCGAAGGGCGATTCCTGATTCGGCAGGGCTGTCTCATCGTTTCACAAGCACGGCTCGTGGTTGGACTGGCCTGTCCTGAGCCTGCCGAGGGGCTCACCACGAACGGCCCCAGTATATCCGCCCTCAGGATGACCAATGAAGGCAATGGTTCTCAACAGGCCACGACCGATTGAAGAAGAGCCTCTGGTCATGGCCGAGGTCGATGACCCTCTGCCCGGGCCCGGACAAGTCGGCATCAGGGTCACCGCCTGCGGCATCTGCCACACGGACCTCCACGTTGTCGAGGGGGAGCTTGCGCCGAAGAAGCTGCCGGTCATCCCCGGGCATCAGGTCGTGGGCACCGTGGACAAGTTGGGCAGGCAGGTCACCAGGTTCCGCGAGGGCAACCGCGTAGGGGTGGCGTGGCTGAACTGGACTTGCGGCGAGTGCGAGTTCTGCCGCAAAGGGATGGAGAACCTGTGCGAGAAGGCCGGGTTCACAGGGTACGACGTTGACGGCGGCTACGCCGAGTACGTCGCTGTAGACGAAGACTTCGCCTACCGGATACCCGCAGGCTTCCCGGATGTCGAGGCCGCCCCGCTGCTCTGCGCAGGTGTCATCGGATTCCGAGCGTTGCGACTCTCCAACGTTCAGAAAGGAGAGCGCCTCGGCCTTTACGGGTTCGGCGCCTCGGCCCATATTGTCATCCAGATAGCCAGGCATTGGGGCTGCGAGGTCTACGTCTTCACCAGAGGCGAGGAGCACCGGGAACTTGCCCGCAAGCTGGGCGCGGCTTGGGCCGGCAGGGCCGAGGACAAGCCTCCGGCGAAGCTCCAGAGCGCCATCATCTTCGCCCCGGCGGGGAAGCTCGTGCTCGATGCACTGCGCGTCCTGGAGAAAGGCGGCACCCTTGCCCTGGCGGGAATCTACATGACCCCTGTCCCGCAGATGGACTACCGCGAGCACCTGTATTTCGAGAAGACCGTCAGGAGCGTGGCGAACAGCACCAGGAAGGACGCCGAAGACCTGCTCAGGCTTGCCGGCGAGATTCCCGTCAACACAGAAGTCCAGACCTTCGCCCTCGGG
>Ga0315274_10017669_pt1 | contig 10056 bp, 9 predicted proteins | sample YL17G02_20_MG_FD_203700 | JGI IMG/M metagenome (GOLD analysis project Ga0315274, IMG submission 203700) | Sediment microbial communities from Yellowstone Lake, YNP, Wyoming, USA - YL17G02_20 | ecosystem: Environmental > Aquatic > Freshwater > Lake > Sediment | place: USA: Wyoming | collected... | reverse complement strand
AAACTTCTTTAAAATGGGCTTTGCATTCGTCGCAAAGGTGGTCAACCATCTGAGGAGCTTGGCTAACTATTCTCTGACACTTTTCTTCCTTACAATCTAAAACTCTTAAAGGATTTTCTCGCAACCTACGCCGACAATCAGCGCAAAAAGAGACCTCTCTCGACTTAAAATAACTGAGCAAAAGTTTTTTATAATAGGGACGGCATTGGCCATCTCCAATACTATTTATTTCAACAATTAAATTTTTTAATTTGAGCTCCCTTAAAATATTGTAAAAAATCTGAATGATTTGGGCGTCAATCACTGAGCTTTCCTCGCCGAGAACCTCAAAGTTAAATTGGTGAAATTGGCGATATCTTCCTGCCTGGGGACTCTCGTGTCTAAAGAGAGGACCAATTGAGTAAAGCTTTACTGGCTGAGGCAAATTAAACATTCCGTGTTCAATATAAGCCCTGACTATACCCGGTGTAAATTCAGGTCGCAAAGTTAAATAATCACCCCCTTTAGTTCGGAGGCTATACATTTGTTTTTGAACGATGTCAGTGGTCAACCCCGTTCCTTTTGAGAAGAGTTCTGTTTCCTCTAAAATTGGAGTCTCAATCTTTTGAAATTGATAAAAATCAGCAATCTCTTCGCAGACCTCGCAAATCTTCTGAAAATATTTCTGCTCTTCTAATAAAATATCGTGCATTCCCGTCGGTGATTGAAATTTTAGTTTTTTCATATTCGCTATCGCTCACTACTAATTTACACTGATTTTGGCTGATTTACACTGATTATCAGCGGTAATCGGCTATTAATCAGCGGTTATCAGTAGCTAGGTACTTCGAATTTAGCTAAGGCGGCAAAGGGCCAAGCTCTAAAAATTACTCGACCAATAATATCTTCTCTGGGTAATGGACCCCAGCTCCTCGAATCGGAAGAGGAAATTCGATTATCTCCTAAAACAAAGTAATCATCTTCAGTCAAAGTTATTCGGATGTCGCCGGGAGTCGGAGTAAATGAAGGAAAATAGTTTGTTTCATTTAAAATTTGAGTCCCATTCTCATTAAAAATTATCACCTTGCTGTCTTCAACCTCCACCATCTCTCCGGGAAGACCAATGATTCTTTTGATATAACGTTGGGAAGGATCTCCAGGGTATTTAAAAACCACCACGTCTCCTCTCTGGGGACTCCCGAATCGATAAGAGATTTCATCGACAATCAAATAATCGCCATCGACAAAATTTGGCTCCATACTCTGTCCTCTGACAAAAAATGGCTGGAAGATAAAATAGCGAATAGGGACTACTATTATTAACGCAATAACAACGATCTTGGTCACCTCCCAGATGAAAACTAAAATATTGCGCATAGATTTATATATATAATTATACCAAGGTTTTTTTATTTTACAATAGGGTGATATAATGAAAAAATCTTATGATTTTTATTGTTGGTTTGGGCAATCCGGGGAGAAAATATCAAGAAACTCGCCACAATATTGGTTTTCAAGTTATCGATGAATTTTTAAAAGAAAATAATTTTCCGAAATTTAAATTTGCAAAGAAATTCAACGTTGAAATCTCCGAAGGAATTTTAAATAAAAAGAAAGTTCTTTTAGTCAAACCTCAAACCTTTATGAACCTTTCCGGAGAATCCGTAAAGCCATTAATCAATTTTTACAAAATTACGCGGCCGGGTCTCGTAGTAATACACGATGATATAGATATCCCTTTGGGAAAAATCCGAATTGTCAAAAATCGGGGAGCTGCCGGCCACAAGGGAATAGAGTCTATAATTAAGGAATTGGGGACAAAAAATTTTGTTAGATTTAGAATTGGTATCTGTCCAAAAACTGGTAAACCTAAAAATCCCGAAGATTTTGTTCTTAAAAAATTCAACAAAGATGAGGAAAAGATTGTTAAAGAAGTTATTAAAAAAACAGTTGAAGCAATTGAAATGGCTTTGAAAGATGGTTTAGAAAAAGCAATGAACAAATTTAACGGATAAAAAAAGCGGGCAGATATTTTTATTATATTGCCCGGATATTTTTTGTCGGAACTTCAGAAAAAGAGTGAATAACGGTAGCCGCTCCGGCGTCGAAATATCTCATTTCGTCGCCCTGAACGGCAACGCCGATGGCAATGTCGCCGAATTGCATATCTCTGGCGGAATCGCTTACGAAAAAAATTTGGCAATATCGATATTTTTGACGTATCAATCTTACATGCTCGTCTTTCCCGCCCTGCTCTTCTCCAAAAATTTCAGAGAAAAGGTCGGATACCCCTTCTTTTTTCATCCATTCCTGAATTAATTGCCAAGGAGCTGCTGATGAAATCACCAGCACAAACCCCTGCTCGAAACAGAATCGAAGAGCATCTTTTACTCCGGGAAAAGTTGATATTTCCATCCGTGCCAGGCCGTCATAAATTTCTTCAATACAGGCCCCGAGTTTTTCTTTTTCGGTTTGCGGAAAAAGAATTTTCAGTGATTCCTTAATGGGAATACCGGAAAGATGCGCTGCTTTTTCTCTGATTTCTTCCTTGGTGAAACTTACTCCCAGATGTTTTTTGATACAACTGAGCGCGAGTTTCAAAAGTTGAGGCATAGAATCAACAAACACACCATCAAAGTCGCACATTAACACATAATCCATAATTTCACCCCTACCCTTTATGAGCAGGAATTTGATTAGTATTTTTCATAACCAAATTTCTGCTCATAAAGTTAAATTTAAAAAGAACATTTTGCCCTCCGGTCTACCTGCGAGCGCTATGAAATTAAAACAAGAGTTTTAATCCATAACATAGGGCACTAAGTTTTAAGGAGGGATCACTTAGAATCCATCCCCGAGCACATAACAAAGTTATATACTCAGTTAAGCCACCCGCAGGCAGACCGGAAAACAAAATTACTATTCATATTATACCATATTTAATTTAGTTTTGTCAAATGGAAGAGGTTAAAACAATTGACATCAACAATAAAGAATATCCCAAACTTCTAAAAGAAATTAAAGATCCTCCAAAAATTCTCTATATAAGAGGGGAAATCCTGACAAACGACTCTTGCTTTGCCGTCGTCGGTACTAGAAAATTTTCGCCATATGGAAAACAGGTGGCTTTAGAAATTGCTGGAGATTTAGCCGAAGCCGGATTAACAATTGTTTCAGGGTTGGCCCCAGGAATCGATACCTTCGCCCATCAAGCGGTAGTGGAGAAAGGAAAAAGAACAATCGCCGTTTTGGGAACGGGAATTGATGAAAGAAGCATTTATCCTCAATCCAATCTAAAATTAGCTCAAAAAATCTTAGAAACCGGCGGCTGTTTAATTTCTGAATACCCGCCAGGAACGCCTGGCTCTCAATTCACCTTTCCTCAAAGAAATCGAATAATTTCTGGATTATCTTTGGGAGTTTTAGTAGTAGAAGCGAAAGAAAAATCTGGGGCTTTAATTACAGCCAACCAGGCTAAAAAACAAGGAAGAAAAGTCTTTGCTATTCCTGGTTCAATCTATTCTTCAAATTCCAAGGGCTGCCATTATTTAATCAAAAACGGAGCGAAATTAGTTGAAAATGCCAATGACATTTTGAAAGAATTAAACCTCCCAATTTGTTCATCACCAGGTAATGAACACAAATTATTAGGGGAAAACGAAGAAGAAAATTTAATTTTAAATGCTTTAAAAGAGGAGTCCTTGTATATTGATAAAATTATCGAGAAAACAAAATTATCGGCGGCGGAAGTCGCCAGCACTCTTGCTGTTTTGGAAATAAAAGGTAAGGTAAGAAACTTGGGAAACAACATTTATGCAATTAATCATCGTTGAAAGTCCGACAAAATCAAAAACTCTTCAAAACTTTTTAGGCCGAGAATATCGGGTTTTGTCTTCCTATGGGCATATCCGGGATCTGCCGAAGGGCGAATTTGGAATTGATGTGAAAAAGAACTTCGAGCCAAAATATGTTATCCCCCCAAAAGCAAGAAAGGTAATTAAATTTCTAAAAGAGGCCGTTGCGAAAGCCGACACAACCATTCTCGCTACTGATGAAGATAGAGAAGGAGAGGCAATCTCCTGGCATCTGTCTCAAATATTAAGTCTTAATGGGAAAAAACCTTATCAAAGAATTGTTTTCCACGAAATTACAAAATCAGCAATTGAGGAAGCGTTAAAGAATCCAAGAAAAATTGATATGAATTTGGTTGACGCCCAGCAAACGAGAAGAATTTTAGATAGAATTGTCGGCTACAAACTTTCTCCCTTTTTATGGAAAAAAGTTGCCCGAGGGCTCTCTGCGGGCAGGGTTCAATCTGTTGCCGTGCGTCTGGTGGCAGAAAGAGAAAGAGAAATTCAAAATTTTATTCCCCAAGAATACTGGACTATCGTCGCTCATCTTAAAAAGTTGCCCGAGGACGGGCCTCGGGCAACTGAGTTTGAAGCGTTACTGGTTAAAAAAGACGGAAAAGTTTTAGATAAATTGGCAATTAAAAATGAAAAAGAGGCAGAGAAAATTGTTAAAGATCTAGAGGGGGCGGAAGTCGATGAGACTTCCTCTCATCTCCACGCTGCGCTTCCTTCGGAAGCTTGCGTATATAAAGTAATAAATGTTGAGAAAAAAGAAATAAAAAGGAATCCTCTGCCGCCATTTACCACCAGCACTCTTCAGCAAACTGCCTGGCAGAGATTTAGATTCCCGGCCAAATTGACAATGCGAGTCGCCCAACAACTTTATGAAAATGGCTGGATTAGTTATCACAGAACCGATTCTTTAAATCTTTCTGATTTGTCATTATTCGCTGCTAAAAAATTCATTATGGGCCAATATGGTAAAGAATATTGGCCGGGATTTTTGAGGAAATATAAAACAAAAAGTAAATCGGCTCAGGAAGCTCATGAGGCAATCCGGCCCGCCTATCCAAAGAAAGAACCTTCATCGTTGAAATTGGAGCAAAACCAGCTCAAATTATATGATTTAATTTGGCGGAGATTTATTGCTTGCCAAATGAGTCAGACTATATTTGATTCAACAATTATTAATGTTGCCGCAAAAAACTACATATTTAGAGCCACTGGGCAAATTTTAAAATTTGATGGATTCTTAAAAGTCTATCCGATTAAATGTGAAGAAAATGAACTGCCACCCCTGGAAAAAGAGGAAATGTTGGAATTAATTAAATTGATTCCTTCTCAACATTTCACTCAGCCGCCGGCAAAATACACTGAGGCTACCTTAATTAAGGCCTTGGAAGAAAATGGAATTGGCCGACCTTCAACTTATGCTCCGATACTCTCCACGATTCAAGAGAGAAATTACATTGAGAAAGATGAGCAAAAAAGATTTCGACCAACTGAGATAGGAACGGTGGTTAATGACATTTTGGTGAATCATTTTCCGGAAATTGTTGATACTGGCTTTACGGCAAAAATGGAGGAAGACCTGGACGAAATTGCTGAAGGTCGAAGAAAATGGATTCCCGTGATAAAGGATTTTTATGAACCTTTTGAAGAAAACCTCCAGAAGAAATATCAGGAGGTTTCCAAAAAGGATATTACCGAAAAACCAACAGAAAAAATTTGTCCAAAATGCGGAGCTCCTCTTTTAATTCGGCTTGGAAAATATGGAAAATTTTACGCCTGTTCTAAGTTCCCGAAATGCAGATATACTAAGTCTTTAGAAGAAAATACTTTAGGGATTAAATGCCCGAAGTGTAAAAAAGGTAAAATTACCGAAAAGAGAACTAAGAAGGGGAAAATCTTTTACGGCTGCGACCAATTCCCGAAATGCGATTTTGCTTTATGGGATAAGCCCACCGGAGAAAAATGTCCAAAATGTAAATCACTTCTTGTAGAAACGAAAAGGAAGCAAATTAAATGTTCAAGTAAAGAGTGTGATTTTAAGGTTGAAAAATGAGGGAAAATTTACTAAAATAAAATCTAAGCCTGGGTGGCGGAATTGGTTTACGCGTAGGTCTCAAAAACCTATGAACGCAAGTTCATGTGGGTTCGACTCCCACCCCAGGCATTATAACTCGCCTCAGCGGTTTTTTTATTGACAGTCTGTTAAAAAGTGATAAATTCTAACTATCGTTCTTTAAAAGACGAATATGGTCGTCCTCTAAAAGACGATGATGGTGATACAAATTGAGAGCAATAACCAAAGGCACTGAATTGAAGATTGCTGTGCTCAACGCAGGCAGTATGCTGCTTATTGAGCAAAGTAATAAACAAGGGTGGGGAAGATACCGGCTTATCAGTGGCAGCAAACAAGAAGGTAAAACAGAAAGGGAGGCTGTTTGCCAAATTGTAGAATTCGAACTCGGCCTTAAAATTACACCGGATCGCCCCGAATTCCTGTCTGGCTACAACACTTGGCTCCTAAGAATCGAAAACGAGGAATATAATGCCATACCAAAAAACAAGCGTACTCTTCTGGCAATACCCGAAGCAGTAAATGCGGCTACGGCTAAGGATGTACGCCCGACTATAAAAAAGATTGCACATTATATTATGGCAGAATTACCCAGCAGAAAGATTCTTTAAAGACAGAAAGATTCTTTAAAGAATTTTTAAAAATCCTACCCTGATTTTTTCTCGGTAGGATTTGACTTTTAAAATTCTTATTAACTATTAGTTAAATATTTTGAAATGATTAATCAACATCCGAGGTCGAAGAAAGAAAACTTTCTTCTCCCCCCTTCGCTAAAGCTCGGGAGGTTGATTAATTAATTAACCTCGAAGGCGAAATGAATTCTAAATTCATTGAGCTCGGGTGTTGAGTTTTACTAAATTTTCGAGCAAGCAGGCGACGGTTAGGGGCCCTACGCCGCCGGGAACCGGAGTAATATGGCTTGCCTTTTTTGACACTGATCCAAAATCGACATCACCAATTAATTTCCCTTTTTTCATACTTGTCCCGGCATCAATCACTACTACTCCTTTTTTTACCATATTACCCTTAATCAAATTCGGCGAACCTACGCCGGAAATCAAAATATCGGCTTTTTTGGTGAAAGAAGAGGCATCTTTGGTAAATTCGTTTAAAACTGAAAGGGTGGCTTTTCCTTTCAAGAGTTGAGTGGCTAAAGGAAAGCCAACCAATCTTCCTGCCCCAACGATGACAACACTTTTTCCGATTAACCCAATCTTGTAACTTTTCAAAAGATATAAAATTCCATTGACAGTGGGTGGTAAAATTTTGAGAGTCCCTTGATAAAATTTTCCCAAACTCTTCTCAGATAAAACATCGACGTCTTTTTCTTCAGGAATTAAATTTAAAAATTCTTCCGGTAAAAATTTTTTTGGTAAAGGCAGCTGGATAATTACTCCTGAATTAACCGGGCTTTTAACAATTTTCTCAGTCTCTTTTTTTAATTCCCTTAGTCCAATTTCGGCTGGAAATTTAAATAACTTAAAATTAATGCCTGTTTTTTCACAGGCCTTTTTCTTTTGATTAATAAAAATCTGAGAAACCGAATTTTCCCCAACCTGAACTATTGCTAATCTTAGTTTTAATTTAGATTTTTTTACTGCTTTTTTAAGCTTAGCCAGGATTTTTTCTGACAATTCTTTTCCATTTAAAATTTTAGCTTTCATGTTTTTACTCAATTTTCTCTTTCAATTCAGAGAGGTCGGTAGATGGCGGAGCTAAATAAATGTCTAAATTGTCATTAAATCCGGAAATAACTTTCAAAAAATCATCATAAGACTCCTGAAGCATGTAAGCTTTCCAATTCAAGATAAGCACTGGTTTTCTTTTTTGCTGTTTGACTTCAGTAATTTCTATTATTGAGTCTCCTATTTTCTTTACTCCATCGGTAGTAGTTCCGGCCGAACCGAGAATCAAACCATCGAGAGCTTCTATTGGCATTATTTCTTTGGTTTTCTCAGGGGAAGAACTTCCTCCGTAAATAATTTTTATTTTTTGGGCTATTTCTTCTGTATAAAGTTCTGAAAGGGTCTCTCTCAATAGGACAGCTGAAACTGTTATTTGCTCTACTCCGGGAGGCGCCACACCCTCCTTTCCACTGCCGTGAACTCCCCAGCCTGGCTCATAGCCAAAGATTGTAAATTGGACAATATCTTTATTTATATTTTCTAAAATTTTTAAAAACCTCTCCTTAACGAGCCTTTTAACTTTTTCTTTTTCGCTATTACTACATTTATCCCAACTTTTACCAAGCTCTTCCCAAGATTCGCCCAAGAGTACGACGTTATCTTTCAGACCTTCATTAAAGGCGGCGATTAACTTTTTATTGACTATTTCTGGTTCTTCACCTACCTCCGAGTGCCCCAATATAACTCCAGTCGCTCCCACTTTTTTAAGATGCCAAAAACCCAGTCCTCCGGTTCGGGCATAAGGATGTTTACCATCTCCAGGAAAGATATTAACTATTTGGGCGATTAATTTAATCATCGAGTTTTAATTTATTAAAACGTAGATGGAAAAGAAATTTTAGTTTCTTTGACTATTTACCGAGCTTTCGTTACCGAGCTTCCGAAGGAAGCGAGGTGGAAGAAGAAGGCTTTGTCCTCTTCGACCTTTAGGGTATGGGAAATTTTTGACAGAGTTCTAAAACCTCTTTTTTTATTCTTTTTATTAGCTCGTTTTTTACAATCTCTTCCTTGAATTTCTTTAAGTAATCTTTTATTTCCTCTTTAGCTTCTGGCAGTCGATAGGGTTTTATTTCATTTACTATTTGAGTGAGCCAATTGGCAATCAATTTCATTTCTTCTTCTTTCATGCCTCGGGTGGTAATAACTGGCGTGCCCAATCTTACTCCGCTGGGATAGAAAGGCGTTGAGGGATCTCCAGGTATAGTGTTTTTATTAACAGTAATCCCAGCTAAATCAAGGGCTTCCTGCAAAAATACCCCTCTGCCTGGACCCTCTAACGTTAAATCAATCAACATCATATGATTATCAGTTCCGTTAGAAACCAGTTTCACGCCTTTTTTCATTAATTCTTCGGCCAAAGCTCTGGCATTTTTGACAATTTGTTTTCCGTATTCTTTGAACTCCGGTTTTAAGGCTTCTTCAAGCGCTACTGCGATAGCGCTTGTCTGATGGTTGTGAGGGCCGCCTTGAACACCGACCGGAAATACCGCCCGGTCTATCTTTTCGGCGAGTTCGGGATCTTTTTCTAAGCCCTTTTCTGTTACCATAATTATGGCGCCTCGAGGACCGCGGAGAGTCTTATGAGTGGTAGTGGTAATAATATGGACAAATTTAACTGGGCTTTTGTGAGCTTCAGCAATAATTAAACCAGCGATATGGGCAATATCAGCTACAAGATAGGCCCCTACTTCATCAGCGATTTTCGATAATTCTTCAAAGGGAAATTCTCTAACATAAGCTGTGGCTCCGCACCAGATAAGCTTTGGTTTGTGTTCTCTGGCTAATGTTCTTACTTCTTCAATATCAATGTAACCATCTTTTTTAACATGATAAGGAACGCTTTTGAAAAGCTTGGAGGAGATATTTGCCTTCCAGCCATGAGAAAGATGCCCGCCGTCAGGAAGATTCTGGCCCATAATAACGTCCCCAAAATTACAAGTTGCTAAATAAACAGCAAAGTTGGCCGGAGACCCAGAATAAGGCTGAACATTGGCATAAGGAACCCCAAATGCCTTTTTTGCCCGTTCAATTGCCAACTTCTCAACTTCGTCGATAAACTGATTTCCCCCGTAATAACGTCTTCCCGGATAGCCCTCTGAATATTTGTCAGTAAGAATAGAGCCCAACGCTTCGAGGACAGCGGGTGAGGTCTGGTTTTCCGAAGGAATCATTTCTAAGCCCTCTCTGCGCCTTTGTTTTTCTAACTCAATTAATTCGTAAATTTTTGGGTCAGACTCTTTTAAGGTTTTGTTCTTCATATATCGAGCTTCCGTGAAACGGAAGCGAAGATTAAGATGAAGGCAAACCCCGAAGGGGGTAAACTTCATCGCCTATCGAGCTTCCGTGAAACGGAAGCGAAGATTAAGATGAAGGCAAACCCCGAAGGGGGTAAACTTCATCGCCTATCGAGCTTCCGTGAAACGGAAGCGAAGATTAAGATGAAGGCAAACCCCGAAGG
>Ga0315274_10017668_pt1 | contig 10056 bp, 10 predicted proteins | sample YL17G02_20_MG_FD_203700 | JGI IMG/M metagenome (GOLD analysis project Ga0315274, IMG submission 203700) | Sediment microbial communities from Yellowstone Lake, YNP, Wyoming, USA - YL17G02_20 | ecosystem: Environmental > Aquatic > Freshwater > Lake > Sediment | place: USA: Wyoming | collected... | reverse complement strand
TATCGTTAACCCCTTCCGCAAACAGGGGAGAGCGGCAGCCGACCTTACCAGCACCCATCCGCCTATCTCAGAAAGGATACGCATCCTCCGCGCCATGGCCGGAGGTGCATCATATGTTGATTACGATAAGGCTTACCAGCAGGTACACCAGGGCGGCACAGGGGTTATGCCAGCCGCTGCCCTTGTCGGCGCAGGTGCCGTCGGGCTGCGGGCGGCAGCTGCAGCAGCGACGCTAAAAGAGCCCGAGCCCGGCAGGGTGGAACGCACCCGCGAGGTCGGAGACCTGCTGTGGCAGAAGAGCGGCTACAAGATTATAGACTGCGAATGCGGCACCAGGTTGAAGGTACCTTCCAACATCGGAAGGGCTACCGTTAAATGCCCCCACTGCGGCAGAACCCACCAAATTTAGATAGTGTAGGGACGAAGCGCTGCTTCGCCCCCTTTAAGGATAAATGCCCACAGTAAGACCAGCACTCAAAATCAAGAGGTTGCGCCCCAACGCTAAGCTGCCCAAGCTTGCCACGCCCGGCTCCACAGGGTTCGACGTTTTCGCCTGCATAGATGAGGGGGCTATTACACTTTTGGGAGCCCAACCCAGGCTCATCCCCACCGGCATCGCCATCGAAGTGCCTCGAGGATATGACGTCCAGATACGCCCCAGGTCCGGCCTATCTTCAAAAGGCGTTGGTGTCACCCTTGGAACCATAGACAGCGACTACCGGGGCGAGATATTGATTACCATGTACCTGTTCAACCCGAATGCCACCTTTGAGATAAAGCACGGCGACAGGATAGCCCAGATGGTCGTCGGCAAAGTAGCAGACCTGCCCCTGGTCGAGGTCGAGGAACTCTCCCCCACCGAACGCGGCGCTGGAGGCCACGGCTCCACCGGGAAATAGGGTCATCCGCCTTCATTATTGGCCAACTAATGTTGTCGCAAAAGAATCTTTCGTGTAAAATGTTCTGGCAACTCAATCAATGTAGCCTGTCCAATAAATACAAATAGCGCAAACACATTGCTTCACCCTACCGGTAGGAGGTGGTTATGGTGCATAAGATAACAGGATACATCGAAAAAGACCCTGGGACAGGATTGTATGTAGCGATTGTTCCTGGAATCCCTGGTGCTCACACCCAGGCCAAGACCCTCGACGAACTTCAAAAGAATCTCAAAGAGGTAGTCGAACTGTGCCTGGAGGAGATGGACCCCGAGAGCAAAAATAACCTGCCTGAATTTGTAGGTAGTCAACAGGTTGAGGTAACCAGTTGACTAAGCTTCAGATAATTGATGCCAAAAGGATGGAGAAACTTTTGCTTCAATTAGGCTTTGAGAAAACCCGCCAAAAGGGAAGCCACGCCCTCTTCAGGCATCCTGAGGAAGAACCACCACCATTCCACATCACAAAGGTGTAGTTCTCGCGCGCCCCTTGATAAGAGAGATTTTGCGAGAAATAGAACTCACCCTCGAAGATTACAACAAACTGCTGGAAAATCAATAAATGCAGCGTCGTGACAGGAGTCACGACGCTGCATTTTTAGGCACAGCGCGCTGTGCCCCTACAGCTTGTGATATATAGTAGGCACTATTTCTTTTTCTTCAACCCTACTCTCTTGAATTCCTCCACTGCTCCCTGCACTGCTCTTTCTACGGGGATACGCTCTATGCTCGATGCCCCTACAAAGCCTACTGCGTCCGTATGCTCATAGATGTACCTGGTATCTTCGGGAAATACGATGGGTCCTCCGTGAGCCAGACAGATGATATCCGGGTTCACCTTCTGGGTTGCTTTTATAATCTTCTGCACCAGGACCGCTGCCGCTTTCATGGGTGCCGCTATGGAATCGAATCCGACCAGCCCTCCGGCAGTTCCACCCACATGGGCTACCATGCAGTCCACTCCTGCCTCAGCCATAGTGCGCGCATCTTTGGCGAAGAATACGTAGGCCATGGTGAATACGCCCATATCGTTAGCTACACGTATAAGCTCGATCTCCCTGGAGAACCCTGTGCCCTGGGCCTCTCTTTCCTTGCGCCATTTCTTGCCATCGAAGAAGCCAAATGTGGGAAAGTTGATTATCCCTGAGAACCCTGTGTCCACAAACCTTTTCACCATTTTCGCTAAATCGCTGCCCGGAGACTCGGTGGCGTGTATGCCGCCGACGATGGGTGTATCCTGCACCACATTCTGTATTTCCCCAAACATCTTCAGGGTTTCCTCATTGGAGTTCTCCACGATGTTGGTCTGAAGCCCTCTCAGTCTTTCTCTACCTGAGCTATAGACCATTATCAAATCTGCGCCGCCAAGCTCAGCGCACTTTGCTATGATGCCTGCGCTGCTTCCTGCGGCTACGATCGGCTTTCTCTCCTTTATCGTTTTGTTGAGCCTTTTCAGGATTTCCTTCCTGGTAAATCTCTTAGCCATACTAGGCACCTCCCTTTTTAAGCAGCTTGTCGAAGGTATCTACTACTTTTCTGGCAAACTTAACGTCGTTGATATGTGCATTTACCTCTATTATGTCAACCTTATTTTTTACGCTATCCTTAATTACTCGAGCGAACGCTGCATCAGCCTGCGGGTCATAGAAATGCTGTCCCTTTGCGTCCACAGCCGATAAACCACCTAATGGAATCACTATGGCGACCGGCCCGACTGCCCTGTTTGCCCTTTCAGCTATGAGCTTGGCTGCCTTCGCTACTTCCTCAGCCGTAGTTCTCACCAACACCCTGTCCGGGCCATGAGAGTGCAGTGGCCGTTCACTGTACTCGGGGGGAACAGTCTCCTTTGTTCCCGTGAAGACAAACATATCCAGCCCGCCGGGGACGATAACCTGGGGCAGCCCCTTTTCCCCTGCAAGGCTGAGCCTGCCTGCTGCCAGTTCCTCGGGTAGGTGAAAAGATATCGGTATCATTATTTCAAAGGTCGTCAAGTCTATGATTCCGCTGATTCTATCCTCCGCCACCAGCTCATCCAATATCTGTGTTTTCGAGTGAAATACAATAGGTTCATACCCTCTTGCTTCGAGAAGCGGCTTGAGATTCATGACGGCGGGTGTGGTGACACCCAGAGCGGTTATCCCGATTAAGGGCTTGGCTTTCTCTCGTACTCTGGCCTCTGCCATTCCTACGATGGCCCCGGCTGCGCTGGCCAGCGTCTTTCTCATGATTGAATTGAGTCCTAATATATCAGCCGGGGTCTGCAAGATTGCTATGTCCTTTGCGCCCACAAATTGGGTCTCGAATCCTGTGCTCACCATAAGCTTGGGCACGCCGATGGGCAACACGCTCATGGCAGCAGTTCCAAGGGCAGAACCAGTCGAACCGCCCAGAGATATGATGCCGTCCAGCTTCCCCTGGGAGTGAAGCTTTTTTACTATCGCCTTTAAACCTTCAATCATTACATCGGTTGCCTCTGTTCTATCGGCACCTTTCTTAGCTGCCTCCACCAGCTCTCGGAGGCTCTTGCCGCCGGCGCGGGCAACCCTTCCCCGGGAGATATCAGCTTTAAACAGTGGTTTGCCCAAAACGCCTACATCTATGACAATCGTCTTGTGCCCTTTTCTCTCTATCTGGCCCTTGAGGTATTCAGTCTCCTCCCCCTTGGTATCCAGGGTCACCGGGATCACGATTGTTTTAGGCATGTGAGTACCCTCTCTTTAAATAAGGCGTGCTACGCGTGAGGCGCTGTCAATTGCTCCCCATATTTTACCGGGCTTCACACAGTCCCCGATGGTGTATACCTCTGGGATCGCACCCTTCAGCTTCCTTTCCAGCCCATCGTTGGACCTGAAACCTGTGGCAAGGATTACAGTATCTGCCTCTATGACCTGTTTATTGCCCTCCATATCGATAGCAACTACGCCCTTATCTGTGACCTCCTGGGCTGTGGTATTAATCAGCATCTCTATATTAAGCTCAGCCAGCTTATCCAGGAGATAGAAGCGACTGAACATATTCATATCCATCGCTAAGCCGCCCAGCATCTCGACGATAGTTACCTTCTTCCCTTTCTCCGCCAGGAACCAGGCAAGCTCGCTTCCCACCTCACTGCCGCCGATTATGACCAACTTTTTGCCCGCTCTTTTTCTCCCCAGCAAGATGTCAACAGCCGTGGCGACATTTTTACGTCGCACCCCGGGGATATTCGGAATAACAGGCGTGGCTCCTGTTGACAGTATCACCACGTCTGGCTTTAGTCTCTTAATCAATGCTGGGGTAACTTCTGTCCCAAGTTTGACCTTTACCCCCAGCTTCTGGATTTGGTTTTTCAGATATTCCGCCAGGTCTCCAATTGGCTCCTTAGATGGTGGTGACGAAGCTGCTATTAGTTGCCCACCCAGGGTTTTCTCTCTCTCATATAGTGTCACCTTATGGCCTCTGAGCGAGGCAACCCTGGCCGCCTCCATGCCTGCCGGGCCGCCGCCCACGACGAGCACCCTCTTTTTCCTCTTGGCTGGTTCAATCGCATATTCCCTTTCTCTCCCCAGAGCTGGATTAACCACACAGCTTATGCGCCACATACGGGAGATATTGCCGATACAGGCCTCGTTGCAGTAGATGCAGGGGCGGATATCATCCAACCTCCCTTCGTGCGCCTTCCGGGGCAACTCAGGGTCAGCCAGCAAAGCCCTGCCCATAGCAATAAGGTCAGCTTTCCCCTCTCTGAGAACCTTTTCGGCAAGCACCGGATCGCCGAGCTTGCCAGCAACGATAACTGGTATCTTGACGACCTTCTTGATCCCCTGCGCCAGAGGCACATTGCATCCCATAGGCATGCCCGCTGCGGGAAAGATCCTGCTATACCAGGGAGGAGATTCGTAGATGCCCGACGACACGCTGATGGCATCCACCCCGGCGGCTTCCAATCTCTGGACGATCAGTTTGTTATCCTCCAGAGTGAGCCCGCCTTCTACATATTCGTCTGCGCTGAGCCTGAAGATGATAGGGAAATCGGGACCCACAACCATGCGTATCCCTTCTACAATACCGATGGGGAATCTCATCCTGCCCTCGAAATCTCTGCCGTACTCGTCTTCGCGCTTGTTGGAATAGGGAGACATAAACTGAGAGATTAGATACCCGTGACCACCTTGAATCTCCACGGCATCAAAACCAGCCGCTTTGGTGATTGTGGCGCCCATGATGTATTTGCCTATCAGCGCCTCGATCTCCTCTATTGTCAAAGCGTGAGGCATCTCCGCCCCCGTGGGCAAGCAGGGAATCTCTGAAGGCGCTACAAGCTGTTGCCCCTCAGCGCTGGTCAACGATGATCCCTGCCTCCCGGGATGTTGTAGTTGAGTAGCGATCTTGGCGCCGTAGAGCTGGACCGCTTCTGCCAGGTCATGCAGACCCTGGATAAACTTCCAATCGTCCGCCCTGATAGGATTGGTGCCTGCCTTCCCTGCCGGCCAGTCTATACAGGTGTTCTCGATTACTATCAGCCCTACTCCGCCTTTGGCCCTTTCCACGAAATAGTCTATCAATCGATCGTTGACTGCGCCCCATTCAGTGCCGAACTTTGTGTTCAGGGCCGGCATTACAATTCTGTTCTTGAGCTCCAGCTTCCCAATCTTTATCGGGTCGAAAAGCTTCTTAAGTTTAGCCATCGCTGCTACCTCCTATGCTAATCCACCATTATCTGCCCGCCATTCACGTGAATGGTCTGGCCGGTTATATAACGGGCGGCATCAGTGACCAGGAATAGCACCACATCAGCGATATCTTCCGGTTCCGCCATCCTGCCCAAAGGCACGCTGTTTTCGTAATACATTTTCGCCCCCTCCCATAAGCCCTCGTGCATCGGCGTGTTGGTTACCCCCGGAGCTACAGCGTTTACGTTTATGCCGCAGGGGGCCAACTCCATAGCCAGCGTCCTGGTAAAAGCCTGCACTGCCGCCTTCGATGCACAGTAGTCAGCGCCACCGCCTGAAAGATTACATGCCGAGCCTCTGGAAGACAGAGAAGAGCCCAAATTCACAATCTTTCCGCTTTTCCGCTCAATCATGTGTCTGGCTACAGCCTGAGAACATAAAAAAACACCTTTAAGATTAATCTCAAGCGTACGCTCCAGGTCCTCCCCCTTCATATCCATTAACGTGCATCTGCCCATGATTCCAGCATTATTTACCAGGATATCTATCCGGCCATACTTCTGGATGGTTTTCTGCACCATCCTATTCACTTCTTCAGCATTGCTCACATCGGTCTTTACGGCGATGGCATTGCCGCCTGCGGATTCGATTTCACGAACCGCCTTTTGGGCATTCTTCAAATCCATATCTGCGATGACCACTTTTGCCCCAAACCCGGCCAGGTCTGAAGCTATAGCCCGGCCTATTCCGCTGGCTGCCCCGGTTACTATGGCCACCTTGCCCTTTATATCGAATATTTTGGACAACTTCCTCGTTTTCATCTAACCCTCCTTAGAGTTTATTTGAATACCGCCTGCGGCAGCTTGGAATCGGCGAACGGGTAAGAGAGCTACATCGAGCGTCTTTCCCCTAAGATAACGCAGCAATATAGAACGCTTCAATGAAGGTTGCCCGGACTACGGGGTGTCGGCTAATTTCTTACACGGTTTACAATGATTTGTCAAATGACTCTAACAGCCCTCGCCGATAGGGGTTTCATGGGTCAATCCACACCGCTTGCTCCCGGCCCTTAAGTGTGTTAGTATTGGCGCACTCCTCGCAGAAGACTTCCTCTGGAGTTGGGTAAGGGCGTGGGGCCTCAGATTCTAATATAGGGGAGGTGTGGTATGGGACTGTACGTGATGCTTACAACCCTTACTGACGAGGGCCGTAAGACAATCAAGGAGCATCCGGGGCGCATCAAGGAGGTAAACAAAGAAGTGGAGGCGATGGGTGTGAAAATTCTCGCCCAGTATGCCCTCCTGGGGCGCTACGACTTCGTGAATATCCTGGAGGCCCCCAGCAACGAGGCAATATCCAAGGTAGCGGTGGAGTTGGGCTCGCGGGGCACCCTCCAGACCATGACCATGGTTGCCATGAAGGTGGACGATTTCATTAAGAGCATTAAGTAACGAAGACCTGGATATACCCCACGCCCTAGCCCTTTATAACATGAACCCCGGTGGCTTTGAAGGATGCGTAGACACGGTTGCCAGTTTGCAGATTCATCTCCTCTGCCGACCTCTTGGTTATCAGGGCTACCAGCAAGAAGCCGCAGTCTAACTCAATGCGGGCCAGCGGACCGAATAGAACGATGCGGGTTATTTCCCCGGAGAATGAATTCCTGGCGCTGGTTGATTCCTTCGTCCGCGCCAGGGTTATTTCCTCAGGGCGGACGCAGGCGTAAACCTGTTCGCCAACGCCAAGGTTGGAGATTGCTTCTACGACTGCGCCATCAATCTTTATGTCAACTATACCCTCCTCATTAGAGGCTATCACCCCACCCAGCATATTCTCCACTCCCACGAACTCGGCAATCTTCCTGCTTTGAGGCAGGCTGAACACCTCTCTGGGGTCGCCTGTCTGCATCATCTCCCCGCCGATGAGCACTCCCATCCTGTGGGCAAGGCGCTGGCCCTGGTACATATCGTGAGTGGACATCAGCACAGTCATATCCGATTTCTTAATGACCTCAGTGACAAGCTTCTCAATATGCGATGTGGATACCGGGTCGAGATTTGCTGTAGGCTCATCGAGCAGCAACAGCTCCGGCTCGATAACCATCGCCCTGGCCAGGGCTACCCTCTGCGTCTCCCCTCCCGAAAGCGTCCGCGCATCCCTTCTCTCGTATCCCGAGAGCCCCACAGTCTCCAGCGCATTCATCACTTTATTGCGCATGCTGGCGCCATTTTCCTTCCTGATTTTCAGTCCGTAGGCAACATTCTCGAAGACGCTGGCATTGAACACAGCGGGCTTCTGCGAAACCATCGCCATCCTTCTGCGTATCTCCAGCCTCTGTCTCTCCGAGTTGTTGACCAGATGCCCGTCGAAATAGATATGACCTGAGGTAGGCCTTTCCAGGAGCCCTAATAAACGCAGAAGCGTCGTCTTCCCGGAGCCGGTAGGGCCTATGGTGACGAACACCTCGCCCCGCTCGACGCCGAGGTCGATATTCTTCAGTATCTCGGCCTTGCCGTAGCTATGATGTAGGCGCTCGACTTTGAGCAACATCTGCCTCTTTCACCTTCAAGAACCTGTTCGCCAGCACAGTTACAATGAGCGCCAGAGCCACGAGGATAAATCCCAGCGCCAGGGATAGTGCCACCTCGCCCTTACCTGTTTCCAGTGAAATCGCTGTAGTGAGCACTCTGGTATAGCCTCTTATATTTCCCCCGACCATAAGGGCTAAGCCAACCTCGGAGATGGCGCGCCCGAAGCCGACCATGACAGCAGTTAATACAGCGAATCTGGCTTCCTTCAGTACTGTCCACACTGATTGAAACCTGCTGGCACCCAGGGAGATAGCAGTCTCCCTGATTGCAGGGCTCACCCCGCTCAAAGCTGATATGGTAAGACCTATAACTATCGGGCCTATCAATACCACCTGTCCTATCACCATCACCTGAGGGGTAAACATTATGCCGAAGATGCCGAGCGGCCCTGCCCTGGAGAACACCAGAAACACCAACAACCCGACGAAAACCGTGGGCAGGCTGTAGCAGGTCTGGATAATGCTTATCAGTAACCTTTTACCCCGGAAATTGTTGAAATATATCAGGCAGCCCAGAGGTACAAAGAGCAGCGCGCCAATTACTGTTGAACTGAGAGAAATCTCCAGGGTCCTGGCTGTGATGCCATAGACATCGGGATCTCCGGTGAAGATCATCTTTACGGCAAGGACAAAGGCATCAGCTATCGCATGCACGCTATTATTCGCTCCCTTTTGCGGGCATTTGTATTCTGAATCTGTTTGTGATCTCTAATTTAGATGCAAGACGTCCACCTCAGGGGGAGACTAGTCTCCCCCTGAGGGATTTATAGTGTACTTTTTTCAGCGGTTTTCTACAAGTTCTGACCGGCACAAGGGGTGAATAGTTGCGTGCCGTATTCCTCTACACCGTATTTGCTCATCAAGTCCTGAATCTCCGGCGAGGTGAGGAAAGTCACCAGATTGTTCGCCATAGTCTTATTCTTCGTGATATTGACAACCATCACACAATACACATTGCGCAGAATATCAATTTTCTGGTTCACCAACGCAACTAAATTCAGCTTGCTCTTGTATGAAATGAACGTCCCCATGTCGGTCAGGGTATAGGCCTGCTTATCATTCGCCATGACAAGGGTCGGCCCCATTCCACCACCACCTTCTACATACCAGGAACCGGACTTTTGGACATCCGTGTACTGATAGCCCGCGGCGGCCCAGAGTCGCTGCTCCGCGGCGTGCGTGCCCGAACCATCACCCCTGGAGACAAACTTGACCTGGCTTCCCGTCACATTGCCCCCTGTAATCAACTTCTTGAATGCGTCGACCGGAGCCATGTCTTTGATGCCTGCCGGATCGGAAGGTGGGCCTACAATGGCAAAATAGTTATAGGCAAAAGGCACCCTTGCCGAGCTATAGTTGCCAGCCAAAAAATCCTGCTCGCCTTTTGGCTCATGGACGGTCAGGACATCCACATCACCGCTTTTCCCCAGTGTGAACGCTTTCCCGCTGCCGACAGAGATTATGTTCAGATTCACGCCGTACTTTTGCTCGAACATCGGCTCCAGATAGCTCCAGAGACCGGTGTCATAGAGGCTGGTAGTTGTTGCTACCGTAAGCCTTCCCACCGGCGGCAGGGGAGGAACTGCTGTGGTAGTGGGTGTGGGTGTTGAGGCTACCTCCTCCTCATTACATGCCGGTAGCACGCTGACCAGGGATAGTAACATAGCTAATGTTAAAAGAAGCATTAAAATCTTTTTCATGTGTTATAAACTTCCCACGACCTTACGGTCGGGGTTTTAACTTATCTCAAACTTCGTTTGCCCTGCATCTTTTTTTCCTTGTTCCTCTATGTACCGTTGGATAACCGATTCATCAATTCCTACCGTCGAGACAAAATATCCTTCCGACCAGACTGCATCCGTCCCCCAATATACTTG
>Ga0315274_10017666_pt1 | contig 10057 bp, 7 predicted proteins | sample YL17G02_20_MG_FD_203700 | JGI IMG/M metagenome (GOLD analysis project Ga0315274, IMG submission 203700) | Sediment microbial communities from Yellowstone Lake, YNP, Wyoming, USA - YL17G02_20 | ecosystem: Environmental > Aquatic > Freshwater > Lake > Sediment | place: USA: Wyoming | collected... | reverse complement strand
CACGAGCGCCAGGATGACCATCGTCATGTACCGCTTAAGGTCGATCGGGTCCCGCACGTGCGGCGCACACGGCGTCGTACACTTCGGTGCCAGAAAGAAGTTGTTGATCGCGTCGAACAGCGGCCTGGCGCGGCTGAGCGGCCCTTGCTCGAATCCCGGACGCAACCGGTCGAAGAGGTTCTCCAGGAGGCTCATCCCTTGACCTCCTCGGCCTTGGCCGCTTCGGCGTGCTCGCGCTCCTCGCGAATCTTCCGCTGCGCGTCCAGAAACTCCTGCCTCAGTTCAATCTTCGAGGGGCACACGTACGAGCACAGGCCGCACCCGACGCACAGGTCCACGCCGAGACGTTCCGCGTCGTCTATCGCGTCCGCGTACAGGGCCTTGTGGATGACGTGCGGCATGATGCGGGCCGGGCAGACCGTCTCGCACTGGCCGCACGCAATGCACGCCCGCTTCTCGCCCCGCATCGCCGTCGTCAGGCGCTCCGGCTGCGGGCGGTGAAGCGCGCTCAGGTAACACCGGCTGTACGACGCCCGGTTCCATCCCGGCCGCAGCCAACCGAAGTGTTCCCGCCGCTTCGGCTCCGCCAGGACCGTCAGGCCCGCACATTCGGCGTCCAGCCCCTTCTGCGTGTGGTCGAGCGCTTCGCCCGTCTGGGCGCCGCCGGTGAGCACTCGCGGCAGGCCCTCGACGATCGCGCCCAGCAGGATCTTCTCGAGCGGGTATCCGACCGGAAGCGAGAGATGCACCGGCTGGCCGACCGCCGGGCCGCCCAGCGAAATGATCCGTTCCGTCGCAGGGCGCGATTCCCCTAGCGCGCGGTCCGCCGCCAGCACGCCTTCCGTCCGCACCGCCCAGACTGGGCCGTCCCCACCCGCCTTCAGACCAAGCCCGCGGGCGACCAGGGCGAAGTGGTCCATCGGGTAGCGCCGCGGGATCGTGACGACCTGAAGCCACGCCAGGCCTCGAAGGTTCTCGTGCAGCGTCTCCGCCAATTCGGTTTCGACGTCCGGCACCACGAGGTACATGGGTTGGTACTCGAGAAGCGACTGGAGGTATTCCAGGCCCCGCGCGAAAGCGTCCAGTCGGCCGGCCAGTTGCGCGTCGCCGCGCGCGAGAAACGGCTCGAGCCGCACCGTCGAAACGATGACTGCGCGCGGCGCGACGAAGGGGTCCGGCAACCGGCCCGTGTGCGCGTCTTCGAAAAACGGCCAGGCGCCGAGACGCACGAGCGCGCGGCGCTTCGCGTCCCCGTCGCCGTGGACCGGAGGCGTTTCCGCCGGTCCCCGCCGCGCGTTCTCAAGGACCAGGTGGCCCTTGACCGCCCCCAGCCGCACCGTCCCGGCGCGGGGCGCGAGCAGCGGCACGTCGAAGTTTGCAGGGTCCGTGGCGAGGACCTGGCCCGTCTTGACCGCCTCCCCGTTTCCGACAGCCAACTGCGAGAAGGAGAACCGCCGGCTCCCGAGCGGCAGCCAGAGCGTGTCGGCCTCCGGCGGCGCGCGGATCTCGCCCGCGGGTCGCCCCGCCAGCGGGACGTTGTAGCCGCCTTTCCGCTTCAGCCGCATCCGGGTTCCCCAGGGACCATTGCGTGTCCTAATCCGTCCGGGCAGAAATGGTTCCGGGGATTCTGTGCGAACGGACCCGGGAAATCAAGCGAAGATTCGCCGACCGGGCATCTGGGGGTGCGCCAGGATTTTCCGGCATGGGCGCCTTCGCCCCGAGCCGGGTGCGGAAGCACCCGGCCCCGCTCGCGCGGCGTGGCACGTGCCATGGTAGGGAACGTAGCCGGCGGCTCCCGCCGCCGGCTCGAAAGGCGTAAACTTCCGCCTTCGCCAAGGCTTGGGCCGTCGCCAGAGGCTATGGCCCACAAGTCGGCGGACAAGCCCGCGGTCAGGCGTTCGGCACAAGGAGGCCCTTGATGTAGCCGTCGGCCCCCGTGACGGCCATCTCCATGCCCTGGGCCGCCTCCTCGAGCGTGAACCGGTGCGTCAGAACCCGGTCCATCGCAAACAGGCCATGCCGGAGCAACTGGAGCCCCCGCCGCATGTCCTCGTCGAAGTCCAGCGACCAGGCCGGATGGGCGAAGATTACCTGCGTTCCATTGAGGGCGAGCGGCCAGAGGTCGTACGACGCGGGCTTCATGTGGCTCGCGGGGACGAGCAATTTGGCGCGCGTGTAGCGGACCACGTTGGCCGCCAGGTCGAACCCCGCCGGGCTGCCGGAGAACTCGATGACGACCTCGGCTCCCTTGCCGCGAGTCCGGTTCATGATCGCGCGCCAGGCGTCCGTTTCCTTGGCGTTAATAAGGTGTGTTGCGCCGAGTTCGCGCGCGAGGGCGAGCCGGTCCGCCCGGATGTCCACCGCGGTGATGCTCGCCGCCGCGCTCCGCGCCAGGCACGAGAGCGTCATCAGACCCATCGCGCCGCACCCGATGAGGACCAGGTCGTCGCCCGGCTCCGGGTTCGCCGCCCGCGCGACGTTGACGACGCAGGCGATCGGTTCGCCGAGCGCGTGCTCCATCGGCACGTCGTCCGGCACCGGAATCAGCCGATGGGTCGGCGCGGCCACGTGCGTGGCAAAACAGTATTCGAATCCGCCCGTCACGCGCGTTCCCGGCGGCGGGCCGGCGCCGCGAGGGTTCGCCTCGACCACGATGCCCGACGCCTCGTGCCCGAGGACCACCGGCAACGACCGGTCGGGGTCGTGACCCAGGTACACGTGGACGTCGGTCATGCAGTAGCCGCAGGCGGCGATTTCGACAATCGCGTAGCCCGGCCCGATTTCCAGATTGCGCTCGGCGATTTCCATCCGCCTCGGTCCCACCAGCCGTGCCTCTCGGATTCTCATGACGGATCCTCCGACTCGAAGTAGCGCATGTGGGATTTTTTGAACTCGGTCGTGGAGAAGAGCAGGGCATGGTCGGGGGCGTTGAGTTCCTTGGCCAGGCGGTCCGCGAGAGCGCGGACGGCTTCCTCGCTTTGGCCATGGATCATGGCATAGAGTGTGTACGGGAAATAGGGGAGCGGCGGGCGGCGGTAGCAGTGCGTGATCTCAGGCCGCTCCGCGAGCATCCGGCCGGCCTCGTCCGCCCGGTCGCTTGGAACACTGAAAACCGCCATGCCGTTCGCGCGGTATCCGACGCGCCGGTGCGCGACGACCGCTCCGAACCGCCGAACCAGGCCCGTTGCCGTCCACGCGCGGATCTGCGAAAGGACCTCTTCGGCCGTTCGGCCGACGCGCTCCGCCACGGATGCGAACGGCTCCGCCTCAATCGCGATACCATCCCCGAGCGCCCGCACAAGTTGCTTCTGCTTGTCGTCAAGTTCCGTAGGCGCTGATTCCTTTCGCGGCGGACCGCCGGATGTCGCCTCGTCTGCGCCGAACACGGCGCGGATCTTGTACACAGCCAGCGCGGGCAAGCCGTGAAACACGATGCCCGTCTCCTCGCCGAGGGCGTCCAGCGTCTCCGCGATTTCCTTTTCCGATTGCGCCGTCAGGGTGAACCAGAGGTTGTAGGCGCCCCGGCGCTCATAGTTGTGCGTCACGCCGGGAAGCCGGCTGGCGCGCTCCGCGACTTCAGCCAACCGTTCGGCCGGCACGCGCGCCGCCGCCAGCGTCGAAGAGTAGCCCAGTCGCCGCGAGTCGAAGACCGGGCCGATGCGCCGGATGACGCCGGCCTCCGCCAGACGCCGGATGCGCGCAAGAAGGTCCTCCGGTTCAGCGCCGAGTCTCTCGGCCAGCACGTCGAACGGCCGTGCCGCGACCGGAAACTCCGTCTGAAGGAGCGAAAGAATCCGCTGGTCTTCGCTGTCCATCGCGGTCCTCGGGCGTCACTCCTTCGCGGAGGGGCGTTTCGGCCGGTAAAGGCAGAACGGTTCTTCCGACAGGTAATCGCCGGTCATAGCGTAAGCGCGGGCCCGGCATCCGCCGCATACGGGGCCGTACTCGCACTCGCCGCAACTTCCCTGATAGGATCCCACGTCGCGCACCTTCCGGAAGACCTCGGACGTCTCCCAGATCTTGTGGAAGTCGAAACCTTCGCGCCTGAGGTCCCCGCACGCGACGTCCAGGAATCCGCAGATCTGGACCTTGCCGTTGTGTGCGACGAAGGCGAAGGATTTGCCGCCCATGCACCCTTGTCCCTGCGGCTCGGGGTCGCCCGGCCGGCGCCGCTCGCGAAGGATCCGCTGGTACTGCGGCGCGCACGTCACGCGGATATGGGTCTGCGATTTTCCGCGCTGGTCCGCGAGCCAGCGAAGCGTCGCCTCGTACTCCTCGGCCGAAAGTTCCTCGTCGGCGATCTCGCGGCCCCGGCCGGTCGGCACCAGGAGGAACGGGTTGAACACGATCGCACCCAGGCGAATGGCCAGGTCGCGGATGGCCGGCAGTTCCGCGACGTTATATCGCGCCACGGTCGTGTTGACCTGGAACGACAGGCCCGCCCGCCTGGCCGCCTCGATGCCCCGCAGCGCGGCGTCGAAGGCCCCCGGAACGCCGCGGATCGCGTCGTGCGATTCGGCCGTCGCGCCGTCCAGCGAGATGGAGATGTGGCGGATGCCGGCGTCCATGAGATGCTGCGCGGTTTCGTCGTCCAGGCCCATGCCGCATGTAGCCAGGACGACCGGCAGGCCGAGCGCGCGTCCGCGCTTCGCCAAGTCGAACACGTCGCCGCGAAGGAGCGGTTCCCCGCCCGTCAGAATGAGGATGGGTTGCCAGAACGACGCGATGTTCTCGAGCAGCCGGTAACCTTCCTCCGTCGTCAGGTCGTCCGCGTCCGGTGTCGGCCGGGCGGCGGCGCGGCAGTGCCGGCAGGTCATCCGGCACGCGCGCGTCAGTTCCCACGCGATCAGACGAGGCGTGAACCTCGGGCGGCCGCTTGAAGGTCCGGTGCCATCCACGTGTTACTCCTCGCCGACCTCGCCTGTAAGGCCGATCTGGTCGTCCGTCAGATAACATGCCGGGTCGGGCGCCCAGGGGTCGCCGGTGACGGCCTCGGCCCGGGCCCGGAAGTTTCCGCCGCAGATGTCGAGGAACCGGCACCGCGCGCATCGGCCCTTCAGATGCGCCCGGCGGTGGCGCAGGGCGGCCAGAAGCGGGTCCGTGCCGTCGGACCAGATTTCGCCGAACGTCCGTTCCGCAATGTTTCCGAGCGATTTCTGACGCCAGAACTGGTCGGGATAAACCTCGCCGTCCCAGCCGATGGAGGCGATGCGCGAGCCGCTCGCGTTGCCGCCGTTTCGCCGCAGCAGCCGAAGCGCCTCCTCGGCGCGCGGGTGCTTCTCGCGGACCATCCTCAGGTACAGGTACGGTCCGTCGGTGTGGTTGTCCACCGTGAGGACCTCTGTGCGGTGGCCGCCCGCGTACATACTCGCCGTTCGGTCGATGATAAGGTCCACGGCCCGGCGCGTCGCCTCGTGGTCGAGGTCCTCTTGCACGAGGAGGCATCCCCGGCCGGCATAGACGAGGTGGTAGAAGCAGACGCGCGGCAGGCCCTCGTCGCGCACCAGGTCGAAGACGTCGCCGATCTCGGCGGCGTTGCGGCGCGTCATCGAGAACCGCAGGCCCACTTTGATCCCCGCTTCGCGGCAGTGGCGGATGCCCGCCAGCGCCCGGTCGAACGCCCCCTCGACGGCGCGGAACGCGTCGTTCGTCTCGCGCAGGCCGTCGAGCGACACGCCGACGTACCGCGTGCCCGCCTGCCGCAACCGCTCGGCCACGCGGCGGTCGATGCGCGTGCCGTTCGTCGAGAGGACCGGCCGGATGCCGAGTTCCGCTGCGCGGCGAATGAGCGGAAAGAGGTCCTGCCGCATGAGCGGCTCGCCGCCCGAGAAGAGCACCACCGGGACGCCGAAGCGGGCCAGGTCCTCGAGCATCGCCAGCCCGGCGTCGGTCGAAAGTTCCTTCTTGCCCGCGGGGCCGGTGGAGGCCGTGTAGCAGTGCACGCACCGCAGGTTGCACGCGCGCGTGCAGTTCCAGACGACGATGGGCCGGGGCGTGCGGTCGGGCGGGCGCGCGGCGCCCTCGCCGTAGCGCAGGGCGTCCGAGCGTTCGCGGCTTCCGCAGTAGAGTCTTGAGATTCCGATCATCGGCGTTCTGCTTCTTCGGCGGCGACGATGGCGGCCACCAGGCCGTCGATCGTGTGCGGGTCGGCCTCGGCTGCCGGTTCGATGCCCACCGCGCGGAGGGCCGCGCTGGTGCTCGGCCCGATGCTGGCCGACCGGGCGCGCGACGCGCGGACCGCACCGACGGGGACCGCCGAGAAAAAGTTCTTCACGGTGGACGAACTGGTGAACGAGAGCCAGTCCACCTCGTCGCGGGCGAGCATTGCGGCGACCGTCTCCGCGCCCTCATTATTCGCGACCGTCCGGTAGGCCGTCAACTCCGTCACGTTCGCGCCGCCGGCCGCAAGGCGCTCCACGAGTTCCTTCGGGGCGATGTCCGCACGCGGGCAGAGGATGCGGGCGCCCTGGAGGTTGGCCTGTGCCGCGAGCGATTCGACCAGCCCTTCGGTCGTGAACGTGGCCGGCACGAGGTCCGCGCGGACGCCGAACGCGGCGAGGCGCTCGGCCGTCGCCGAGCCCATGGCGGCGATGCGCGGGCGCGCGAGCGCGCGGGCGTCGAGCCCCGCGTCGGCCAGGGCGCCGAAGAACGCCTCCACGCCGTTCGCGCTCGTAAAGACGATCCAGTCGAACGCATCGCGTTTTTCAATCGCGCGGCGCAGGGGGGCCGGGTCGGCGGGCGGCTCGATCCGGATGGCCGGCGATTCCACGACTATCGCGCCGAGCGCTTCGAGGCGTCCCGCGAGGGCCGACGCCTGGCTCCGGGCGCGCGTGACGACGATCCGCCGGCCGAAGAGCGGACGCTGCTCGAACCACGCGAGGCGGTCCCGCAAAAGGGCGACCTCGCCGATGACGATGACGGCGGGCGGCGCGAAGTCGGCCCCACCCGCCCGCTCCGCGAGCGTCTGGACCGTGCCGGCGACGACGCGCTGCCGGGGCGTCGTGCCCCAGCGGACGACGGCGGCGTGCGTGTTCGCCGCCAGGCCGTGCGCCATCAGGTTCTCGCAAATGGAAGCGAGATTCGCGACGCCCATGTAGAAGACGAGCGTCCCTTTCCAGAGGGCGAGCGAATTCCAGTCGAGGCCCGATTCGCCCTTGTCGTCCGTTTCATGGCCTGTGATGAACGCGACGGCGCTCGCCAGGCCCCGGTGCGTGACGGGGATGCCGGCGTAGGCGGCTGCGGCGACGCCGGCCGTCACGCCCGGGACGACCTCGAACGGGATGCCGGCGTCGGCGAGGGCGAGGGCCTCTTCGCCGCCGCGCCCAAACACGAACGGGTCGCCCCCTTTGAGGCGGACGACGGAGCGTCCCGCGCGGGCCCGCTCGACGAGGAGGGCGTTGATCTCGTCCTGCGAAAGCGTGTGTCGGCCGGCCTGCTTGCCGACGTAGATGCGCTCCGCGCCGTCGGGCGCCTCGTCCAGGAGCCTCTCGGAGACGAGGTGGTCGTACACGACGGCGTCGGCCGCGCGGAGGCATTCGAGGCCGCGCAGGGTCACGAGGCCCGGGTCCCCGGGCCCGGCCCCCACCAGATAGACGCGTCCGGGGTTCACTCGTCTTGCTCCAGGGCGTCGAGGTCGAACATTCGGCGAAGGATCTCGACGGTGGCCAGGGTTTCGCTCAAGGGCGCTTCTTCCGACAGGCCGCGCAGGAAGGTGAGCGGGTCGTGCAGGAGGCGCCCGCAGAGCGATTGCGTGAATTGTTCGAGTTGCGGCTGCTCGGCATCGCTGAACCGGCTGCCGTATTGCCGGACCAGGTCCTGCTGAATCTGCTCGAGGCGTTTCTGGAGGAGGCGGATGGTCGGAGCGACCTGAAGCGATCCGACCCATCGGTCGAACGCCCGGACCTCGTCAGCGACGATGGCCTCAGCCCGCGGGATTTCGGCGCGCCGGCGATCCAGGTTTTCCTCGACCAGGCGCTCCAGGTCGTCCAGGTTGCAGAGCCGGACGTTCGGCAGGCGGCCGAGGCGCGGATCCGCGTCGCGCGGCAGGGCGATGTCGAGGATGACGAGCGGCCGGCCGGACGCCGCGATCGGTTCCGCCAACGTCTCGTAGTCCAGAATAATCCCGGGCGACGCGGTGGATGCCAGCACGAGGTCCACGCGGCGGATGAGTCGCGGAATATCTTCCAGGCCGACGGCCTCAGGCCTCGAAGGTTCCCTCGGGCCGGCGCGGGCGCCATCGGCGGCGTGCACGTCTTCCGGCGTCCGGCGCCCGAGGGCGGGGCAGTCGGTGCCGGAGTGCAGGTCGTCCGGCGGCCATTCCTTGCCCTTGGGCGGTCGCATCAGGCCCTCGGCCAATTGGCGGGCGCGCTCGACCGTGCGGTTGGCGACGACGAGCCGGCCGGCGCCCGCGCGGAGGAGAATGCGTGCGGCGAGTTCGGCGTTTCGTCCGGCGCCGACGAGGAGAACGGTTTTTCCCTCCAGGCGTCCGAGGTGCCGGCGCGCGAGTTCCACGGCGGCCTGGGCGATGCCGGCGGAGCCCCGGCCCAGGTCGGTCTCCGTCTGGACGCGCTTGCCGACGCGGAACGCCCAGTGCAGAAGTTTGTTCAGGAGGAACCGGGCCGACCGGGCCTCGACCGCCAGGCGGTAGGCCGCCTTGACCTGTCCGAGGATCTGGTGCTCGCCGACGATCTGCGAGTCGAGCGATGCCGCCACGCGGAACAGGTGCTCGACGGCCGTGAGGCCGTCATGGCGATAGAAAAGCGCCCGGTCGGCGGGAGGCGCCGCGGCCTTGAGGCAGGCGATGTGCTCGACGAGGTAGGCGAGAGGATCCTCCGCGTCGGCCGCGACGAAATAGATCTCCGTGCGGTTGCAGGTGTCGAGGACGAGGGCCTCTTCGAAGGCGTCTTCGCCGTGGATTCGCTTCAGGAGCCGCCGCGACAGGTCCGGCCCGAGGGCGAACGCTTCCCGCACCGCCACGGGGGCGGTCTGGTGGTTCAGCCCGATGACCGAAAGTTTCCGCGTCGGCATGTGGTGCCGTCCCGTTAGGAGGCAAGCCGCAATTATATCAAACCCGCGGGGCGGCGCGAAGGGTCTGAAAAAGGGCCTTCTTGGTCGACGGGGGACCAGGCCGCTCTCGGGATCTTCCTATGGCCCGGGCTGGCGCGCTCTGGTAGGATGGGCGCCTCGCTCGGCAGCAAAGGGAACCGATGAGGCGGATGCGCGCGATCGGGCTGTGGGTCACGCTGGCGGCCGTCGGCGCCCTCGCGGCGCTGTCGGTCGTCGGGACGTTTCGGGGGGCCGACGGCGCCCGCGCGCTGTTCACGTCGGAGCCTCTCGCCGTCTTCTGGATCCTCCTGGCGGCGCTTCTGGTCGCCTGCTTCTTCTTCGGTACTGGCCTCCTCCGGTCGCCGGGCCTGGTGGCGATGCACGTCGGCAGCGTCCTCGTTCTTGTCGGGGCGATGTGGGGTTCCGACAGGGGCCATTCGGTGGCCGAGAAACTCCTTGGCCGCCACAAGATTCCCCACGGTTACATGATGATCCCCGAGGGTGCCGCGACCGACGAGGTGGCCGACGAAGCGACGGGCGAGCCGGTCGGGCGACTCCCGTTCCGGGTCGGCCTGAAGGATTTCCGGATCGAGTATTACCCGGCCAAGGGGCCGTGGAAATTGTGGTTCGGGATGCCGGTGCCGCCGGACCACGCGCCCCGGATGGGTTGGGTGCCGATTGCGTGGGAGGAAGGCGAGGAGGTTTCCGTCGGCCGGACGGCGCTTCGCGTTCGTGCGATTCAATACTTGCCCCATGCCCGGCCGGTCCGCGATGAAGCAGGGGAAATTACAGGCGCGGCGCCGGACGCCCAGAGCCCGACGCCCGCCATGGAGGTGGAAGTCGCCGTTCGCGATCAGGCGTTCCGCGGTTGGATTCTCGTGCCGGAAGGGGAGGATCGGGCGAGTCTGTCGCTCGCCCCGATTATGCCGAAAGATCTTTCGAAAGAGGCCGCGCCGAATCTCTGGCTCGTCCAGCCCCGGAGCATGCCGAAGGATTACTTCAGCGACCTGGC
>Ga0315274_10017663_pt1 | contig 10058 bp, 10 predicted proteins | sample YL17G02_20_MG_FD_203700 | JGI IMG/M metagenome (GOLD analysis project Ga0315274, IMG submission 203700) | Sediment microbial communities from Yellowstone Lake, YNP, Wyoming, USA - YL17G02_20 | ecosystem: Environmental > Aquatic > Freshwater > Lake > Sediment | place: USA: Wyoming | collected... | reverse complement strand
TGGTAGGGATTCAAAATTTTGAATCCCTACTATTTTAGACAGCCCTGTCCTACACTGGCTACAAGCAAGCCTGTCCGTGAGACGCCAGACGCCCAAAGAGCGGGCTGGCTCGTAGTCTCCATTATTAAGAAAAGGGTCGAACTACGATGTTTCCTCCAAAAAATCAGAGTTAGAAATATATCAGTTTCCATACTACCAAAATTGTAAAAGGTCTGCCCAAAGTATAAAATCCCTTCTTAGAGGTAAATTTTTTAAATAAACTCATTTTTTTATTGACAAGTTTACGCTCAATCATTATCTAATTGGCTTGTGTAACTTTAATTAGTTCAAAGAGATGTATATTATCTCTGTACAGTTTTTAAAACTATAACCGGATAAAAAATGCTAAATGATTTCTTTCAAGAAATAGATAAAGCAAAAACCGAAGCCAAAAAAAACTATAAAATGAGCAATATTAAAATTAACCAGTCTCAAGATACGTTCGCAAAAGCCACTGCATCCCCATATCTGATTGATTTTAAAAATATAGAGATAGACAAAATATGGTTGGAAGATTATTTCAAAAGGATCATTTTTATACTGGAGAAATTCGAAGAGGAAGATGAGGTCTTAGCAAAAAATTTGAAAGAAAGGTTTTCAGGAAGAAAGCTTTTATTTTATTTCCTTTAGAATTATCTTGATAATCTTCTGAATCGAGCTTTTTAGTTCAGGGGTAAGTTCGATGCTTAGGGTTTTATAATCTTTTGGCGTTATTCCTAAAATTATGGTCTCAGGCTTGTTACCCATCTGGGCGGAGGATTCCAGGGCATCAAGTATTCCATATTGGTGCAGGGAGGTTAAAAATTTTGTTTTCTCTTTTTTCAGCTCGTCCGGGGTAAGTTTGTAAATAGTTCCAGGTAACTCATTCGAGATGATAGCATCAATGATTATCACTTTATCCTTCCCCTCCATAAATCTTGAAAGCTCGAAGGTGGCTGTTCCGATTTCAGCTAATTCTACATATTCTGGTAAATCTTTCCTGGAGAGCTCTTTTATGATATGGACGCCTATACCTTCATCCGTAAAAAGAAGGTTTCCCACACCAGCTATTAAAATTTTCTTTTTCACTTTCATAGAAAAAAACAGGGGATCTGATTTCAGATCCCCTGTTTGCGGAAAGCTTTTTCTATATAACCCAGAACTTCTTCACGTCCTTCTTAGGTTCGAGTATATGAATGGCACAGGCAAGGCAGGGGTCAAAGGATCTGACCACTCTTAAGGGTTCAATAGGATTATCCGGATCAGCCACAGGAGTTCCGATCAGAGCCTGTTCTATTGGTCCGGGTATATTCTTATCATCCCTAGGGCTGGCATTCCAGGTAGTGGGAACTACTGCCTGGTAGTTGTCGATCTTTTTCCCTTTGATGGATATCCAGTGACCTAAAGCTCCTCTTGGTCCTTCAGTCAGACCCATTCCCATACTCTGCTCCGGAACCTCGAACTTAGTATGCACAGGTTTAGACGGGTCGAGCTGCATAATCCATTCAGCACATTTATCCGCAATCAATTTGCACTCCAGGGCTCTGGCAGCATGCCTACCCAAGACTGAGAATAAAGCTGTTACCGGAGCATTAAACATACTTAACGTATCATTCACCATTTTGGAGAGCTTTGGATTATCACCCTTTAAATGATTGATCACAGTTCTTGCCAGAGGGCCTACCTCCATGGGTTTTCCGTCATACCTAGGAGCTTTTATCCAGGAATAGGCTTTCTTTTTATCCGGGGCTGGTACTGTTTCACCTTTTGAAGGGTGAAGCCCTGTACCGGAGGAAAATTTTGAATATTTCACGAACTCAGCAATCTTTGAAGGATCGAAATCACCTAACTTCCCATCTATGTATGTTCCTGCGGGGAAGTATTTTTTACTCCCATCCACTTTCTCCTCATAGGCTCCATAAGCGAGGAAGTTTCCACAACCCTTGCCGATCTCAAAATATTGGGGATAGGACTTTGCCACAGCAATTACGTCCGGGATATAGCAGTTGTCGATAAAAGTCTGCAGCTCTTTCAGGCGGTAAAGGTATTCGGTGATCTTGTCCACAGTTGGTTTTTCGCAAGCTCCTCCGGGCATAATTGCTATTTCATGGGGCATCCTTCCCCCGAAGATGCAGAGCATCTCATGAGCTTTTTTCCTCATATCCAGGGCTTTAACGTAATGAGCTATAGCTTGGATGTTCGCATCTGTATCCGCAATATAATCTCCTTTATACCGGGGCAAGAAGGGGGCAACCGCATTCGGTCTCTGGGAATCTAATTCTTCCTTTGCCCAGTCTTTGAGCTTGTTCAAGCCGGGATCTTTGCCGCTATATTTCAGTATGGCAGTTATGTCCACAAAATCCAGAGCGGCTAAATGATAGAAATGCAGGATATGGGACTGGATATAATTTGAGCCGAAGACCAGATTTCGAATCAGCATGCCGTTTTCAGGCGGGTTGATACCGAAGGCATTATCCAGGCACAGGGTTGATGCCTGGGCGTGAGCACAGGGACAGACTCCGCAAATCCTCTGGGTAATCATCTGGGCGTCAACCGGATTCCTGCCTTTTAAGATCACCTCCCAGCCCCTGAACATCTCGCCTGAGCTTTTGGCATCGGTGATCTTACCGTCATTTACCTCTATCTCTATTTTTAAATGACCTTCTATTCTGGTGATGGGATCGATTACGATTTTTTTATTTGGCATTTTGTACCTTCCTTTCTATTAAGATAGACGAGTTGAGGTTTGTTTGGCTTTATCTTTATCTGCCTTATTCCAGGGGATGTTCAAAATGGAGGATTTGTCGAGAACACCGTAAAGTCCGCCACCGGAGAAATCAGGATAATCGGGCTCAGTACAGCCGATACAAGGGCTACCGCTTCTGACGCACCAGTTCACTCCGTTGTTCCATCCTCTAATAGAAACATCGCAATGGCTCACCGGTCCTTTACAACCTAACTGGTACATACAACCTTCTTCGCTATAATCGGAAGCAAAAATCCCTTGTTCGAAATAGGATCTCCTCTCGCAGTTCTCATGGATTACTTTGGAATAGAAGACCTTGGGACGGAGGTTTTCATCCAGTTCTGGAATCCCGAACAAAAGGACATGGGCTATAGTACCAATTATCCAGTCAGGATGAGGTGGGCAACCAGGTAGGTTAATCATAGTTTTACCAGGAAGGATATCACCTACCTTTTTGGCACCAGTGGGGTTCGGCTGGCTTGCTGGTATCCCACCAAAGGCGGAACAGGTTCCGACATTCAAAACAGCTTTGGCTTGCGAACCTAACTTTTTGGTCCATTCTTCAGCCGTTACTGGCTTTTCTAAGTTTTCTCCTATAGTGCAATAGGTTCCACCAGCCAGTGTAGGAACAGAACCTTCGACCACCAAGAAATATTTACCTGCCTGATTGGTCATAGCATCTTCTAAAACCTTCAAAGCTGGGTCCCCGGCTGATGCCATTACTGTGGGGTGATATTCCAAGCTGATGATCTCAGTTAAGACCTTAGCAATGTCGGGATAAACAGTATTAAGAGTCGAGACTGAACAGCCGGTGCACCCTTGTGCCTGAAGCCAGATCACTGGTGGGTTACCCGACTTTTCAACCAGTGCCTGAACTACCTTCGGCAGCCAGAGATTGGAGAGACCTACACCGACTGCAGACCCTCCAACTAACTTCAGGAACTTCCGACGGGAAAGATCCATAAATACCTCCTAAAATTTATTTGTTAAGAATTTTGACCTTGTGATTTCATTCACAAATTATAGTTTATGTTTCTTATTTTATTTGTCAAGAAAAAAATCACAAAATAAGATTGGCTTAAAAGGAACATAATTATCCAGATCTTAAAATTTGTGTTTTTTTAACAAAATCAGGAGAAAAATCGTTATATTAAAGTTGATACATCTTTTTAGCTTTATTTATATTATGAACTGTATTAGAGTAGAAATAAAAGGAATTGTCCAGGGAGTGGGTTTCAGACCTTTTATCTATAACTTGGCCCGGGAATATAATCTTAGTGGCTATGTTTTAAATGATACCCATGGGGTGGAAATAGAGGTAGAAGGCAAAAGGGTTGATTTAGATAGATTTCTCCTTCAGATAAGAAATACTCCCCCTCCTCAATCCCAAATTGAACAAATAAAGGTCAAAAAAATTTCTTCAAAGGGTTATCATTATTTTATCATTAAAGAAAGCGAAAAAAAAGATACAAAGACTGTTTTAGTCTCCCCGGATTTAGCCACCTGCGATGATTGTTTAAATGAACTTTTTAATCCTCAGGATCGAAGGTTTGGTTACCCTTTTTTGAACTGCACTAACTGCGGACCTAGAGTGACCATTATTAAAGATATCCCCTATGACAGAGATAAAACCACAATGACAGTTTTTAAGATGTGCCTGAAATGTAATCGAGAATATCATAACCCTGAAGACAGAAGATTTCATGCTCAACCTAATGCTTGTCCGGTTTGCGGACCACACTTGACCTTGATGAATAATAAGAAAAAAACGCACAACCCCAAAGATCCAGTAGTCTCCACGATTGAACTTCTCAAAAAAGGTTATATCGTAGCTATAAAAGGGATCGGTGGGTATCATTTAACCTGCGACGCTACCAATAAAGAAGCGGTCTCAACTTTAAGAAAAAGAAAGTATAGAGAGGACAAGCCCTTTGCTATGATGGCTAAGGATTTGAAGACCATTCATAAATTTTGTTATATAAATCAAGTTGAAGAAAAATTGTTACAAAAAGTTTCCCGCCCCATTTTGCTTCTGAAAAAGAAAAATCCGAATTCAATTGCACCGGATGTGGCACCTCATCAAAAAAATTATGGAGTGATGCTTCCTTATTCCCCCTTGCATCATCTCCTGCTTAAAAAGTCGAATCTGATCTTGGTTATGACTTCAGGAAATCAATCGGACGAACCTATCTGTTTCGAAAACGAAGATGTTTTTCAAAGATTGAATACTATCGCTGATTATTTTCTAATTCACAATCGAGAGATTTATAGACGCTGTGATGATTCGGTGAGCAGAGTCTGGAAGGGGGAGGAGATACTTTTACGAAGAGCAAGGGGATATGTCCCTTCTCCCCTAAAAGTGGATTTTGATTTTCGAAAACATGTTTTAGCCTTAGGTGCCCAGCTCAAAAACACTTTCTGTTTAGCCAGGAACAATTTAGCTTTCCTGAGCACTCATATAGGAGATCTGGAAAACTATGAAACTTTAGACTTTTATATTAGAGAGATCGAGAGGTTTAAAAAGCTCTGTTCAGTTAAACCGGAAATTATAGTCTATGATTTGCACCCGGAATATCTTTCCACCAAATACGCTCTGTCTTTACGTAATGTCAAAAAAATTCCAGTTCAACATCATCACGCTCATATCGTAAGCTGTATGGCTGAAAACATAATCAGCCAGAAAGTGATCGGTGTTGCCTTTGATGGAACCGGATATGGAGAGGATAAAACCGTCTGGGGTGGAGAGTTTCTTCTGGCAGATTTAAAAGGATATCAAAGGGTGGCTCATTTCAAATATATCCCTATGCCCGGAGGAGAAATGGCTATAAAAAAACCCTGGAGGATGGCTGTATCCTATTTATATGCTTGTTATGGAGGAGATTTTTTGAATCTGAATTTAGAATTTTTCAAAAAATTAGAACGGAACAAATGGGAGATTATAAAGGGAATGCTGGATCAAAAGATAAACCTTTTTCCTACTTCCAGCGCTGGCAGGTTTTTCGATGCAGTTTCAGTTCTATTAAGATGGAGGGAGAGGACTAACTATGAAGGTCAGCCAGCAGTTGAGTTGGAGATGATGTCAGATGAAAAGGTTAAAGGGAAATACCTCTTTGAAATAACGAAGGAAAAGGATATATTTATTATTGACCCAGAACTTACCATAAAAGGGATCGTAAGAGATTTAATAAAGAAAGAGGAAAAATCAATAATTGCTGCTATGTTCCATAATACTGTGGCTCAGATGATAAATGAGGTTTGTTTAAGATTAAGGAAAGAGCATAACCTGAATTTGGTGTGTTTGTCTGGCGGAGTTTTTCAGAATATGTTTCTGTTAGATCGAACCTATAGTCTTTTAACCAAAAATAGATTCAAAGTTTATACTCATCACAAAGTTCCCCCTAATGACGGGGGAATATCTTTGGGACAAGCCGTAATTGCCAATCAGAGGATTTGATTATGTGTTTAGGAGTTCCAGTAAAAATCATTCAGAAAAATAAGAAGGAAGGAATAGCAGAGTTTAAGGGGATTAAAAGAAAAATCAGCTTAGAGCTTCTGGATAAGGTTAAAGTTGGGGATTATGTGGTTCTGCATGCAGGATTCGCCATTCAAAAATTAGATCGAAAAGAAGCTTTAAAGACTTTAAAACTATTTGACGAGCTTGAAGCAATTGGAAATGAGTAAAGATTTATTAGATGGGTTTTCAGACTCAAAGAAAACCCGTATTTTAACAGAAAAAATCAAAAATATTGCTCAAGAAATTGAAGAAGAGATTACCTTGATGGAGGTTTGCGGAACCCATACAGTAGCAATCTTCAAGTCTGGGATAAAGAGCATTTTACCTGAGAATGTGAAATTGATCTCCGGACCAGGATGTCCGGTTTGCGTTACGCCAAACACATATCTGGATAGAGCCATATCGCTGTCCAGATTAGATGATCTCATCCTCACCACCTTTGGGGATATGATGAAAGTTCCGGGTTCTTCCTCGTCTCTGGAAAAAGAGAAAACCAGAGGGAGAGATATAAGGATGGTTTATTCCACTCTGGATGCTTTTAAAATTGCCAAAGAGAATCCGAATAAAAAAGTGGTCTTTTTGGGAGTTGGCTTTGAGACGACTGCACCCACAGTTGCTTTTGCCTTAAAGGAAACGAAAACTAAAAGTATCAAGAATTTTTGCGTTCTAACAGCTCATAAATTAATCCCTCCAGCTTTGAGATTCTTAGCCCAATCAAACGACCTGAAAGTGAATGGATTTATATGTCCCGGCCATGTTAGCACCATTATCGGAACTAAACCTTATGAGTTTTTAGTGGACGAATTTAAAATCTCTTGCGTCATTTCCGGATTTGAACCTCTGGATCTATTCCAATCCATATATATCTTATTAGATCGATTAAAAAATAAAAAGGCAAGAATTGATAATCAATATTCGCGAGCGGTGAAGAAAGAAGGGAATCCGGTGGCTCTGAATTTGATGGAAGAAGTGTTTGAGCAGGAAGATTCAGTCTGGCGAGGGATAGGTGTCATCCCCAATTCCGGGTTAAAGATCAAAAATGTATACCGGGAATTCGATGCCCAGGAAGAAATAGAGGTACAAGTTGAGAAAAGCCAAGAACCTAAGGGTTGCTTGTGCGGTTTGGTGATTCAGGGAAAGAGCTCTCCTTTAGATTGTCCTTTTTTTGCAAAGGAATGCACCCCTCAATCTCCAATCGGGCCTTGTATGGTTTCATCTGAAGGTTCCTGTCAGGCTTATTTTAAGTATGGGCAAAAAAAATCGTCAAAGGGGAAATAAAAATGATTACCAAGTCCAATTCTGGTGAAAAAATAAGCCTCTCCCATGGTGCTGGTGGAAAGCTTTCTCTGGAACTGATCTCTCATCTATTTAAAGAGAACTTTAAAAACAAAATCTTGAATAGATTGGAGGATTCAGCGGTCTTTAGTCTAAATGAACAAAGAATAGCTTTCACTGCAGATTCCTATGTGATCCAACCCATCTTTTTCCCAGGTGGTGATATCGGGAAATTGGCGGTTTGCGGAACCATAAACGACCTTTCGGTAATGGGCGCAAAACCTTTATTTTTATCTTGCTCTCTGATTATCGAGGAAGGGCTGGATAAAAGCATCTTACAGAAAATCGTTTTATCGATGAAAAAAACTGCTCAAAAAGCCAGAGTTCAAATTGTGACCGGGGATACCAAAGTGGTGGAAAAAGGAAGTGCGGATAAAATTTTTATAAATACCTCAGGAATTGGAATAATTTCAAAGGGAATTGATTTAGGCAAAGAGAAGATAAAAATCGGGGATAAAATCATAATCAACGGTACCATAGGTGACCATGCCACTGCCGTTCTTTCCTCCAGAGCGGGCTTGGAATTTCAAACCAAAGTAAAAAGCGATTGCGCTTTCCTTTCGGATTTAATCAGTTCAATCCTGAAATTCAAAGATAAGATAAAGTTTATGCGAGATCCCACTCGTGGTGGCTTAGCTACGGTGTTAAATGAGATGGTATCTGGTGGAAATTTTGGGGTCCTTTTATCTGAGGAGAAAATCCCGGTCAGGGAGGAGGTGAAAGGATTCTGCGAGCTCTTAGGGTATGACCCATTATATCTGGCGAATGAGGGGAAAGTAATAATGGTGGTTGCACCTCAAATAGCTGAAAAAATCCTGAACATTCTAAGAAAGAACCCTTTGGGGAAAAAGGCGGAAATCATCGGAGAGATAACAGACAAATTTAAAGGGATGGTGGGTTTAAATACCAGATATGGTGGTACCAGAGTGGTGGATATGCTCCTGGGGGAACAGTTCCCTCGAATCTGCTAAAGGAAGTTTTATGCACGAGATGACCATAGCGGAGAATATCATAAAAATCCTTGAAGAAAAGTTGAAGGAGAAAAAGCAAAAAGGAGAGGTCAAAAGGATAAATCTGAAAATCGGAAAGCTAACCTGTGTGGAGCCGGAAGCTTTAAAGTTATCTTTTGAAGTCATTTCCAAGGAAACTCCTCTGGAAAAGGCATCTCTTTTTATCGACTCGATTCCCATAACTGGAAGTTGTAAGGAGTGCCATAAAGAGCTCCACTTGGAAGTCTTAGACTTCACTTGTCCTTTTTGTGGTTCGTTCAGGATAGACATAAAAACCGGGAGAGAGCTTTTCATAGAGTCATTTGAAATCGAGTAGAGGAAATTTGCCCAGCCTAAAGGAGAAAAAATGAAGGTTCAAGTCTTGACTGATGTTTTAAAAGCTAACCAAACCATCGCTTTAGGGAGTAAAAAGGTTTTCGATGAGAAGCGAATTCTGGTATTGAATTTTATGAGTTCCCCTGGTGCCGGCAAAACCTTGATCCTGGAGAGGACCGTAGAAAAATTGAAAAAGGATTTTAATTTTGCGGTGATTGAAGGAGATGTGGCTACTTCCAAAGATGCGGAGAGATTAGCCCGATACGATATTCCGGTAGTTCAGATAACCACTGAATCGTTTGGAGGGGCATGCCATTTAGATGCCAATATGGTGAAAAAAGCTATGGAGAGTCTGGATTTGTCTGGCGTGCAGATCCTCTTTATCGAAAATATTGGTAATCTGATCTGTCCGGCAGGATTCGATTTAGGTGAGGACAAAAAAATTATCGTCTTGAGTCTGACTGAAGGGGAAGACAAACCGAGTAAATATCCGGTCGCTTTTAGAAATTCAGATTTACTCTTAATCAACAAAATTGATCTTCTGCCTCATCTGGATATAAACCTGGAATTGCTCTTGCAAAATGCTAAAAAGGTAAATCCAGAGCTTTCTTCCATCAAGCTCTCAGCTAAATCAGGTGAGGGTTTTAAAAATTGGATTGACTGGTTGGTTAAAGAATACTATCTTAAGTCTAAAAAGAGATCACCTAAGCGGAAATGAACTTAACCACAGGTTCAGTTTAACAAAGGAGTATATTATCATGTCACAGGCATTACTAATTCTGGCAGCCACTGCGGATATCAAAATCCAATTGGTTTATCACCCAAGACTTATTCATTAGTTAAAATTTATTAGGTGACTAAGGATAAAAAACTAAAGTGGCTTTTCAAAGAGGATATTGGAAGACATAATGCTGTGGATAAAATCTTAGGAGAAAGCTTAATCGAAAATATCCCCTTGCAGGATAAATTATTGATCTCCAGTGGCAGGGTCTCTTCTGATATATTGTTAAAAGCCTGGAGAGCCAAAATTAATCTAATCATCTCCCGTTCAGCCCCTACCAGTTTAGCCCTGGAGTTAGCCCAAAGGTTAGGGATTACCGTAATTGGTTTCGCCAGAGGT
>Ga0315274_10017662_pt1 | contig 10058 bp, 9 predicted proteins | sample YL17G02_20_MG_FD_203700 | JGI IMG/M metagenome (GOLD analysis project Ga0315274, IMG submission 203700) | Sediment microbial communities from Yellowstone Lake, YNP, Wyoming, USA - YL17G02_20 | ecosystem: Environmental > Aquatic > Freshwater > Lake > Sediment | place: USA: Wyoming | collected... | reverse complement strand
CTTCCACGACCGCCTTCAGTTCAGCGGCAGCGTGCTGACCAAAATGGACGGCGACACGCGCGGCGGCGCGGCCCTGTCCATTGTGCACGTCACCGGCAAACCGCTGAAGTTCGTTTCGGTCGGCGAGAAGCTCGAGGCTCTCGAGCCGTTTCACCCCGACCGCATGGCAGGACGTATTCTCGGCAAGGGCGACATCGTCAGCCTCGTGGAGAAGGCCCAGCAGGTGGTGGGCGAGGACAAAGCCGCCCAGCTCGAGGCCAAACTTCGCCGCGCCGAGTTTACGCTCACCGACTTTCTGGATCAGCTCCAGCAGCTCAAGAAAATGGGTTCGCTGCAAAGCCTGCTGGGCATGATCCCCGGCATGGGTTCACAGATCCGCGACGTTCAGGTGGACGAGCGCGGGCTGAAGCACATGGAAGCGCTGATCCTCTCGATGACTCCCAGAGAGCGCGACCATCCCGGCATCTTGAACGCGCGCCGCCGCCGGCGCATCGCGGCGGGAGCGGGACTGACGGTGCAGCACGTGAACCGTCTGGTCCAGCAGTACGACCAAATGGTCGCCATGATGAAGAAGCTGCGCAAGGCCGGACCGGGCCAGATGCGGCGCGTCATGGGCGGCAATTGAAACGCTTGTTCTGAATTAAACTATAGGGATCCTCGTGTCCGTTCGCATCCGACTAACCCGCGTGGGACGCAAGAAGGTGCCGCACTATCGCATCGTGGTGATGGATTCCCACAATCGCCGTGACGGCGCCTACCTCGACCAGCTCGGCACGTATCATCCGTGCCAGCGGCCGGCGCAACTGACCATTGACGAGAACAAGGCATTGAAGTGGCTCATGGTCGGCGCACAGCCGTCCGACACCGTGCACAGCCTGCTCTCGGGTCAGGGCATTCTGCTTCAGTTCGACTTGATGAAGCGGAATACCGCGCCGGAAATTGTGGCGGAGAGCGTAGCCAAACTGAAAAGCGCACGGGCCGAGCGCGATGTGCGTCGAGCGCACGCTCGCGCCTCCAAGCGCAAGGCCAAAGCATCCGCCGCGGAGACACCCTCCGAGACCACACAGTCTGCGTGATCGTTCACCTTTTTCTTCTGGGGTGATCCGGCTATGGAAGAGTTCATCAGCTTCATCGTCAAGCATCTGGTGGACAACCCCGATGCTGTCCGGGTGGAGTGCGTGGAAAAGGAAACCGGGCGCCATTTGTATCGCCTCAAGGTCGGCGAAGGCGATCTGGGACAGGTCATCGGCAAAGAAGGCAGGACCGCCAAGTCCATCCGCACGCTGGTCATCGCCGCCGCCGCGCGCAAGGGTCTGCGGGCCGGGTTTGAGATCGTGGATCCCGCGCGACCCGCTGACGAGACCGTGGCGGTGTGACCCGGACCTTGGCCACCGTGCGGCCGGAAGACCTGCGCGCCGTCGGCGTGGTGGTCGGCGCGCACGGCCTGCAGGGCACGCTCAAGCTGAGCCCGCTCTCCGACTTTCCCGAGCGGTTTCAGGCGCTGGAGACCGTATACCTGACGCGCGGAGCCGAGATCATCGCACAGGCGCATGTCAAGCGCGTGCGCCACGCGGCGGCGTACGTTCATGTCACCCTGCGTGAAGTCACCACCCGCGAGGCGGCCGAGGCGCTGACCGGAGTCGAAGTGTGCGTGCCGGACAGCGAAACGTGGACGCTGCCCGAAAATGTGTACTACGTTTCCGACCTCCTGGGGTTCGAGGTGATCGGCGACGACGGCACGAAAATCGGAGTCCTGCGCAACATTCTCGCCGGTCCTCAAGGCATTCTGGAGATCGCGCAGGGGACTCACGAATATCTGGTTCCTTTCGTGGACGACTGGGTGGGGAGGATAGACGCGGAACGCCGCACCATCGAGATTCTCAGTTGGCGCCGGCTGCTCTCGCCGGAGATCGTAAAAGGATCCTCGGAATCCGATGATCATTGATATCCTGACCGGCTTTCCCGAGGTCTTCAGCGGACTGGTTAACAGCTCCATCGTGCGCGGTGCGCTGGTCTCCGGCGCGGTCGAGATCTGGGCGCATGATCTGCGCCACTTCACCGACGACCCGCACGGGAACATTGACGATGCCCCCTATGGCGGCGGAGCGGGTATGGTACTCCGGGCGCAGCCGGTGTTCGCCGCTCTCGATGCCTTGGCGGCATGGCGCGGCGCAAGTCCTCTGCGCGTGTTTCTCACGCCGCAAGGTGAGCCGCTGACCCAGATACGCGTTCGCAAGCTCGCGGCGACCGGCCGGCTCATCCTTCTCTGCGGCCACTACAAGGACGTGGACGCGCGCGTCTTTGAGCGCGATCCGTGGATGGAAATCTCGGTCGGCGACTACGTGCTCAGCGGCGGTGAGATTCCGGCCGCCGCACTGGTGGACGCGGTGGTGCGGCTTCTTCCCGGAGTCATCAGCGATCCGCAGTCCGCCGGCAGCGACAGCTTCGAGGACGGTTTGCTGGACGCGCCCTACTACACGCGGCCCGAGGAGATCGAGGGGCTGCGCGTTCCCGATCCGCTGCTGAGCGGGCATCACGCCCGCATTCTGCAATGGCGCCTCGATCAGCGCATGGAACGGACTCACCGGCGCAGGCCGGACTTGTGGAATCAGTGGCGGGAACGTCACCCGACGGACGAAAAAAAAGCAAAACAACCATAAAGCGTCATCATGAATCGCATCGCCAATTGGACGCAGGATGACCTGCGCAAAGATATCCCGACCTTCGGACCCGGTGACATGGTCAGCGTTTGGGTTCGAGTGATCGAAGGGGATAAGGAGAGGCTGCAGGCCTTTCAGGGTACCGTCATCGGTCGGCACGCCGGCGGGCTGGACGAGACCTTTACCGTGCGCAAGATCTCCATGGGCGTGGGCGTCGAGCGCATCTTTCCGCTGCATTCGCCTGCGGTGGCGCGCATCGAAGTTCTGCGTCACGGCCGAGTGCGCCGGGCCAAGCTGACCTTCCTGCGCGATCTCAAAGGCAAGAAGGCGCGCATTCGCGAGAAGACGCGAGCCCTCGTCGCCGTCGAGAACGAAGCCGCGACCGACGAAAAGTCCAAATCATGATCCGGCGGGGCTCCTGCGGAGCCCCTCTTGCTCGCTCTTTCATTTTCACCCGCGGTTGGTGTCCGCTTCGGGCGGAAGAATAGGGAAGACGGTGAAAGTCCGTCGCTGAGCCGCAACTGTGACGCGCGGGCCGCAAGGCCCTCGCCCAGCCAGGAGACCTGCCCACCGTGCATTAGCCCTTCGGACGTAAGGTTCAGGTGGAGGCTCTCCGCGTGGGCGGAGAGATCGGAATGAGTCTCGAAACCCGGCCCGGCCGCTCGCCGCTTCTGCTCACGCGCATGGCGGCCTTCGTGGCGGTGGGAATCGCACTGGGACTGGCCCTGGTCGCCGTTCCCAACGTGGAGCTTGTGACCGGTGTCAGCTTCATGTCAGGTTTCTTGCTGGGCGCGCGCGCGGGTGTTGTCACCGGCGGACTCATCGAGGCCTTGTTCGCCGGTTTCCATCCGCTGGGCAGTTCACTCGGCCTCGTGCTCGTTGCGCAAATGGCCGGCATGGCATTCGCCGGAGCCCTGGGTGGTGCGGCGGCGCGCATCGTCGGTTCGTCCCGCCGGGGAATCCGCTACGCCGCCGCCATCGTTGCCGCCGGTGCGATTGCGACGATTACCTTTGACGCTCTCACCAACCTGGCCTTTCCCGTAATGGCCGGGTTTTCTCTCTCTCAGACTTTGGTCACGTTGGCCGCCGGTGTTCCCTTTGCAGCCATCCATCTTCTCTCCAATCTGTTCGTCTTCGGCCTCGTTGTCCGTCCCCTGATCCCCCGACTCGAAAGAGTGTGGCTCTCCTCATGAAACGGATCATCCTCATCCCGCTTTTCTGCTTTCTGCCCGCGTGGCTCGCCTCGGCTCAGGGACCGGTTCTGCAGCAGGCCGACCTCTGGACTCTTCCCTATGAAGACTTGAGCGATCTTTTGCGGCGCTATCCGGGAATGTACCCTCTCGACTACGGAACTCTGTGCGCGCCGATGGCCTTTCGTCCGTGGAATCTTCATCCGTGGGAGCTGCGCGTCGAGCGGGATGGAGTCCCTCAGAATCGCTGCTTCGACGGCCTGTACGAGCCCAATCTGCAGCCGCCGAGCGAGCTTGAGACCATCCGCTACGACTTTCTTTCGGGCGGCGCGGCGGGACTGTTTTCGCTCACCACGCGGACGCTGAAGGTGGACACGCCGTACACCGAGTTCCAGATCCGTGAGGGTTACTACGGCTACGGAACGGTGGACTTCGCTCACGGCCAGCGGCTGCATCGTTCGCTGACACTCGAGATGACGGGCCGCCTCGGTTGGTACGACGGCATGCGGGTTCCCAGCGCGTCGCGCGCCACCCGAGTGCGCGGCCGTTTGGGTGTGGATCTGGGCCGGCGGTGGCGCGCTCAGGCGACGTATTCAGGTTCGAATGTGAAAACCCAGTTTCTGCTCAATTCGCACCATGATTATGTACCGTCGCGCGAGGAAGGTATTCTCGACATTTGCGAGAAGGACTCGCTTCGCACCGTGTGGAGTCCCTCTCTGACCATCTACTCGCGTGAGGAGCGCGAAACGTGGGGCTCGCCCTGGGGTGCGCGGGAACTCAACTCCGGTCTGGTGGCCGTGGCGCACGCTAAACTCGCGGGGCAGCACTTGACCCTCCGCCACTTCGATACGTGGACGGAAATCAACTATCCGGGAATGGCCCGCCGCAGCGAAGTGGCGACGGGTCTGTCCGCACGCGACTCGCTGACCCTGAGCATGGCCGCACTCGATCTGCGCGCGGGAATTCGACGCGAATCCGGTTGGTCGAGTTCGCGTGAGCGCGATCAGCGGTGGCTGACCGACTTTTCCGCGCGGGCCGAAACTCAATCTTGGCGGAATCTTCGCCTGCGCGCAGGCGGAAGCTACTCGGAGAGTGCTGTGCCTATCGGGTGGTGGAGAGGCGCATACCCCTTGGCGAACAGACCGCTGGTGATGGCCCCGGAGATGACGAATCTGACGCGCAATTTCTCAGGCACTCTCGAGAGCACTCCGCCGGTAGATCGCTACCTCACTTCCGAGCTCGGAGTGAAATGGTCACGCGGGCGGGCGTTCTGCGATTTGGCCGTGATGAGCATTGCTCGTCCCGGTGACTTCTCCAGCCGTTTCGTGGTTTCGGATACGGCCGTCCACCTGATCTACGAGCGCGATCCGAACCGGAAGACGCAGTTGGGTGTCGCGGGAGGCGCCGTCATTCCGCTGGGGTATGGCCTGCAAGTCGAGTCGTGGTGGTTCAGACAGGCCAGCAGTTCGGATCTCGGTGAATCCAGCGATTCGCGGGGGTGGAGCCGCTTGTACTTCGAGCGGGCTTTCTTCAAATCACCGTTGACCATTCGCAGCCACATTAGCTACGAGTATGTTGGAAAGCGCTGGGCGTTCTCCGATCGCTTCCCGGCGGGAGTGGTCGTGGGCCCAAGCCATGTGTTCGGCTTTCGCATATCGGCCACGGTGCGCGGTGTGACACTCATCTGGGGAACCGAAAACGTGCTAAAGGAGCATTACTCATTCATGCCCGGCTATCGCATGATTGCCAAAGAGGAGTACTTGGCCTTCATCTGGAGACTCTGGCTGTGATCGTGCTGCTGATTCTGTTGGCGCTCTGCGGCGAAGCTCTGGCGCAAGCCGGAGCCGGCATCGAAGTGCGTTTCGCGCCGGCAACGGCGGTCGCAACGCTGTGGCCCGGCAACGAATCGCAGCGCACGGATGCCGGCGGCCGCGTGGCATTCGATGGCCTGGCCGCGGGAAGATACCGGCTGGAGATCTCTGCCGCGGGATTTGCCGCGCGCGATACTACGCTTCAAATGGCAAACGGCGAGCGCGTCTCTCTGGTCATCTTTCTTGAGCCTTTGGCGGTCACGCTGCCCGAAGTCACCGTGGAGACCGCGCGGGCCGGCGAATCTCCCCGCTCGTTCAATCGCCGCGAGATCGAGGTCAGCTCGGCGCGCAGCCTGCCTGATTTTCTGCGGGACGCCGCCGGGCTCGAGCTGAGAAGCGACGGAGCGGCGGGAGGAGTCCAGACACTTCGCATCGGCGGTTCCCAACCTGAGCACGTTCTCGTTTTGGTGGACGGCCGCCGGCTCCAACACGCGGGCACCGGCGAGGCCGATTTGTCGGCGGTTCCCCTCGAATGGGTCGAATCGGTGGAGATCACGCGCGGCGGCAGTCCCGAATTTGGCGGCGAGGCCATCGGCGGGATTCTGCGCATCACCACGCGCAACGGCGAGCAGAGCGACTTGGCCGCCGACGTGGAGTACCGTCCCATCTGCACGCGGGTAAGCTGTCTGCGCTCTGACCATTTCGGCTCGGTGTTCACGTTGCTCTCGTTGACACGAACGCAGGGCCCGGGCGACTTCAAGTACACTGTTACCGAGGATGACGGAACTGGCCCATTTACGGTGGATTTAGGCAGGACTTTCCGGCGCACGAATTCGGCCGTGGCGCGAGACCAGCTCCTTGCCAAAATCCGTGCTCCTCTCCGTGATGTCGGGGTGCTGGAGTTGAGCGGCACTCTCGACCGCGCCGACCGCGGCATGCCCGGCTATCTGGCGCCGCAACTCACACCACTCGCGCGCCAGAACACGCGGCAGGAAGCCTTCAACACCAGATTCGTACGCGACCGGAAATCGCATTCGCTGGAGACGCGAGCGTCCTACCAGCGCGACCGCCGTGATTACTCCGATCCCGCACCATTTGCTCTCGTTCCGCAGAGCTGCGAATCGAGCGATCAATGGGATATCGAGAGTCGAGCCGGCTTCATCCGCGGAAGGGCCGCGCTCTTCGGCGGCGCGCAAGCCGGGGCTGAGATGCTGTCCAGCGAATCCATCGCCGACGGCCGAGCCGCGCGGAATCGCACCACAGCATGGACTCGGCTGCGCTGGAACGCGCTCTCCAACCGAACCTCGGGCGTGTCCGTCACCGCCTGCCCCGCTCTGCGATGGGAACAGTTTGACAACGAGCATGTGTTGTTGCCCAGCGCGACGCTGGCACTGGATCTGGTGCGGCGTGTCCGCCTCGGAGCGGAAGCCACGTGGGGTCGTTCCTACCACGCGCCCTCCTTGTATTCTCTCTTCTGGCTCGACGATCAGGTGGCGCAGGGGAATCCGGACCTTCGTCCCGAGCTTTCTCAGGAGATCACGGGCAGGCTCCACGCGGAAACCTCATCAATAAATGCTTCCCGCGCCGAGCTGTCCGTGTCCGAGCAGCGAGTCGAGGACCTCATCTTCTGGCGGCGGACGTTCGACAACCGCTGGAAACCGTTCAACCTCAAGAGAGCGCACATCCGGACGCTCGATCTGTCCGCCGAACAGGCGCTATGGAGAGAGTGTGTGAAAGTCTCCGGCGGCGCGAATTGGACGGAAGCGCGCGATGCCACCGATGACCGGAATACGGGCGGCAAGTACCTCACGTTTCGAGCGCCGCGGTCGCAACGGCTCGGCGTCGAATTCCGCGTGCGCGGCTTCGATCTGCTGGCCCGCATGCGCTGGGTGTCGGCGCGGCCCGTGCTGGAGACCAATTCCAAGTGGCTTCAGGCCTATCGGATACTGGATCTTCGATTGTCGTTTGCTCTGCGCACCAAGCGCGCCCAGATCGAACCCGCTATCGGCGTGGACAACGCGCTGGATGAGGACTATCGCCTGATCCGTTTCGCTCCCATGCCCAAGCGGCAGTGGTTCATCGCGGTCCGGATTGTGCAAATGTAAGGAGTAGTGAGTTGCCTTTGCGTTTCATGCTCATGCTGCTTCTGCTCGCCGGCCGGTGCTGGGCCGATACGCGGCTCTTCGTGGTTCAGTACAATGACGAGTCTCTGGGGCGAATTGATCTTGCCGGCGGCGCCGTCAATGCCCATGTGCTGGACTTGGGCTACGGCTGCAATGAGATCATCGCTCTCGGATCGCGGCTCTATGTGACGAATTCACTCATCAACACCGTGCAGGAGATTGATGCGGAAAACCAAATCACTCTGCGCGACATTCCCATGACCGGCGGTGTCAATCCGTACTCTCTGACGGCGCTGAACGACGACACGCTGGCGGTGACGAACTTCGTCACCAACAACGTGCTTCTTCTGCGCATCTCGGATGGGCAGATCGCGGGAAATGTTTCCGTGGGGCTTGCACCCGAAGGGATTCTGGCGCATGGCGACCGGTTGTACGTGTGCCTCACCCGCTACTCGGCGCAGGGCTACGGGCCGGGACGCGTGATGATCTACGACCGCAGCACGCTGACGCTATTAGACAGTCTGCAGGTCGGAGTGAACCCGCAGTTTGCGGCCGTGGATGACCGCGACCGCCTGCATGTCGTGTGCACCGGCAACTACATGGACGTACCGGGGGAAATCCATGTGTTCCATCTGACGACCCGGGAGAGTGTGGGCGTGGTTTCTGTGGGCGGTGCACCCAGCGTCGTCAGCTTCGGTGGGGGATGGGCATTCGCTGCAGCCGGCGGATGGGCGGGAACAGGGCAGGTATTCCGCTACCGGCTGAACGATCTCGCTGTGCTGAACGGCGCAACCAATCCCATCCAAACCGGCGTTGGCGCAACCGATGTCGTGGCTATGCCGGATGGATCATTTTTCGTGAGCTGTGCACTGGCTGATGCGGTGGAGTATCGCTCCGCCGATGGGACTCTTCTCGCGTCCTATCCGATGGGGGCCGGGCCGGGCTGCATGGCACTCTACGAGTCAGCATCGGCGACTCCGCCGGGCCGCGTTTCCCCCGTGCAGTCGGCAACACTTGCGGAGGCGTTTCCCAACCCCTTCAACAGTGCTGTCCGGCTGCGCTTGTCCGCTCCCGCTCTACGTCCATCTAATATCACAATTTACAATTGTATAGGTCAGATGGTGGAGACGCTCGGTGTCCCTGCCGGTTCGGCGGAAGCATGGTGGAATCCCGCGGCGGGTGATGCAAACCGCTTTTCTACAGGAGCTTATTTCGCCATCTGGGATGGCGGTGGGGGCGGAATGCCGCTAAGGTTGCTGTATGTTAAGTAGGGTCCCACAGCCGGGTCGAAGGGTTCGACCCGGTTGCTATTTTTGTGAGAATATTGTATCTTAAAGTTTCGATTTGACGCAGAGACCACGCACTTTCATGCCGCCTAAAAAGCGTCTTTTGTCCGGCATGCGCCCCACCGGAAAGCTCCATCTGGGCAACTACGTGGGTGCGCTGGAAAACTGGATCAAGCTGCAGGACGAGTTCGAAAGCTACCACTTCGTGGCCGACTGGCACACGCTGACCACCGATCCGGAGCACACCGGGATCATCCCCGAGAACACGCGGGAAATGGTCACCGATTGGCTGGCCGCCGGGCTGGACGCTCAGAAGAGTCCGCTCTTTGTTCAGTCGCAGATCAAACAGCATGCCGAGCTGCACCTCATTTTCTCCATGCTCATCACGACGGCGCGACTGGAACGCAATCCCACGCTGAAAGAGCAGGTGCGCGACCTCGATCTGGAAACGCGCATGACCTACGGCCATTTGGGTTATCCCGTGCTGCAGGCGGCGGATATTCTCATGTACAAGGGGGAAGTGGTTCCCGTCGGCGAGGATCAGTTGCCGCATATCGAGATGGCCCGCGAAATCGCGCGCCGCTTCAATCACATCTATTCTCCCCGGCGGCCCGTGTTCCCTGAACCGGAAGGAAGGCTCTCCCAGTTTCCCCGCTTGCCCGGGCTCGACGGAAATCGCATGTCGAAGTCGCTGGGCAACACCATCCTGCTTTCCGATCCGCCCGACGAGATCGGCAGGAAAATGCGCACCGCCGTGACCGATCCGCAGAAAATCCGTCGCGGCGATCCGGGGCGGCCCGACATCTGCCTGGTCTTCACCTACCACAAGCGCTTCACTCCTCAAGGCGTGGCCGAGATCCGTTCCGGCTGCGAAAGCGGCGCGCTCGGCTGCGTGGAGTGCAAGCGGCGTTGCGCCGACAGCATTATCGCGCATTTGGCTCCCGCCCGTGAGCGGCGGCTCCGCCTCGAACAACGCCCGCAAGAGGTC
>Ga0315274_10017661_pt1 | contig 10058 bp, 10 predicted proteins | sample YL17G02_20_MG_FD_203700 | JGI IMG/M metagenome (GOLD analysis project Ga0315274, IMG submission 203700) | Sediment microbial communities from Yellowstone Lake, YNP, Wyoming, USA - YL17G02_20 | ecosystem: Environmental > Aquatic > Freshwater > Lake > Sediment | place: USA: Wyoming | collected... | reverse complement strand
CTAACGCTGCGGCTCACCGGGAGCCGGTTTTCTCGGCGATCCGGTGCAGCCGCTTGTTATCGCCCGAGTTCTCCACAAGGTCGCCGAATGAAGAGAAGTGTACTCAACTTCATTTTCGGCTAATCTTCACGACGCCCAGGTCCATGACGTCTCCTGCACGAAGGTGCAGTTCAACCGGATTCTCGCTACTAACGACCTTGCCCAGGCTGAGGTAGCCGTGGTGTCTCGCCGCGGGATCCCCGGCTTTGAGCACGTACTTTCCAGGCGGGATTCGGGTGAACTCGAACCGCCCTTTCTCGTCAGTCTTGACAAAGGGTAAGCGGCCCCCTTCCATCACCCACAATTCGAAATCGGTGGTACCGTCCGGGTTCTTCCTCTCTGCCTTGAGCAACAAGAGCTCTAATCCCTCTACCGGCTTCCCGCTGTCAGCCTCCAAAAGGACGCCAAGGATCGTGGCTGTGTCACCAGCCACCTTCGGCTGCCCGTTCGCAATGGCCACCGTCGCGAGGAGCGCACCCATCAAGATCGTCAGGACCTTCACTGCCTCCTCCTCCCCCCTAGGCCCGCAGCGACCCGGGAACACCCAGATCAGCTGCGAAGTTCCATCGCTTGCGCCGGCTTCGTCAGCCGCATCTGGTTGTTATGCGGCGCCTCCGGTGACGGGCGACGCCATATCCGGCCTCTCCGCCACGTCCTCAGCGGAGCCGCCCCAGAAGCCTTCTACGAAGAAGTCCGAGAGCTTCTGCATATCCTCAAGAAAGCGTTCGATTCCCGACTCGCTAAACACAGTCTGCCCCTTCCATTCAGGCTTACGGCGCCGGTTCTGTGGAAAGAGAGAATGGGCAATCCCATTCCGCAACTCATTGAGGGCTGCAAGATCAGACACGACCCACTTCGGGACCGTGTGAATGCTACGGACGAGATCCAGTTTCTGCAGAAGGTACAACTTCTCAAGGACGAAGTAGTTGAACGACCTAAACCGCTTGGTCTTCCAGAGTTGCTGGAACGTGCGCCTCTTCCCGAAGTAGTGCCAGCATATGACGCCGCTGAGAAACTCGTCCATCAGAACGTACTTCAGGATTACGGCGCTGCGGATCATCTGGTCTTTCGCCACTTCGAGATATGGCGTACGCCCCTCGGGTTCGGCCTCTGCGATGATCTCGTCGGGGTCAAGGCCCAGGAGGGACGTGATGTGCTTGATCTCGACGACTAGCGCCTTCTGCTTCTTTGTCGGCCTAGGCTTTGGCACGAGTTCCCTGCCTCGTCATGGTCCGCATAACGGCCTGTCGCTCAGCCGCGAGCGGCGCCAGAATCAACTTGGGATAAGCCGAGACCGACACGCGCCGCTCGTCGGTCTGCAGCGGCTTGTTCGGCGGTTGAGACTGAGTATCAATCTCGCACTACTCCATGAAACGTGCGACCCCATCCTTCATTTAGGCAACTTGACCGGGAACTCAAGGACATTTGAGAGCCTTTGGGCTTTGTCTCCTTTCTCTTGCCATTCCTTGAAGTCGATCAACACTATGCCCATAGTACCTTCGCCCTGGATTTTACTATAGGTAATCCACATCGTGAGGAATTTCTGCATATCTCCATCTTTCCCGGTCAGTGTACCCGTCTTATTTGAGAGAAAGATCTGCACTTCTTCCTTTCTTTCGAGTACGGGGTAAAAGGAGGCACCCAACATGCCCTTTGGAAGCCCTTTCTGAATACTGAATACCCATGTGGCACTGGACACAGTCATATCCGCCGCCACTTGATAGTTAATTTCAGGAAATACTTTCCTCGGATCAATCGGCGAGGCAAATTTTTCCTTTAGGGAAAGTGTGACGGGGAGTCGGGCTACCGTGCTGTTCGCGGCAGTCTGTGCAAAGGCGCTCAAGGCCTGCAAAGTGAAGCTGAACGTGACGAGCAGGGTAGTCACAACGAAATGGCAAACAGGCGTTCGTATCGTCATTGTCATTAGTCTTTCTCCTATTTTTCCGGCGAGGTCCTTCAGTCGGTTCTCTGTGTTGTCGACCGTCGTGATTGTGTCCGCCGAACGACTCGCTTAACCTGCGAGCGGCATTAGCAACGATCTTAATTAACACCATCTAACCATATGATTTCTCATAACTTTCATAAATGCTATGAACCCGCTCGTCAGGTTAAAGCGATGGTTATACCGCCCTTTTGGGAACAGCAACGAATGTTAATATACCATATAGATCAAAACCAGTTTATCGCTTGGAAATAATTTCATAAAGCACCTTTAATCGAGCATCCGGACTCATTTCTGCATCTTTTTTGGTTATGGGTGCATCTACTTCTAAAAGAATATATCCGCACTTTGTGCAAGTTTGTATCCTAATCGGCACTAATTTCATGCAGCGAGGACAAAAGTAATGTAATTCATCTATGTCGAGTATTTCTTTTTCGGAATAAATTTCATAGGGGTGTGTGTCATCCCTACGATAGTAGACAGAACCTTTCTCGCCATCCTTAATAGCTTCTATATGTTTAAGTAATTTTTCACAACGGTCAGCTCCACGTTTGTTCCCTATTTTATTAAAAATCATCTGCGCTATTGTTGCCTCTTCAATTGCCCAGTCTGAACTTACAGACCACATGTGTTCTTCTGCTTGATATAGATACGCTTGAGCCCACTTAGCTTTTCGCTGAAGGAGTTCGTATGTTTCATAAATATCTTGGAGCGTAAACCCGTATTTGATTTTCTCAGACTCATCCCAAGCTCCGTCTTGACGCTGTCCAAGACGAGCCATGTGTAGATTTCTTACCCGATCAATCCGAAGGAAGAAGAATCTAAGATCAGCCTGTTCTTCTAAATCAAAAGATGAGAAAGTATTCTTTGAGTCAGGAAACGCTGTTTCAAGTGCGCTTGAATAATCAGCTTGTTTTGCATGACGTACACCCTCTTGCAGTAATATTTTTCGCTTAATGCGTGTTTGTTTATATTCCAGGGTCTCTTTGCTTAGATTTTTAAAAAAACGTGGGTTTTGAGTCTCAAACGGATCTACACCTAATAGAACTGAAAACTCTAGAAAGTCATCGAGATCCTTAGAATGTAATTGTTCTAACATCAGGAATTTGTTTCTTGCCTCAACCATATGTAGATGTGCTTTGTAACGCTCCTCTCGACTTGTCCAGATATGAGCAAGAGCTGCGTGAATCCTACCTGACGATTGAGGGTCACTGGAATTCTTTGCTTTGTCTAGGGCTATACCTAGATACACAAGAGCTCTCGAGTAAAGCCCCACGCAAAATAATAAACGACCCACGAAGAGGAAAACTTGTGGTGACTCGTTACCTAAAAATCTTTGAATGACTTGTGATAATAAATCAAGATGTTGAGTATGGCGAGTCGTTGAAAAATTGTTTTCTATTGAAAATCTTGGGTTAGGGACAAGACAATCAAGAATTTGTTCTGTTGATCCAGTGGCAAGAAATATATCATCTCGACTTCGCTTGACACGTGCCATATAGAGATGTGAGCCAAACATTCGGCCAAAAAACCAACGTAACCGATTATCTACTCGAAAACCTTCAGAATGACTATTATCTGAGGCATGCCAGACTTTTAAATGGGAAGAGTTTGAATGTTGAATCCAGACAAGACGTTGTTTTCCTGGGGCAAAGCGTATGGCAGGCAAGACATCAAAATCATCAAAACCAGAGTAACCTAGCACAAGAAGCGCATTGTGCGCGAGGAGCTCTTCAATAACTGACCACTTGCTTGGGCAAATGCTTCTTTGAGTAACTACTGACTCCATAGTTGCTGCAATTTCAGTACTGTGTATTTTTTCAGATTCTTTATTTACAGTTCCATGGATTTTAAATATAGGATTAGGATATAATAATGGGTTTTTCAGATAATCCTCATAATCCTTTTCAAATACTATTAAGGTGTAGGGTATTCCTTGGACATCACACGCAGCTTCTATTAAACAGTCAAAGTTGGTAGTTAGAATTTTGTGACCTGAAGCTAGAAGCTGTGCAATCTGAAAATGGTATCGGTTTGGTTGTGTAGGAGGGAACATGTGCTGGAGCAAAGTACCTTTGTCATCAATGCTCCACCAAAAGGCTTCCATCACTTGCTCAAATCTCAGGCAATCAAAGTATCCTAAACCATTCTCCCAATCCGGAGATGTCGAAGCTAGCAATTCGCATCGATCCTCGTCCGTTATTGGTAGATATGATATAATTGTATTTATTATAGATTGTGCTGTTGGAAGGTTTGAGGGCGGTGGATAGGATATCCCCGCACCAATAAGTGGGCAAAAACCAGAAGGAAGTTCATTAAGAAGGCTTTCATATGTCATTTGTTTGTCATGCAAGGTATGGTGTCCTATCGTTATAACAATGAACTGCTAAGCTATTATTTAAGCGGTATAATCGGGATAGGGAGGGGCCTCACGGCCTCCCCCCTCCCTCACCACCAGGCATACGGATCACGTACCTGGCGGTTCGGCAGATTCAGTCAAAATCAGTGGCGTTGATACAACCGCGGAACTCCGAGTGCGTCAAAATAGCCTCCGGGAAGGGCAAAGGCCAGCGCTGGACTGCGGCTTAACCGCCACGGCCCATGCGCCGACTTGCGCGTGTTCCAGGCAAGATCGCGGCTGACACCCCGATTGATAAGCTCTCGGTACTGACGCCGGCCCCACTGCTTCCACAAATAACACCTCAGCCGGCGCCGTATCCAGGAGTCTATCTCCTTGAACACCGACTTTGCTTCCGCATAGCCAAAGTAGCCGTCCCAACCCAGTACAAACTCCCGCAGCTCCCGCACTACGGTAAAAAGGGATCTACCGCGGGTACGCTGGGTTAGTTCGCGAACCCTTTCTTTAAACCTCACAAGCGCCTTGGCACTCACCGTGCGACGGTTCGGCCGCCTGCCCGTGAAGCTAAACCCCAAAAAGCTTCGCCGCCACGGCCGGGCTACTGCACTCTTGGCCTCGTTTACCGAAAGCTTCAGCCTACGCTCCAGGTACCGTGTAACACTCCTCAGCACCCGTCTTCCCGCCCGTTCGCTGCGAACATAAATGTTACAGTCGTCCGCGTAGCGCACGAACCGGTGGCCACGATTCTCAAGTTCCTTGTCCAGACCATCCAGCAGCAGGTTTGCCAACAGCGGTGACAGCGGCCCTCCCTGGGGTGTGCCCTCCGGCGTTGCTTCAAAGCCCTCCGCCGTAAGCGCCCCAGCCTTGAGGTACCGATCAATCAGCTTCAGCACCCGCCGATCCGATACCCGTTCCCTAACCCGGCTCATCAGCTTGTCGTGATTGACCCGGTCAAAGAACTTCTCAAGGTCAAGGTCCACTACCCAGCTGCAACCCATCCCAAGGTATCTCTGGGCCTGGGCTACCGCCTGCTGGGCCGAACGTCCCGGACGAAAGCCGTAGCTGCTTTCCGAAAACGTCCTGTCCCAATCCGGCTGCAACACCTGCAACAAAGCCTGCTGAATGAACCGGTCCAGCACTGTCGGTATCCCTAACTTCCGCACCCCGCCGCCGGGCTTTGGTATCTCAGCCCGCCTTACAGGCTGCGGTTCGTAGGTCCCCGACCGCAGGGACTCTCGAATCTCAGGCCACTTCCGCTTCAGGTACTCCGGCAAGGCCTCAAGGCTCATGCCGTCAATACCCGGGCTTCCCCCATTTCTCTTCACTCGGGAAAGTGCGGCAAAGAGATTCGACCTCTCCACCACCTGTTCCAGTAACCCACTGCTCTCAACCGGAGCGTCCTCTCCCCGTGTCCCAACCGAGGCTTCACCCCTCCTTGCGAAGGGCAGCTGAAGCTGCTTTGCTGGTGCAGTGCCCGGGCTCAACACGGACTGAACTCTCCTTCTCTTTTGATGCCCTCGCGGGCAACCGTTCGGGCCTTCGTCCCGCCTCTGCGACGGAACTACTATACCCTCTGCTGACTTCTCCCATGCGATCAGGGTTGATCGCTCAACCCTCAGCCCATTTCAGTCGCACGCGACGTCCCAGGGCACAGGGGAGATCTCCCGGGGTAAGACACAGAACTTTCCGCGCATAGACGCCGGATTTATAAAGCACACCCCCCTTGCGGATGGAGGGCTTCGTGGTCACGTGCCCACTCGCCCCGGGTGTACCACACCTCGTATCCGGTTCCTGTTCGTCGCCCCGCGCTTTCGGGTTGGGCTTCCTTCAGACCCTGCCTCACGACAACGCCCTTGCCCTTTCCCTATCCTTCGGCTCCGCGTAAACCTGGTGTGAGGACTCTCACCTCACAAGCTCTGTGCCATGCCCGGCACACACGCCCGAGCTCAACCGCCGCCTTTGGCGGTCGGCTGCAGCGAGTTGTTAGGCTTTTAAATTACTTACTTATCATCTTGGTTAAATCTTAATGCGTTTTTTGAGCAATTAACCATACAATCTGGACATCTTAAGCAATCTATGCTTTTCACTTTTTCAGTAACTTTGAATGCCACTGGATTTGTTCCAATCGGACAATTTTTCTCACATGTTCCACATTCAACACAATCCGCTGATATGCTTAATAGATACTTATTCCTCCCAATTATTCCTTGCAATGTGCCCATTGGACAGAATGCACACCATACCCTTGGCTTAAAGATAATTCCGAGAGGAATAGCAATGGCTGTTGTTATGGTACACATCGTTACAAATACAAAACCTATCTTTTCTGCTGCACCACCTGATTGGATCAACCTTAAGATCATAAAGCTTATCAATATGTAAAACACTGGCCATCTAAATTTCATGTCTTTAAAGAATGATGGTATTTTTTTATTTCTGCTAATGTAGACAAGAATTCTTTCAAGGAATGAACCTCTTGGACAAAACCACCCGCACCAGTACCGCCCTCTAAAGGCTGACAATACAAAAAAGAACAACATCATACATAAAACAAGATAACCTATGTATGGCCAAAAGATTCCACCAAAAATAATAATGGGAAGTAACCACCACATTATCAGTTGAATCCTCTTGCGTTTTCTAATTTTCTCTTTACCTTCGTGCATCTTTCAACTCCCAAGTACTTCATTTATAGAGAAGCCTAACGGCCAAGGTTCAGCGGCGGGGAACCCAACGAGCGATTCGAGGCCGCACGCCGAGCTGGGATCCCCGTCCGCCTGCAACCCGTTGTTAGGCCCTATATTGGAATTGGATAGCCTCGTGTCTCACACCTGTAAGACTGGTCCCTCCTCTGAACCTTTTCACCGCGTAATCGGCGCTTCGCTCACCGGCGTGATCGTAACGGTGCAGCCCTTGAAGCCGGGATCGAGGAACTTGCTGATTGCCTCCAGGCTGTCCGCTTCGACAATGTAGTAGATCAGGTGCTGGGAGAACGCACCATACATCATGGTTTTCATCTCCTTTCAACTTTTGGTTTCCAGCTTCTTCTTCAAGCCCATCGGCCTCAAGAGGAGATCCGAAGGACACCAATCGGTCCTGCTTTCCTGGAGCTTCATGACCCCCATGAAGACTACCAACGCTAGCCCGATACGAGGGCTAACCCAGTAAGCAATGGCGGCAAAGACCAGTAGCATAATACCCTGCACTAAGGCTCTACCATTTTCCAAATACATGGTTCTCACCTCCTTGTTTCTCGTGTGAGCGTTTCATATAACGTCCGGGCCAGCCAAACGAGGCCACGCGGCCTAACAATAGAAATAACTCGCGCAGGCAACCACCTGGGAAAAGGTACCGGACACCTTTGGATCTCCAAGTCCTTGAATTTGTGGAGATGCGGAAACAATTCTTCGTTCCCTAGCTTTATAATCTTCCCGCCCAGCCTCTCGCTCGCAAAGAATCGAAAATCAGGTCCGAGAAAATCAACCAGTTACCCCTCAAAAGGTGTCCGGTACCTTCTCTCGCCCCAATCGTTACACAGGTCCGACCCATGAAAGATCACCCATGAAAGATGCACAAACATTTACCTTGCTCTGACCCCAGGCCCAACATCTTCCCACCATTTCTGAGCTTTTGCTCTATCAAATGGAGGCAAGACCGCTGACTTAACTTGAACATTCCCAAGAGCAGGAAATAATGTTTTCATAAATTTTAAATCTTCTTCATAGTTATCTATGACATTAACATCAAAAGTTCCACCAGAAAATCCAGTAATTGCTTGATCGAGTGCCGGAATAGTTGATCCCGCTCGGAATTCATTTTCTTTCCTTTCTCTGACTTTTCCTATGACTCTTCCCAAATATAAAACAGAGGGTCCTTTTATCTCAATTTCGCTATGCAGTGGCATAAAAAACTGTCCCCTGGGAATAAAACCACTGAAGCCGCCTATTCCCCTAATGATATATTTTCCATCTTTGATAATCATTCTGAAAACATATCTATTACCCTTATCAGATTTGAATGTACCTTCTTCATCTGCGGTATAGCTCAATCTGTCTTCCTTTCCCTGAATATCAGGTTTCTCAATAATTAATCCTGTAGCCTGCGGTTGATAACTTGGTTTGTATTCATTGACAAGTTCAACAGTCAGCAAAAGCAATGATTCATCCTTCAAATCAATTCGTTCTGTACCCTTTCCTAATCCCATTGTCATGGGAGTTGCACAAGCTGAAATTAGAAACATTGTTAACACAATAAAAAATGCAGCGATTCTTTTCATGGCATATCCTTCTAAAATTGTAAGTTTTAAAGAGTAATATCTCGCATACGATGAACCTGTTGAGTCAACAACTATTTTTGATCCCCCTTTTTTCATGACACTCCCTCCTCTTCTCCTTTTGTTTTGTAAATTTCTAACGCTGCGGCTCACCGGGAGCCAGGTTTATCAGCGATCCGGTGGAGCCGTTTGTTAGGCGCTGCCTTTTTGAGGGCCCCGGGGTCGGGCCACGGTAAGTTCTTGATTATTCATTATGAGCCCCCAGAAATAGGTGTTTTCAGCTCCTATATCGTCGTTTCCAACTTCAATAAGAACCTCATAGGGAGCAGATCCCTCCCGGTACTTCCCGTGACCCGACCTTTTTGCCCTACCGGCAATTATTCAAGAACAGCTATGGAGCTTGTAGCGACCAGAAAGGACGGACCTTCCCGATCTCTCCGATTGCAGCAACGAATTCCCCTATATACTTCTGAAAATTAGAGACGTAATCCGAGTCCAGGCGCCGGCTGAATAAGTTCCCCGAAAAAACTTTTACCAAAGCAGACAACTCAACAATCCCTTCCTCAGTACCCGATTTGAAACCGCTCCAGTTGCGGACGTGCTCTTCCGACCGGAAGAGGTTCATGGTGCTTCAGCTATAGGGAAGATCTTTGAACCATTCCCGAAAAGGTACCGATGTGTACCCTACCAGACCTCCGGGCTCAGTTCCCCTTATTAAACCATCTTTCATCTCCACTCGGATGGGCGATCCACAATCAAGACATGGAGCCTCGATCCGCACCGTTTTCCCTTTGAAGAGCCAGCTGACCGCCAGCGACTCAAACCCTCACTCACCAAACCACTTTTGTTGCCCGTCGATCGTGATCCGATACTGAGTGGGAAGATTATTGAAGGGGGCGAACGAAACGATGTAGCTGGTATTCGGATATACCCAGCCAGGAATTCCCGCCCCCAAGAGAGCATGGAGGGCTTTACGCCCTTCTTCCACGGATCCTCCCAATTCTGCAGCTATTTCCGTGTAGAAGGGCGCCTGGCCGGTCTCGACCATGCGTTTCAGGATAAAGGAAAAGGTCCTATCCAACTGACTTGATTGACTCATGAGTCCCTGCCTCCTTTCCTTCAGCAAATTTATCCGAAAGTTACCATTCTTCAGCAAGATTTTCCGTGCTTCGGGTTGAAAAGCAATAGCCTCCAATGAGAAACAAAAATCTCCTTGGAGGCTTCATATTGGCACCTTCCGGAAAGTCCTTTTCATACTTCCCCCAAAAGGTCGGAGGGGTGGGTTAAGGGGCTTTTTGTGAACGGGGGATAGTCTACCGTTCGAATGCTATCAGGACTGCAAATTCTGTCAAGCGGATCTTGGAGCCATCATAATGTCAATTTTACTGCCGTGACTCATGGAGGAATACCATATTTTGCGGGTGCCTTCGGATTGTAGTATTAAA
>Ga0315274_10017660_pt1 | contig 10059 bp, 9 predicted proteins | sample YL17G02_20_MG_FD_203700 | JGI IMG/M metagenome (GOLD analysis project Ga0315274, IMG submission 203700) | Sediment microbial communities from Yellowstone Lake, YNP, Wyoming, USA - YL17G02_20 | ecosystem: Environmental > Aquatic > Freshwater > Lake > Sediment | place: USA: Wyoming | collected... | reverse complement strand
GCTGCCCTCGCAATTCACAAAAACTTTGGGTGGGTCGAGGTAGTGGACGGTGTCCCCGAACGAGCAGTACTTCTTTTCCAGGGCCAGCAGCTCGGCCGTCGTTGGCGTCCTGGACATGGCCAAAGGTTTGTGTCTCCTCAATCAGTTGAAATCGGAAGTCGAAGGTCCAAAGAGAATGACATCCACTTCAGGCTTTCAACTTTTGACTCTTGACCGTTGATTGATGCTGTCCTCTCCCTTCTTCCGCAACTGCTCAAAGGGCAGCAATTCTTTAAGGGCCGTCTCGACCTCCGCAAACGTCTCAAACGGGTGGCAGGTGATGCCCTTCTCCCGGCAGTACGCGAGCAACTGCCGCTTGGCAAACACCACTTCAGCCTCCTGCACCGCAAAGCGATCCGAAAGCCTGTCCCCAATGAAGACAATCGGGCGTCGCCCAACGCTGAGTCGGCGCATGATCTCGGCCTTGCACGTTGCGCAACCGTGCTCGCAGGGCGAGGCCGAATGCGGAAAGGATGTGAGCAGACGACGGCCTTCGACCCGAAGGGCGCTCGCAAAAAGGTGAGTCCCGTTCTGGAGGTAGCCATTGATGCCGGCACGCTTCAGCACTCGACGGATAACATAGTCAAACCCGTCGCTCAGCACGTAGAAGGGCAGCCGACGCACGTCGACGAGGCGCAGGAATCTCGAGAAGTGGGGATCGATGGGGATGGCATCAATAAGTCCATTCAGTTCCGCCGCCGACGCCTCCACCAAGGCCATCTGCCGCTCCAGGCACTCTCGCGAGCCGATTGAACCGCAAGCCCACTCCTGCTCGACCTCGCGCCAGGAGGGGTGCGCAAGCTGGGCCAGGATCTCGTCCGTCACGTCGAGCTGCGTGATGGTCCCGTCAAAGTCGCAGAAGATCACGGGCTTCAGCGAAGCAGCAATCTTATTCGCGCGGTTCGCTCGGGTCCTCATCAAGGCAATCGAAATCCTTTTTGGAGTTTCCTCCCATAGTCGCGGCAAGCTCCACGATCCTAACCGCGGCGCTCATCCACCAATCGACGGGGTTTCCTTCCCCGCTCGAGCGACCCAGGAGGTAGAAACTGGAACGCCAACTGGTACATCCCACATACTTGATTCGCCCACACCTCGGGGTAACGGGACTGGAGGCTTTCCCGGACAGCCGTCTCCACCGTCGAGAAACTGCTGCCATCGGTGAGTTCCAGCCGAAACTCGAGAATATCGTGCGTTCCCTCTTGCCGCACGGCGACCTGCCAGTTATCCGGGACTCCCGCAACATCATGCAGAACGTTCTCGAAGATCTCGGGATGCATGTTTCCCGCGCCCATCACAACCATCTTGTCGCGGCGCCCTTTAATCCCCGCAATGCGACGGATCGTGGCGCCGCAAGGACAGGGTTCGTCAAGGAAGCGAGTGATATCCCGCACGCGGTAGCGGATGAGCGGCATGGTCCGACGGGAAAGAGTGGTGATAACCAGTTCGCCGTACCCGTCGGAATCCGGGTCGAGAATCTCCACCAGAAAGTTGTACTCGTCGATGTGGATGCCCTGCTGGCGCCGGCACTCCATTCCCAGCCCGCCACCCAATTCGGTTGAGCCTTAACCCAGGATCACCGGAGCTTTCCAGACGTCCTGGACGTACTTCCGATAGACCTCCGTCATTCGGTCGCCCGCCGCAAAAATCAACTTGATCGGCAGGGTCCCCTCCTTCTCCGCAATCTCACTCAGACTCACCAGCCAGGTGGGATCGGCCATGATGACGTTGTAATGATAAAGCCGCAGGCGGGAGTACACATCGCGGGGGTGCGGTTTGCCGATGGCGGAGCAGAATACCCCCATCTTCCGGCAAGCCAGGAAAGTCATCCAGCTACTAATCCAATACGCCGCGTCGAAGGCGCAGACCAGCCGGTCGCCGGGCCGCACGCCATGTTCGTAAAAGGCGGCCGCCATGTAACGTCCCACAAGCTCCAACTCGTCGTAGCCGAAATAGACGCGCTTGGGCGCGCCGGAGGTCCCGGTCGTTTCGAAAACGGCCTGCGACTCGCGGCAAAGAAAATCCTCCGGCGGAAGCCTGAGCAGGTCCTCAGGCGTGGTGAAAATGTTGCCGAGATCTTCCGGCCCGCGGACACGCGCCGGATCCACGCCAGCCTCGTGCAAGCGGCGCGCCAAGAACCTCTGTCGCTCGGCCGCATAGCGCACCGCGGAACGGAAGCCGTCGGCCTGAATACCTCTGATAATTGCACGCGGCACAGGCTTCCCCCAGCGCACCAGCGCTGGGACCGAATCTCCGATCACCACGCGTTCGACGAGTTTTCGTAGACTGCCCAGCATTAGGAGTCCCGTTCGCGCAAGACCGCTGCGTCCCCGAGGGTGTGCCTGACATCACATGAGGTAGGCGGACTCCCCGGAGCGCGCGGGCGGCGCGGCCAGCAAATCAATGTAGGTGGCCGTTTCCAGCAACGCCCGAGCTATATGCGCCACGGCGCGCGCGGCATCAGGCCGAGCCAGCTCCCGGGCGCGCCGCGCCATTTCCGCCAACTTCTCTGGGCTGCTCAACAGTTGATGGGCGAGCTGAGGAATTTCCTCGAGATTGCGGGCCCGCACCGCCAAGCCATTCTGCTCCAGGTATCGGACGTGCCTCTCCTCCGGTCCCGGGATGGGGTGAGTCAGGAGCATGGGCACGCCAACAGCCAAAGCCTCCGCGACGGTGACCCCGCCTGGCTTGGTGATCAAGAGGTCAGCCGCAGTCATCAGTTCCGGAATGTTGTCGCTCCAGCCGAAGACGTGCAGGTCGAGCGCGATCTTGCCGCGCAGGCTCTCCAGACGCAGCTTCATGGCCTGATCGCGGCCGCAAACAGCCAGTACCTGGAGCGGCAACCCACAACGTTCCAGGCTTTGAATGATCTCATCAAGTGGTGCCGGCCCCATGCCTCCACCCATCACCAGCACGACGGGGCGGCGCGGGTCAAGGCCCAACGCCCGGAGGACTTCACTCTCGTCAAAGGCCAGGGCAAAAGCCGGATCGATGGGGATACCACATAAAACGATGCGGTTCGGCGAAACGCCCCATCCAATGAGCTGCGCCTTCGCCTCCTCACTTCCTACGCCGTACACATCGATCTCGCGTTGCGCCCACGGGGGTTCCGTCTGGAGATCGGTCTGCACGGCCAGGACGGGCGAGCTCAACCAACCTTCGCGCTTGGCCAGCGCGGCGATTTCCGCCGCTCCAATTTCGGTGGCGATGACCAAGTGAGGCGCGAAGGCTTGGAGTTGCCGCAGAGCCTCCACACAACCACGACGAAAGACCCAGTGTGGGGCCGTGGCGCGGTGCCCCTTCCGCTGGCGGCGCTCAAACAGGCGACGCCACAGTCCCGGGGCATGGCGGAGCATCCACCAGTATGGCTCGACATACACCCAGCGAAACCACGGCCGCGCCAGCTCAATGGCATCCAGCGTTCGCACCTCAATACTGCCTCCGCCGTCGAGCAAGGCGCGCTGGATGACTTCAGCGGCACGTACGTGCCCTGAGCCTACGCTCAACGTCAGAATAGCAATCCTTTTTGCTCCGGTCATGCCCGTATCAGAATTCCCCCTCCAGCCCCAAAGGGAGTCCAAAGTCATTCCAACCGGCGCACCAGGAGGACCGCGTTGAGTCCCCCGAAGGCGAAGGAATTGGAAATGGCCACGCGCACCGGTTTCTCGCGCGCCTGGTTGGGAACGTAGTCCAAATCACACTCGGGGTCAGGCTTGGTGTAGTTGGCCGTGGGCGGAATCACTCCCCGTTCGAGCGCCATCACGGTCCCCGCCAGTTCGATAGCCCCCGTCGCCCCCATCACGTGGCCGTGCATTGATTTGGTGGAACTGATGGCCACGCGGCGGGCGTGGTCCTTAAACACTTCCTTAATCACCTGTGTTTCAATCGCGTCGTTCAGACGCGTGCCGGTACCGTGGGCGTTGACGTAATCCACCTGGTCAGGATTCACCGCGGCTTCCTCGAGCGACATCCTGATGGCCCGCGCCGGGCCGATCACTGAGGGTTGGGTGATGTGGCTGGCGTCGGAGGACATGCCGTACCCTGCAACCTCCGCGTAGACTTTCGCCCCTCGCCTCCGGGCATGCTCAAACTCCTCCAACAAGAAGACGCCCGCGCCTTCCCCCATCACCATGCCTTCGCGGTCCGCGGAGAACGGCCGGCACGCCCGGCCGGGGTCCCCATCCCCAGGGGCCAGGACCCGCACCGATTCCCAAGAGCGCATCATCCCGTACGTGATCGGCGCGTCACTCCCGCCGGCCAACATAACGTCCGCAAGGCCAAACTTGATGAGGTGAAAGGCCTCGCCAATCGCGTGCCCCGCGGAGGAGCAGGCGGTGGAAATGGCCAGCGACGGCCCCTGGGCCCCGTATTCCATGCAGATCTGCGACGTCACTGCATTGTGCATGATCTTGGGAATGGTGAACGGATGGAGGCGGGTTTCGTTTCTTGCGTACAGGTTGAAGTACCCTCTATCAAAAGTCTCCGCGCCCCCCATCCCGGAGCCCATCACAACCCCGAACCTCGGCTTCTCTTCCTCCGAGACCTCAATGCCGCTCGACTCCATGGCTTGGCGCGCCGCCAGCAAGCCAAACTGAGTAAAGCGATCCAGCAAGTCGAGTCGCTTCGGGGGAAAATAGTCGGTGGGCGAGTAGTCAGGGACTTCAGCGGCAATCTGGATGGTTAGCGAGGAAGGGTCCCATTGCGTAATGCGGCGGACTCCTGACCGGGCGTTTACTAGGCTCGAAAAAAAACTCTCTACGTCTTTGCCTGTGGAGGCAAACACGCCCAAGCCAGTGATGACGACTCTACGCACGCCAGGCACCACAATGTAAGGGGATTAGCTGCTCGGCGCGGAATTCTCGCCCTTTGCCATGGCCACCAGGTCCGACACGTCCTTGCCTTCCATCACCCGGGTGAGGGCGTCCACCACCTGACCAACGCCTCTCATGTTCTGTGCCACCGAGTCAGGAATGTCAATCTTAAACTCCTGTTCCAGCGCAAACAAGATATTGACCCCATAATAGCTTGTTTGGATTTTTCTTGGCGCAGATTTCTCAGTAGCTCGAGGCCAGTCTCCCTGGGGATGCGAAGATCCGCGATGACAACAACATACCCCTCGTCTCGACGCAATTCCTCGCGCGCAGCCACACCATCTGCCACAGCCTCCACCGCGTACCCGTTGGCTTGCAGGACCTCGCACAACAGATTTCGGCTTTCCTGGTCGTCATCAACGATTAGTATCTTGGGCGCGCGCACGAATACTCCCAACTGCAGACAAAATCATGGTCGCACGCCAGATGCCAACCGGCAATCCCCAATGTAACCCCTTGATTTCATAGGCCATTATTGTCTCCCGGGGGCGGCCGGGCACTGCACGTCAGCACAAACCAGGAATCGAGTGTGTCATAATGCCACACTCCACCTCTTTCGGACAGGCCAATTCGCCCACTTTCTGCAACAAATCCGTCAGGCGAAAGGGCTTTTCAAGCAGAGCGTGCGCGCCTAACTCCCGCGCCAGCTTCCTCTCCGCCTCGCTGATGAAGGACGACATCAGAGTCCAGGGAATCAATCCCTAGCTCGGCAAATGTCGATTCCGGCTTGACAACGCCGGGCTCGAAGTGCTGCTCCCGGCAGCCGTCGTGGAGGAGGATGACCGAGCCCGGACGTAGGTGCTGGAGCGTCGCGGTGACGATAGCCTCTGCACCGCTTTCCCAATCATAGCCAGTGTCCGACCATTGGACCACGCGCATTCCGCGTTCCCTGAGCACCGGGTAAAGCCCAAACCACCTGGCCCCGTAGGGGGGCCTGAACAGTGTCGGCCGGTAACCGGTGAGCTTCTCAATCAAGACCTGTGTGCGATCAATCTCTTCCGCGATTTTCTTCCGACTCTGAAGATACAGAAAGGGATGGGAGTACGTGTGGTTGCCGAGGGTGTGGCCCTCCGCGTGAATCCGACAGACAATCTCGGGGTAGCGTTCCACGTTTTGACCGCAGACAAAAAAGGTGGCCGGAGCGCCCCGAGCGCGTAGGATTTCCAGAATCTGCACGGTAAACGGCAAGGCCGGTCCATCGTCAAAAGTCAACGCCACGCGGTGGCCCTCCCGCGGGCCCCGAACAAGTGCGGGGCCAAAAACTTGGGAGCTGGGGACGCTGCAGGCATACCAGAGCAGGGCTCCTCCCGCCGCCCCAACCCCAGCACAGCCTCCAGCAAAAACCGCCCACATCATTTGCAGAACTCCCTGCCCAGATTCGCCTACCTCGCCCTACTCCCCCCGGTTTGCCCGCGCTCAGCTCAATTCCTTAAGCACCCCCCCTTCCTGGAGACAGCCGCGTCCTGCTTCCTGCCGGTTCAGGTAATCCTGAGGAAATTCAGGGCCGACTTAAAGGCCAGCAACGGGCTGTTGGTGAACGCGCTCACTTCGTATGGGCAGCCGATCTTGCACCCCTTGCAGAAATCCCATAACGTCGCTTCCTGTGCGACGATCTCCCGCGCCTCCCTTGAGGAGAAGATCTCTCTCAAGGGCGCCTGTGACTTAAAGAGGGTAGCGAAAGCGCAGGGAAGATGGACAGAGCCGTCCGGCTTCACTGAGATCAGCTTGGAAGGATGCCGGCAAGGGAATCCTGCTCCAAAGCCGCCATTTCGGTAGAAATCGTAGTAGTGAGTGTAGAAGCGAACGTTTCGGGGGTAGCTCGCCCGCAGTTCGCGCAGCACATGCTCGACCTTGTCAATCTCCGGGCCGTGGAGCTCTACGTCGGGCAGAAGTTCTCCTTGCCGTATCACATTGTGGACAGCTTCGGGGTGTAGCACCAGGTCGCGCAGGCGGCAGAACTCAGCGAGCTGGGGGAGGTCGTCGAGATTCTCCAGATTGACCGCCGCATTGATCTGCGTGGTGAATGGCCTGCGTCTCTTCAAGACGAATTCGAGGTTAGCGAGGATTTGGGGTAGGGCATCCAGGCCGCGACGCTTCGCAAACCGCTGCGGATTGAGGGAATCGATGGAAACCTCCAGCATATCCAGCCCTGCCACTCCGTCCGCGTACTTCTTGATCAGCAACCCGTTAGTGGGCATGGAGGTCCACATGCCTTTGTCTGTGGCATAGGCGATGTAGTCGCAGGTGTTGGCATTCAGGAGAGGCTCTCCACCCGAAAAACTCAAGGCGAATACCCCCATCTCGCAGAATTCGTCAATTCGCCGGAAAATCCGATCCCGCGTGGCCCGCGTCTGTAGGTCGTTGAATTTACCCGTCTCGCCGAAGATGCAGTATTCGCAAAACATGTTGCACATCAACGTAGTTTCGAACATCACCATGTAGGGCAGCTTGAAGCCTGCGGCGAGGTGCTTAAGCGCGGTCTTGGCAATATAGGTGTACTTCATTGCTCACTCGGGCCCACAATGCCGGCCGGCGCGGCATCGCCGCCGCCCTCCCGCTGCGATGGACTGCGTGCAGCTTCCCGATCCTTACAGATACTTCCGCCCTGCAGGAAAGTCCCCTTCCCAGGGTACCCCAAACCAGCCCGACGGCCCAGATCTTCCCCGGACGATCAGACGCGTAGTCTGAATTTCCCCAGCATGCGGTAAAGGGTCTTGCGATTGATACCGAGAATTCCGGCAGTCTTGGCCTTGTTCTCGCGTGTCACCCGGAAAACATGCGCCAAGTACCGATTTTTCAGTTCGTCGAGAGAAGGCAGGTCAGCGAAAAAATCTTCCACACGCTGGACGTCATGGAAGTCCGCGCGCACCTTCGGCGGAAAATCCTCCGGCATAAGCACCCCAGAACGAGTGAGCGCCACGGCAGCCTCTATCGCGTTCTCAAGTTCGCGGACGTTCCCCGGCCAGGCATAGGCGGTGAGCACGGATAGCACCTGGGGAGAGATCGAGAATGTCCTGCCCCGCTCTCGCTCCAACTTCTTCAGGAAGTGTTCGACCAGCAGAGGAACATCTTCGGTCCTTGCCCGCAAGGGTGGCATTTCGATTTCGATGACCCGAAGGCGGTAATACAGATCCTGGCGAAACTTCCCTCGCTCCACCTGTTCGGCCAGGTTGCGGTTGCTGGCAGCGATAATGCGCACGTCGATGGGGACCGGCCGGTTGCTGCCGACGCGCCTGACCTCCTGCTCTTCCAGCGTCCGCAGGAGTTTGACCTGGAGCGCCGGACTCATCTCCGCGACTTCGTCCAGGAAAACCGTGCCACCGCTGGCTTCCTCAAAGATGCCGCGCTTGTTCCCAAACGCGCCCGTGAATGAACCCCGGACGTGGCCAAACAACTCGGTTTCAAGCAGGGACTCCGTGAGGGCCCCGCAGTTCACGGCCAGAAAGCGCTGGCTCGCGCGCAGGCCGTTATGGTGGATCGCTTTGGCCACCAGTTCCTTTCCCGTCCCGCTCTCGCCGCAGATCAGCACCGTGGAGCGAGAGTCCGCGACCATGGCGATCCTCTTGTAGACCGCCAGCATGGCGGCACTCCGGCCCACCAGGCTGGAGAGCTGGACTTGGCTGCCGAGTTGTCGTCTCAGGTCGCGGTTCTCACGGATGAGATGCCGGTTCTCGAGAGCCCGCCCCACTTGCACCAGGAGTTCATCAACCTTGAAAGGCTTCGAGAGATAGTCGAAGGCCCCGCCTTTGAGCGCTTCGATAGCAGTTTCCATGGTACCGAAGGCGGTAATGAGGATGACCTCCGACTCCGGCTGAATCGCCTTGTAAGCTCGCAGGACATCTAACCCGCTCAAGTCCGGTCCCAGCTTCATGTCGCTGATGATCACATCAAAGCATTCTTCCTTGCCGACCTCCAGAGCCTCCTCGCCGCTGGAAGAGGCAACGACCTTGTAGCCTTCCTCGCTCAGGACCTCACGCAGCAACTCGCGGGTCTCACGGTCGTCGTCGACCACCAGGATGTTGACCGGGGTCTCGGCCCCCACAGTGCTCATGGATTCGTCCTTTTCTGGTGCGTGCCGCGAATCGTGGTCAGGGGGCAGAATTCACCCCCGATACGACTTTAGCCGTCGCCTCCAACTTTTCGCGACAGTCCAAGGGGAAAACGATGGTAAAGCGTGTCCCGCGACCGAGTTTGCTCTCCACCTGGATCGTGCCGGCGTGCTGGCGGACGATCTGGTCGCAGATCGCCAGCCCCAGCCCGGCGCCTGTCCCCATGCGTTTGGTGGTGAACATGGGCTCGAAGATGCGAGCCAGGGTTTCCGCCCCCATGCCCTGGCCGGTGTCTGCGAGTTCGACAGCTACTTCCCTGCCGTCGCTGTTCGCTGGGTGGCGCAAACGCAGCGTGAGTTCCCCTCCGCCCGACATGGCATCCATACTGTTGTTGACGAGATTCAGGAAAACCTGCTGCAAGTACCCGGTGTCGCCATAGATCCGCGGACATTGCGCCAACTCCATCCGAACCCCGATCTTCCGAAGTTGGAGAGCGGGCGAGGAAAGCAATACCGACTCCTCCATAATGTGACGCAGGTCCACAAGTTCAAGGTGCAATTCGAAAGTGTGGGTCCAGGAGAGCAGCTGTTTGACCGTTCTCACAATGTTTTCGATCTGCTTCTCGATAATCTGGAGGCGGCGGTTGACCGCCTCGTCTGCCGTTGTTTGCCGTGCCAGCAGTTGAACATGGCCGGAAATGGAATTCAGTGGAGTGCCGATCTCATGCGCCAGGCTGGCGGCCAATTGCCCTGCCACGGCCAGGCGCTCGGAACGCGCCAGGCTCTTCTGCGCCTCAAACAGCTCTTCATTGATTCGCCTTAGTTCCTCGTTGCGACGTGCCAATTCCGTCGTCGCTTCTTCCGCCCTTCGGCCCAGCTCAGCATTGAAATTTTCAATCCGATTCAGCATGCAGTCCAGGTGCACGGCCAGTTCGCCGATCTCATCTTCGCTCTCCACTGCGGCGCGGGCGTCGAGCTGGCCACTCTCCGCGGCCTCCATGGCGCGGATCATTCGCTTCACCGGGCCTCGCACTCGCTTGAGGAAGAAAACGTGAATCGCCAGAATGACCACCACCAGGCTCGCCAGCATCAAAAGGAGGTTGC
>Ga0315274_10017659_pt1 | contig 10060 bp, 6 predicted proteins | sample YL17G02_20_MG_FD_203700 | JGI IMG/M metagenome (GOLD analysis project Ga0315274, IMG submission 203700) | Sediment microbial communities from Yellowstone Lake, YNP, Wyoming, USA - YL17G02_20 | ecosystem: Environmental > Aquatic > Freshwater > Lake > Sediment | place: USA: Wyoming | collected... | reverse complement strand
GTGAAGCGGGCGTCGTGACCGAAGCCCAATGGCGGCAAGCACACCGAGCGGGCCAAACCGAAGAGGTCACGCTCGAGGTCCGGAGTGTCGACAAACACGCCACCGGCTATCAACTCGCTGTCAAATTGCCCGACCAGGAGACGGAAGCCCGCCTGAAGCGATTCTACGATTCAGTGTTCAATGGTGGCGCCGTGAACGACCAGAAGGGATATGACTTCGGCAATGAAACCGACGGATGGTACTATGCCGGTTCTTGTTGGATGTATGGCGCGACGCTGGCGGCGGGTGTCCCGGCGGCCGGCGCGTTGTCCGGGCATCCTTACGACGCAGCCCGGGCCTTCCGCGAGCACCTGGCGCACGTTCTCAGCACGTTGGATGACCAGGGGCGGGCGCATTTCGGCTACAACCAAGGCGGCGAATGGGTCGACGACAACCTGCACACCCTCATTGGACTTCACTTCTATCTTCTCCACACCGGCGATCTCGATTTCATCCGGCAATGTCTCCCGGCGATGGAACGGATGATCGGCTACTTTGTCCAGCGTCGTAATCCTCAAGGTCTCTTCAAGCTTGATGACGTTGGCGCGCACTGGTACTACGACGCCATCACCACGGGCGGCGTGAATGGCTATTACAACGCGTTCTTCTACAAAGCGGCGGCCGACCTGGCGGAAATGGAAGACGCGGCGGGTCGCGCCAAGCAGGCGCGGACGTATCGCCAGTTGGCCGACGCGATCAAGATGGCCTTCAACCAGGTGTTGTGGAAAGAAGACGCGCCAGGAGGCCCGCGCTATCTGGATTGGATAGACGCCCATGGCCGCGAGGTCTCTTACTTCTGCGACCTGTGCCAGTGGCCGCCGATCGCCGTGGGCATCGCCTCGCCGGAGCAGGCAATGAAGATCGTAGCCACCGCCGACGCCCGGATTGCCCAACTCGAGAAGGAGTTCGGTTATGCGGGCTATGCGGGACTCTCCGCGCTCTGGCCCGTACCCAAGGACATCAATCCTCTCGCCTGGCAGACGTTCGGTCGCTACATGAACGGCGGCAGCCTGCTTTGCCAGACATACTGGGAAATCATGGCTCGCGCCAAGGCCGGCGACGCCGCCGGAGCCGCCACGCGCCTGAAACGATTTGCCCGCCGGGCCGCGGAGATCAGTTGGGCTGGCGACAACGCCGCGGACATCCAGGGCGAGATGAAACACGGCGACGGCGAACCCTATCTGGCGGACATGGTCTGCGTCACCGCGGCAACGATCCAGGGTGTGCTGGGGATACAACCGACCTGGCAGAAGTTGGAAGTAACGCCCTGCCTTCCTGCCGAGTGGCCGCGGGCAGAGGCTGATTTCCTCTACAAAGGACGGCGCCACCACGTGACCATCGAGAACGGCAAAGTCCAAGTCCAGCCTGGAGAACAGGTAATCGCGCTCCCGCTCCTGTGGGTGATGGATTTCAACTTGCGCCGGACGGCCTATGGTGTGGCGCGTACCAAGAACGTCGATTTCCTTGGATTCTACGGCGACCGGATTACGCTCTCCACGGGTGCAGTATCGGGCACCTATGAAAGCCCGGTCTACGACTGGCGGCGGCCGGCCGAACTATCAAGTCTGGAAATCGCCTGCGACCTTGGCACCGGCCAGGTTACCGTCCGGGTTGAGACCTCAAACGATGAATTCAAGACCGTCCAGTCGCGCACCGAGATTGCCCTTCGGGATGGAGTCGGCACCTATCCGCTCGACCAGATCAAAGGCGCGGCAAACAGCATCCGGGTCGCCTTCACGCTCGTTCGACCCAATCCAGATCAGGCCCCGCCCCTCATCGACGCGTTCCGGGTTATCGGCGGTCCCACTACTTCGCAAACGCGCTGAATAGCGCCCGCATTTCCTCCTCGACTTGCGCCGGATCGGAGAGTGTCTGGGCGATCTCCTCGCGTAGCAACTCGCGGTAACGTCGGCGCAGGCGATGGACCGCCACGCGCACGGCGCCTTCAGCCATTCCGAGTTCCGCGGCAGCTTGTGGGTAGGGGATGGCGCTCTTGCCGACCATCAGGAACGGTTTCAACTGCTCAAAGAGCTTCGCCTTCCCCTCGGCGGCGCTCTCGTCGCACAGGTGGGTGATGACCCGTTCCAGCAACGTCACAGCCCACGCGCGGTCGTAGAGCTTGTCCGGGCTGAGTTGGTCGGTCGGCTCGATGTGATAGCGCGTGTCGGCATCACGCCAGTCGAGGGAAAGGAACGTCACGCCGCCACCGCGTTTTTGGCGAGCGGCGCGGTCCCACTCGTTGGCGAGGAAATGCTTCAGTGCGGCGAGCAGGAACGCGCGGAACCGGCCCTTCTCGCTGCTGAGTCCATCAAGGTAGTTCTTTTCCAGGAACCGGGTGAAGAAGGCTTGCGTGAGGTCTTCCGCGTCTTCGTGGCGGTGGCCCTGGTGACGGACGTAGGCGTAGAGCGGATACCAGTACGTAAGACACAATTCCTCCAACGCCATGTCGGCTTGTGGCGTGCTCCGGCGACCGGCGGCCAGCACGACCGTCCATCGCGTCGTGGCGAAATAGTCGCGCGGCGAGCCGGTCGAATCGCCGGAAGGCTCCACGTTCAGTTCACCTGGCATGTGCTGGTACTGTCAGCTTGTAGCGAATCTTCACGCCGCGCGGCTTTTCAATGAAGCCGGCGATTTGCAGCACGCCCAGGCCGCCGCTGCTGGTCTTGAAAGCGAACGTCATGGGAGGTTCCACTTCCTTGGGCAGGATATAGACCTTCATCATGCCCTTCTTGACGGCCTGCAAATCGGTCGGGCCGCCGGAGAGCACCCGGACCAGTTCCCATTGGCTGATCGCGCCCAATTTGTCGCTCTTCACACGGGCCAGCTTCAGTTCGTCATCGTCAATCGTAAGCAACCCCCAGACGCCTCCCGGCCCATGATCCACGAACAGATCGATTCCGTTCTCCTTGACCCACTGAGCCAACCCTTCTTCCGACCATTGGTCCATGTCCTTGGGCTGTTTGAACACCGTGCCGGTGTCAAGGTCGAGCGCCTCCTGTCCGTCGCTGTTGTTGAACTCCGTCAACGTGGCTTCTTTCTCCGGGCCGAAGGCGGCGGCCAATACGGCCGCCGGATGGGCATTGGGGTAAGCGTCCACCACTGGTCCCCACGAGGTTTCGCCGGGGCCTGGTATCTTCATCTCGGCCGAGGTGTCGACGGAAAAACGCAGGAACTGAAACTGGCCGGCGCCCGTGACCAACCACAAGTCTTTGCCCTGCGGTTCAACCCGGATGGCGGCCTGGAACGGGGTTTCACTTAACCCGTTCTTCCAAGCCTTACCGAACCGGCACTCTGCCCGCTTCAAACCCGGCGACACACTGACGGAAAGACCCTCCACCTTCCAGCCAGCTTCGTCCAAACGCTGCCTGATTTCCCAGCCCAGCTTCTCCTCAACGCGGACGACCTGCTCGTTGTGCAGGGCCCGCTGCCGACTCAAAGCCGGCAGGCCGATGCCCAATAGTATGGCCATGACCGGGAGGGAGAGCAGGAGCATCACCGCCGCGGCAATGACGGCCGCCACTTTCCACGCGCCACCGCTTCGGTTGGCTTGAGGCGATTCAACCGCCGCCAGCGGAAGATGCTTGCCAAACGCTTCCCGGACCTCCCGCCGCGTCAGCACGACCAGCGCCCAAATCCCAATCGGCAGGCCAATCAAGTTCCCCGGCGGCACGAGAATCGCAAGGATGCTGCCGGTGATGGCGAGGCCGTAAGCTTCAAGGCGTTTCATCTTCAGCCCGGCGACCAGCATCACGCTGCTGAGAATGAGCGCAGCCAGCGGCACCAGCAGCACCCAGCCACCGCTGGCGTCCGTGCGATAGAGCATGAACAGCAGCACGAGCAGGATCACCGGAATCGTAATCCAGTTGAGGATGGCGGTGACCACAAGCCCAATCGCAGGGCCTTTGACTTGTCGGCACACATCTTCGAGCCGGGAGGACAATCCCGCGCTCGCGGCGGGTGCGGGTGGGGGCAGGGGCGCGTCTGGCGTCTGCGCGATCGTTTCCACATCGGTCTTCACCTGGCTCGCCTGTTGGTAACGACGTTCCGGTTCCTTCTCCAGCGCGTGCAACACGACCTCGTCCAACCGCACGTCCATCTGCACCTTGCGCGAGGGTGGTTGAAATGTTCCGAGCGGCAACTCGCCGGTAAGCATCTCGTAGAACACGACGCCCAGGGAAAAAATGTCGGCCCGGTGGTCCACGGTCTGGGGCTTTTCGATCTGCTCCGGCGCCATGTAATGCGGCGTGCCCATCACGTCCTTCGCGCCCGTGAGCGAGACCCTCCCCGCCGGTACGCCCAGGATTTTCGCGATGCCGAAGTCGGTGATCTTCACCCGGCCCTTTTTGTCGAGCAGGATGTTTTCCGGCTTGATGTCGCGGTGGACGACGCCCTCGTTGTGCGCGAACTGGAGCGCCTCGCAGATTTGCGGGACGATCTGCAGCGCCTGCTCGGGCGCGAGCCGACCGGCGCGCTCGACCTCGCGCAGATTCAGCCCGTCCACAAACTCCATGACGAGGTAAGGCTGTCCGCCGGTCTGGCCAAAATCATGCACGGCGACGATGTGCGGATGGTTCAGCCGGGCCAGGGCGCGGGCCTCGCGGTTGAACCGCTCGGCGAATCCCGAATCGCCCGCTGCGCCCGGCGGCAGGATTTTCAGCGCGACAAACCGGTCGAGCGTCCGCTGCCGCGCCTTGTAGACCGCCCCCATGCCGCCCTGGCCGATAAAGGCGAGGATTTCGAGTTGCGGGAAAAGCCGTGCCACTTCGGCGACGCTCGGCGGCTCGAAAGGTTTCGCTCCCGCTGGTGTTCCTGAATCCGTCGTCGCGCCTTGTTTGAGCAGGCAGGCGGGGCAAAGTCCCGCCAGCGCGCCCGGCGGCAGCGTCGCGTCGCACTGAGGACATTTCTTTCCGTCAGGCATGGTTCCGGTTTGTTTCGCTTCATTCATACACCCTCCTCAGAAGCAAATCCGAGAGAATGTTACAGGCAAAATGCCGCGCCCGGCGACACCCCCGGGGGCGGGCCGTCCGGGACCGGGGCCTGCTCGATCGCTGCGCGTCTACGTCGCGGGGGTTTTGGCGAGCGGCACGCGCAGGATGGTCTTGAGTTTCTCAGGTGCCACCCGTCGCGGGTCGGAGAGGTAAATCTCATGGTGCGGGCTGGTCAGCTTCAGACCCTGCTGCGCCGCGAAGGCTTCCATCACCGCGACCGTTTCATGCTCGCGCTCGTAGGGGCCGACGTGAAGCATCTGCACGCACCGGCCCTCGGCGATGGTTTCCCATTTGACCTCCTGCAGGACGGCCGGTTTGCCCTTCTTGAGCAAGGTGGCAACGGCCTGATCGAGGTCCGCCTGGGTCACGAACTCCGGCGTGCGGATCAACAGGCGCCAGCGCCATTGGTCCTTGGGCAGGCCCGCCGGGTCGCCCTCGAAGAAGTACTGCGCTTCCAGTTTGCAGACGGCGTAATCCTGCGAGCCGGCAGACTTGCGCGTCATCTTCACGGTGAACGCCATCGCATAGAGCGCGCCGATCCGCTCCTGAAATGCCGTGTCACCCGGCGCTCCCTGGCCGTGGATAGCGAGATACGTCGCCGGCTTGAGGTCTACCAGCGCGGGTCTGCGCGTGGCGGCGTAGTCGGCTTTGTGGAGTTGGTAGAGGTCGATCTTCTTGGGAGTTTTCATGTCTTCCATCGCAAAGCCGTGGGCTTCGGATTTCGGCGGTCGGATTTCCTTCGGATTTCGGGCTTCGGCCTTCGGATTTGGCGTTCATTTGTCAAAAGCAATGTGCGACCGGGCACGTGCTACTGTGTAACGTGCTTGTCGTTCCAGGTTTTGAGCACGCGCAGGATCAGGTCGCGCGTCTCCGGTTTCGCGCCGGGGTAGGCTCCCAAGAGGGCCTTGATGCGGCTGTCGTCAGCGCCCATTTGTTCGAGCACCCTGGCGGCGGTCATCCGCACCGTGTTCTGCTCATGCGCCAGCGCGCGGAGCGCGTGCTCGACCGTCTGCTCGGGCGACACCTTGGCCGCTCCGATCAACGCGGCGCAGAGGACGTGTTCCGCCGTCGATATCTGCACGGCCAACCCGTAACCTTCCAGGGCCTCATCGGTGGCACCGGCCGCAGCCCGGCGGTCGGCCCAGCGGAGCACCGTGTTTCCCAGGCGGACACGCTGGGCGTCCTTGAGGCTTTCCGGGTCCGGCGCTTTGATCCGGTCGCGATACTCAGCCGGCATGCCGATGCGGGCAAGTGCGTCGAGGGCAGCGAGGACGACCTCCGTGTCCGAGGCGCTGGTGGCGGCGGCCAGCGCGTCGAAGGCCTTCATATCGCCGCGTTGGCCCAGGGCGTTGATGATGGCGATTCGCAGCCGGCCCTCGGCTTGGGGCAGGGCGTCCGTGAGGGCCTTGAGTGAAGCCGGACCCGGTGTCCCTTCGAGGCAGCGCCGCGCCTCGTCTTTGAGGTCCGGGTCGGAATCGCTCAGCACCGCGACGACCCTGGGCACCGTCTGGTCGTCGCCGGTGATGGACAAAAGGTCCAGCGCCTGGCAGCGCGTGATTTTGTTGAAGCGGACGTCGAGCAACTGGGTGAAGGCCTGGGCGACGGCCTGTTTTTCCGCCGCTGTGCCTCCGGGCCGCCCGGCATAGGCGGCGATGTTCCGCAACGCCCAGAGTGCTGCGATCGAGGCGTTGCCCTTGTTGGCACTGGCGATTTCGCCCAGCGGCACCACCGCCGCTGCGCCCATCGCGCCGGCTTGGGCGACGGCTTCAGCGCGCGTGGCGCCCGTGTCGCTTTGGAGGCGGCCGAGGAATTCCTGGAGGTCCGCGGCGCGGGTGCCGAGATGCAGTGACACCAGCAAGGTCACCGTGGCCACCCGGCAGAAAAATGAGTTCAATGTTCCTGGCATGATTTTGGGCGTTGGAGGTTCAGACGCGTGCGAAGCGGTGGTTCAAATGTGCCAGATGCTGCGGCCCGGGCGGGCGAGCATGAGGTTGGCCTGGTCATCGCCGGTGACCTTTTCGGTGGCCGCGTCCCATTCGAGCCGGCGACCGAGGCGCCATGAGAGGTTACCCAGGATGCACAGCGTGGCGACGGCGTGCGCCGCCTGGATGTTCATGATGGGTTGTTCCCGTGTCCGCATGCAGTTGAAGAAGTCTTCGTGGTGTTCGGGGCTACGGTAGACTTTCACCCCGTGGATGGGCGCGTGGTACTCTTTCGCCTTCTTCTCCGTGTCCGTACCGCCATCGCCTCCACTGACGGTGAGGGTGCCGGTCTCGCCCCAGTACTTGGAGCCGTACTTGTTATTGCCAAGGTCCTCGGCTTCGGTGGGCCGTTCACCGGGCTGCAGCCAGTACAGGGTCCAATCCGGCTGCTTGAAGGTGTACGTCACCTCCATCTTCGGCGGGCATTCATACCGGCCCATTTCCGGCGGCAGGCCCTTGGCTTCGATGGTGGCGGGCCCCTGGGCATCGGCATCCATCACGAACAGGGCCACGCTCATGACGTGCGCGCCGCGATCGCGAATCTGGCCGCCGCCGGATTCGAGCAGCCAGCGGAAATTGCCGTGCGTGGCGTCTTTATTGTACGGGCGCCAGCGGAGCGGGCCGAGCCAGGCATCGTAGTCCAGTTCGGGCGGCGGATCGGTGTCGGGCCCTTGGGCGCCCTGGGGATTCTCATAATGCCAGCAGGCAACCTTGTTGACGCGTCCGATCTTGCCGTTGCGGATGTACGAACCTGCGTAATAAGCGGCGGACTGCGAGCGCCCCTGGGAGCCGATCTGGATGATGCGGCCATAGCGTTTCCCGGCGTTCACCATCGCGCGTCCCTCGGCAATGGTGCAGCAGGCCGGCTTTTCGCAGTAGACATCCTTGCCGGCCTCACACGCCATGATGGTGTGAACTGCGTGCCAGTGGTCGGGCGTGGCGATGATGCAGGCATCGACGTCCTTCAGCTCGAGCAACTCGCGGAAATCGGAGAACTGCTTCGCCTGGACGCCCTTTTCTGCGAGTGTCTTGGCGGCGTTGGCCAGGCGGTTCTTGTCAACATCGGCAACCGCCACGCAGGTGGCCAGGCCCGGATGGTCGCGGATGAAGCTAAGGTGGTATCCCCCCATGCCGCCGACGCCAATGTGGCCGGTGCGGATGCGGTCGTTAGCGCCGGGCCGGCCAGGCGCGGCCAGCACGCCCGGGGGAATCAGGCAAGGGAAGCCGAAGCTGGCGCCTGTCGCGAGGGCGGCACGAGCAAGGAACCGGCGCCGGGAAAAGGTCGTGGAGGTCATGGGAAGTCCGGTATTCTTGGATGACTGCACGTGGTCGGTTGGTCGCAAATGCTCGAACATGTCGGCAGGATTGAAACCACAAGCGACCCCGCCGGGCAAGCGGTTCTTTCATCCCTCGTAGTTTCGGCACGCACATCCAAAACCTAAACGGCGAGGCTGCGCTCAGGGAAGTCGAACTGAGCTAGGAATACAAACACTGAGGCCCGCGCTTGGTGGCCCGCCCCACGGCCTTCGGACGCGATGTGGTCCAGACCTGCGGTGTCCCCAGCGGCCGCCGCACGATCCGCGCCAGCGCAACGGCCGTCCTCGAGGCGACCGCTGTGGCTTGGGTGCGACAGCAGTACAACCTCGCCTTCAGCGCCGCCATCGGCTCCGCGCCCGCCACCCGCTACCGCCAGCGGCCCCGCCTGTCCACCAGCCCCAGCTTCGCCATCCTGGAGACAAGCCCCACCGCCCGCGCCGAGTCGGCCAAACGTCGCCGTCTGGAAGGCTTCCCTCGAATGCAGCGAAATCCTCCGTAACTTCGACTTCGCACCCCCAGCGAGATAGGCAATTGAGGCGTTGACGAAGAGGCCGTCATCAGGTGGCTCGAACTCAGTTGCGGCAGAGCGACTTTCATCGCCTCGGCCGGGGCTTTCTTGTTGCTGCGGCCGCTCGGCTACGATGAATTGGCTTAATGCCTACCTTCATCAAGAATGAAATCTGCTCCGACTAAGCAAATCCCGTTGCCAGGCGGCCCTAAAGGAGCATGGTGCACATTGAAGCGTCAACCAGGATTATTGATTCGGCCTCGCCCTTTTTGAGCGCAAGCCATAATAGCCTTTGTCCTATGAGCATGAGCAATCGACCTTCCCTTGGACTGCCCACCTATTGCACCACCCTCCGTTCGTCGCACGCTGCCTGGGCGCTCTGCCTCGCCTTGGGGATGAGCCAGGCGACGTGGCGAGCGGTGAGCCAGTCCGCCCTTCAACTTGGCCAGGCTGCGACCGTGATCCAGCGGGGACCCAACGACAACCGATGGCAAAACGTGGTTCAAGTTCAAGGTGCCGACGGCATAACCCTTAGTTGCACCAATGAATACGTTCAGCTCGAAGCGGGCCTCAATCTTTACGACGCTGCGACCGGTCAGTACGTCGCGACCAAGGCCGAATGGGAACTGGCCAAGGGCGGCGATTTCGTCGCCCAACAGACGCAGTTCAAGGCGATTCTTTCGCCGGACCCGACCGGAGTCGGCGCAGTGGACTTCCTCACCGGCGATGGGGTCCGGTTGAGGTCCAGTGTCAGAGGCGTCGCTCTGGTGGATGGTAGCGGCAAGAGCGCGATGTTGGCTGAAGTGAAGGGCGGAAAGCCGGCGTGGGTGGCGGCCAACGAAGTGGTGTTCAGCGACGCCTTTGACGTCCTGGCTGCGGACATCCGCTATCGGCTCTCGCTATCGAGATTCGAGCAAGACCTGATCCTCCGGGAACAGATTCCCCCGGAGTGGCTTGTGGCCATGGACCTGGACCCGCTTACTTCACGGCTGGTGGTGATGACGGAGGTTTTTGAGCCAGTGGACCTGCCGCAGCAAGCGCCCAGCGACTCGAAGGAGGCAGTAGCCAGTGCCGTGGGCCAGCCGTTGACGTTTGGCAACATGAGCATTGCTGCCGGAAGGGCCTTCACCATCGCGACGGACCCGACGGCGTCGGAAGCGGTCCCGGTAAAAGCAGGCTGGGAAATGCTCGATGGGAGGCGGTTCCTGACCGAGACCGTCGACTAT
>Ga0315274_10017658_pt1 | contig 10060 bp, 9 predicted proteins | sample YL17G02_20_MG_FD_203700 | JGI IMG/M metagenome (GOLD analysis project Ga0315274, IMG submission 203700) | Sediment microbial communities from Yellowstone Lake, YNP, Wyoming, USA - YL17G02_20 | ecosystem: Environmental > Aquatic > Freshwater > Lake > Sediment | place: USA: Wyoming | collected... | reverse complement strand
ATCGCCTGTATGCCTCTATGAAACTGCTGCTCGAAACCGTCCACTGCTACTTCGCCGAACTAACGCCAGCAGCGGCCCTGCGCCTGGCTGCCTGAACGATACAAGACACTTCGTGCGACCTACTTAGTGTTTGATGAGCCGGGCAAGGCCGAGCACGCCGCCTGGCCGGCGCAGCCGGCGCACACTCTCTGGCTGGCGGAGAGCGACGGCGAGGCCATCGGCTATATGCGCAGCCAGCCGCCGGCCTACGACGTGGCTTACGTCGTGCACGACCCCGGCACTATCAGCATCACCGGCGCCTACGTACGGCCGGCCTGGCGCGGCCGCGGCGTGGCGCAGGCGCTTCTGGCGCGCGTCGTCGAGTGGGCCCGGGCCAACGGCTACCAGCGCCGCGCCGTCGACTTCGAGTCCCAGAACCTCCCCGGCAGCCACTTCTGGCTGCGTCACTTCCAACCCGTCTGCCACTCCCTCTTGCGCCGGGTGGATGAGCGGGTCGTGGGGTGAGAGAAGACGGGCGGCGGGGGGGCCCGCAGACGAATCGATGGGCTGAGCCAAAAGCCCCGGGCTGAAGCCGCGGGGCTATGAGTGCGAAGCCCACCTTTGCGGGCTCAGGCACGATCTAGCCGGCGAAGGCCGGCTTCGCAGTCATAGCGCGGGTCTTTAGGCCCGCGACTTCGGCGGAACGCCTCGGCCTGGTCGCTCTCCACGACATGCTGGTGGGACCATTTGACCTTGCCGGACCCGATCAGGCGTCGTGCGTGCGACACGGACGCCTTGTATCATCCGCCAGAGGCAAGCCGATGAAGACCACAATGACCAGTGGAGGAAGGACAACGGTGCCGGCCGCCATCAGGCGGCGCCACGGCATTCAGCCCGGCGATCATGTCGCCTGGCTCGACGACGGCACGACGATCACGGTCGTGCCTCTGCCGCGCGACCCGGTGCGTGCCCTGCGCGGCACTGCCGCAGGCGAAGGGCTGCTCGAAGCCCCATTGGCCGACCGGCGGAGTGAAAGAGATCATGACCACTGACTGCAATGCAGCGGGTGTGCCTACCGACGCTGCGTCAACCGGGGACGAGAGCAGCGGTGCCAGACCGCCGGCCAAGCCGACACTGCTCGACCTGCGGGGCAGAGTGCCGGCGGATGGCGAGCAGGACTTCGGCGCCGTCCGGCGGCAGGTGATCGAGGAGAGGGTGAGACGGCGGGCGAGGAGCGCGGACTGAACGCAAAGATCGCCGGCTCAGATCATCACGCCCACTGCGCCAACTCGAATCCCTGAGCGAAGGGGTTGACGAACCGCACGCCATCCAGACTCATCCCGTCCTGGAAGTCCTCACTGAACACCACGCTGATCTGGTGCAACCGGGCGCACGCCCAGACCTGGGCGTCGTAGTAGGATAGCTGGTGATCGCGCACCCCTCGCCCGGCTTCCATCACAATGGTGGAGGTCAGTTCGATGATACGGAACGACCGCACCAACCGTTCGACCTGGGCTAGAGCCTCTGCGGGGGTCAGGCGTGGAGGCATGCCACGGGCTGGGCGGGTAGTGACGCTGAGGAACTCAGAGAGTGCCTGGGCGCTGAGGGCTCCAGCCCCTAACTCGAGGCGGTCGAGAACAGCACGGGCGGTAACGCGCCTCACCGGCTCCGCCGGATCGTGCGCATACACCAGGACATTGGTGTCAACCAACACCATCGCTACCATCCTATCCGGAGTCTAGCGATCATAGCGGCTCAAACGTTCTTCGTAGGCGTCTTCCCGGCGCCACCTGAGGGGCTCTTTGAACTCACCCGTCCGTTCGTCGAGCGAACGCATGAACCGCTTCGCCTCCTCCCACGCCTCCGCGCGGGCGAACTCGTGATCGATCGCCTGCCGCACCACTTCCGCCTGGCTGACGCCGCGCTGCTCGGCCAGCCTCTTCAGTAGAGCCTTCTGCCGCTCTGATATGTAGATCTGCTTCCTCACCATCGCAGCCACTCGCGCCTCCTGGGCTATACACCACATTATACACCAAGGAGGCCGGGGCCATATGCGCTTGATGAGTGCAGATGCGCGCTGTCTCCATCGCCGTGCCGACGATGGAGACAGCGGTGGCCTGAATACCTCGCTCACACGGGCATGGTGGCGATCGAGCCCGCATGCAGGCGGATTGACTGGACGAAGACGGGACGCTTGCGTTGCTGCAAAATGGCTGGCAGAATGCTAGCTGACAGTCGCGGACATGGAAGGCCATCAAGGAGGGAACGAAGCCATGGCTGTAGCCACGATAGGCAGGCGGGGCCAACTGACGCTGCCCAAGGACATTCGTCGCGTTATGGAAGTGGAAGAAGGCGACAAAGTAGCCTTCATCGCAGAAGGCAGCACGGTCTATCTGCGCCCTCTCAAGCAGACGCTGCTCGACCTGCGAGGGAGCATCCAGGTTGAAGGGGAGCAGGACTTTGAGGCCATCAGGCGGCAGGTGATCGAGGAACGATCGAGAAACCGAGCGAAGCGCGATGCCTGAGCGCCTGTTCCTGGATACGAACTTGTTCCTGCGCTTCTTAACCAACGACGTGCCGGCCCAGGCCGATGCCGTCGAGGAGTTGCTTGAGCGCGGGGCAGCTGGCGAAGTGGCACTCGTAACCTCCAGCCTCGTCATAGCCGAGATCGTATGGACGCTGGAGTCCTTCTACGGCCTCTCGTGTGAGGATGTCAGGGATCGGATACTCGCCATTGTCAACACCCCGGGGCTGGTAGTATCGGAGAGTGACCTCGTGCTACAGGCCGCCATCTGGTATGCGGAGAAGCGAGTAGACTACGCGGATGCCTACAACGCAGCGTGGATGCGCTTACAAGGCATGACCATCGCATGCACCTTCGACCGCAAGCACTTCTCGCGCCTGCTGGGGGTGGTGGTAAGGGTGCCGGGAGAGGCGTAGGCGTGGCTACAAGGCCGCCTGGCTGCTGGCCCGCTCTAGACCTCGCCATCGGCTCAAGACCGGCCATGGCATGTCGCTGACGCACGCCATGATTCGCGCCAACGCGTCCGACCGCGCGCCGCTAGCGTGCTCAAGCGCTCCGAGTACGAGCTGCGAGAGGGGCAGGCGGGAACGGAACCGCTGCCTCGCGAAGAGGCAAGCGCAGCGGGTAGTGTTATGTTCTCGCCACCGGGGCGAGCCACGAGATGGCAGCGCAACTGTATGGCTCACGAGAAGAGTGTGAAACCGGGGACCATCGCGATCCGGGTGAAGCCGCATAGCATCACCCGGCGGTGCCGGGTGCACTCGGGGTCTCGCCCCCCCCGCCACGGACCTCGAGCGAGGCAGGAGTCCTGTCACCTCGAACGGTTGGCGTTTGCTCTCGTCCTCTGAACCCCGCATACTGAATGGAGTATGTACGGTAGCCGGGCACCTGATGGTGAAGAGCTGCTATCCACACTCATCGGAAGTCTGCCAACGCGCCAACGTAGCGATATCGAAGCGATTGCTCAGGTCTTCCGGTTGGTTGCCGCTGACCACCGGGCCGTGGCGTGAACCGGCTTCATCTTGCGCACTGTGGCGAATGTATGTGTAGGAGGCTTTGATATGATAGAAACCCACACCTACATAACCCGTACGAAGCTCGAGCCGGCTGATCTGCAGCCAGTTCTCCTTGGTCTGGCGGCTAGTGGCTGGAAGCCTGCCCTGCTTGAGTCTGAGCGAGCATTCCTAGGACTTGCCGGAGTACCGACTTCTACACTCAGTGCGCAGACCAGGCGACCACGGTACGGAACGCGATACCCGCCGGAGATGGTAGGCGGCGACGTGTTCTTCCAGGAGAAGGGCATGTTCTACCTAGCCACCTACACTGGCGGCCGAGCGCTCTGGGAGCGCTATAGTGGAAGGCAGTACTATCGCACCGATGAGAGCGGCCAGCCGGAGCTTGAGGTAGGCGTAGTGTCAGTGTCGGCAGACGACAGCCCTGCACGCCTGAGGGACTTCGCCGAAGCCGTCGAGGGAGCAGTCAAGTCCTCACTTGATGGCCGCAAAACCCGTCACATGGCCTTTGAATGGCGCCACGTTGATCCAGGCAGGCCCAGACTGGATGCCCTGCTCGAACGTGAAAGTGCCCAGCCGTCGCTTGGGCTTACGCGAGCCACCCTTGTTGCTGATGGGGTCGAGGCTTCGCAGGCTCTTGCATCCAAGGCAGTTCGTACGCTACTCATCGACCTTAGCCAAGCTGGCTTTGCGCGCAGGACTGATATCATCGGCCGGTCTGGCGGCGGTGATTCGCAGACTGCGCTGGAGGCATTACTGAGCCATGGACTCGTAGACACCGAGTATCTCCTTGAGTGCCGCAAGGCCGGCACTCACCTGACTCGCCTCCGAGATCCTAGCCAGTTGAGCGTAGCGGATGTGGGAAGTCTCAAGTGCCCTTCATGTGGCACCAGCTTCGATCAAGAGAGGGTCTCCGATGGCTTCAGCCCGTCGGACGTCGGTCGTCGCCTATGCAGGCGGAGCCACTGGATGACAGTGTGGATCACGCAGCTACTCTCACAACTCGGCGTGCCGGCCGACTCGATAGTGTGGAATGTATCGGAGTCGGGTGAGGAAGTGGACTTGCTGGTCGACTTCCTCGGAAGGCTATGGATATTCGAGTTGAAGGACAGAGAGTTCGGTGCTGGCGACGCGTATCCCCTCAACTACCGGCAGGTACGCTATCGCGCCGACAGGGCCGTAATAGTCACCACTGAGAAGGTCTCCAAGGACGCGAAGCGCGTCTTCGACGAACTTGCGCGAGGTTCTTCGAGGCCGCACGGATCGGGACCGGTCTATGTCGAAGGACTAGACCACGCCGCGAGGGTCCTTGGGCGGGAGATCTCCACGGCAGCCCTCCGCTACGCCAACAGATGGCTGGCGCCTTTGAGCGCATTGTCTGGCTACAACCTTGGAGCGATCCTCTCTGCTCGACTAGGTGAGCCGTTCGAAGACTCGATGGAGGACTTCGACACCGAGCAACTCCACTGGTTGCCCATGTAGTGCCAGCCTCTTTGCCTGATTCCGCGCTCGTCTGAGCCCGATACTCTTCTTCGACGAGCCTACCTGTGGTGTTCGACTTCCCAGCTAGCCGTCCTCCCCCCCTTTGACAACCCAGCCGCCAGCCGCTCTAATGCCCCCGTCCCAACGCTTGCTGGAGGTCGCCTGCTTATGCCCCCCGCGCAGAACGTCTTCTCCCTCGCTGAGCTAACCACTCCCGGCCGGCCGCCCGTCTACGAGGGCGACCAACTGGAGAACATCGCCTTCCCCCTCGGGGGCATCGGCACGGGCTGCGTCTCGCTCAACGGCCGCGGTGGCCTGGTGGACTGGGAGCTGTTCAACCGGCCCAACAAGGGCTCAATCCTGCCCTACTCCTTCTTCACCATCTGGGCCAAGGCCGAGGGCGAGTCGCCGGTCACGCGCGTGCTGCAAGCGCCGCCGCGCCCTCCCTTCAGCGGCGAGGGAGGCGGCGGCTACAAGGGATTCGGCTTCGGCGTCACGCGTGAGGACGGCTCGGGCCTGCCGCACATGCGCTCGGCTACCTTCCGCGGCGAGTTCCCGCTGGCGGAGATCGAGTTCGAGGACGCCGCTAGGTGTGAGGCCGAAGGGTCACACCGCAAGCTACCGGTGCAGGTGCGCTTGGAGGCCTACAGCCCCTTCATCCCCATGAACGCGGACGACTCCGGCCTGCCCATCGCCGTCCTGCGCTACCACGTCACCAACGCGGGCGAGCAGCCGGTCGAGGTCAGCATCGCCGGCAGCCTCTTCAACGCCGTCGGCTACCAGGGCAGTGGCCCCTTCCCCGGCGAGCATCTGGGCCAGAACCTCAACACTTATGTCGATGATGGCGAGAAAGCGCCGGGCGAGAAGGCTGCCCGGCTAGCCGTGCGCGGCCTGGTCATGACCTCGGGCAAGTACGACCGCGAGAGCCCGCGCTTCGGCTCCATCGCCCTCACCACCACCTGGCCGGGCGTTTTCCACCAGGACGCTTCCCTGCGCGGCGGTTGGTTCGATGCCATGCATGACTTCTGGGACCACTTCTCGGCCACGGGCGCGCTGCCGGAGCGCGCATACGGCCCCTCGGACGATGGCCAGGCGGACGTGGGAACGCTCGGCCTGCGCGCCCGCGTCGAGCCGGGGCAGACGCTAACGCTGCCTTTCTTCATCTCCTGGCACTTCCCCAACTTCGTCAAGTACTGGGGCATCCACCGCATGCCCGGCCAGGGCTGCTGCTGCGAGGAGGAGCGCCCCACCTGGAAGAACTACTACGCCTCGCAGTGGCAGGACGCTCTCGACGTCGCCCGCTACTACGCCGCCAACGAGGAGCGCCTCTACCGCGAGACGAAGCTCTTCCGCGACACTCTCTTTGCCTCCAAGCTGCCGCCCTACGTGCTCGACGCCATCTCCAGCCAGGCGAGTATCCTCCATAGCCCTACTGTCCTGCGCCTGCCGGACGGCACCTTCTACGGCTTCGAGGGCTGCCATTCGGACGCTGGCTGCTGCGAGGGTTCTTGCACCCACGTCTGGAACTACGCTCAAACAGCCGCCTTCCTCTTCCCGGCTCTGGAGCGCTCGCTGCGCGAGGCGGACTACAAGTACAACATGCGTGAGGACGGCCACATGGGCTTCCGGCTGCAGTTGCCGCTGGGGAGCACCATCTGGGAGTTCACCCACGCCGCCGCTGACGGGCAGTTGGGCGGTATCATGAAGGTCTACCGCGACTGGAAGCTTTGCGGCGACGACGATTGGCTGCGCGGCCTCTGGCCCAAGGTGAAGAAGGCCCTCGAGTATGCCTGGCAGCAGTGGGACGCCGACCGCGACGGGGTGATCGAGGGCATCCAGCACAATACCTACGACATCGAGTTCTCCGGCCCGAACACGATGATGGGCAGCTTCTACCTCGGCGCCCTGCGCGCCGCCGAGGAGATGGCGACACACCTGGGCGAGACGGAGGCGGCCGCCACCTACCGGCAGGTATTCGAGCGCGGGCGCGAGCGCATGGAGCGCGAGCTCTGGAACGGCGAGTGGTACGTCCAGAAGCCGGATTGGGAGCGCACGCCCAAGTACCAGTACGGCGAGGGCTGCCTCTCCGACCAGATGATCGGCCAGTGGTTCGCCGACCTCGCCGGCCTGGGCCACCTCCTCGCGCCCGAGCGCGTCCGGGGGACGCTGGAGGCCATCTTCCGCTTCAACTGGCGCCCCGACTTCTGGGAGCACCCCAATCCGCAGCGCATCTACGCTCTCAACGATGAGCAGGGACTGCTCCTCTGCACCTGGCCCAGGGGCGGGCGGCCGGAGATACCCTTCCCCTACTCGGACGAAGTCTGGTACGGCATCGAGTACCAGGTCGCCAGCCACCTCATCTACGAGGGGCTGCTCGAGCCGGGGCTGGCCATCGTCAAGGGGCTACGTGCCCGCAACGACGGCAGCCGTCGCAACCCCTGGAACGAGTTCGAGTGTGGCTCACACTACGCCCGCTCCCTCGCCTCCTGGGCCGTGCTCACCGCCGTCTCGGGCTACTACTTCGACCTGCCGAACAAGACGCTTGGGTTCGAGCCGCGCCTCAACGCCGAGGACTGGCGCGCCTTCTGGAGCGCCGACGGCGCCTGGGGCCTTTACGAGCAGCAGATGCGCGATGGCCGCGGCACGGCCAAGCTCGCCGTGGCTTACGGCGCCTTGCCCATCGAGCGGCTCCTGCTCGGCACTTTCCCGGCCGTGTCGGCGGAGCGACACGGCCTGCCCGGCGTAAGCGTGTGTGCGACAGTCGGCGGCAAAGCGGTCGCCGCCCAAACAGTCGAGGTGGGTGGCAAGCTGGCCGTGCGTCTGCCGGCGGGGACGCGGATCGAGGCGGGACAGGAGGTGGTGGTGGAGGTGGGGTGACGGGATCAGCAATCAGTTCCCTGCCTACTACCTCAATATGCTAATATGACCCTGGCAGGTCAATTGGATGCTCTTGCCTGTTGGGCTAACGCCAGACCGCCGGACTAGGAGCGCCTGCAAGTCTGCGCCGGAGCCAGAGGTGTTCAGGGAGCGCGCGGTGAGCGAGATGGAGAGCGAGGGCACGCTGCACTTCGCAGTGGATGCCGCACTACTAACTGAGCTAGGGGAGCAACTCCTCTCTCGGCGTTCGGTTGCCCTAGCTGAGTTGATCAAGAACGCCTATGACGCCGACGCAACAAGAGTTGAGGTTACCCTAGGCAGCATCCTGCGTCCAGACGGCGTCATCACCGTGCGTGACAATGGCAATGGTATGACGCTATCTGAACTGCGTGAGCACTGGATGCGCGTAGCAACAACCCATAAGAGGACCAGCCGACGTTCACTGAAGTATGGGCGACCGCGTACAGGGCAGAAAGGCATCGGAAGGTTTGCCGTACGCCGACTGGCCGACAGAGCCCAAGTGGTCTCCGTGGCGTGCGACCACGGGGTACGTAGAGAAACGACTATAGTGTTCGACTGGAAACATGAGTTCGTGGCGGGACAAGACCTCGGCGCAGTACCTGTTCAGTACTCCGCTGTGCCAGTATCGGACAGCATGCCCACCGGGGTGACCTTGGTCCTGTCTGAGCTGAGGGAAACATGGACGCAGAACGACGTCGCTGAGGTTTGGAAGGATCTGGTCTCCCTAACGGACCCGCACGCCGTGGCCGCCGGAGAGGCGCGAGATGCGCCGCGTGGAGACGCTGGGTTCGACATAGTCCTCAATGTGCCCGAATTCCCGAAATACTCGGGGTCCCTCGATGAGCGCTTCCTCACAGCAGCCTGGGCAGTACTTGAGGGAAGCGTCGGCGCAGACGGTGTGCCGGAGTATCGTCTGCAGGTCCGCCGGCCCAGCGAGGAACACAGTTGGCGTGCCCCAGACGAAGTTATGGCCGGTATTCGTGGTGTCACTGCGAAGATATGGTTCTTCTGGTATGTGTCCGAGTACTTCAGTGGAACCCAGCTCAGCGTGCGCGAGGCCATGAGCATCGGACGAGAGCGTGGCGGCGTCAGAGTCTACATGGATGGATTCCGCGTCTTCCCATACGGCGACGTAGCACATGGCGATGATTGGCTCCAGTTGGAGTGGACACGGGGCAGACGCTCCGAGTCATTCATTCGCTCTGACGACCTCACCCAACTTAAGCAGCAGATCCAGGGGCGACCAGCCCTGTCACTTCCGGGCACCAACCAGCTCTTCGGCACGGTGATCGTGCCCAGGGAGTCCACTCCTGGTCTGAGTGTGAAGATCAACCGCGAAGGTTTCGTTGACAACTACTCCTTCCGGCAGCTACGACGCTTCGTTCAACTGGGCATCTGGTGGGCGACTCTTCACTACGCCCGCCTCACAGTAGCGCGTAGGCAAGAACGCAGGGAGTCGCGGCAAGCGGGTCGACTTCCCTTGCATGAGATGGTCGCTGAAGTGAGGCAGTGGGTCGAGCGGAGTTCCGATGTGTCTGTTCCAGCGAGAGCGCGTCTCTTGGCGGCGCTCGCAGACATTGAGGAGCAGGCGCAGATCCAGAATGAGGAGCAGCTCGATGAGATCAGCATGCTGCGGGTCCTGACTGCCGCAGGTGCCGCAGTGGCCATTATAGACCATCAACTCTTGGCAATGCTCAGCGGACTCGGCGAGGTGGAGCAAGACCTTACCGAGTTGCGCCCACGCATGGTACAGTTCGCCGGCGCGGCAGACCTAGCGAGATACGACAAGCTTGCGGTACGACTACACGACTGGCGCGCGACGGTTGAGGATCAGGCTTCGCTCCTAGGGTTCCTCCTCAGCGAATCAGCCAGAAAGGAGTGGAAGAGGTTTGCTGTCCGACCGCTGCTTGACGACCTGATCCAACCGTTCAGCTTCTACGCCCGCAAGTTCGATATCCAGATAGCGAACGCAGTTCCCGCTAACCTTCGCACCCCGCCGGTCTTCAAGGCGGAGCTGACTGCGCTACTACTTCACGTCCTCACCAACGCCATGAAAGCACTGAAGGTGGTACCCCCTCCCAGGATGATCCAGTTCGATGGTTCTGCGACACGAAGCGAGATCAGCATCCGCGTGATGGACACAGGCGTGGGCGTCCCGCCGGAG
>Ga0315274_10017657_pt1 | contig 10060 bp, 12 predicted proteins | sample YL17G02_20_MG_FD_203700 | JGI IMG/M metagenome (GOLD analysis project Ga0315274, IMG submission 203700) | Sediment microbial communities from Yellowstone Lake, YNP, Wyoming, USA - YL17G02_20 | ecosystem: Environmental > Aquatic > Freshwater > Lake > Sediment | place: USA: Wyoming | collected... | reverse complement strand
AGCAAGATCACACCCATACTAAGAAGAAAAGGGGGAGAGGTGTTACCTATGTGCCCGGTCTAAAGTGTAACCCATGTCCCCGGTTGCACAGTGAGGGTGATATCAGAAAGCAGCCGCTACCTTGCATATTATCAGTGAGTAGTTTGTGCTGCCCCTGGAATTCTTCCCTGAGGAAGTTTTGCGCACTATTATGCTTAACCCCCATCCCTTTGCCGACGAAATCAAACGCCAGCCTGACCTCGAAACGCGCCTGGTAACCGGAGACAACCGCACTGAGGTGATGAAGAAAGTCCTAAACTGGCTAATGGAAGGGGTGAACTGAGGCCCCTGCTCTCTGCCGCTGAATACTATGCTAGAAAATTAAATCGAACCTGGCTGTCCGACTGCACAAAAGTCAGTATTGTTCAATGATAGTTCGATACATCATACAGTTCGTCATGTCATGACCCGCTTCGCGACAATCAACTTACTCTCCTCAATTATCTTGCTGAACCAAGCCACGAAGCCTGGGCTATTTCTGAATACGAACTCTTGGCCGCGTGCCGGCACTGTTACCAAACATGAGTTTGGATTCTCTTGTAACGTCCAACGGGATGCCTTCTGTAAATATGTAGGCCTGTTCTCGGGCTGATTAAAGAAAGCTGGTAATTCCCAAACACAGGGTGTCTGATAATATCGAACTGAACTCAAGAGTAACTCCTTGCGAAGCCTAGGAAAGTATCCACAACCCTCTATCACGGATTTGTTCGATAAAAGTGTGTCCGCAAGGTAAATGGTGTTGTTCTTATATTTTGCAAAATATGCATCAGTAGCATGTGGATGTCTAAACCTTAGCTGCTCATCTTGTATATCTGACATACCCTTGGCAATTCTCCCCACTTTGAGCCAGCCATATAAGAAGTACGCTCCTTTTTTGTAGTCTAATGGTATTCCTATTTGATTCTCTCTCCCTCTAATTGGAATAAATCGACTGAAGAACAGAAACAGGCTACCGACTCCAACCGAGTTCTTTTCTAAATGCCCTTGAGCCGCGTTGACTTGGCCAAATGCTCCTATACAGTGGTCTACTGCTTCGGCAAGCCACGGACAAGGGCCCAGCCATGGATCGAAATGAGCGAAATTGCTGGTTATTTCCTCTTTTGTTCTGCGGCTGTAGCCAAGCTCTTTTGCAAAGACTATGTCTTTTAGATTCTTGGCTGGGATTCCTGGCAGATAGGTTTGCTCTATTTTGAGATCCTCATACCGAGTCCTATTGGCCAACATCTGCTCGCTTTTGCTTCCAGGAATTGGAATTACTATGTATCTACCAGTTGTAGGATCAAATGGAGAATAGCCATATCCTGAGGCAGAATCAAAACCCTTCCGACTCAAGACAATGTTCGTGAAATCACATACAGAAAACAATCGGGCACTCCTTTCATTTGCAAGTTAAGCTGTAGCTCATGGTAGCCAAGCTATTTGAGTCCTACTGGTGCGCCCATTCTCGCGCGGTTTGACATATGGTCCAGTATAGCTCTTTGAGCCATGCAGGTTGAGCAACCACCTGACAACCAGGCCATCGGCTGATTAACAGAACCGTATCTCTTGGCTGCTCTCAGACATTTCAATAGCGGCGATTGCTCGTAGATTTCGCGTAATGGTTTGAGATAAATATTCCAATTTTCTCCATCTTCCGATAAATTCTTGAAACCATCGCATGGCGAGACAAAACCATCTGCAGTGATAACTAGCTTCTCGTTGACTGCCAAACACGTCTTCACTATGTTCGGTACTATGCCTTGAAAAGCAGCACCGATATCTAAAGATCCTGGATACAGCCTCTGTGCCGTTTCTACCACCCTCGCAAAAGCCACGTAGTCTTCAATGGAAGGTAATAATTCATTAGTATATTCCTCTCCCCGTCCATGTGGGATGAAACGTAGCACGTGGACCTTCTTGATTCCTAAGGTTTGACTAACGTGGGCAACGTCTAGGAGGTCTTTATAATTGATTCTCATTGGTACGAAATGAACCTCGGTCGGAATACCATGCTTGACACACGCCTGAATCGCGCTAAGGCTCATAGAGAAGCTATATTGTCTTTGTGTAATATGTTCATGCTTAGGCGAAGAGCCAGAGTACAGACTAAATACAATACCACTAATAAAAGGCTTTAGCTGTAGTATCGCAAGTTCACTTGCTGACCTATAACCTCCCACTTCGTGCGTTATGCCGCTGGAAAACAATACGGGTTTCAGTCCGATCTCGCTTACTGTTTCGAGAATCCTCATAAGTTCGGGGTGAACTAAAGGTTCTCCACCAGTGAGGATAACTTTTTCTCCCCCCATTGTAATGAAATCCTTGACCACCGTCATCACCACTTCAGTTGATAGATGCACAGGATTACCCGCTTCAGAACATACTGAACAATGCCGGCATCTGAGGGGGCAGTCACGGGTTAGTTCAATTCTCAGTTCTCTAGGTCCCACACGGCTTTGCCCAAAATCCTCTGACGAAGTATTCACACAACTTGTACCCAAACTATCACTTCTCATGCTTTTCACCCCTATTTCTGAGCTAGTATGTTCACCAGCTCCTGCATCGCAGAATCTGCAGATTTAATCTTTTTCTTTAATACTGCCAATTCTTCCTCTTGTTCTAGTTGCATATCAAGACTAATCAAATCAAATAGAACCTTGCGCAAGATATCAGGCAATTCATGAAATTCTGAACGGATGCGCTCGTAATTATTTTGGAGAAAATTCTGCCATCGTTCAAATCCTTGATAATCAACATCTCTAATCCTATCAAGCGTCTGTTTGTCATGAACAAGAATGTTCCGCAGTTCCTTCATCTTGTCAATGTTTCCTTGTATCAAAACAGACTCAAGAAGGTTCTGCAAATCTTTCTCTTTCATCCTTGATATGCCGAATCGTTCAATGGCCAATGTGGTACTTTCTGCAGCGTCTAATTTTTCAAGGTCAACAGGATTGATATACCCGGTGAAGGCGAAAGTAGTTATACTTGCGGGCTCGGCAGTTTTCTCAGGAGAGCGAGCTTTCAGCCGCTTACAGATAGTATCTTGCATTGATATTAATTCAAACATGTTAACTAACCAGAAGAAATACATCTCCTGAGCTCTATAATATGCCGTTGCGTGAAGTTCATTGGCGTGCAATTTAAACTGTATTGATATGAGGGCTGGAATCGGATCGTCCGTCAGTTCGCTATCTAATGACGGATTTCTTACCATCACTATGGCTCGCTTGGTTCTAGGGTTACGTAGGAGCATCGGGACTACGTAATCCCTGATTTGGTCAAGCTTAGGTGCGCCCTTCCTTCCTGAAGGCCACTCGAAAATACGCTGACCATGTATAAAAGGTAAGTGTTCAGGTTTTATGCTTTGAAGCTCCGTTGACCAAGAGACGATTTGAGATTCGTACTTCTGAAGCTGCTTCGGCACTTGATATGTCGGCCTATCTACGTGTACCACCAAATTCTCTATGGCTCCAGTCTTGGTATCTCGAATTGCCTGGACTATTTTCTGCCAGGTGTCATCAAGATTTGCCCCTTTTATCAACAACGGGCTACTATGGTTCATCATGATTGTGCCTCCTTATTAATTATTCTCTTCCATTCCCAAACTCTTAAAGAAAGTCGTAGCCTCCATTTGAAGAAATTTGCCGTTCTTAACAGACAAGGCATTGAGTACCTGTCGAGGTGGCTCTCCAAGTGAAACCCAATATGTTTCGTTGACAGATTGTCGAATCGCTGAAACTATTATTCGCTTTATATGAATATCGGTTGCCCCATAGCCAATTACGATGAGTCCCCGGAGGGCGAGTATAGACTGGACCGCAGTCCTTTTCCAAGTCTCTAATGGTTTCCTTAAATCGGTAGTCGTGATCCTAATAGTATCTATTGGTTGGGTTCTGATGCACCCATGAACCTTCAAAACCCATGGTTCATCTTCCCGGACTATACCCATGTGAGACTGTTCATTTGTTACTATTACTTCTCTACTCGCTGGGAGTGAACGCTCCAGAAGTTCATCAAAATTTGTGGTGATTATTCTCATTGCTTTCCCACTAGGTCCTATCTTTAGCGCAAACAGATGAAAGAAATTGTGAATAGAAGAAGGGGCGGGATTCCACCTTGTGACACAACTTATTAGATGCCGAATCATTTTTTCTCTCCCGTACTTCTCCTCCACAAGCTCCGTTACGACGGGTAGATCCAACTCACCCTGATAACCGAACCGCTTCCTAAATACTGCCACGGCAGTAGTCGGATTTTGATATAACCTCTTAATTATCTTCTCCGCTAGCTCGGCGCCGGTTGGTAGGCCTGCCGTCGCTGAAAGTCCGGAAGCTACGAAGAATGCATATTCGCCTGCCTGTATACGGGTAGAAAGCATTCCCCATTCCTCTTCTTCTAACGCCCTTCGGACGTCATTGTCAGGCATTTGAGCACCCGAAATAATTATTGATTACTTTGGATGCATTGCTTTGCCTCATTGATTTCAGGGATTGTATCAATGCACTCCTTTAGTAGCTTAGTCGCTGCTTGTTTACCTGCATCCAACTCAGCATGAGTGGATATGCAAGTCAATCGACCAACTGAGATTCCACTTTCCTTCGCGACAAATTCCATTAAGCGACCTAGCCCCATAAAATTACCATACGCTCGCTCAATATAAAAGTGATTGCGATAGACTACAGTTAGGTGTAGTTTGTCATCTACCAATTTAAAGCTCAGATGGCTAAGACAAGGGCCTCCTCTCGGGATGTGACTATCGTTATTCGGACAGTAAATACTCACTTCATAAATACTTCGATATTTTGGTTTCCCGGATAAGGTTCTTCGCAACTTGCCGATAGTATCTTCTAACTGATTCAAAGGACTTTCATCCTTTTCCCAGTGAATCATTCGGTAGAAGTAGGTGCCCCATCTGTTATTGAATAGCCTGATTAGTGGCCAAGCCATTTCATAACTGCTATAAAGGTGTTTTCGTCCTAATGATGGAAAGTAGAGGCTTTTCGGGAAAATGGTATTCGCGACTTCATCTACAGGTTTCTTTTTCGATTGTTCTAGGAATGTGTCTAGCAATCGCCTGACCCCACCATGTTCAAGTGTAGGTTTTTCAATCTCAATTATTAGATTGAAGCAGTCACCTCTGGAGGCTAAAAGATGCTGAACAGCATAAATCCAACCGGTACTGCATGTATCAGCAGTGATTAGTTTACCCATTGCTTATTCCTTTTATTGGTTGCAGAACACATATGCCACAAGGGTATACTCCTTTACGTAGGTATAAGGTAAGAATCCATAACCATGGTCACCCCATACACCTCCCCAACTATTTTTGAATATAAAGCATTGCTCCTCGTCATCATAGCCAACAAGTAGCACTACATGCCGTCCACATGTAGATTCTCCATTTTCGGGTATTCTAATTCTGCCATCCGTACTATTGTGGAACCCATAGAACAATCTTATGCCAATCAAGACTGCCTTACCTACCCTCAACTGCCATTTCAAGTCCTCTACTATCGGCATGACTTGGTCTCCGGTCTTGACTCTAAAGCAATTGTACCGGGAAATCCCGTTTGGTGGTTTGTAATCCCCTGACGTATCGTTCACATTTTGTCGGTAAGGCCACAACTCCTCATAAGGTTGGCCAATATCAATTAAGACTCGTACAGCAGTCCCCAACGATACCCCTTCAATACTAACCCTGTCTGCCCTAATACAAGCCCAATGCAAATATTCCACTGATAGGGAATGCTGATCGCCACGCAAATATTCGTGTCCACTCGTGGCAGCACATGCTAAACAAGTTGGTCTCATGCCTTGGTCTTTGATAGGAGACTGCTGTTTTCTAAGATCATAGTAGCGCATTCTTAAGCTTATTCTCCTAAAGATGCCCCTGTTCCTGCTAGCAAAAAAGCAGGATTGATTCCTTCGTGTTCCTTTTCTACAATTAAATCTAAACCAAATTGATTAACTTGACTTTGTACATTGAGCCAAGGACGTTGCATACTGAGAATAAGGTTGTAGGGGCCAGGTTCAATTAAAATAAACCTGAACTCATGTTTCCCTTCAGCATCGAAATGAGAGGCGTTCATTACCTCGATGAATCGCCGGTTTACTTGGTTCATCTGTGGGCCTCCAGAAATAGGAACCCAAACATAACCAGTAGATGGCGTTTCAGCCATTGATAAATGTATCTCATCACCTACGCGTGGATGTATGGTCTGCCCATTGTACCTCTCCGTGATTAACCATATATCGCTCCGCGAATTAGCTAAAGGTTCATCCCATGACAGGCTAAGTTTAATCTCCCTTGGTTGAGTTTTACGTAACGCTGTAGCCTGACCAAAGTTTATCTCCCGTAAAGAAAGAAGCTGTGCAATGGTTGCTTTGTAACTCGTCCCAAAAACAAGGGCGAGTTGATAGACTTCTTTTGGCCCAGACGACTTAGGGTCTATGCCCAACCTATTAGTAAGATTAGTTACTAATTGAGGAGGCATAAGAAACCAAGATGCAAAAACTTCAGCAAACCTTTCCCTAGGCTTCAACAATACCTGCTGCCCTCGGTCTAGCACTTCAATATGCTCATCCAGACTCAGAGTCTTGTCTTGTAAATGATGAGCAAACTCATGTGCGGCGGTATACCTTTGAAGGCTTCTTGGATGATTAGAATTAACTAATATGCCTGGGGTTGAACCAACTTTCGTATCTGCGGGAAGGTAAGCCCCTAGAAGCTGTTTCATAGGTCTAAACATCAGCGGCAATCCCGCATCTTCGATGATGGAAAAGATGTCTATCTCTTCATCCCAAGATGGGTTTAACATTTCAAGTTGTTTGGTTGCTTCGATCGCTGCTTGCTGTGCTATCCACATTATGAGGATTACCTCGTACCCTTTTGATTTTCCCGTTTCTCTCTACCTGAATGCCTAAGAAACTCTGCAAACCGTAGCAATTCCTGTCGATCGTTCCCATCAAGATTTCCAGCGGCTCTGTAGAGTTTTACAAACGTCTTATCTAAAGGTCTCTCTTCCTCTCCCAAGAAGTGAGATACCGGGTGATTATATAGCTTTGCTAACTTCGTTAGTTCAACGCTATCTATTTTTCGTTTGCCTGATTCAATCGCTGAAATCGCAGTGCGTGGTATCCCCGTTTTCTCAGATACAAATTGTTGGGTGAGGTTCAAGTATTCCCTAACTTCTTTCAGCTTGCTGCCTATCTGTGACATTGTCTTTTCCATATTATCCTCCATCAAGTAGTGAGTTACCGTATGTTATTGCTTCATTTTTCGCTCTACTAACTCTGCTAAGAGACCTACGGAACAGGAACCACCGCGTTTAGTTCCAAAAATATCTTGCCGTGTTATCTTGAAGCCGTGTCTTGCGATCAGCTTCCCAAGTACTGCCATGGCTTGAGGTGAAGGAATAGCTAAATCGTGAGTTGGGTTAGCTGCAATTTCTTTCAATATTACTGATGAATCTTTCCCAATCACCTCACCAAGAGCTTGAGCAATCTTTCCTACTGCGGGACTATTTGGAGAAGCTATTTGTGTTATCATCTTCCCTCCTTGTTCCAAATGACGACATTGTTTATGGTATTGTCGGATTTTCTTACATTATGAAGCCACTTTGTCTTTTTGTCAAGCACCGATACTTGATGTTGTCGGCAAATCTGACATATCATAATACTTGAAGAATATATCCTGATCCGTCCGACTCCAAATTTATTACTGATAGTCACATGAATGTTATCTTCCAGCTGGTAATAGGGAGGGCAACACAATGTTAAAAGGGATCGGAATCGATGTTGTATACCTCGATGTAATGAAGACCATGGTCGAAGCCCGAAGCGGAGAAGCACTTCGCGACATTTTCACAGACGCGGAAATAGATCTGTGCCAGTCCTCGCCAAACATGGTGGAACGATTTGCAACACGTTTTGCAGCTAAGGAAGCAGCAATGAAAGCATTAGGAGTTGGATGGCAAGCTGATGGCTTGGACTGGACCGATATAGAAGTAACAAATGATGATGCTAACAAACCATCACTTACTTTGAAGGGAACGGCAGAACTTAAGGCAAAGGAACTGGGAGTCCAGAAAGTATGGCTTTCGCTCACTCATGAGGGAAACATTGGGGTTGCATTGGTTGTGCTCGAAGGGTGAATACTCGAAATTCCGGATTACGATATCGCACAAAGCCATCCCAAGTTGGAGTATCCGGTCGATAGGCTGAAAGCCAGTTCAAAGGTTCTGGTTCTGTCTATTGCACAGTACCGCCCACTTCGATGAACTCGAACCCCTTGTTTCAGCAAACTTTTAGCCATATTGTTGTCTGATGTTGTTGCCTACCTGGAAGACACCCGCTAGCTGCCTCTGCGGCTCGATAAGAACGCTTGCGATAGTAGACAGTAGTCAGGCGGCAGTAGTCGCTGATCACCAGCCACTAGTCGCTGGTCACTAGCCACCAGTCACCAGTGTCCCCACTGTGTCTCCATGAATCTCTACGAGTCTCCCAATCTCCCCCAGTGTATCTCTACTGTGTCTCTCCCAATCTCTATCGTGTCTCTAACTGTCTCTAGTCTCTATAAACTCTACCAACTCTATGAACTCTATGAACCCAATGAACTCCCCTTGTCTCTAGTCCGCTCCTATCTATCATCTCGTCACAAACTCCATAAACTCTATGAACTCTATCCCCAGTCCCTAGTCCGTCGCTACCCGTCAACCGACGGCGGATAGTTGCAGCCAGTCAACGAGACTGCCCGGGACGCTCTGCTCCCTGAGATGGACTCGCGGCTGGCTACGGGGGTCTTGGGATTCCCGCCGGGACTGGCGGTACCGAACGGGCCGCTCGCTACCGCGGCAGAAACTGTCATTAGAACCATCTATCACTCGAAGCAAATCGGTTTGCCAGCACCGGCAAAATCAAACGCCATCCTGAAGTCGAGCGGCCCCTGGTGACCGGAGACGCCCCCACCGAGGTAATGAGAAAAGTGTTAAGCTGGCCAATGGAAGGGCCACCCTGAGCCTCCCGAGGCCTGCCCCTGAACAATACACTACATCGCTGGATGACTCTGCACTATTTTGTTTGTGGTGTGACACGTGATTGCATCTTGTGGTAACATAATTACTGGATTCTGTATCGATTGATTACTACCGATGGTTTGCAGATTGAGGAAAGGAGAACACTATGCCGATAACGAGGAAGGAATTTGACGATAGTATCGACACATTGTCCGCCAAACTGCTTAGATTCCTGGAGGCACATCCGAATCAAGCATTTGACACCGAGGAACTGGCGGAGGCTGTGGGTGGCAGACAGTTGGAGGTTTGGGCCATACTTGATGCCTTAAAACAGCGAAAGCAGGTCTCCGGTAAGTGCGTTAAAGGGACAGGCTACTATTGTATTGCCAAGTAGGCGAGCTGTCTTTCAATATCCTCGGAGGCACCGGCTGATTGGCATAGTGGCTCGTCGATTATTGTTTCTTCCGAGCGTGATGCAATGAGGTTCTGCTATAACCGATAAGTTGAGCCTTTCCGATTATTGTTGAGTAACCACAAGACTTCTCATCCTGATGTGCGCGATTCTTGAACTGAGGATTCTTATGGAAAGCATGGCATAGTCAGTTTGTCAACCTTATGAGTTTGAGACCTTCAGTGAGAAGTAGTAGAACAATTGGATAGATTGTTTGTTTGATTTGGAGAGCGACGGTTTGGAATGACGCGGCACGAGGAATTGTTGAGAGAGGTAGTGAGCACGCAATACTTCGCCGTGCTCAACACGATTGGTCAGGGCCTGCCTCATAGTAATCTGGTGTCTTTCGCCGCAACTGATGACTTAAGATCAATCGTCTTTGTTACTGACCGAAATACGCGAAAATATAGAAACATACAAGACAATCATAATATCTCATTGCTGATCGACAATAGGACTAACCAGCCTTCTGATACTTCTCAAGCCATTGCCATAGCAGCAATCGGCACAGCCCGTGAAGGAATAGACAGTAAGAGCCTGCTTCGAGATGTTTTCCTTGCCAGACATCCTCAACTGA
>Ga0315274_10017656_pt1 | contig 10061 bp, 6 predicted proteins | sample YL17G02_20_MG_FD_203700 | JGI IMG/M metagenome (GOLD analysis project Ga0315274, IMG submission 203700) | Sediment microbial communities from Yellowstone Lake, YNP, Wyoming, USA - YL17G02_20 | ecosystem: Environmental > Aquatic > Freshwater > Lake > Sediment | place: USA: Wyoming | collected... | reverse complement strand
CGATGGCAAGCACCCCCGCCACCGTCACTCCCATCGCCACGGCCAGCGTGGGCGAAATCGCCAGCCGGCTCTCCACCTGGGGCCGGGCGATGTACGCCATGCGGATGATCTTCCAGTAGTACGAGAGTGAGATGATGCTGTTGAGCACGCCGATCACGGCCAGCCACAGCAGCCCCTTCTCGATCGCGGCGGCGAACAGGTTCAGTTTGCCGATGAAGCCGGCCGTGGGCGGAATGCCCACCAGTGAGAGCAGGCATACGATCAGCACCCAGGTCAATGCCGGTGATCGCTCGTTCAGCCCACTGTAATCCTCGATCGTATCGGAGCCCGTCTGGTTGGAAAAAGCGACCACGGCGGCAAAGGCTCCCAGGTTGGTCAGCACGTAAGCGGCCAGGTAGAACAGCGCGGCGGCCAGCCCGCGGGGCGAGGCGGCCACCACGCCGATGAGGACGTAGCCGGCCTGGGAGATGCTGGAGTAGGCCAGCAGCCGCTTGACGTTGTGCTGCCACAGCGCCACCAGGTTGCCGACCGTCATCGTGAGCGCGGCCAGCGCCATCAGCAGCGTCTGCCAGTCCAGGGGCAGGTGTTCCAGGTCCAACGGCAGCGCGGCCAGCATCATCCGCACGATGAGTGCAAAACCGGCAATCTTTGGCCCTACCGATAGTAGCGCTGTGACGGGCGTCGGTGCACCCTCGTAGGCATCCGGCGCCCATTGGTGGAAGGGGACGGCTCCGATCTTGAAAGCAAGGCCCGCCAGCACGAGGATCAGCGCCGGCAGGATCATCGGCCGCAGCGTGCCCTCTGCTCCTTTCAGCGCGGCGGCGATGCCGCTCAGGTCTGTGGACCCGGTCAGCCCGTAGAACCACGACAGCCCATACAGCATCACTGCCGACAGTGTCACGCCGTACAGGAAATACTTGATCGCCGCCTCGCTCGAGCGCCGGTCGTCGCGCAGGTAGCCCGTGAGGAGATACGAGGTGATGCTGAGGAAGTCGAAGGCCAGGAAGATCATGATCAGGTTGGTCGCTGCCCCCAGCAAACATATCGTCAGCGCGGAGAAGAGCAGCAGTGCGTAAAACTCGCCCTGGTACCGGCTGCGGGTGCGCACGTAGACGTCGGAGATGAGGACGACGATACCCATTGCCACCAATGCGATCATCTTGATCACGAGGGCGAAAGGATCACAGGCGAGCACAAAGAGCACGCGTGTGTTGCAGCCCCACAGCCTGACCGTGGCAGCCAGTGCGCCGGCCAACCCTGCCAGCGCGACGTAAGGTAGCCACGGCTTCTTTTCCTCGTGTGGGTGGATGGCATCCAGTCCCAGGATGAAGAGGCCCGCCAGGAGGAGCACCAGTTCTGGCGAGAGCAGCCACAATGTCTGCTCGAGTGGCAGTGTCGGTCCGCCGAGATCCAATGTTTATTCTCCCTACGTGTGAAGCGTGAAACGTGAAACGTGAAGCGCGGTACGTGAGTTTGCTGTCATGGCAATTGGTGTAGGAGTGTTGTGATGGCGGCGTTGAACATGGTCAACAGCGGGGTGGGGTAGAAGCCGATGATGACCATCAGCAACACCAGCGGCCATAAGGTCACCTTCTCCCACCACTCCATGTCGGCCAGCGTCCCCCATTCCTCCTGATTGAATGTGCCCAGGAACATGTGCTGTACGATCTTCCACAGGATGTAGGCCGCCGTAAAGACCACCCCCAGTATGCCGACGAAGGCGGCCACCGGGATAAAACGCACGGCGCCCCGGTAGACGAAGAATTCGCCCCAGAAGCCGGCCAGTCCCGGCAGTCCCAACGAGGCGAGGCCGGTCACCAGCGTGATCCCATAGTAGTAGGGCAGCCGACCGGCCAGCCCGCCGAACTCCCTCAGATCGCGCGTGTGGGCCCGCTCGTAGATGATGCCGACCAGGAAGAACATCGCGCCGGTGATGATGCCGTGGGTGAACATCTGCATGGCCGCGCCGTTGAGCCCGGAAGCCGCCGCGTTGAACGCGGTGGGATCGCCCAGGTCCTTGATCCCCGCCACCGCCGCACAGGCCCCCAGCGTGACGTAGCCCATGTGCGCGACGGAGGAATAGGCGACCAGCCGCTTAAAGTCCCATTGGGCCATGCAGACCAGCGCCCCGTAGACGATGCTGATGACCGCCAGGATGGGGACAATCGGCACGTCCACGACAAAGTAGTGGAACGGCCCCGGAAAGAGCGGCAAGGTGATGCGGAGCAGTCCGTAGCCGCCCAGTTTCAACAAAATCCCTGCCAGCATGACGCTGCCGGCCGTTGGCGCTTCGGTGTGGGCGTCCGGGAGCCAGGTGTGGAACGGGAAGGAGGGCACCCTGATGGCGAACGCGACGAAAAAGGCCCAGAACGCTACACTGGCCCAGGCAAAGTTCCCGGCAAACGGCCTGGCTGCGGCGGCCTCCAGGATCCCGAAGGTGCCGGTCTGGAAATAGACGCCGACGATCGCCAGCAACGAGGCCACGCTGCCCACCAGCGTATAGAGGAAGAACTTGATGGCCGCGTATTCCCGCCGCGTGCCGCCCCACACGCCGATGATCAGGAACATCGGCACCAGCACCAGCTCCCAGAAGGCGTAGAACAGTACCAGGTCGAGTGCCAGGAAGACGCCAGACAGCCCCATCTCCAGCACCAGAAACAGGATATAGTATTCCTTGACGCGCAGCTCGATCGTGCGGGCCGAGTAGAACAGCGAAAGCGTCGTCAGCAGCGCGGTCAGAAACAGCATCGGCGCGCTGAGGCCATCTACGCCGAGGTGGTACCAGATGTTGAAAGCCGGGATCCAGGGATACCGCTCGGAGTATTGCATAAGGCCGGCACCCGCCTGTGCCACGCCGACCCATACGACGGTCGCCAGGGCGAGTGCCAGGATGGCGGACGCGATCCCGATGCGCCGGATCGTCTTCACGTGCTCCTGCGGGATGGCCAGGATCAGCAGTGCACCCACCAGCGGGGCAAACAGGGTAACGCTCAGGATAGGAAAGTTCATCGCGTGTTCTCCTTAAGACACAGACTCCTGCGTCACCCTAAGCGGAACGAGATTCCTCGCTGCGCTCGGAATGACGGGGATGGCCCTTGATTGTCAGATGTGCAAGAATAGGATCATGAAAAATGTCACGATCAATGCCAGCACCATCAAGGATGCCAGCAGCAGATAATTCTGGACTTTGCCGGTCTGGATCGGGCGGATGAAGCGCCCGCCGATCAGGACTGCATCGCCGACGCTGTTCACTGTGCTGTCTATCACTCTGACGTCGACGGAAGCAGCCAGGTCGGCCAGTGTCCGCGTGACCGGCCCGGCCAGGTCCACCAGGCGATCCAGGACGCGCACGTCGAAGACCCCAGTGGCCTGGGAGAGGCCCCTGCCGGCGCGTCCCGCCAGGTTGACCAGCGCATCCACGACGTGGACGTCGAACCGGCCGCTCGCGCGGGAGATGGCCTGGCTCACACGCCCGGCCAGGTTCACCAACCCGTCTACTGCGCGGCGGTCAAACGCATGGAACAGGTCGGCCAGCAAGATGGAGCCGCGCACGAAGGTGACCTGGTAGATCCGATCGCAGTAGAAGCGCTCGCGCATGGCATCGTAGAGCCAGCCCAGCCACACCTTGCGCATCGCTCGCTCCAGCCGGTCCATCTCCCCGGCCTGCACCGGCTTCCAGCCGTACACCAACCAGCCTAGCGCCAGCCCGCCGAGCGCGAAGGCCAATCCCAGCGCCAGGGGCTGCCACGCAAAACCGGGCGCTGCCTCTGCCGTGGGCTGTGCAGTGTGTGCTGTCTCGAGCGTGGTCCCGACAAAGCCGTGGAACCAGTTGGGAATGCGCCCGCCCAGGCCGGGGAAATGCTCTGGGATGCCGGCCCAACCCAGCCCCACGGCGAAGACTGCCAGGACGATGAGCGGCACGGTCATCGCGGGCACGCTCTCCGGTGCGTGTTCGGCGGCGGCCGTGCGCGGCTGGCCGAGGAAGGTCAGGCAGACCTGCCGTGCGGTGTAGAAGGCGGTCAGGCCGGCGGCCACAGCCAGGATCCAGAAGATGGCCGGGGACGACGCGTAGGCCTGGGCCAGGATTTCGTCCTTCGACCAGAAGCCGGCGGTGAGTGGGAAGCCGGCGAGCGCCAGTCCGCCGATGAGGAAGGTCCAGAAGGTGCGTCGCAGCGGACGGGCCAGCCCGCCCATGTTTGTCATATCGTTGGGGTTGAATTGGGCAGGCTCATGGGCAGGCTGGAAAGCCTGCCCCACGTCGGTAGGTTGGGAAGGCTGCCCCACGTCGGCAGGTTGGGAAGGCTGCCCCACGTTGGCAGGCTGGGAAGGCTGCCCCACGTTGGCAGGCTGGAAAGCCTGCCCCACATTGGCGGGCTGGAAAGGCTGCCGCACGTTGGCAGGTTGGGAAGGCTGCCCCACGTTGGCAGGTTGGGAAGGCTGCCGCACGTTGGCAGGTTGGGAAGGCTGCCGCACGTCGGCAGGCTGGGAAGGCTGCCGCACGTTGGCAGGTTGGGAAGGCTGCCGCACGTTGGCAGGTTGGGAAGGCTGCCCCACGTTGGCAGGCTGGAAAGCCTGCCCCACGTTGGCAGGCTCATGGGCAGGCTGGAAAGCCTGCCCCACGTTGGCAGGCTGGGAAGGCTGCCCCACGTCGGCAGGTTGGGAAGGCTGCCCCACGTCGGCAGGCTGGAAAGCCTGCCCCACTTTCATAGCGTGGATCACCGAGCCGGAGCCGAGGAACAGGAGTGCCTTGAAGAAGGCGTGGGTGATCAGGTGGAACGCGCCCGCTGCGTAGGCCCCCAGGCCCAGCGCGGCGACCATATAGCCTAACTGGCTGATCGTCGAGAAGGCCAGCACGCGCTTGACGTCGTTCTGCGCGACGGCGATGAGCGAGGCGAAGATGGCGGTGAAAGCGCCGACGGCTGCCACGATCGTCATCTGGAGGCCCCCCTCGACTGCCGCAAAGAGCGGGAAGGTGCGCACGACCAGGAAGACGCCGGCCGAGACCATGGTCGCGGCGTGGACAAGCGCCGAGACCGGGGTGGGGCCTTCCATCGCGTCGGGCAGCCAGACGTGGAGCGGGAACTGCGCGCTCTTGCCGACCGTCCCACCGAAGAACAAGAGCGCGATCACCGCCGCCGCGGGGAACTGCGTGCCCAGGAAGCCGGTGTGGGCCAGGTGTTCCAACGTCTGGGGACTGAAGACGTCCCGGTAGGCGAGCGAGCCGGTCTCGGCATAGAGTAGCGCCAGCCCCAGCATGAAGAACAGGTCGCCCACCTTGGTCACCAGGAACGCCTTCAGTCCGGCCTGCGCGGCGGACTTTTTCTCGTACCAGAAGCCGATCAGCAGGTACGAGCATGTGCCCATGATCTCCCAGAAAAGGAAGAACGCCAGCAGGTTGTTGAAGACGATCAGCCCGAGCATGCCAGCGGCGAAGAGGGAGATGTAGGCGAAGAAGCGGCTGTAGCGCGGGTCGCCATGCATGTAGCCCACGCTGTAGATAAAGATCATCAAGCACACCAGCGGCACCATGAAAAGCATGATGGCGGTAGCCGGATCCACGTACACGCCGAGCGAGAAGACCTCGAGGCCCAGCGGCAACCAGGGCACGCGCGCAGACTCGAAGGCGCGTTCCCCCCCGCCTACCGGCATGAGCACTGCTGTCCAGAACACGATTTGCGCCAGCACAGTACTGACCGCGATGCCGCCGATGGCCAACTGGTGGCTGAGCCTGTGGTTCCGGTAGGTGAACAGGAGGATGGCGGCGAACGCCAGGAACGGGAAGAGTGGGACCAGCCAGGCCAGGTTGAAAGCGACGTCGAAGATAGACATAATGCCTCGCACGTTCAGCCCTTGAGCAGGTCAACGTCCTCCAGGATAACCGTATCCTGGGTGCGCCGGATGACGAGGATGAGCGCCAGGCCCACCGCCACCTCGGCCACGGCAACCGCGTAGACGAACAGCGCGAACACCTGCCCGGTCGTTCCTGCTGGCTCCAGGTAGCGCCAGAAGGCGACCAGGTTGACGTTGACGGCGTTGAGCATCAGTTCGGCGCCCATCAGGATAGCGATGGCGTTACGCCGCGAAAGGACACCGTACAGCCCCGTGCAGAACAACGCCGCAGCCAAAACCAGATACCACTCCAGAGGTACCATAATCACCGTTCCCTTGCGATTGTCACCGCGCCGATGAACGCGACCAACAGGAATACCGCCGTGACCTCGAAAGGCAACACAAATCCCTGGGGGTCCACCAGCGCTTGCCCGAGGTTGGACATGCTATCTGGGCTCACCGGCCCGGGCGTTACCTGCCAGTCGTGGTTCAGCGCCACCCATCCCAGCACGCCGCATAGCGCTACGGCCACGAGCAAGGCGGAGGCCCACTGGCGATTGGCGCCCGGGGCGGCGGGATTCATCATCTCCCGCGTCAGCATGATGGCGAAGACGATCAGGATGGCGATGCCGCCGACGTAGATGAACAACTGCACGCCGGCCAGGAAAGGGGCCTCCAGCAGCACAAACAACCCGGCCACGCCGAAGAACGAGAGGGTCAGGAACAGCGCAGCGTGGAACACGTTACGCCGGGTCACGGCCATCAGCGCGGTTCCCAGTGTGAGCGCACTGAAGAGAATGAACAGGATTTGCTGGACCGTCATAGGCATCTCACCACATTGCACTGGGTTGGTAGTGGCGACTTCAGTCGCTTCCTCCACTTCAAAAACGACTGAAGTCGTTACTACGAGCCATCTCACCACATTGCACTGGGTTGGTAGTGGCGACTTCAGTCGCTTCCTCCACTTCAAAAACGACTGAAGTCGTTACTACAGTCGTTACTACGAGCATTCCAGTGGGTGACTGTCAGCACCCCCAGCACTACCAGTACCACTAAGCCGTTGGCTCCCAGGAATGCCCCCGCTCGCACCCACGGACCGGCGCTCGCCGGTACGGCCTTGCCCACCAGCGCCACGACACACACGTTCACCAGCGCCAGCGGTGTCAGGAATTTCCAGGCGAACGCCAGCACCTGGTCGATCCGCAGCCGGGGCAGCGTGTACTGGAAGAACTGGATGACCAGCGTGGACAGCAGGACCTTGAGCGTGAGCCAGAGCGTGCTCAGTACCGGGGCCTGCTCCACCCACGGCCCCCGCCAGCCGCCCAGGAAGAGCGTGGAGAATATGGCGGCCGCCGCCAACTGGTTCATGAATTGGGCCACGTAGAACATGCCGAACTTGATGCCGCTGTACTCGATACAGTACCCGGCCACGATCTCCGAGTCGGCCTCCACCAGGTCGAAGGGCCGCCGCCCCAGTTCCGCCAGGACCGCCGCCAGAAACAGGAACGCGGTCAGCGGCAGCACGACCAGGAATGCCACGTCCTGCGCCGCGACGATGCCCTGCATCGAGAGCGAGCCGGCCACCATCACCACCGCCAGCACGGAGAGGGCCTTGGGGATCTCATAACTGATCAGCGTGGCGATGCCGCGGAAGGCGGCCAGCAGTGCGTACTTGTTGTTGGAGCCCCAGCCGGCCATGACGACCGCGACGATGCTCCCCGACCCGAGCGAGAGGATGTAGAAAATCCCGATGCTAAGGTCGGCGCCAATCAGTCCCTGGCCGAGGGGAATCACCGCCCAGATCAACACGGCGATGGCGAGGGTCAGGACAGGCGCGACGTTGAAGGCACCCCGATCGGCACCCGCGGGGAGCACGTCCTCTTTGGTGAACATCTTGATCGCGTCGGCAAAGACCTGGAAGGTGCCCCACGGGCCGCCGTACGCGCCGGAGTTATTGGGGCCGAGCCGGCTGCCGATGCGGGCGACGATCTTGCGCTCGAACCATAAGAGGAAAAAGATGGCCGCCAGCGGGACGAGGGCCAACGCAAACGCGCCGGCGATGCGGGCGATCGCGCGCACCCACACCTCGGGCAGGTCCGTAGATGCCAGCAGCCCCTGGAACCAGCGCCCAATATTGACAATGAGGTTCTTGAGAAATTCCATTGGGGTGGACCCTTACATCCACTTGAGTGCGCCCTTGCGCCAGACGTAGAGCAGGCCGCCGAGCAGGATCAGGATGAAGACGACGGCCTCGACCACGGCGTAGAGCCCCAGCGCGTGGTAGGCCAAGGCCCACGGAAGCAAGAATACGGCGACGACGTCGAACACGATGAAGGCCAGCGCAAAGTTGTAGTACTGGGCCTTGAACTGGATCCAGGTCTTGCCGTGGGTGGGCATGCCACATTCGTAGATTTGGGCTTTGCGGGGATTGGGTTTCTTCGGGCGCACCAGGGAAGCCAGCACGGGTGGGGCGATGCCGAAGATGAGGGCGACGATCAAGAAGACGCCGATGAACGCGAATTGTTCCAGCAACACAATCCTCCAGAGGTTGATCGTGGGCGCAAACGACAGCCATTATAGCACGATTGGGGCTAAAGTGCCAGAAAGAGCAAGTTGACAAGATGCGGTTACTGTTGACGTTGTAGAAAAGACGTGGTAAAATGTGCTCTGAGTGGTCTACGGTGACCACTCCTTTAACTTGTGTGGTGGTCCTGCCGCCGGCCAACGAAGTAGTGGTGGTCGTATATGTGTGACAACTGGCAGCCCCTCTGGGCGTGCAGGTGAACTCCCCATAGTATCCGGTGCTGAGTCCAAACGCAACCGGGCGACAGAGCATTCGATTGCTTCTGCCTGTCCTGGCTGTGTGTGACACTCCCTTGTAACGTTGCCTGGCGAGGTGGACATGTTCTTGCTTATCATACCCGTGCTCAGTGGCCTGATTTCCATTTCTGTAGCGGTTCTGCTGTTCTTGAGACTCAGAAGAGTAGAACTCCAGTCTTCAAGGATGGAGGAGATTGTCAGCGACATCGCGCTCGGCGTGAGGACGTACCTTTCCCGGCAACTCCGCACGATTCTCCTGATCACTCCTTTTCTGGCGCTGCTCATCGGCGTTTTCCTGGGCCCGTGGGTGGCGCTGACGTTTGCCCTGGGGGTTTTCACCTCGCTGACCACGGCTCTCTTGGGCATGAACGCGGCCATCCGTGCGAATGGGAAGACGGCGGCCGAGGCCTTCGTCTCACCAGAGAGGGCTTTCCTGGCGGCCGTTTTCGGTGGTTCGGTCATGGGGTTTTCCATCACCGGGTTCAGCCTGGTGGTCCTGTCTATCCTATACTATCTTTTCAAGGACCCCAACCCTCTGGTCGGCTTTGGATTCGGGGCCAGCCTGGCGGCGCTGTTTGCCCAGATTGGGGGTGGCATTTACACCAAGTCGGCGGACATTGGGGCGGACCTGGTCGGCAAAGTCGAAAAGAACATCCCTGAGGACGACCCCCGCAATCCGGCGGTGATCGCCGACCTGGTCGGCGACAACGTGGGGGACTGCGCCGGCCGTGGCTCGGACCTGTTCGAGAGTTTTTCCGACGATATCATCACCGGGACAATCGTCGCGCTCCTCTTCGTGGACAAATACGGCCCGCTGGTGTTTGCCTTTCCGCTGGTCCTACAGTCCATCGGCCTGCTCTCCTCTTTGATCGGCGTCTTTTCCATGCGAGGGCTGAAGAAACTCCGGCCGGAGGGCGCTTTCAACGCCGGGATGATGATCGCCACAGGTGTGGCCACGCTGGGGTGCTTCCTGGTGGCCCGCTATTTGCTCCACGACTTGAGCCTGTTCGTGGGTGGTTTCCTGGGCATTTTGACCACGCTCGTGGCCGCCTTTCTCACTCGCTACTATGCGGGCGCACACGGCAGGCCCGTCCTGCGTATCGCCGAGGCCTCCAAGCGGGGAGCGGCGCTCAACCTCATCACCGGCCTGGCCTCGGGCCTGCAGAGCCCGGTGGCTTCCATCGTGATGATCGTCATCGCCGTTTCCGTCGCCTATATCGTGTCTGGCGGTTCGCTGCTGGCCGTCGTGGCGGTGAACATTGGCACGGACCTCCTGATCGGGTACATTATGACCGCCGATGCGTTTGGCCCGATCACCGACAACGCGGCTGGCATTGCCGAGATGTCCGGTGCCCACGGACGGGTCGTGCGGTCGCTTTCTGCTTTGGACGCAGTTGGCAATACGATGAAAG
>Ga0315274_10017654_pt1 | contig 10061 bp, 2 predicted proteins | sample YL17G02_20_MG_FD_203700 | JGI IMG/M metagenome (GOLD analysis project Ga0315274, IMG submission 203700) | Sediment microbial communities from Yellowstone Lake, YNP, Wyoming, USA - YL17G02_20 | ecosystem: Environmental > Aquatic > Freshwater > Lake > Sediment | place: USA: Wyoming | collected... | reverse complement strand
TTTACATTTTGCCGCTTGACCGCGCGTTTGGCTATTTCGTCGCGCTGCAACTCGCGCTCGCGGCGATCACGATGTTCGCGTTTATGCGCGTGCTCGGCGTCAGTCGCTTTGCCGCGATCGTCAGCGCGATCACATACGCGTTCAGTGCGTTCTTTTTCGTCAGCACGACATTTCCGATGGTACTGGCGGCAACGGCATGGCTGCCCGCGATTCTCGCGTGCGCGGAATTGGTGATTCGTTCCAAAGATTCCGCGCGACAAATCCTCTACGCGCTCCTCGGTGCGATCATTCTCGGCGTTCAATTTCTCGCGGGGCATGTCGAGATTTCGATGTACGTGCTCATCGTCACCGCGTTTTATTCCGCGTGGCGCGGTGTTTCATTTGTCATTGCGAGGAGCGAAGCGACGAAGCAATCCCCAACGCGCGAATTGGAGATTGCTCTGCAAAAGCCGCTCGCAATGACAGTTCGCGTCGCGTGGCGCGGTTGGCTCCTCATCGCGTTGATGACCATTGTTGGCATCGCGCTCGGCGCGGTACAACTTATCCCGTTGTACGAACTCGCGCAGAATAATTTTCGCAGCGGCTCGGCGTCGTATCAGGACGTAATTGGCTGGGCGTACCCGCTCAAACAAATCGTCACGTTCTTCATCCCCGATTTCTTCGGCAACCCCGTACATCATTCGTACTTGGATGTTTTCGATTTCACGACGCGCGCCGCGCCGACTGGCACAATCTTCTGGGGGATCAAAAACTACGTCGAGGCAGGATCATATGTCGGCATTCTGCCGCTGGCGCTTGCCCTGATCGCAGTTGTCACAAGTTTCAAGTCAAAAGTCAAAAGTCCAAAGTCGCTCATTGCTTTTTTCGCAACACTCACAATTATTTCCTTGCTGTTTACTTTTGGCACTCCACTCTACGCGATTCTCTTCTTCGGCGTTCCAGGTTTTAACCAACTCCACACGCCCTTCCGCTGGGTCTTTCCGTACACGCTGAGCGTGGCGGTGCTGGCGGGCATTGGAGCGGAAGTTCTCAACAACCGAGCGGGAGAAGGGGAGAAGGGGAGAGGGGGAGAGAAGGAGAAAATCTCCCACGCTCCCGCGCTCCCACTCTCCGTGTCCTCGGTTGTGCTGATACTGGGAATTGGCACACTCGCCGCCCTCGCCGCGTCCTGGCTCTTGCGCGATCAAACCCTTGCGCTGGCTGATCGCATCGTCAAATCGTCCGACCTTGTGCGCGCAGTGTTCGATAGCGGACGGATATTTTATTCGTATGAGTTTCGCAACGTCGCGCTGTTAGCGATTTTCCTGATCGGCGCAGGCATCGTCCTTCACACAACACGCAACACGATTCACCTGGCAACGCGCTTCGGCGCGATCCCGCTCTGGCAACTCCTCGCGCTCCTTGTGCTCATCGCCGATTTATTCGTCATCGGCGCCCAATTCTATCCGCGCGCCAATCCACGTATCGCGGAGTTCGTTCCGCCCGCCGTAAAATTCCTGCAGCAGGATCAATCGCTCTATCGCATCACGAGTTACGACGCGCCAGACGAAAAGGTGTTCAACCCAAACGTCGGAATGTTTTACCACCTTTGCGACATTCGCGGCTACGATTCGATCATCCCGAAACAGTACGCCGAGTTGATGGGCGCGCTCGCACCGCAAGGCGAACTGCTCTATAACCGCATCGCGCCGTTCTACAACCCCGATCCGCTCGATTCGCCGATCATCAACTTGCTCAACGTCAAGTACGTTTTGACGACGCGCCCCTTGCCGAACGCGGGGTACACACTCGTTTACGACGCTGAGATCAAAATCTATCGCAACGAACGCGCTCTGCCGCGCGCGTTTATGGTTCCGCAAGCACGCGTTATCACTGACCGCGCCGCGCTGCTCGTGCAGATGAAAGAATTCGATCCGACGCGCGAAGTGTTGCTTGAGCAAGACCCAGAAATCGCGATCGCGTCGTCGTGCGCGCTCAAGCCCGTCTCAATCGCAAAGTACAGCAGCAGCGAAGTGGTCGTCAAGAGCAGTCAGGAGTGCGCGGGCTGGCTCGTCCTTGCCGATTCGTACTTTTCTGGTTGGCTCGCGTTCATTGACGAAAAGGACGCGCCGCTCTACCAAGCCGATTACAATTTTCGCGCGGTCTACGTTTCAGCAGGCGAGCACACGATTCGATTCAAGTACAGTCCCGTGACGTTCCGCGTTGGCGCGATTGGCTCGTTTCTCGGCGCGATGGTATTGCTGCTCGGATTCGCGTACCTCGCGTGGCGACGCTTTTATCGCGCGGATCGCGAGTCGCAAGCCCTAACGATTGCCAAGAACTCAATTCTGCCGATGGCGACCTCGCTCCTGATGAAACTGATTGACCTCGCGTTCGCGCTGCTCTCGCTGCGCGTCTTGGGACCGACTGGCACGGGGCGGTACGGCTGGGCGATCACCGTTTGGCTTTTGGCGAACACGATCGCGGATTTCGGTTTAGGCATTCTCGTCACGCGCGAGGTCTCGCGCGACCGCGCGCAGGCGAATCGTTATTTGACGAACACCGCGATTCTGCGCGTGTTGCTTTGGGCGGTATCGCTGCTTCCCGTCGCCGCGCTCACCGCGATTTATCTCGCGTTCTTCGATCTCACGCCCGACACGGTGGGCGCACTCGCGTTGTTGATGATCGGCATATTGCCGAGTTCGCTTGCCGCGTCGCTCGCGTTCCTGTTCAACGCGTACGAAAAGTTCGAGTACCGGATCGCGGTGGATTTCACGACGCGTTTGCTTGCGGTTGCGTTGGGCGTGGTTGTGCTGGTGGCAGGATACGGCTATGTCGGTTTGGCGACCGTCTCAATCGTCACGAATATTTTTACGTTCGCGACGTTCTACTATCTCGTTCGGACGACGCTGTTCGCGCCGCGCTGGGAACCTGATCGCGCGCTCGTGCGCTGGATGTTCTTTGAATCGTTCCCGCTGATGCTCAACAACTTGTTGTCATCACTTTTCTTCCGCATTGACATTTTGATTTTGAAGCCATTCAAGGGTGATGCCGTCGTCGGCTATTATCAGACTGCGTACAAATTTATTGACGCGCTCAATTTCATCCCGTCGAATTTCACGCTTGCGATTTTTCCTGTTCTCTCGCGAATGGCAGCGAACGCCAAGGACGCGATGCTGCGCGCCTATGTCTTGTCGTTGAAAATGTTGTTGTGGATCGCGATGCCGATCACCGTCGGGACGATTTTCATCGCGCGCGAACTGATTATGATTTTCGGTGGTGACGCGTATCTGCCCGATTCAGCCATCGCGCTGCAAGCGCTGATTTGGTTCCTGCCGTTCAGTTTCATCAACAGTGTGACGCACTACGTTTTGATCGCGCTGGGGCAACAGCGCTTCCTGACCAAAGCGTTCGTCGTCGGCGTCACGTTCAACGTCATCGCGAACCTGATTGCGATTCCCCCGCTCAGTTACGTCGGCGCGTCGCTCGTCACAGTTTTCTCCGAGATGGTGTTGCTGATTCCGTTTTACTACAGCGTGCGGAAAAATCTCGCGTCCGTGCCGTTCGCATCAATCGCGTGGCGACCCGTCATCGCGTCGGGTATCATGGGCGTCGGCTTGTGGTGGCTGATCGAACGCGTGGGTCTGTTGCTGGCGATACCGTTTGCGGGAATTCTGTACTTGATCGTGTTAGTCGCGCTGGGCGCGCTGGGGGAAGATGAGCGCGCGTTGGTGAAGAAAATCGTTCCAGAGAAATGGCGGCGCGGGTAGGGGTGGGATCATCCCGCCCGCACGCGCGACATGTCAGTGAAATGCAATAGGGCGGGGCGACCCCGCCCCTACGCACATGCATCCTCAAACCACTGCGTCTCTTCTTCAATTCGCACGCGCGGCAGTCGCAAATTCACGTTTGGCGCTTGGTTGAACGTGTCAATTATTCTGTTGAGCGCGGTCGCGTGCTTGTGCGAGATGTTCGCGTTTTGGTTGCGACCAAAATAAGAGCGAAGCATCTGCCGTACTCGAATAGCAAATGCTTCGCTCCTACCCTTCCAACATCTAACCTTCCTCTTGCATCTGGCGCAAGCGCATCATACGCGCGCGGCGCCGCCCTTTGCGCTCATCCATCCGATGTTGCTCGCCTTTTGGAATGAACCAGCGGCGGCGGCGCAAGTCTTTCATTACGCCACCCTCCATCACTTCTTTGTTGAAGCGACGAAGCAGACTGTCGAACGACTCTCCATCACGCAGTCTGACGGTCACGCAAATCACCCCTATCTAGTGTGGATTATACTGCGCTTGCAGACGACAGAAACGCCAAGTGACGTTGCTTGGCAACCTGAAAGCGAGTCGCATATTACCATTTGAGCGCGGAATTGTCAAATGCGATACGCGCCTGTTGAATTTTCTTGGTTTGACATTACTAGTCAGATGCTTTATAATCTAACCAGCGAATAATCGAATACCCAAAATGGCGGGGGAGAGTTCCAGGCGTGTTCGTTCGACCAGCGCTTGGACACCGAAGGGGCAAGTCAGTTGGCGGGCGCGCCGCTTGACGAAACTCTCAGGTCAAGGGACCCCCCAGATTTTCATCTCTGGAAAGTTGGACGCGAAAAGGTTCAACGCCGATGGGGCAAGTCGCAAAAGCATTTTTCGGACGAATCTCTCAGGCAATCACACAGGGGATGCGCGACGAACAGTCGCGCTTCCCCTGTTTATTTTTGGATTCCTCGCGATCATCGAGAGAAACAGAATCTGAAAGGAGCAATAATGGATCGAGCAACCCAGGAACGCATCGCGTTGCGTTACCGCGAACTGACCGAACACTTTGGGCGCTGGGAGAAAACCAAAGACCTGATTGATCAACTCATTGATATCATCGCCAACTACCGCCAAAGCGGAAGAGTATGCGTTATCTGCCGACTGGGAGAATCGCTGGCGCACTGGCGGCACAGTTGCCGAGTTGTTGGAAGAAGCGCATTTTTCGCCCAAGTGGTTGTTGGACGGAATCGAACGCTTTGTTCGTGACCGTGATGTGCGACTTGGTCGCTTGCAAGCCGAGACTAACGCAGTACGTGGACAAAATCCCACGACTGACTATGCAAAGAAAGGAAAAGGAGGAGACCATGAAACCGATAGCTGACCGAATGAGCCGGCTAGGAATGGAAACCGCTTTCGAAGTGCTGGCGCGCGCGAAGGCGTTGGAAGCGCAGGGCAAAGAGGTCATTCACATGGAAATTGGCGAGCCGGACTTTGACACACCGAACTACATCAAGCAAGCCGCCAAAGACGCACTCGATCAAGGCTTCACTCACTATACGGCTTCGTCAGGCATCATGGAAGTCCGGCAGACGATTGCCGACTACATCGCCGAAACGCGCGCGATTCCCGTCAAAGCCGAAAACGTCGTCGTTGTGCCCGGCGGCAAGCCCATCATGTTCTACGTGATCACATCGCTGGTGAACCCTGGCGATGAGGTGATTTATCCCAATCCCGGTTTTCCGATCTACGAAAGCATGATCAACTTCATGGGCGGCGTAGCCGTGCCGCTACCCTTGCGCGAAGAACTCGAATTCAGCTTTGACATCAAAGAGTTCAAGAGTCTCGTCACGCCCAAGACCAAGTTGATCATCATCAACTCGCCTGGTAATCCGTGCGGCGGCGTGATGACCAAAACCGACGTTGAAGCTGTAGCCGAGATGGCGCTCAAATACGACTGCTGGGTGCTGAGCGACGAAATCTATTCGCGCATCCTGTACGAAGGGGAGCATTTCAGCATCACGCAATTGCCAGGAATGCAGGAACGCACGATCATCCTGGATGGCTTTTCCAAGACCTATGCCATGACGGGCTGGCGATTGGGCTATGGTGTGATGAACACGGAACTGGCCGGCTGGACGACCAAACTGATGAACAACTCGAATTCCTGCACGTCAGCTTTTACGCAGATCGCGGGCGCGGCGGCGCTCAAGGGCGATCAGACTGAATCCGCCAACATGGTCGCAGAGTTCCGCTGCCGCCGCGATGTGCTCGTGGACGGGCTGAACCAGATCCCCGGTATCAGTTGCCGACGACCGCATGGCGCATTCTATGTGTTCCCCAATGTGAAGGGACTGGGGAAGAGTACGAAAGAAATCGCCGACTTGCTGCTCTACGAGGCGGGCATCGCCACGCTTTCCGGCACAGCTTTTGGCAAGTACGGCGAAGGGTATCTGCGATTTTCGTATGCGACCTCGATGGAGAACATTCGCAAGGCGCTGGTGCGCATTCGCGAAGTTGTCGCCAAGTTAAGGTGACTAGGGAATGAGGTGACTAGGCGACGCAGAAAAGCGGAGCACCTTGTCACCTTGCGCAGTTCATTACCACGAACTGAAGAAGGAGTAGCATAATGACTGAGAGCAATGGCAAGGCAAACCATCTTGAAGAAACGTCAGGGCAGATCGATGCCAGAAGCATCTTTGCGCATGCTTTGGAGAGAGTGCTTCCTGAACCTGCCTTGCGACGATACGTGAGCCTGGATCCGGGAACCAATACTCTACCGGTAGCAGGCAGGAAATATGACCTCAACGAATATGACCGGATAGTTGTCGTGGGTGGCGGCAAGGCTGCCAGGCGCACGGGGGCAGAATTAGTGAACATCTTGGGTGATAGGATCACCGCCGGCATCTTGAACGTCTATCAGGAGCAAGCTAAGGAGCCTATCTCTGAAAGAATCAAGCTCTTTGCTGCCGATCATCCTACCCCTAACGAAGCGGGAGTCAATGGGGCGCGGCAGATGATCGAGCTTTTGAAAGGCGCGGATGCCAAGACCCTGGTGATTGCCCTCATCTCTGGTGGTGGCTCTTCCTTGATGGCACTCCCTGTCGAGGGGGTCAGTCTAGAGGATTACAAGGATATCAGCAAACTTTTGCTCACCGTTCCAGCCACTATTGACGAAATCAACGCGGTGCGGAAACACCTCGATCCGCTCAAGGGCGGCGGGATGCGTAAATATGCTGAACACGCGGGCGGGTTTCTTTCTTTGGTTCTCTCAGATGTCCCGGTGACCAAGACTGGAATCGTGGATGATACATCGGTCATCTCCTCGGGACCGACCGTCGGCGACGATTCCACCTTCCAGACGGCTCACCAAGTCCTCACGGATCACAAAATCTGGGACAAGGCTCCGCAAGCAGTCAGAAACTATATCCAGGCTAACCTGGGCAAAGAAGATCACGAAACCCTTCCTAAGAATTCGCCTCTCTTGGCTGAGGACAAGAGCCAATACGTCATCATCGCCAACAACGACCAGGCGATGGAGGCGGCGGGGGAGAAAGCAAAGCAACTGGGCTATGCGGTACACCTCATCGGTTGGAGAACTGGGACAACCGCCGACAAGATCAAAGCAGAGGTAACCCAAGAGATCGAAAACATCTGGAAGGTCATCGCTCCCCATCTAACGGATACAGACCAGATCACCTTTGCGAGCTTTTCTACCGATGGCGTAGACGGCCACTCTGACCTTGCTGGCGCCGTTGCCGATATGGATACCTTGAAGACTGCGAGCAGTCGCGGTCTTCAGCACGAAAAGTACCTCGCCGGTTATGACTCCGCCAGCTTCTTCAAAGAAATGGGTCTTGGGATCGAAACCGGACCCACCGGCACCAATGTGGCTGATGTAACCCTGGTGCTCATTACCAATCCGAACAATCCGTACCGAAAGACAGCCTTTATCTTCGGCGGTGAGGCAACGGTAAAGGTCACTTTGCCTGAAGGTCAGAAACCTGGTCATGGTGGGAGAAACAGCCATCTTGTCCTCTTGGCTACGGAAAAAATGGCTCAACTTGCCAAACCTGCCGGCCGCTTTGATAGCGATGCCGTCAAGAAAGGTCTTGTTGCGGCCGGTATTCCCGAATCCCAGATCGAGATCAGCCATGTGGGTCGCCTGGGGTATGCAAGCGATGTCGGTCCTGTCAGCCTCACGCCGCTAGCCGTCATCGGCGTACACAGCCATTCTGATGTAGAAAAGGCTGTCGAGTTTGCCTACGAGCACGGTATCCCTATCACCGCCAGAGGTGCGGGCAGCGGCCTGCCCGGTCAATCGGTCGGCTTTGGCATCGTCCTGGATATGCGCACGTTGGACAAGATGCAAGTTCTGCAAGATCATCCTGACGGCGGCAACATCATTCTTGCTCAATCGGGCGTCATCTGCACCAGGCTGAACAATTTCCTGAAAGGATACAGTGTATTCCTGGCTTCGTATCCCGCCTCCACCGACATGGCAACCATTGGCGGCATGATCGCCAACAACTCTTCAGGCGCGAATTCTTGTAAGTTGGGGACGACTCAGCACCAGGTATTGGATCTGCATGTCGTCCTGGCTGATGGAACAAGCCTATGGACCTCAGAGATTGAATCTGGCAAACAACCCTGGAACAAGATCCTCGAACTCGTGCAACTCAACAAAGATACTATCGAAAAGAGCTTTCCCAGGGTGCCCAAGAACTCGTCAGGGTACAACGTCTTGGACATCCTGCATCAACTCGAGGCAGGCGTCCCGGTTGATTGGACCCGACTCTTTGCCCACTCTGAAGGGACCCTGGGTATTATCACCGAAGCCAAACTGAGGGCAGTACCCCTAGCCACACAAAAGGCGACCTGCATCGTCTACTTTACAAATTTGCAAGAGGCTTGTGGCTCGATTCCCAAGATCTATAACCTGGCTCCATCCTGTTTTGATACGGCTGTCACCACCAATCTTGACCTGATCCGTAAGAACTATCCCGCTCTCGGCATACGCGAAGACGCCAAGATCATGTACATCGTCGAGTTTGACGATTTGGAGGTGAAATCAGATCCACGTGATCCAGCCAGGAGGATCGGTCAAGTACGCGTCATGGAAAAACAGGTTGCCGCCGACCTCATCCGAAGACAGGTGGATGCCCTACAGAAACTACTCGAAACGGATTATCCCAAAACCGCCATCGGTTTTGACGTGGCACGAGACCCAGCCAGGCAGGATGCCCTCTGGCAGGGAAGAAGGGGCGCGTTACAGGTCCTTTATGGCTATGGTCAAGGCAAAAGGCCACTGACCATGATCGAGTGCGTGGTCCTCCCCAGGAATGAGGAAAAGCTCTTGGCGTTTATCAGTTACATGGAAGATGTATTCCGCCAAGAGCAGGTGGTCGCCGGCACTCACGGACATGCAGGAGACTGCAACTTTCATATCTACCTCTTGCTCAACCTCAGCCAACAGCAAGACAGAAAGCAATTGATTGCTGCGATGACCAAGATCACGCAAAAGGTCACTGAACTGGGTGGAAGCATGAGCGGCGAACACGCCGATGGAAGAACCAGAGGCATCATCCTGCCGCATGTGTTTGGACTAGGTCTGTTTGACCTCTTCGTCGAGATCAAGGATCTGATGGACCCAAGGGCTATCCTGCACCCAGGAGCCAAGATTATCAAAGAGGCTCGCGACAAAGACCTCCATCAGGCGATTGAAGAACTAATCGGCATCGAAGAGGAGGAAAGCCAGCTAGACCTTGCGCGCTTTAGAGACTTTTCCCATCTCTACACGGGTGTGTGCTCCCTCTGTTCTCAGTGCGCTGATAGCTGTCCGATATTCACCAGACTGCCGGAGGAATTCACCGCACGCACTGAGGCTGCCCCTACCTTCAAGCGCACCCTGGCGATGGCTTTGGACGTAAACGGAGACCTAGCCTCCATCAAAGATGATCCTCTGTTCAATAAAGTCTTTGATCTCTGCTTGCTCTGCGGTCAGTGCACGTGGAAGTGTCCCACCAGCGCCAGTACACGGGATATGGTAGGCAAGATGCGGGAAGAAAAACGCAGCAGGACAATCGCGCCAGCCATCGAATCTGTCATGTCCCATCGCTCGCTGTATAATTCGATAATAGCTGTCGCTGGTCTCACCCAGGGGCTCTGGAACAACAAACTCAGCCGCAGGGTAATTGCGGCTCTGCCTCAGGGACTCCTCCCGACGCGCATGCCCTATCGGCGCTATCTTCCGCCAGTGGCAAAGTCGAGCGTACAAGCCAAATACAATGACCTCTACAACATCCCTGCCTCGCAGGCAGACATCGC